>Ga0105048_10018142_pt1 | contig 10832 bp, 7 predicted proteins | sample MAT05_FD_78382 | JGI IMG/M metagenome (GOLD analysis project Ga0105048, IMG submission 78382) | Freshwater microbial communities from Lake Fryxell liftoff mats and glacier meltwater in Antarctica - MAT-05 | ecosystem: Environmental > Aquatic > Freshwater > Ice > Liftoff microbial mat | place...
AACACCCTGGAGCGTGAGCGGTTCGGCGGGTTTCTACCTGGAGTTCTTTCGCTTTATCGCGCATCGCGGCGGGCCCCGCCCCGCGCGCCTGCTGGTGGGGGCGAACAGCGGGTTCAGACGGGATCTCTTCCACGCGATGCGCTATTCCGACCATTCGCTGGGTGAGGACATGGTGTTCAGTGCGGCGCTGGCCCGCCAGGGCAAGAGGTTGATTTATTTGCCCCAAGTCGCCGTCAGGCATCTGAACCGGACCGGCTTTCGCACGGTGATCGGCTACCAGCGCAAACTCGGAGCGGGCGCGTTCCTCTACCGCTCACTCGACACTCCGGAAACGCTTCGCATCTTCAAAGCCTGCCCCTGGTTGATTTTCCTGGCCCCCTTCGCGGTGCTGCCCTGGATCGGGTGGACGTTGATCAAAAACGGCTGCGTGAGCGATTTTCTGCGTTTCGCCATTGTTTCGCCCGTGTGTTGGATCGGCAGCATGGCGTGGGCCGTGGGCTTCCATGAGGCGCTGCGGCTCGCGGCGCGGAAGGCGGCGCGGTGAAGCCCCTCGACTTCTCAATCGTCGTGCCCGTCTTCAACGCCGCCCCCTACGTGGAGCGCTGTGCGGAGGCGCTGGTGTCGCAGGGCTATCCCGAGGACCGCTACGAGATTCTGATGGCCGACAACAATTCCACGGACGGGTCGGCCGAAATCATCCGGAAATTCCCACGTATCAAGCTGCTCCACGAGGCCGAACAGAGCTCCTACGCGGCGCGCAACAGGGCGCTGCGGGAGGCGCGCGGGGAGATCGCCGCTTTCACCGATCCCGACTGCGTTCCCACGTCCGACTGGCTGGAACGGATCGCGCAGGCGATGGCGGAACCCTCCACCGGGATTGTGATGGGCGACCGCCGCTTCGCCAACGATTCCGGGGTTCTCGGCCTGCTGGCGGCTTACGAATCGGAGCTCGGCGAGCGCATCTTCACCCGGAAGGGCGCCAATTATTACTACGCCTATACCAACAACATGGCTGTCCGTATGCCCTTGTTGCGGGAAACCGGCGGCTTCCTCACCGTCAAGCGCGGCGGAGACGCCCTGTTCATGCGCGGCGTGGTGGCGAAGTACGGTGAAGGGATCTTGAAGTACGAGCCCCGGATGCTGGTCCGCCATCTCGAAATCGCCGGGATTCGCGATTATTTGGATAAGAAACGCATTTACGGTCAGACCAACGGCAAGCCTGCACTGGCCACGCCGAGCGCCTTGTCCCTTGGGGAGCGCCTGTCCGTGGCGTTGAAGGCCCGGCGCGTGTGCCGCGGCTCCCTGGCCGATTCCGCCGGCTTTGCGTGTGTGCTGGCCGCCGGAGCGCTGAGCTTTGAGTGGCAGCGCATCAAGGGAGGCGGCCGTTAAACCCCGCGGCTATCAAGTCATCGCCGGCACGCCCTACTGGGCGATGAACGGCGTGAATATCTACTCGGCGAATCTGGTCCGCGGCCTCATCGCGCGGGGGATTCCGGCGCAGATTCTGATGACGGAGCAGCACTCCGGAATGATCACCATCCACGAGCCGATGATGCCCGTCCCCACGGACATCCCCGTGATGGAACTGCCGCAGACCGGCGTCGAAAGCTGGGGGGCGCATTGGGGCGCCATGATCCGCTATCTGGAGGAGCGCGCTCCCTGCGTGTATATACCGAATCACGACTGGCGCCATTCGAATGTCTGCTCGCAGCTTGCGCCGGATGTCCGCGTGGTGGGAGTGGTGCATAGCGACGACCCCCTGCACTATGACCATGTGGCGCGGCTCGGCCGCTACTGGGACGCCATTGTCACCACCACCGATGCGATTGGCGAGCAGGTCCGGGCGCGCAATCCGGCGCTGGCCGGGCGCGTCTCCACGATTCCGATCGGGGTTCCGGTCCCTGACGAAATCCCCTCGCGCGGCGGCCAAACCACGGCGGGCGGCCCGCTCCGGCTGGTTTACCAGGGCGGCCTGATTCAGTACCAGAAGCGCGTCTTCGATTTACCGAAGATTGTGGACGCGGCACTCGCCCGCGGGATTCCCGTGGAACTGACGCTGATTGGCGGGGGCGCGGACGGGGAGCGATTGAAGGCTGCGTCGGCCCATCTGGTGGAGCGCGGCGCCATGCGGTTCCTGGGAGTGGTGCCTCACGCAGGCCTGATGGAGCTTTTGGGCCAGTTTGACGTCTACCTGCTCACTTCGGAATTCGAGGGGATGCCGAATGCCCTCGGCGAAGCGATGGCGCGCGGGTGCGTGCCGATTGTCACCGACATCCGCAGCGGCGTCCGCGAACTGGTGCGCGATGGCGAGACTGGGTTTGTGGTCCCGATTGGGGGCGTGGAGGCCTTTGCCGACCGGTTGTCGGCTCTCCAGAGCGATCCCGAACTGCGCTCCAGGCTCTCCGCGCAAGCCCGGCAGGCTGTAATTACCGGGGGCTTCAGCGCCCAGACCATGGTGGAGCGTTACGAGGCGCTGTTCGACCGTCTCCATGAGCCCGAAGCCGCCGCCAGATTCCAGCGTCCCCGGGGCATCCTGCGTCTGCCGCCGTCTCAGGTGAAGCGCGTGAAGCTCTTCGAACTGCCGCAGGCGTACCGCTTCGATGGCATTGGGGTCATGCCTTCCACCTCATGGGATTACACCGGCTATGTGCGCGAACTCGACGGCGCAGGCGGGCGCCGCTTGCCGGCCTGGAGCGACAAGCTGCCCAAGCCGTATCCCAATGTCGTGGTCTCCGCAACTTCAGGCCGCCTGAGCGGCGTGGATATCTTCTCCGCCAATCTGGTGCGCGGTTTGCGTGCGCTGGGCAGGGACGCCCACGTGCTCATGACCTGCCCGGACGACGCGACGCCCGATCCCCTGCCTCTGCCCGCCGAGGTTCCGGTGGAGGTGCTGCCGGTCTCCCGCCGCACCCGCTGGCCGCTGCGCTGGCGCGCCCTTAGCGAGCACCTGGAGGGGCGCGGCCCGTGCATCTACATTCCGAATTACGATTGGCGGCACTCCTGCATCAGTCCCACGCTCTCGCGCGACGTGGCGATTGTAGGCATCGTGCACAGCGACGATCCGCTCCACTACGAGCATGTGGGCCGGCTGGGCCGCTATTGGAACGCCATCGTTGCGGTGAGCCAGAAGATCGCGGAGCGGGTGGCCGAACTGGACCCTTCGCTGGCGCCGCGCCTGGTCACCATACCGTATGGCGTGGAAGTCCCGCCCGCTCCCCCCGCGCGCGAGACTGCCGCGGGGGGAGCGCTTCGTATCGTCTATGCAGGCCGCCTGGTGCAGCCACAGAAGCGCGTGCTGGACTTGCCGCCGATTTTCAACCGGCTGATGGAACGTGGATTGCCCTGCGAACTTACCATCGCCGGCACCGGCGAAGAGGAGGCCGCGCTGAAGGAGGCCCTGGCGCCCTGGCTCGCTTCCGGCCGCGTGCGTTTCCTGGGAGCCATCCCGAACGCCGATGTGATTCAGGTATTTGCGCAAAGCGATGTCCTCGTGTTGACCTCGGCGTTCGAAGGGCTTCCCATGAGTCTGCTGGAAGCGATGGCACAGGGTTGTATTCCCGTGGTCACGGACATCCCAAGCGGGATTCCGCAGGTTGTGCGGCAGGGCGAGACCGGCTATCGATTGCCGGTTGGCGATACCGCCGCCTTTGCCGAGTGCCTTGCGGCGCTGCACGCGGATCCCGCGCTGCGGCAATCCCTGGCCTGCGCGAGCCATGCCGCGATTCGAGACGGCGGGTACGGCATGGAGGACATGGTGGCTTCCTACCTCAACCTCTTCGAGCGGGTGCTGGTGGAGGCTGAACTGGGCGAGTTCCAGCGCCCGCGCGGCGAAATCCTGCCGCCTCCCAACAGTCCCTGGTTGAGCAGTCCCTGGCAGCGCATTCCAGGTGGCTTGATCCTTCGCAACGTCGTCAACGGTCTTCGGTACCGGCTGGGGTGGAGGCCCTAAATGGCGGAAATGGAACATCCCCGCGTGGTTCTCGCCGCCCCGGTGTGGAGCCTCAACGGGCCGAATATCTTCTCCGCCACCCTGGCGCGCGGCCTGGGCGAGCGCAACATTCCCGCACATATTGTGCTGACGCGGCCGGACTGGTACGATCCCAAGCCTCTTCCCCGTCCCGTGGGCGTGCAGGTCCAAACCCTGCCGGTGCCGCGCTTCGCCAGCCTGCGCATGCGCTGGAAGATCATGCGCCGCTATCTTGAGGAACAGTCGCCCTGCATCTACATTCCGAATCACGACTTTGGACACTCCTGCATCGGCCCGCGGCTTCCGGCGTCCGTGGCCGTGGTGGGAATCGCGCACAGCGACGACCCGCAACACTATGAGCACGTGCGGGGGCTCGGCCGTTACTGGAATGCCGTGGTGGCGGTAAGTTCCACCATTGCCGAGGGCATCCTGGAGACGAATCCCGAACTGGCTCCCCGGCTTTCCGTGATTCCCTACGGCGTGGCCTCCGCTGACGCGCTGCCGCTCCGTCCGGATGCGCCCGGACAGCCCCTGCGTGTGGTTTACGCCGGCCGGCTCGATCAGCCGCAAAAGCGCGTGCTGGATCTCGCGTTGATCGCCAAGGCGGCCGCGGATCTTGGCGTTCCCCTTCATCTGAGAATCGCCGGGAGCGGTCCGGCCCAATCCCGCTTGCATGCGGGTCTCCTTGCGATCGGCCCCCGCGTCCGTTTCGAGTTTCTCGGCACACTGGGTCGCGAGGCACTCATGCGGGAACTGGCAGAGAGCGACGTTTTCCTGCTCGTTTCGGAGTTCGAAGGCTTGCCCCTCGGCGTGCTTGAAGCCATGGGTCAGGGCTGCATTCCGGTGGTGTCGGACGTCCGGAGCGGCGTCAGGGAGCTGATCGAGAACGGCGGCAATGGATTTCGCGTCGCGGTCGGCGACATAGGCGGTTTCGCCAGCCGCCTGCAACAGTTGGCGGGCGATCCGAAGCTCCGGAAGCGGCTGTCCGAAGCCGCGTATATCTCCCTGAAAGCCGGCCCCTCCCGCGAGGCTCACATGGTGGAGAGTTACGTGCAGCTCTTCTCCCAGGTGCTCGCGGACGTCCGCACGGGGGCCTTCCGCCGCCCTGCCGGCAGGATCGAGCCGCCCCCCGGAATCCCGTGGCCGGAGCGCTTGCCCGGCCCCATTCAGCGGGCGGGCCATTACGTGAAGGGATTCGCCGCGGAGCGGAGGTCCTAATCCCGTGCGCGCCGCCTTTCTCCTGGCCGAATTTCCCTGCGTCAGCGAAACCTTCATTCTGGACCAGATCACCGGGCTCATTGACCGTGGCTGCGACATCGAAATCTTTTCGGCCGTACCGGCGTCAAACGCCGCCGTGCATCCCGAAGTCGAAGCCTACGGGCTTCTGAAGCGCCACCACGTGCCGCGGATGCCGGAAAGTATGCTGCTGCGACCCTTGGCGGCGCTTCGCGCAGCGGCTACCCATCCGGGCGCTTTGGGGTGGCCGCCGGCCCGCAGTCTGAACGTCTTCCGTTACGGCCCACCGGCGGCATCCCTGCGGCTCTTTTTCGAAACCATGGCCTACGGCGGACACCGCCCCTTCGATGTGGTCCACTGCCACTTCGGCCCCAGCGGCCTGCGCGGCTTATCGATGCGGGATCTGGGCGTGCTGGAAGGCAAGCTGGTCACTTCGTTTTACGGTTACGACGTCTCGGAGTTTCCAGGCCGGCGAAAGAGCAATCCTTACCGGCGGCTGTTCGCGGAAGGCGAGCTGTTTCTCGCCCTCAGCGGCGTGATGCGCCGCCAGCTTATCGATATGGGCTGTGATGCAAGGAAGATCGTGGTGCACGCGCTGGGCGTGAATCCGCGCCTGTTTCCGGCACCACGGCCCAATCCGGCGGACCCGCGCGCGCCCCTGCGCATTCTAACCATCGGCCGCATGGTGCCAAAGAAGGGAATGGAATACGCGCTGCGCGCCGTGGCGCCGCTGCTGCGGGAGCGGCCCGGAATTGCATACACGGTGCTGGGCGATGGCCCGTTACGCCTGTCCCTGGAGAGACTGGCGGCGGAGCTTGGCGTGGCGCAGCGCGTCCAGATGCCCGGCTGGAAACTGCGGCCGGAGATCGTGCGGGCGTTGGCCGAAACCGATATCCTGCTGGCCCCCAGCATCACCGCGGAGAGCGGCGACCAGGAAGGAACGCCGGTGGCGATCATGGAAGCGATGACGTCCGGAATCCCGGTGGTCTCCACGCTGCATGCCGGCATTCCCGAAGTTGTGGACGATGGCATCTCCGGTTATCTGGTTGCCGAGCGGGATGTAGCTGGACTTGCCTCCGCGCTGCGGCGGCTGGCGGACGATCCCACGCTGCGCGCCCGGATGGGGCAGGCAGGCCGCCGCATCATAGAGGAGCGGCACGACATCGACAAACTGAACGACGGCCTGCTCGCCATCTACCGCGACCTTACGAACCGGTGTTAGCGCTCGGTTTTGGCGGAACGGGGCGGAACGGGATGATGGAGTTGGGCCATGGCGATGAAATCCGCCGTGGACATGGAGCCTGCCGTTTGCAGCACTTCCATGGGGAAGCGCGCCACCTGTGCGTGAATCTCCCGCAGGGTCGAATCGGGGTAACTCTCTTCAAGGAACCGCAAGTACTCCTGCAATCCGGGGTCGCGAAACTCCGCGCCAGGCAGCAGGGCATCGGCGGTCAACCTGGCTCCCACGGACCAGATTGCCGTCAGGCACTCCCGGATGGCTCGTTTCGGATCGGCTGTACCCGCGGCACCTTCGATGGTGAAAAGCCCCGCCGCATCCGCCGTTTTTGAGTATGCAGCCAGCGCGCGCAGCACCTGCCGCAACGTGGAATCCTCGGCTTCGGCGCTCCGCTCCAGATACTCCTCGCACTGTTCCCTGATTTCGAGAATGGGGTCGCGCGGCGCCTCCGGCATCCACATCTCCACCTGGAGGCAGACGTCCTCGAGCGCGCGGTTATTGTTCTCTTCAATCGGGTTGGTGGGAACGCGCAGAGCCTTCCGGAGAACCTCCAGCAGGGCCTTCTGCTTCTTCTTGGAAAGCGACTTGAGCGACGACTCCTCGGGAAACAACACGGTGTTGAAGAAGAGAAGCAGACCGCGCCGGTTGGCGAACTCGACCATCTCCGGAAGTTCTCGCCAGTTGGAAACCATCGGGCAAACCGCCATGCTCAGCGGCTGATTTTTCTCGCGGTTGATCTCCATGAACAAATCCAGATTCGCCATGGTCTTTTCGAAGGTCGCATTCACGCGAATGCTCTCGTAAGTGGCTTTGTTCAGACTATCCAGGGAGACGATGATCTGGCAGTTGAGCTTTTCCACTACCCGCCGCACCTTCTCCGTGAAGACGGTGGAATTGGTGGTGATGGCAACCCTGCACGAGGGGTTTAACTCGATGAAGAGCTCCCAAACTTCGTAATAGAGATCGATTAGAAACGGCTCACCGCCGAAGAATTTGGCTTCCTTGAGGTGCGGGACGAACTCTCTGATCTGCTGGGCGAAGCTCTTATCGTAAACCTGAGGCAGCGGCGGCAGCTTTTCGCGGTTGGAACGAATGCTGGAGGAGAAGAAACCGGAGCACATGGCGCACTCCAGATTGCACTTGTTGGAAAGTTCAAACTCCATTCGCGAGGGGTAGGGAAGGAGCTTCCCGCTTTGCAGCAGGGTCTTCCAGCGCAGGCTTCGCGCTTCACCCGGCGTGCGGGCGAAGGGGTCGAATTGAGCGGCCAGCAAGCCCTTGAAATTCCGGGCCCGCAGTTGATCCACGCAGGTTTCGCAGCCGGTGGGCAAAATGTTGCGGCCCACTTCGCCGCGCATCTTGCCGTACGCCTTGCCAAACCAGATCTCCGCGATCGTCTGGTCCGGAATCTGGCCCAACGGGTTGGCCCTGCTGTAACAACAGGCAGTCACCAAGCCGTCGCGCCCAAAATACATGCTGTAGCCGGGCGCATGACAGATGCTGCGCTTGTCACGGCAATCGCGAGCCGTATTGTAAGCCCATACGATTTCCCTCTGCATTGCCTTCGGTCAGTATAACCGATCGGTTATCGCGCTCTTTGGGACCGAGGCAAGCTACAATGCCCGGAAGCTGTGCCGCTGTCCGCTCCTTCGCACTCATCCATCCAATACCGTCGGGATATCGACGGACTGCGCGCCATCGCGGTGATCGCCGTGGTGGTCTATCACGCGTTTCCGGGCGCGCTGCCCGGGGGCTTTGTGGGAGTCGACGTGTTTTTTGTCCTCTCCGGCTTTCTCATCTCCAGCATCATCCTGCAGGATCTGCGGAACGGCACGTTTTCCATTGCGGAATTCTATTCGCGCCGCATTCGCCGCATCTTTCCCGCCCTGGTTCTGGTGCTGGCATGCTGCTTGGCCGCCGGCTGGTATGTGCTGCTGCCGGACGAATTTCAGCGGCTGGCCAAACACACCCTGGCCGGGGCGGGCTTTGTGTCCAATCTCGCGCTCTCGCGCGAAGCCGGCTATTTCGATGCCGCACAGCACACCAAACCGCTGCTGCACCTCTGGTCGCTGGGCATCGAGGAGCAGTTCTACATCTTCTGGCCGCTGGCGCTGGCGCTGGTCTGGAAACGCCGCGCCGCCGTGCCGTGGTTCCTTCTGTCGCTCATCCTCGGCTCGTTTGCCCTGAATTTATGGCAACTGCCGCGCAACGCGGTGGATACGTTCTATCTGCCGTTCACGCGCATGTGGGAGCTGTTGGCGGGCGCGGCCCTGGCGTATGCGCTCTCCCGGCCGGCCGCGACCGTTCGCCCGTCCCGCGTGGCGGGCGAGTTACTGGGAGCCAGCGGTCTGCTGCTCCTGGCGCTGGCCGTGGTCTTGCTGAACGAGCGGAAGCCGTTTCCAGGTTGGTGGGCGGTGCCGCCGGTGCTTGGCACGGTACTCAGCATCCTGACGGGTTCGCGGTCCTGGCTGAACCGGCAGTTGCTTTCCTCCCGGCCCGCCGTGGCCATCGGGCTCATCAGCTATCCGCTCTACCTGTGGCACTGGCCGCTTCTGGTGTATTTGCGGCTGGTCCTCGAGTCGGATTACCCGTTCTTGTCGCCACGCCGGGCCATGGCGCTGCACGGCGCTGCGGTAGCACTCGCGTTCCTACTGGCATGGGCAACCTGGAAATTCTGGGAGACTCCCCTGCGCACCTCGCAGGCGATCCGGATTCCGGCAAAGGTCAAGGGACTGGTTACCGCCATGGCCCTGCTGGCGCTGGTGGCGGCGGCCGGACTCAGCCACATCAAGCCGCGCCTCGGAACGCCAAAGCTTCTTGAACTCGAAAAGGCGCTCGCGGACAGCCGGTTCCTGCCCATCAACTATCGCGGAGTGGAGTTCTCCGTGTACGAAGTGCGGGCTTCACCGTCTCACGCGACGCTCTTCACGGGAGATTCGCATGCCGAGCATCTGCTACCGCGCATCGAAGCGCTTCTCAAAACCGACCCGCGGCGCGCCTCGGCCGTGTTCGCCTCGCACGACGGTTGCCTTCCGCTGCCTGGACTCGACCGCGGGGAGCCCACCTTTGAATGCGCGGCGTTTTACAACTACTGGACCGGGCAGGCCAGGCAGCCACGCATCGATACCATCGTGATCTCGGCCTATTGGGAAATGTATTTGCTCGGCGAGTTTGCCGCGGGCCGGAACCCAAATGTGACGCTCACGGTTCGCGGACGGCCCGCCACGGCGGCGGATTTGGACGCGGCGTGGCAGGGTCTGGCGGTCACGCTGCGGGAATTCGTGCGGGCGGGCAAGCGAGTGGTCATCTACGCGTCCACCCCGTCTTCTTCCTCGTTCCACCCCCGCATCGCGGTTCGCCGGTTGCACGGCCTTGCGCTAAACCGGCTGCGCCCCATCTCGCGCGCGAAGTTCGAGGATTTCATGGCTCCCCTGGATGCACACCTTCAGGAGGTTGCCCAAATCTCCGGCGCGGAACTGGTGCGTCCGGCGGAATTTCTTTGCAAGAACGATGTTTGCCCGGCAGTGGACTCCGCGGGTGCGCCCATCTATCGGGACAACAACCACTTCAGGGCGTCCAAGGCGGCTGAGATTGCGACATTCGTGGACGACGTGCTGCGTCCGTGACGCCGTCCGTGAATCGCTACCGCCGGCGCAAAAAGTTCGCCATAATCTACGAATGGGAAATGTCTGGAGGTCGAGGGCCAAGATAGCTGTGATCCTGGGTTTGGCGGTCACGGCGGCAGGATCGCGTTTCAAAATCCGCTGTGGGTCATGCTGGCGGCCACGCTCACATTTTTCTGCGCCGCCGCGGCAGTGAAGAAGAACTTCTGGAGCGTGGTTTTCGTCTGCGCGGGCTCGGTGATGTTGGCGGTGGGCGTGTTCAGCGGCTGGATCGCACACCGCTATTTGCCGGAGCAAAAGTTCATTGCCGAGCCGAAGCATTGGTCGAGTCCGCATCCGATTCTGGGCAACCAGCCCGTCCCCAATCAGCGCACGCGCTGGCGAGAGTTCATCCGCGGCAAGCAGGTGTTCGACATTCAGATGACGATGAATGGCGATGGCCTGAGGATTACCCCTCAGGCGCCGCACGCGGAGCGGAGCATTCTGTTCTTCGGCTGCTCCTTGGTCACGCCGAATTGGCTCTCTGCAGCGTCGGGAGAATTATGAGCGGTTCTCATCTATATGCCGCTTCAAGTCGCTTAAGATCGTCCCGAGGTCGGTCCCTGCGAAATCCTGCGGCTGCATCCTCTGGATGACTTCAACATTATGGTTCTTGTTCGTCGGCGCTCACGAAGAGTGACCCACTTGTGCTCGGATAGAATGACCCACACAAAGAACGAGCCTTGCCCACGGGCAAGAAAATGAGCACAGCGATTTCATCCGCGCCGAAGGC
>Ga0105048_10018143_pt1 | contig 10832 bp, 10 predicted proteins | sample MAT05_FD_78382 | JGI IMG/M metagenome (GOLD analysis project Ga0105048, IMG submission 78382) | Freshwater microbial communities from Lake Fryxell liftoff mats and glacier meltwater in Antarctica - MAT-05 | ecosystem: Environmental > Aquatic > Freshwater > Ice > Liftoff microbial mat | place...
CATCCTGCTCGGCACGGCGTTGTTCGTCGCCGGCTTCACCGCGGTGTTCGTCAGTTACGGAGCGCTCTTCGGCGGGCTGGGCGCCACGCTGCAGGAGTACGCGGATCCGATCACCCGCGTGCTCGGCGTGGTGACGATTGTGCTCGGCCTCATCTTCATGGGCGCGATTCCGGCGCTGCAACGCGAAGCGCGTCTGCACGTGACGCCTCGTGTCGGCTTGGCCGCTGCTCCGCTCCTCGGTGTGGTGTTCGGAATCGGCTGGACCCCGTGCATCGGTCCCACGCTCGGCGCCGTTCAGACGCTCGCCTACAGCAGTGCCACGGCCGGTCGTGGCGCGCTGCTCTCGCTCGTCTACTGCATCGGCCTCGGCCTACCGTTCCTGCTGGCCGGGTTGGGCTACGGCCGTGCGATGCGTGCATTCGGCTGGGTGCGCCGACACTACGTCTGGGTCATGCGCATCGGCGGCGGCATGCTCGTGGTGCTCGGCGTCCTGCTGGTCACGGGCGCGTGGCAGGCCATGTCCATCAACCTGCTGAGCTGGGCCGCCGGCTTCGCTCCGGTGCTCTAGGGCACGGGAAAGGATTCAGATGGGAACCGTCGGTTGGTTGCGGTGGTCGTGGCGTCAACTCACCTCGATGAGGGTGGCGCTGATCCTGCTCTTCATGCTGGCGTTGGCCTCGATCCCTGGTTCGCTGTTCCCGCAGCGGGGGATCAATCAGGCCCAGGTGACGCAGTACTTCCGGCAGAACCCTGGGCTGGCGCCGTGGCTGGATCGCTTCGGGCTGTTCGATGTGTTCACTGCTCCGTGGTTCGCCGCCATTTATCTGCTGCTCTTCCTCTCGTTGGTGGGCTGCGTTCTGCCCCGCATGAAGCACCACTGGAAGGCTCTGCGCACGCCGCCGCCGCCTGCTCCTCGAAACCTTGATCGCCTGCCCGACGCCGTGGTGTGGACCACCGACGAATCCCAGGAGCAGGTTCTCGACGCTGCCGAGAAGCACCTACGCAGCAAGCGTTTCCGCGTGCGTCGCGATGATGATGGTGCCATCTGTGCCGAGAAGGGCTACATGCGCGAAACCGGAAACCTGGTCTTCCACGGCGCCCTGGTGATCCTCCTCTTGGGCGTGGCGTTCGGCAGCCTGTTCGGTTACCGCGGCAACGTGCTGGTGCGTGAGGACGAGGGCTTCTCCAACACCCTGACCCAGTACGACTCCTTCAAGCCGGGGCGCCTCTTCGGCCCCGACGATCTGCAGCCGTTCTCATTCGACCTCGAGAAGTTCACCGTCTCCTTCGAAGCCGCCGGCAAGCAGCGGGGTGCACCGCGCGAGTTCGCAGCGCAGGTGAACTACCGGGCTGCTCCCGAAGACGAGCCGGCTTCCTACCGGATCGAGGTCAACAAGCCGTTGGAGATCGACGGCTCAAAGGTGTTCCTGGTCGGTTGGGGCTATGCGCCTCGCCTCACAGTGCGCGACGGCGACGGCAATGTGGTGCTCAAGGACTCGGTGGCGTTCCTGCCGCAGGACGGCAACTTCACCTCAACCGGTGTGGTCAAGGCCCCTGACGCCCGCCCACAGCAGCTCGGCCTGCAGGCGATCTTCTTGCCCACCACAAGCGTCGACCCCGAGCGCGGACCGATCTCGCTGTTCCCGGCGGCGGTGACACCCGGCCTCTTCATGTCGGCGTGGGTCGGCGACCTGGGGCTCGACGACGGCATCCCGCAGTCGATCTACAAGCTCGAGACCGGGGAGATGGACAAGCTCGGCATCAAGGCCCTCGCTCCCGGCGACACGTGGGATCTTGCCGACGGCGCCGGCAGTGTCACCTTCGACGGGGTGGCTCAGTTCGCCACCTTCTCGGTGGCGCGCGATCCTGGCGGACCGATCGCATTGATCGCCTCAGTGATCGCGATCGCGGGCCTGGTCCTCTCGCTCTTCGTCCGTCGTCGCCGGCTCTGGGTCAGGGTCGGCCACGACGAGGATGGGCGTACCGTGGTGCGTGTTGCCGGGCTTGCGCGTACCGAGAACGGCGACCCGGGTGATGATCTCGACGATTTGATCGACGTGCTCGACGCGCCCGATGACCAGGCGCCGGTGGTTCTCGAAGGAGTGACGCGTGAGCAGTGAGTCCTGGGCCCAGCTCAGTAATCAGTTCATCTATGCGGCAATGGCGGTCTACACGCTCGCGATGATCGCGTTCGCGTACGACCTCGCGTTCGCAGGCCTTCGAGGTAAGCGCACCGACAAGGCCGACGACGCCGCCGACGGCGACGGTGTCGATGTCGATGTGACCGACACCAACACCCAGGCGCTCGTCGGTGTCGGTGCAAGGGCCGCTTCGGGCTCCACCGCGGACCTCGACGTAGTGGCCGCTGCGGGCAGCACCTCGGTGCGGGCACGTCGCGCACGTCGCGAGTCGGGTCGCTCGGACGAGTTGCCGACGCGCGAGTCGGCCGCCCGCACCAAGTTTGGCAACATCGGGTTCTCCTTGACGGTGCTGGCCTTCGGCCTGCACGCGATCGGGGTGGTGTCGCGAGGCATCGCAGCCGAACGCGTGCCGTGGGGCAACATGTACGAGTTCGCCATCACGGCCACGCTGTCGGTGATCGGCATGTACCTCCTACTGGCCACCAAGTACGACCTGCGCTGGCTCGGGGTTTTCGTCGTCACCCCCGTTCTGCTCACGCTGGGCCTGTCCGTCACCGTCCTGTACATCGACGCCGGGGAGCTCGTTCCCGCATTGCGTTCGTACTGGCTCGTCATCCACGTGAGCGCCGCAGTGGTCGCCTTCGGGCTGTTCACGATGGCAACCCTGGTGAGCGGGCTCTACCTCGTGAAGGCGCGGTATGAGCGCAGTGGCGCCATCTCGCGCACCGGATTCCTGGATCGCATCCCCTCGGCTGCCGTCCTCGACAAATTGGCCTACCGGGTGGTGGCGTTCGTGTTCCCGCTCTGGACCTTCGCCGTCATCGCGGGGGCCATCTGGGCCGAGAACGCGTGGGGCCGTTACTGGGGGTGGGATCCCAAGGAGACCTGGGCCTTCATCACCTGGGTGATCTACGCGGGCTACCTGCACGCCCGCGCCACGGCCGGATGGAAGGGCCGGAAGGCCGCCATCATCGGGCTGGTCGGCTACGCCTCGCTCATCTTCAACTTCGTCGGTGTCAACATCTGGCTGCCGGGCCTGCACTCGTACGCGGGCGTCTAGACCGCGTCGCTGGGTCTGAACTCAAGTGCGCGTTCGTTCACGCGCGATCCTCGTCGGGCTCGCCCTCGAGGAGTTCGTTCTCATCCCGTGAGTCGCGCTTCGGCTCGGGCCGGGGCGGAGATGGTGGCTGCTGAGCCCGCTTGGCCTTTTCGGCACGCTCTGCCTGGCGGCGGGCCTGGTCGATGCCCCTCAAGAAATCGGGGTCATCGTCGGGTGCAAGGGGGCGGGCCGGAGGAGCCGGTGCGATCGGCTTGGAGCCTCGCCGGCGTCCTAGCGTGAGCCAGGCCAGCGGTCCCAGCACCGGGATGAACGCGATCACCAGCACCCACAAAGAGCGGGGCATTCGCCGCACATCTGCGGCAGCCGTTTGCGCGCAGTCGACGATTGCCCAGACCCCAAGGATCACGGGCACTGCGTAGAGAAGCACTCGCACCACAATGCCAGGATATGTCGAACCTGGGATGATTGCCTCATGGCCTACGAAGACCTGCCCTCCTTCCTCGACGCTCTTGAGCGCGATGGCGACCTCAAACGCATCTCTGTCGAGGTGGATCCCTACCTTGAGGTGTCCGAAATCGTCAGCCGTGTGGTGGCCGAGCATGGGCCCGCGCTGCTCTTCGAGAACGTGCGCGGATCCTCGATGCCGCTGGCCATCAACGTCTTCGGCACCGTGGAGCGGATGCAGAAAGCCCTGGGTGTCGGCAGTCTCGACCAGATCGGCGACCGCATCGGCGATCTGCTGACTCCCGAGCTCCCCAAGGGCGTGAGCGGGCTCAAGGAAGCGCTCGGCAAGGCGATGCAGCTGCGCAGCGTGCCGCCCAAGAAGGTGAAGCAGTCAGCTGTGCACCACACCGTTCTCAAGGGGCCGGACGTCGATCTCGACCTGATCCCCGGAATCACGCAGTGGCCGCAGGACGCAGGGGTGTTCTTGAACCTCGGGCTCACTCACACCAAGCACCCCGAGACCGGCGCGCGAAACCTCGGCATGTACCGCTTGCAGAAGCACAACCGGAACCAGGTCGGTCTGCACTGGCAGATCCACAAGGACAGCAACGCCCACCACGCGGTGGCCGAGCGATTGGGTGAGCGGCTTCCGGTCGCGATTGCGTTCGGGTGCCCGCCGGCCGTCACCTATGCCGCCAGTGCGCCGCTTCCGGCCGAGATCGATGAGTACCTGTTCGCCGGGTTCGTCTCGGGCGAGCGGGTCGAGATGGTCGACTGCCTCACCGTTCCTTTGCAGGTGCCGGCCCACGCGCAGATCGTCCTCGAAGGTTGGATCGAGCCCGGTGCTCGCATGGATGAGGGCCCCTTCGGCGATCACACCGGCTTCTACACGCCGATGGAGCCGTTCCCCTACCTCACGGTCGAGACCATGACGATGGTCGAGAAGCCCGTCTTCCAGTCGATCGTCGTCGGCCGCCCGCCGCAGGAGGACGGCCCGATCGGCCTGGCCACCGAGCGCATCTTCCTGCCGCTCATCAAGCTGACCAACCCCGAGATCGTCGACTACCACCTGCCGGAGTGGGGTGCCTTTCACAACTGCGTGATCGTCAGCATCGACAAGAAGTTCCCCAAGCAGGCGATGAAGGTCATGAGCGCCCTGTGGGGAACCGGCCTGATGTCGTTGACCAAACTGGTGCTCGTGGTCGACAAGGACGTCGACGTGCACGACTACGCAGAAGTGGCGTGGCAGGTGCTGGGCAACGTCGATTACGACCACGACGTACTGCACACCACGGGTCCGGTCGATCACCTGGATCACAGTGCCTACCAGCAGTTCTGGGGCGGCAAGATGGGGATCGACGCCACGGCGAAGCTGCCCGAGGAGGGCTATACGCGCACGTGGCCGGACGAGATCGTGCAGGACCCGCGGGTGGTCGATCTGGTCACCCGTCGATGGTCCTCGTACGGCTTCACGACGTGAGCACGGTCGAGCGGGCCAACCCTGTCAGTTCTTTCCTCAAGCTCGTAGTGATCGAGCACAGCGTGTTCGCGCTGCCATTCGCGTTCATCAGCGCGCTGACCGCCATGAACATCGCCGGCGGCACCGTTCAGTGGGGCACGCTGCTTCTCATCACCCTCGCGATGGTGGGAGCACGCACGTTCGCGATGGCGGCCAACCGCATCATCGACCGCGAGATCGATTCCAGGAATCCTCGGACGGCCCAGCGCGAGCTCGTCACCGGCGCAGTCAGCCTGCGCACCGCGTACGTCGGTGCAGGCGTGGCCCTGCTCGTCCTGCTGGGCTCGGCCGCCGCGCTGAACACCTTGTGCCTCGTGCTCGCCCCGTTTGCCGTGGCTCCGCTGATTCTGTATCCGTACGCGAAGCGCTTCACGAACTACCCGCACGTCATCCTCGGCATCGCTCAGGCCATTGCGCCCATCGGGGCGTGGGTGGCCGTCACCGGCAGTTTCACCTCGCCGCCCGCGTGGCCAGCCCTCTGCCTCGGGCTCGCGGTGGGCACGTGGATCGGTGGTTTCGACCTGATCTATGCCAGCCAGGACGTCGACTCCGACCGCCTCAACGGGGTGAAGTCGACCCCGGCCCGCCACGGCATCGCGCGCGCGCTGGTGGTCGCTCGTTGGGCGCACGTCGTCACGTTCGCGCTTCTGATCGCCTTCGGCGTCGGCGTTGACGCCGGGCTCTGGTGGTGGGTAGGTGTGCTGCTCACATCAGCGGCGATCGTCTACGAGCACACCCTGGTGCGGCCCGACGACCTCAGCCGCGTCAATCGAGCCTTCTTCACCGTCAACGGCTTCGTCGGCATCGGCCTGTTCCTCTTCGCCACGATCGACCTCGCCGCCGCGGGCTTCACCCTCTAGCCCGCAGGCCGCTTCACCTCGCCAGCGCCACTTCACCTCGTTCGGGCCACTTCACCTCGTCTATGCACGAGGTGAAGTGGCCTTGACGAGGTGAAGTGGCGAAGAGATGCGCGGACTGCGGTGGCGAGGCCCACCGCAGATGCAGCACAGTGAGCCCATGAGCAGCCAGCACCAGACGCCTCCCGCCGACGATCAGCGCCGACCGTGGGTGATCGGAATCTCGGGCGCCAGCGGTACGCCGTACGCCGCTGCTGTCATCAACGGACTCCTCGACGCCGGGCACCCCGTCGATCTGGTTGTCTCGAAGTCGGCACGCCTGACGATCCTCGACGAACTCGGGTTGGGTTGGCGTGATGCTCACTGGCGCGAGGACCTCGCAGTGCTGCTGCAGCGCGACACCTCCAATGTCGACGTGGTCACGTGGTCATCGTCCGACTTCGCGGCCGGTCCTTCGTCGGGTTCCTATCCCGCCAGGGGGATGGTCGTGATCCCCGCGAGCACGGCCAGCGTCGCGGGCATGGCACTTGGGCTCAGCAAGGATCTACTGCAGCGAGCAGCAGACGTCACCATGAAGGAGCGCCGCCCGCTTGTGGTGTGCGTGCGCGAGACCCCGTTCACCCGGTCGACGCTCGAACACTTACTGGCGCTGGATTCGGCTGGAGCGATCGTCTTGCCCTGCAACCCGGCGTTCTATCACGGCCCCACGAAGATGCAGCAACTCGTCGACTTCGTCGCAGGCAAGGTGCTCGACGTCATCGGTGTCGAGAACGATCTGTTCAAGAGATGGCAGGGCGAACTAGGCGGCGCCCGGAAATCATCGGTCGACGCCTAGTCCACAAAGGGCTCACCCGACCGGTCAGCCCGGCCCAGCAGTGCGCGGGGGTGGATCAGCGCGGGTAGCGCTGGTCGTTCATCCGAAGGCTCGGGGGCTCAACGACCTTCAGGTAGCCCGACCCGAAAAGATCGATCGAGCGGCTGAATCCGGAGCGGGTCTTGCGGAGCGAGAACATCGCCCGTAGCGCGGACATGTGAATCACCTTCGTTGCTTTGACGACGGCCCGGACGGGCTGTCACTAGTGGGATGCCCCGCGGGCCGAATCCGATGCACGATCGGCCTGTGACCTCGCTCACCTGACCCGTCGATCGAGGGCTGGTCGCCCGCGGCAAGGCCTCCCCTGCCCTGCGCCACCCCGCGGTCGCGCCTACCCTGAGGCCTATGGATATCGGTCTGAAGCGAGAGCTCGAACAGAAGATCACCAGCGGGGAACGCTTGTCGTTCGAGGATGGCGTGGCGCTCTACGAGACAGACGACCTCATGTGGCTGGGGCAGATGGCGCACGCCAAGCGCACCGAGCTCAATGGCGAGGCCGTGTACTTCAACATCAACCGCCACCTCAACATGACCAACGTGTGCAGCGCGAGCTGCGCGTACTGCTCTTTCCAGCGCAAGCCGGGCGAGGCCGACGCCTACACGATGCGGATCGAAGAGGCCGTGCGGTTGGCCGAGGCCATGGCGCCCGAAGGCCTCACCGAACTGCACATCGTCAATGGCCTCCACCCGACCCTCCCGTGGCGCTACTACCCGAAGAGCCTGAGCGAGCTGCGGGCAGCGCTCGGCCCCGATGTCGCGTTGAAGGCTTTCACCGCCACCGAGATCCACTGGTTCGAGCGCATCAGCGGGCTCAGCGCCGATGAGATCCTTGACGAGCTGGTCGATGCCGGACTCGACTCGCTCACCGGTGGTGGCGCCGAGATCTTCGACTGGGAGGTGCGGCAGCAGATCGTCGACCACGACACCCACTGGGAGGACTGGTCGCGCATCCACCGACTCGCGCACAGCAAGGGTATGAAGACGCCCGCCACGATGCTCTACGGCCACATCGAGGAGCCGCGTCACCGCGTCGACCATGTGCTCCGCCTGCGCGAACTGCAGGACGAGACCGGCGGCTTCATCACGTTTATTCCGCTGCGCTTCCACAACGACAACAACCGGCTCAGCCACCTGCCGATGGCCACGGGGGCAGAGGCGCTCAAGACCTTCGCCGTCAGTCGGCTGCTTTTCGACAACATCCAGCACGTCAAGTGCTTCTGGGTGATGCATGGGCTCACCACGGCCCAGCTCAGCCTGAACTTCGGCGTCGACGACCTCGACGGCAGTGTCGTGGAATACAAGATCACCCACGACGCCGACGGTTTCGGCACGCCGGACAAACTGAACCGCGACGCCATCCTTGAGCTGATTCGCGACGCAGGCTTTACACCGTACGAGCGCAATACCCGCTACGAGGTCATTCGCGAGTACCCCGGCCCCGACCCCGAGCGTCGTCAGACCCCTCAGTCGATCGGCGCCTGACCGGCCATGGCTCTGTTGCGTTACACGGCTCTGCGCGTTGCGCTCTTTCTTGGCACCTTCGCCCTGGTGTACCTCGTCGGGGTTCGCGACCTCTTCCTCTGCGCGCTGATCGCGATCCTTGTGTCCGGGTTGATTAGCGTTGTCGCACTGAAGCGCGTGCGGAGCGAGGTGGTGGTGCGTACACCGAAGGCACGGCGTGAGCGCACGCCGCGGCAATCGCCCTTCAAGCGGATCAACGCGCGCATCAACGCTGCCGCCCAGGCCGAGGACGAGGCCGACGACGTCGAGCGTGACCACCTGGGGCATCCGTTGCCGCCGATCGCCCGCCCCGATCTTCCGGGGTGGGAAGAGCACATTCCCGATGCCAGGCCGACCAGGTCGGCCGATGATTCAGAGGCGCGCAAGCTTCCGTAGCGAGCGACAGGTCGAGTGAGCCCGTGCCGCGCGTCGGGTGCCCCATTACCCCCGGGTATTCTCCGCGCTTATGGGACAGCCGCCAGATTTTTTGTTTTCGATCCTCATCCTGATCCACCTGCTGCTGCTGACGTTCTGGCTCGGTGGCGACCTCGGCACGTACTACTCGAGCCGTCAAGTCACCAAGCCCGAGCTCAGTGTCGATGCACGGAGGATGGCGTTGAAGATCATGGCCTTTTGCGACATGGGGCCGCGCTTGTGCATGCCGCTCTTCCTCGCGTCCGGAACGCTGCTCATCGTCGCCGATCCGCTGGGCAAGGACTTCCAACTGGCCGCGATCCCCGTCGTGCTGTTTACCGCGGGGTGGGTTGCGCTGGTGCTCATCGAGCACAACGTGGTGGGCGACAAGCCGATTAAGCGAATCAGCCTCAAGCTCGACTACGTGGCGCGCTTCGGGGTCATTGCCGGCACCGGGATCGCTGGCGTTTACACGTTGGTCGTCACTGAGCCCTTCGGCGTCACCACCGATCCCAGGTGGCTGGGCGTGAAGATCGCCCTCTACGGCATGACCGTCCTGGCCGGTGTACTGATCCGGCTCAACCTGAAGCCGTTCCCCGCCGGCATCAAGTCGCTGATCATGGACGGTTCCTCAGAGGCTGCCGAGAAGGCGATCGGCGGCTCGATGGCCCGGGCTACGCCCTACGTCTACGTCATCTGGACGCTCGTGATCCTCATCGCCTGGCTGGGCATCGCCAAGCCAGGCGCCGACCTCGAGAACAAGCCCCAGGCCGCCGGGATCAGCTCGATCCGCTGACTGCCGATTTGTTCCAATTGGTCTGAGGTGCTTGCGCGTTTCGGAACGGTCGTGTCTCATGGAGGACGACGCTTGCCATGATCCTGCTGCTGCATCCCTGAGGGGGGAACGGCCGCGGGGGAGCTTGTGTCGATTGGGTGAGGGTGCAACCGGGGGAACGACCAGGAGGGGTCCACGCTTCATGAAGATCATCAAGAGGGGCCTGGTAGTCGCCGCGGCCGTAGTGCTGGCCACCGGTGGAATGCTCGTCGTCGGTATCTCGCCTGCGCAGGCGGCGCCGGCGTTGACGTTCACCCCGAAGGGTCCTTTCAAGGGTGGAGAGGTCGTGCAGGTCTCGTTCACCGGTTATTCGGCCGGCGCTCCGGTCGCGATCGGCGTGTGTCCCCAGGGTCGCACGGTGACCGGTCCTGGTGACTGTGGCCGCACCAAGTCGGGTAATTCGCGTTTGGTGACGGCCGACGCGAGCGGCAAGGGCACCGGCAAGATCACGATTCCGATCGGGCCGTTGAACAACCTCAAGGCGCCGAAGGAGAACTGCGGTCCGGCCAAGGCCGATGGCTGCACGATGGGTGCCTCGGCGATTGATGGCAGTGGTCAGGCTCCAGTGGTGCTCATCAAGTACGCCGCCGCCACAGCACCCGCCAAGGCGGCGCCGAAGACCACCACCACGGTGCCGAAGACCACCACAACCGCGCCGAAGACCACCACAACCGCGCCGAAGACCACCACGTCAACGACGCCCACCACTACCGGTACTGCCACTGGTACTGCTACTGGCACTGCCACCGGCACCGGCACCGGCACCGGCGCGACCCCCACCGGAACCACGACGGCGCTGCCGAAGACCGGGCCGAGGGAGACGGCTCTCGTCGGCTTCGCGGGGCTGTTGCTGCTGCAGATCGGTTTGATTTTCGCGGTCAGAGCAGTTCGCGCTTCTCCCCGCCGAATGTCGGTGTGATCGAGCACTACAAGTTTTTCTCACCTGAGCTCGATTCAACGAACGGCCATTCTCCAGCAGGGGAGGCTGGCCGTTCGTTGTTTCAGGATCGTGATCACCGCGGGGGAGCCACGCTCGCAGTGGCATCGTCCACATCACAGACGGGCCGCAACTGCGGCGCGTACGTATGCGTCGGTTACACACGGCGCCGACTTGGGGAGGCGTCATGGGCCGGACGCGGTTCACTGTGCTGATCTCGGATCGAAGCCGCCGATCGCTCGTGACGATGG
>Ga0105048_10018146_pt1 | contig 10830 bp, 7 predicted proteins | sample MAT05_FD_78382 | JGI IMG/M metagenome (GOLD analysis project Ga0105048, IMG submission 78382) | Freshwater microbial communities from Lake Fryxell liftoff mats and glacier meltwater in Antarctica - MAT-05 | ecosystem: Environmental > Aquatic > Freshwater > Ice > Liftoff microbial mat | place...
CAGCCTGGATCATCCGGACCACTGCCTTGTGGTCGCCCCGACCTGGGATGAAAATGATCGGCTGACGGATCTCATCCGTGAGCGGCTGAAAGCTGCGGGAAGACTGGAATCGGAGGGCTCGGCGATGACGGTCTTCAAGCCCTTGCGCTGGACGATCCAGCAGAAGCGAAATGGCAAAAACTACCTTCCGGGCCAAATCCTGACTTTCACCAAATCAGTGAAGGGTTGGAAGGTTGGGGACAGCGCCACGGTCATAAGTGCGGAGAAGGGAACAGTAATTGTGGAAGATCCATCGGGTTCAGAACGACGCGTTGATTTAAAGGTGGCTGCGTCCTTCGAGGTGGGAAATCACCGGACACTCGATGTGGTTCCCAATGATCAGATTTTGATTCGTGCCAACCGTAAGCGGCTGGGATTAGTCAATGGTCAGGTGCTCACGGTAAAAGGCGTCGAGGCGGACGGCACGATCAACACAACGGAGGGCATCGCGATTCCCCGCTATTTCAAAGAGTGGTGTCACGGCTACGTGGTCACTTCCCACAAATCCCAAGGCCGCACCTGTGAGCATGTGATCGTGGCAGCAGAAAGACTGGATGCGAAAGCCGCCTATGTTGCGTGTTCCCGTGGCAAATCGACCTGCACCATCCACACGCCGGACAAGGAGCGACTGATGTCCAGCTTACCGGAAGGCAGCAGGAAAGCGGCGCTGGATGTTATCGGCCAAACACCCAAGAGCGAACCGTCTGCCATCACCAACAGAATGACGGCTTGGAGTCTGGTGAAAGCATCCGTCGCTCATACCGCAAAGGCGGTTCGTCACTCGTTGAGTCAGCGGCTCAACACGGCCCGCCTCATGGCCGTGCGCTGGGTATTGCACCGGGGCCGGTGCCAGCGAAGGACGATTACGCACCATCATCACCCATAAAACCACTCCACCACTTTGCTCCATGTTAAAATCCAACCTCCCACGCGCGACGAAAACTCACCTCAATTTCCACAATGACACCCATCCGCCCATGGGGATCTGGTTTGAGAAGCGGGACGGCACCAAGCATTACGCACCTTATTCGTTTTTATCGGCGGTGGATCTGGAAAAGCGCGGGCTCATTTTCCGCTACTCCCATGCAACTGTGACGGTGCAAGGCAATCAACTGGGTGAACTTTGCGATTACATTGCACGCGGCTCGCTGGCGGTTTTGCGGGAGGACGAGTTGGGCACAACTGAAAATGGATTCACCGTTTCCGATATCACGATTGAGGAGGTGGACTGATTTGGAAAAATTGAAGGGCGCGGTGGTTTGCGTGACTGAAGACTGGCGTATCGGGAATCACGCTCGGTGAGCGTGCTGATCTTTGCATCGCGAAAATTCATGGCAACATCACGCCGCGCGGGTTCCTCGGCAACTTGGGAACTTCGAGCACCCCCAGAATTGCGCCCCAGAATTTGAACCTTTTCGGGCCGTCCGAAGCACCATGTGGTTTCCGCATTCAGGGCATCTGTCGTTCGCAGTGGGGATGTCGATGGACGCCTCAAAGTCCGCTTCTGAATCAATATCCTTCGTGCTGTGTTGCAGCGGAATGATCATCTCCAGAAGTCCGTCGCCATCGATCAGCTCTATCGAGTGATCTCTGGTAAAACTTTCTGCCTCGGTGGTGAAATTGCTGGTGGTGACAAGCACTCCGTGCTGGGCGCGCTCCGCGGTCATAGCTCCGAGTAATTCTCTTACCGTGGGAAGCCCGACTTTTTTTCCCTTCCAACGTTTACATTGCACAAACGTGATGTCTCCATCCTTGGTGAGTTTAAGGTCAATCCCACCATCCGCGCCTCCGCCAAGAGTCTCGGTCACCCGATAACCCTTCCGCCGATAAAACTCCCCAACCAGGTCTTCAAACCTTTTCCAATGCAGTTCTCGTAAGGAATCGAGCGACTCCTGGGCGTCGAACTGCCTCCGAACGCACCATCCACGAACAGCAGACATGAGTGAGAGTGCCGCGAATCCAACGGCTGCGTAATTGGCATATTGCGGAGCACCTTTGCCATAGGGTCGAAGCAACGGATTCGATTCTACAAAAGCAGGCAATCCATAACGAATCGCGAAATAAGCAACGACTGCCAACATCGCGCTAATCCACCAGGGGCCAAGTATGAGATCCTCGGCGAAAGAAGTTTTTCTGCGGCGAGCCATTATTAAAAAGCAGTTTCCAAACTGTCGGCTGCTCGAAGACGCGTCATTGACGCATAGCGTGGACCTTGCGGGGCCTTCACCTCACCGCCTGGCACGAGTCGGATTGGTTTTACGAATTCCTCCATCCCGCTTTTGAAAACCAGTTCATACTTACCGGTATCATTCCACGGCTGAATTTTTAAGACCTCAGCCCAATGGGTAATACTTGATGACGGTGCCACGCGGTAAACTGCGAGATATTTGATCTGGGGAATCATCGCGGCACTTAACCGGATTGCATGCCACCGGTTTTCACCGAGGGCTGTCTCCTGAAAACCGTCCTCTTGGGCAGGAACTACAATCGTGTCGAGCTCCGCTGGATCTATTGCGGGGAGTTCGGAGCCCGTATCCGACGCATCAACATCCCCCAGCAATGGGTCGAAAGAATATATGACCTCACCGGCTGCACTCCGGAAACACTCCAACGTCAGGATTTCCACGGGAAATTGAAACTTGGTCCGCAATACGTTCTCCAGCTGATCTGAAATTTCATCAATGATCAGAAGTGCGTTAAACGCCTCCTTTCGATGCACGATGTGGTCGAGCAGATAGTCGATGTTGTCGAAGCCATTCGTTTTGGCAAATCGCGTCACCTCAGCCTCCGTAGCAGGTTCCTTTTTGATCGCGTCTCGAATGACCTGTTTCACGAGGCGAGGATTAGTCTCAAACGCGAACGAGAACTCCAGGAGCTGAACCGCAATATGTTTGAGTGGATGATGTCGGTTCAAATCCACTTCCACGACAAACAGCTTTGGTGATTTGACACTTGATAGATCCAGCACGTAGCCATCCGGAATATTTTGCTGCCCGCCTTTTGCTCCAATCAGCCGCTTCACCTCAAGGTAGAGCCGCTTTTGTCCAAATAGCTCCGCCTTCACTTCCTCGATGGCAGACTCAAGGTCCTTCTCAAGTTCAAATGGATACGGTAAAAACTGGGCGCTGCGAGTCCAAAGCATAATTATATGCAACCTAGCCAGTTATTTTATGGAGGAACAAGGCATAGGGTAAACAATCCACCGGTGGAACTCAACCTTCTAGATTTGACCTTCGCCATAGTCCCTCTGTTGAGAGGGTGCCGATATTCTCGCCTTCGAGGAGAACGAAAAGACATTTCTGGGACGCTTATAGGGCTTCCCGAACATCGCGCGCCTGTTATTCCTCGCCGCAACATTTTCCACGATCATAGTTCATCCATGGCCCGCAATAAGTCAGCTCTACCCCAAGGTAACCAAACAGTCCCAGCACACCCACGACACCTACGATGATCAGCGGCAGCAGAGAAGTTTGTTCCGGGATCCGCACGCTCGGTGCCGCGTAGCCGGTGGGCGTTGGCGCAATGCGAACGAGTGGAGTGGAAAGGAAGTTTTTGGAATTGAGCCGTGTGGCCTTGGAAAAGGAAGCGGCTGTGAATAAAACAAGTCTGAGTGCGGCGGATCTGCAGCGGCATATGCGGCGCAGTGCGCAGGCGCTTCGTTGCACAGTGCTCAAGGCGCTGCTGGGAGCGAGTTATCGAGAGCTGAGCAAGCTGCTGGCGCATTCGCCGTTCTATCGTTGGTTTTGCGGGTGCGAAGATTTCGGGGTGATTCGGGTGCCTGGCAAAAGCACGTTACAGGATTATGCACACTGGCTGGATGCGGAAGCGATGGCAGAGGTAACCGGACAACTTGCGCGTGCGGTCAGCAATGAGGAAGAGGCGCGGCGCATTGGACTGGAGAACAGTATTGAAGTGACTACTGCGTGGGTGGACACGACGTGCGTGAAGGCGATGGTGCATTTTCCGGTGGATTGGGTGCTGCTGCGGGACGGGGTGCGCACGACGATTAAAAGCATAGCGACCATCCGGCGGCACGGGCTGTGTCGGCGCATGCCCGAGCCGGAGAGTTTTCTTTCGGCCATCAACGCACAAGCGATGAAGATGAGCGCAGCGGGCCGCAAAGCCGGAAGTAAGAAAGTACGCAAAGCGGCGCTGCGGGCGATGAAACGGATTAGCCAAATCGTCGAAGAGCACGGACGGCGTTACCGCAACGCGCTGGATAAAGACTGGAAGCAAACCGATCTGACGCGCGGGCAGGTCGAGGTGATTTTGCGACGACTCGACAACGTGCTGGAGAAGCTGCCCGAAGCGCGGCGGCAGGCGCATGAACGCATCATCGGCGGGCGGCCGGTAGCCAACGCGGACAAAATCCTCAGCCTTTATGAAGAGGATATTCGTCTGGTTGTGCGAGGCAAAGCCGGCGCGGACATTGAATTCGGCAACAGCTTATTTTTGGCGGAAACCGCCGAGGGATTTATCCTCGATCACGAACTGCGCAAGGAGACTTCGCCGGGCGATGCAAAGTGGCTGCGCGAACGCTATCCGATAATGCAGCAAAAAAGCGGCGGCGCACTGTGTGGAGTGATTACCGATCGCGGTTTTGACAGCAAAGCCAACCGCGAATACCTCGCCGAACTGGATCACTTCAACGGCCTCTGTCCTCGCGATCCCGCGCAACTCGGCAAGCGTTCCAAGAACGACGAAGCCTTCGCGGCGGGGCAGCGCAGACGTGCGCAAACCGAAGGTCGTATCGGCATTCTTCAAAATGTTTTCCTCGGTGGCCGTCCGCGTGCAAAAGGCTTTGAGCACCGTCAAATGCAGGTCACCTGGGCGGTGCTGGCCCACAACTTGTGGGTGATGGCGCGACTGCCTTGGGTCGAAGACCAAAGCGAGCAAGCGCTCGCGGCCTGATTCATACACAACCGAATCTCGATCCCCGACACCACAAGAGAGGTGTGCGCGGATCCCGCGTTTTGCACGTAAGTCTTTGAAAAAAGCAGCGCTGCTGCGTCCATTTAACTTGGCGGGCCTATATGTTGGGGTGGGTCTGCGCTCGAAAATCCTCTCACGCGAGAAAATCACGGGGTTTCGGACAAGCTCTAGGTAGGTAGATTAAATCAAAAACTTCCTCCTCCTGGCGTGACTTCGCGACTGACCTTTCAAAACTAAATTTCTGCGAAGTTAACACCAATTCGACGGGGCTTTTGCCAACCAATATAACCAATTCAAGCGGTAGGAAGAAACAGAGCCAAAAAAGACGGAGATTCTTCTTCCTATTTCAACAAAGCATATTCATCCGGGGCGGTAATCTCTTTCTCAACATACTCCGAAAAAGAATAGAAATCCTTGCACTGTAGACGTGGAAGTCCCGAACGCTTTTCTTCCAAAAATTGATTATACCGTGGCATAAATTTGTTTCTGAACTCTATGAAGTCTGCGTTTTGTAAGACGATAGCAGACGCATCGGCTGGGTTTAGCCAACTTCCTAAGAACTGAGAAGCACGCCCGCTAGCTAGAAATCCTACAAGAGAACCGACCCAATCATTATTATTAAAATCATAGCTATCCCAAATCCTTACACCGACCCGCTTCGGTTTAACGTATATTGTTTCGTCACCAGAATATTTCTTAATATCTGCATGCAGATATGAGCGAGTAGCGAATGGCCCCATGGCTCCATAGGCATCAGATCTGTTTGGCATCTCACCATTAACTAAAAAATCCGCAGTATTCCACGCCGTGTACCCTAAATAAATTGCTGGTGAGGTAACGGCGTTCCGATAGTCAGGTGTCCCCACACTCCATGAAGCTTTCTCTTTGTTGCGAACCGTAGCATCGGCAGCGAAGCTACGCAATTTTCCCCAACGTTCATCAGTAATTCCCTCGGTAGAGCCAATCTTAGACAGGAGGTTCACATTGGTGTTCAACGTTGACCTCAATGCCTTCTTAACCGTTATGCTTTGGTCAAAGTCAGAAGTTTTAAATTGCCAATAATATTCCGTTCCGGGCAAAGTCGTATTGCGATTAAGTTTACCTAAATCCCCTTTCCCGTATTGCCAAAGGGAGCTATTGAACGACGACATTCTGAAATCGAGTTTCGCGAAAATCTTGGGAAGTAGGTAAATCAAAACGAGATTTCTGTTGACCAAAAGATCTTCGGGAAGATCCCCTTTTGACAAAGCTTTATTTTCCCATTTTAGTGCTGGTACGCCGAGGGCCGCATTGCGCGCAGCTCTTAGTACGCTCGCTCCGAGTTCGACTTCCCAACTCCTCAGCATCGTAGCTTATTGCAAGCGATAGATAGCATAATATGACGTTCTAATAACATGTTAGTTAGTCTCTCGATATCCGATTTTCAGCGATAAATCCGAATTTTCGGCAGACACGTTTGCTTTAAACCAATTCACATCTTTTTGACCCAATTTTTGATCGGAATCGTTGAAACGTCGGGGAAGTATAAAAACCAACACTCCTTCGTTTTCGCTTCCGTCTTGCAAGAATCGTCCACCAGTAAATCCGGAAGACGTTTTTAAGACAATGGCCCACCCACTATTAAACAAAGAACCAGGGACCAGTCGTAATTTTACTTCTACATGACCGTCGCTCAAATAGAGCACGTCTGCATCTGTAACATATACCTTGGTGGAATCAATCGCCGCTCCGATCCCAATCAATTGCCTCGCTGATTTCGAATCCAAATACCGAGCCCGCGAGCTGAGGAGGCGATTTTCACCTGCGACCCTTCTTTCTTCGAGTCTGCGCATATTTTCGGCGTAAGGCTCAGTTGCCGGACGTTGACCGACATATACATCTGCATACAGGCCTCCAGAATCAGTCGCGAAATCAGTTGTTTCCATCCAAAACGGTAGGCCAATAATGCCTTCCTCAAGATTCTGCTTTTCGATCATCAAAAGCTCCATTCTCGAGGAGAGGTCTTCGGTTGTATTTTCGCTCAGGTGCGAGTTTTGTGACTCAGTTATGATGTCACCTAATTTCCCTTTAAGTTTGAGTAATAGAACTTCTCGCTTCTCCGTTATTGTCGAATCTGGCGTTTTTGATTTCTCGCTGCCCAGCATGGCTTCACCTTCTTTGTCAGCAGGGGGATCTGGATACTGTTTATACGCTTCCAGGATCTCTAGGTCCAATGCTGCCTTTAGCCTCAACCTCTCATCTGTGGTGATCGAGGATATATCAAACGGAAAGCGTCCCGGCTTCTGAAGCCAAGAAACCAACTCATCAAAATTATCACGTCCAAAAACAACTTCATCAACTAAATCAATAGCGGCAAAAATTGAGCGACCCGCGCGAGCAACAAACCTAAAATCATCCAATTTTAAAAGACTCTGAAACGCATTATAAAGGCGATAAAATGCGATATTAAGCGTGCTGCCATCGTTGATATTTCGAACACGGAATGTAGTGGTGTTTTGTAATGTGGTTTCGCTTTTCTCGGAAATTGTTACGCTCTTTTCTTCTTTTGTGCGCCGATTTACCTCTTGAGAAGCTCTGTGTACGGAGCGATTAAGTTGTCTTGCTACCTCCTTAGTCGACTTTGTTTTAGAAAAATTAGCACTTCCCGAGAACCCCCCGTACGAACCTCCAGCAGAAGCACCCGCGGATGTTGTGGATTCATTTTCATTTCGTACTTCTTTCTCGAAAAGCGTTTCAAAATCGGCTCTATCTATGCGCGTAATATCGATAAGCGATGAGGCTGTCTCACTACGAGAAGCTTCATATTTTTGAGACGTCGACAGTGTCACTTCCCGTTCTTCGCCAGGACAAAGCGGAATTGTGGCAGCAAGGTCGCCTAAGGCGACGCCGTTCCATGTGAATCTATAAGAAAGACGTTCCTTTATGCTAATATCCGGGAATGAAGTAACAATGATGTCAGGCACTGGGCGTATAAAGACATTGTAGCCAATAATAAACGTTTGGCCTATTAGGGTGGTTTCTTTTTTTGGCAGGGCTATTACACAACTAGTTCGAAACTCCTCGTTATTCTCACAGAGATTAAGGATATCGTCTGGAGTTGATCCGTCTGCAGCTTCCAAGCCACGGTCGGTGAAACGAAACAGATATGTATTATATCCGTTTACCTTGTAAAAATCGAGTAGCTCAACCCAAGGGTCATAGTCAACAATTGCGCGTTCATAATAGTCAAAGGTTTTTGAATTATTAATCGCAACCTGCCAAGAAGCCGTTTGTTTTCTAAATAGAGACCGCTGCGTAGTTGTTACCGTTTGATAAGTGTTCCAAGAAACAGTCTTATTCGATTTTAAATATAGAGCTCCCTCTTTCAAGGTATCGGTAGTCTCCACTCCGCTTTCATTGTAATACGTCACGGGTGTATCAGTAATAAAAAGATGGTAGTTCAAATCGGCCGCGGCGTCAGCTAGCTGGCGCTTTTTTGAATCTAGATCTATTCCGAAGCTCTTTAACTCACGAAATTGTGCAGTTAGGCTTGGGATAGCATCGTAAGGCGCGGAGGGAATTAGATTAGCAATTTCGTCAGCTTTATCTGATAACTTTTTTTCAAGGCCCTCATCGTGCATCAAACTTTTATATTGTTTTGAGATTGTGGCCGCATCGGCTCGAATTACCTCGATAGCCGAGAAATGCATTTTAGCATTTTTAATGGCTTCAGAACTAGCTGCATCCTTCTCCTGTTGTGTGTCAGGGGCTGGACCTGGATAGTAGACTTGAACCAGTGCAGTAACGCCTTCCCAAGTTAAATCCCAGTTCGCAGCAAACTCCTCCAATAGGGGATAATTCACCCCGTCTTGATCCTCAATTATCGGCTGGTACCAACGGTAGTTACTTTGTGTTTTCACTCGGATAACACACCCTTTCTGGATGGCAATGTGCGCTTCGGCAAATGGAACCTTACGATAAACCTTGAGAGATTCCGTGAAAATTGTAAGGCGATTGTTGGGCGTTGTTTTGGAATTGATAAGGGTAGTGCTATCGTGAATGTAGGCAGGCCATTCAACGTTTAGATCAAATGTATTTTCTCTTATTAGGCGCACTTCTGGGATGCCAACCCCTATTTTACCCCAAGCCTGTTCAATATACCTCTTAAGCTGTGCAGAATTTGTTTCTGGAGCAGAAATTCCAGCGGTTTTCAGCACATTGCCCCAATCAATGTTTACTAAATTCGAGCGTTCGAATGAATATGCATTTGGCGCATCTTCAACCTTGAAAGGCCCAGATACATACAATGCATCAACCAAGGGTATCGTGCCTCGAAGCCCAGTGAATTCTGCGCCGTTTTTCGTTTTCGGGTAGCTCATAAATTATACATCGTTCTCATTATTGCCGAGGAGATGGTGCCAAGAGGCCTGCGAGTGCGCCTACTGAGGCCGACCCGATTGCTATAATTCCCTGGGGCATTTGATAGTTAGGGCTTGCGCCCCCTTTCCAAACCAACAGAAGTCCACCTATAATTGTGATTGTTACAGAAATGCCTAGAAATCCGACAACCATCCTATAAATCCATACATCGGTTCTCAAGGGTTCCGGCAATGAGTCAAATCTTGAAATAATCTCCTTTTTCGCAGGACCCGGAATGTCGGGATTCGATTCCACGATACTTTTCATCTCTCTGATCTGATTATTCATATCTCATCTGGTTTTTCGTCGAAACAGATTACTGTCCAGGTATTTGGACGGCCAACAATCCTCACGACTTTGTGTGGTTTATAACATGCCTTTGCCAAGGCAAGTGTGAATCTCTCAAACACAGATAAAAAATCCCCTCTCCAGCCATGACTCGACAGTGTCCAGAAGATTGAACCGCTTAGCTGAGCGGTTGGGCGACTGAGTTCGGAATTGATGATGGAGACAGCGGAGAGATTTGTGTCCCTTTCCGCAGTGACGTATATGATGTAACGACGTCGGGGTCGTGATGTCCTGGTGGGTTTGTGGCTGGTTGTCGTTAAATTCGGGAATCTTTTTGCGGGCGAACCCGCAGAGCACAGTTCGTGGGATGCAGTCACGAGTAAAGAGCAGAGGGAGTTTTGCGAATTTGAAGTTTGAAGCGCGCATCCAATAATTTAACCTCAAGGTTGACGGCGTTAACAGAGGAGCTGTGGCGCATGAGGAATCGCTTTTTTCCAGAGCCACCCGACGCGTCCCCGGTGTTCGGACGAATTTGATCGATCCTAGGACATCGAAAACTTCCTCCTACTTTCATCTAAGGAGTAATGGAGGGTTGCTCTTGAACCATCTATCAGTTCAAAGGGGTCGTATATTTTGACATAATGTTGACACTATTTGCGGGTTTTAATGGGTTTTGGGGCGCGATGGTGGGAGGGGGTGAAAATACACGCAAAGCCTTAGATCCCTGCGTTGATCAGCTTTTAGAGGAGAATGGCGGAAGGGGTGGGATTTGAACCCTCGGTGAGTTTCACCCCACGTTCGATTTCGTATCGAATTCTCTGAAGGGACAACTGGAACCGCCAGCAGACAGGAAGCTCTGAATCGGATCCACTGAGTTTTGAGGAATGGCAATTTCCCTTTGGCTTCAAATTTAGTGACTAAAAAGTGACTAGATTTCGACCCTTGCAAGCCCGTGCGAGACCGTGCCAAAAGAATCGTCCTAAATGGCTGCTCTAGCCTGGGAGCCTTTGTTTAAGCCACTCTCAGAGGAGATGAGTGGTTGCGGGGGTGGGATTTGAACCCACGACCTTCAGGTTATGAGCCTGACGAGCTACCAGGCTGCTCCACCCCGCGATTTGAGAACGTCAAGCTAGCGGGTAAGTCTTGAACGGCAAGAGGAATCTTTTTCTTCAA
>Ga0105048_10018147_pt1 | contig 10830 bp, 10 predicted proteins | sample MAT05_FD_78382 | JGI IMG/M metagenome (GOLD analysis project Ga0105048, IMG submission 78382) | Freshwater microbial communities from Lake Fryxell liftoff mats and glacier meltwater in Antarctica - MAT-05 | ecosystem: Environmental > Aquatic > Freshwater > Ice > Liftoff microbial mat | place...
GTAGAGTTCATGCTATGGAGTAATGATTATGCAAAATTTCATAAATTTTTAAAGGTTGGCTTAACTGTTTATCTGACAGGTAATATCAAACCACGGCTACGCTATAACAGCAATCAGGAGCGGGTTCAGGATGGTTGGGAGTTTGCTATTGGGCATATTCAAATGCTCGAAACCCTGCGCACCCAATCTACCAAGGCGCTAGAACTAAGCTTGCATCCTGCAAGCATAGAAAATGGCATGGTGGATTTTTTACAGAAGCAATTTCACAAAAACAAGGGAGGAACTGCCTTAAAATTCAGAATAAGAGATGCTGAGAAAAATTATGACGTTGAATTAAACGGAGCTAAAAACATTCAAATTACAGACGACCTCGCTGCATTTCTTTTGTCTAATAAAAACATACAGATTAAGGTAGTAATGATGAACGGCGATTAATTTCACAGTGGATTAACAAAGCAGGTTTTACATTTACCCGCTAGTTTAATTATATTTTTCAAAAAACAAAAACCAAATGCTAAAAAAATTACGTTTGCTAAGCTTGCTTATAGTTGCTATACTATGTGCGGGTATTTCCCTGAATGCACAAAAAAATCCCAACGATCCATTACCAGTTGATCCAAAGGTAAAAATCGGAAAATTAGATAACGGATTAACTTATTATATCCGTCAAAATAAAAAGCCCGAACAAAAAGTTGAATTACGACTTGTTATTAATGCAGGCTCCATTCTGGAAGATGATGATCAGCAGGGACTTGCCCACATGGCCGAACACATGGCTTTTAACGGCACGAAGAACTTTAAGGAGAATGACATTATAAGTTACCTGCAAAGTATTGGCGTAGGGTTTGGAAACGACCTGAATGCTTATACCAGTTTTGATGAAACGGTTTACATGCTACCCATTCCAACCGACAAACCCGGCAATGTGGAAAAGGGTTTTCAAATATTGGAAGATTGGGCTCATCAGGTAAGTTACAACACCAAAGACATTAATGACGAGCGTAATGTAATTCTTGAAGAAAGTCGTCAAGGACAAGGAGCAGATGAAAGGATGCGCCGCAAATGGCTTCCCGGTCTGCTTTCTGGATCCAAATATGCAAATCGTTTGCCCATTGGTATAGACAGCATCATAAAAAACTTTAATCCCGATGCCATCCGCCGTTTTTACAAAGAGTGGTACCGCCCCAACCTGATGGCGATTATTGTGGTAGGAGATATTGATCCTGCGGAAGCTGAAAAAATGGTTAAAAAACATTTTGCAGGTATTAAAAATCCAACTAATGCGCGGGACCGGAGTATAGAAGATTTAAAACCATACAGCAAGAGTAAAGGTGTTGTTGTAACCGATAAAGAGGCAACTAACTATTCTGCTTCGGTGTACTTTAGTCCTAAAAAAACAGATCAGTCATCTACCCTCAATGGTTACAAAGAGGATATAGTCCGTTCACTTTTTAGCAGCCTTATTAACCAGCGCATGCGGGAACTTACCCAAAAGGCAAACCCTCCTTTTCTTGCTGCAGGTCTTGGTTTTGAAACTATTGCAAGAGGGTATGAACTTCCTTTTGTTACGGTTTTTGTTGGAGAAAACGATGTAAAAGATGCTTTGCCTGCTGCCCTTTTAGAATTGGAAAGAGCAAAAAGGTTCGGATTTACCGAGACAGAACTAGACCGTTTAAAAAAAGCTACTTTGGCTGGAATTGAACGTCAGTTTAACGAAAGGGACAAATCAGAGTCAGAAACTTTTGTAGAAGAATACATTCGGCATTTCCTTGAAGGAGAAGCCATACCAGGTATTGAAAATGAATTTAATTACTACAAACTTCTGCTTCCTGAAATTAAGCTGGCTGATTTGAATGCCTATTCCAAAAGTGCGATAGCCACCAACGATCCTTTTTTTGCTATGTTTATGGGGCCTGATGAGGAAGATAAAAGCAAACTTCCATCAGAAGATGACATTATCGCCATTACCAATTCAGTTGCCAAAATGGAGGTAAAGCCTTATGAGGAAAAAGCTATTGCCGAAAAATTATTGTCTAAAATGCCAAAGCCAGGCAAAATTGTAAAGGAATCTAAAGACAATATTTGGGATGCAACTGTTTGGGAACTTAGCAACGGCGTAAAAGTTACGCTCAAAAAAACAGATTTAAAAAATGATCAGATTCTTCTTGGTGCAAGAAGAGCCGGTGGTACAAGCAATTATGGTATTAAAGATAAATATAATGCCAATTATGCCACAGCCGTGGTTGATGCTATGGGTATTGGCGAATTCAGCCCAACGGATCTGCAAAAGGCACTTAGTGGCAAAGTAGCAAGTGCCAGGGTTGTTCTTTCCGGAACGTTTGATGGTTTTAGTGGTAGCAGCAGCGTAAAAGATGCCGAAACAATGCTACAACTTTTATACATGCGGGCAACTGCACCCCGCATGGATACTTCCTTATTTCGCTCCTTTTTGCAACGCACTAAGTCGCAAATGACCTTTGCAATGGCTAATCCTCAAACGGCTTTTGTTGATACGGTTATCAATACTTTGTACAACAATCACCCCATGGCACCTGTGGCGGTACCAAGACCTGAATATTTTGACAAAATTGATCTTGACAGGGCGATGCAAATTTACAAAGAGCATTTTGGCGATGCCAGTGGTATGGAATTTGTTATTATCGGTAGTATAGATATAGAGGCCATGCGTTCTTTGGTTGAAACCTATATAGGAGGACTGCCATCAACCGGCAAAAAATTTGAATGGAAAGACGAAGGCGTGCGTTTTTTGAAAGGAAACAGGGAATTAAATTTTTCCAAAGGGCAGGCACCGCAAAGTCTGATTTTCTCTTTTTACACAGGAGAAACACCTTACAGCGAAGATCTTGAACTGAAGGCAAACGCTGTATCTGAAATTTTAAATATTCGTATTATTGAAGAACTCCGGGAGAAAATTCAGGGTATATACAGCGGTGGTAGCAACGCTGCTATGGAAAAAATTCCTTATGAAAACTATCAGTTTGTTTTCCAGCTCCCCTGCGGACCCGAAAAAGTGGACACACTGCTTTTTGCCATGAAAACAGAAATAAGTAACCTGAAAAAGGATGGGCCAAACGCCAAAGATCTTGATAAGGTTAAGCAGCAATGGATTGAAGCTTATAAGACAAGTCTTCAGGATAATGGCACATGGCTAAACAGAATTTTAAGAGATCGGTATCCGGGAGCAAATGCTGACCGTTTCCTCAACTACGAGAAATACGTGAATGCTATTACCTCAAAAGACGTTCAGGAAGCAGCCAAAATTGTATTGAGTGATAAGAATGTTTTTACTGCTGTATTACGCCCGGAGGCCTCCACCAAAAAAGAAGAAAAAAGTGGTGGCGGGCAATAATTTTTGAGAGTTATTTGTCTATCAGAAAAAAAAGGAGCATTTCTTAGAAAATGTTCCTTTTTTTTTTGTTTTAGCTTTTACCCATACTTTACATATTTAATTTTGCTGAAAAAGCTCCTACAATAGAATAAATCATACAAGTTTTCTTTTTAAGCGGCTTTCGGCTAATTTCGTAGCTTATGAAAAAATATTTTCTTATTGGTTTTGTCTGTTATGCCTTCATTTTTTCGGGATGCAATCCCAACTATGAAGAACCTGAAACGGCGATTGATGCTGGCAGACAATACATTCAGGCCATTTATCAGGGCAATTTTAAAAGAGCTAATCAATTAATTGGAGTGGATGATTCCAGTAAATATTATCTCGATGAAGTGGTTGAAAAAGATTTCAGGAGTCGGAACAGTATCCAAAAGGAGGCTTTAAGTCAGTCTAGTATTCAAATTGTACAGGTAAAGACTATTAATAATGAAAAGACGCTGCTATATTTTACCAATGCCTATACCAAAAAAGAAGATAGTGTGCGGTTAGAAAAGATCAATGAAAAATGGGTTGTTTTACCAAGTCATGAATAATAAATCAATCTGAGCTATGTATTTTCAATGGAATCATCTGCTTTATGTTGGATTGGGAGGCATGATGGGGTCTGTTTTGCGCTATTCAGTAAGCACCTGGATGGCACAGCATGCAACAACAGGTTGGCCTTGGGGTACTTTTCTGGTGAACCTTGCTGGCTGTTTTCTAATAGGTATGGTGCTTGGTTTTCCTCTTCGCCTACAGGAAGCACCTGTATGGAAATTGTTTCTTGCTACCGGATTTTGCGGGGGATTCACTACTTTTTCCGCTTTCAGCAACGAAGGTTTTCAGATGCTGAAACAGCAATATTATTTTCTTTTTGCAGCCTATGCCTTTAGTTCGGTACTTTTGGGACTGTTGGCGGTTGTAGCAGGATATTGGCTCATTCGATTTCTATTTTAGAGCAATCCTAAAGAGTAATCCCTGTGAAGTAGCCTTGATCTTAAAAATAAATTAATAGAATTAACTGACGAAATCATTCTTAAAAACTAATATTAAAAAATAAACATACAAAGATGAATATCAGCAATACCGTATTACATCCCTGGCATGGCGTAGATTATGGTGAAGGTGCTCCCCGTATAGTAAATGCCATAATTGAAATTCCACAAGGATCTCGAGCCAAGTACGAAATTGATAAAAAAAGTGGATTATTGAAGCTTGACCGTGTCATTTATTCTTCGTTTTATTATCCACACAATTATGGATTTATTCCACGCACTTATGGCGATGATAAGGATCCGCTGGATATACTTGTGTTGAGCACCATAAGTGTGCAACCACTCTGTATTGTGGAAGCAAAAGTAATAGGGGTCATGCAAATGATTGACAGCGGAGAAGCGGATGATAAAATTATTGCGGTTGCTGCGCATGATATGAGTGTTAACCACATGAATAACATTGAAGAATTACCCGCCCACTTCTTTAAAGAATTGCGTCAGTTTTTTGAAGATTACAAAAAGCTGGAAAATAAATCAGTACAGGTAGAAGATTATGGCGACAAAGCGATGGCACTGAATATTGTGCGGGACGGTATTGAACTTTATAAGCGCACTTTTATTGATCCGCAGCCGCATATTTTACCCCCTGCTCAATAAGAACATTAGGATAATTACATCTTATAAAAATCTCATCAGGCGTTTTTTCTTCTTAGAAATAGCGCCTGATGATTCGCAGGTGGTGGGTTCTTTCTCCTGTTTCGAAATGTACAATTCCCTGATGATCTATCCGGTCTATTCTGCAGTTGGCAGATGCATGTAAAATGAACTCTGGATTAAGGAGAATACCCACGTGGACAATCCTGCCTTCTTCATTATCAAAAAAAGCAAGATCGCCGGGACGAGCCTCCTGCAAAAGGTTTACAATTTCCCCTTCCTGCGATTGTGGTCCTGAATCACGTGGAAGAAACAACCCAGAAAGCATAAAAGCGACCTGCGTTAACCCACTACAGTCAATTCCATATCGGCTTCTGCCTCCCCACAAATAAGGTGTCCCTAAAAACATACGGGCATAATGCAACACTTCGGCACCTTTATCTCGAAAAGAAATATCATTTTCATAATGCACAGAAAAGGATAAGCCATATTTGCCTATCATAATTTCCTGCTGTGCATCAGGAACCATACAGGTACTACCCGGCGATAACTGACAAGATACCCCATTTACTTTTACAATATCCTCCGTGTTTCGGCTGTATTTTGTAATAAATGGATACTTATTCCCCTCAATGGGGGTCATTTGTCTTATCTGACACCAACCTTCATAGCCATCATAAGCCGATTTTATTTTCATAAATTCACCTTGCTTTTCCAGTCCATCTACCATTTCGCCAAACAAAAGCTGACTAACCATTTCACTTCGGTGAGAGGCTTCACGGCGAAGCGGTGCTACAGGTGTAATCACAATGAAATTCATATTACTTAAATATAATAAGTTGCAAAAATCGTGAATTTAAGGCAGCTTATTTGCCAATAGATAAAAACCTTATGGAATATTTGATAATTTGCATCTAATCAAAAAAATGGCTTGAGACAAAATCAATTATACAATGAATTAAGCGATCAGGATCTCTTGGAATTATATAGGATAAGGCAAAATAAAGAATGCCTTGGAATATTATTGCAACGGTACACGGTATTGCTATTGGGAGTGTGTTTGAAGTATCTTAAAAATGAAGAAGCGGCCAAGGATGCAGTTCAGCAGATATTTGCCAAAGTAATAGTAGAAGCTGAAAAATATCACATTACCCATTTTAAAAGCTGGCTTTACACTGTTACCCGAAACCAGTGTTTTTCACAATTAAGAAATAAGGTATATGACCTTCCAGAGGAAGCATTGGAAAAAACCGGGAAGCATTTTTCGACACAGGACGATGGTATGGAACATGTAGTTGAAAAAGAAAGATTGCTCTCCCAAATAGAAGATGCACTCAACGAAATACAGCCCAACCAGCGGGAATGCGTATCTTTATTCTATCTCGAACAGAAAAGTTATCAGCAAATTCATCAGATAACAGGTTATACATTACTACAAATAAAAAGCTATATCCAAAATGGTAAAAGAAATATCCGTCTTTTATTAGACAAGCGGAGGAAAAAAAATGAAGCCTAATTTACTAGACATAATATCCCATCAGGAAGTACCGATAGACAGCAAAAAGCTGAATGAATATCTTACAGGTAAAATGGATTCTGAAAATGAGCACGCTATTGAAAAAGAAATGATGCAGAGCTCAGAACTGGAATCAGATGCCTGGGATGGCTGGCAGCAGGCATCTCATAAAAAGAACATTCTTAGGGATGCAGAAGATATTAATATAAAACTGGCACAGCAATTGCAGCCTGCCGCAAAAAGAACGCCCCGAAAGCCAATTCGGGAAATGCCACTGAATTGGTGGTTATTGGGACTACTGCTTGTATTACTGGTTGGAGCGTATTTTATAATTGCCGCTATTATGACTTCATGAATTATTGGTTTATAGTAGGATAAATCCATGCAAGGCTCCCTACCCTTCCAAATAAGCGGAAATTTACTTCCAACACGTTGTTTCCCCATGCAGGGCATAATTCTTTTCGGATAGCTGCCACAGGATTTTCACCAGTAATGCTTACATATTGCTTTATCCCGCTCTATGTATTTAGATAAGCCATATACCTGTCAACAAACCAGCTTGAACGCATATATAATTCTAGGAAAGTACTTTCTTCAAAGGGGAAATAAATGTTTAGGTAGCGGCTTTCTATAATTTTGCGCTCCTTGGGTCAGTATTCAGCCAAAATATCGTAGTATAAATGTTGCAAAAGCGCATCAATTGTAGGATTAACAGTTACAAGATCGCAACCAATGGATGTAAAAACGCAATTTGGGCGAAGAACCCGTTTTACTTCCTGGTAAAAAGTCTGTAAATGCAGCCAATGGAATGCCTTTACCACAACAACCTTATCGAAATAAGCATCGGGCAAATCGGTTTTTTCGGCAGGCTGAACGCTAAACAGAATATTTACATCAGCGGGTGGTAAAGCAATTTGTTGAAGACTGATATCGGAGGCACAAACCAATTGAAAAAAAGGAGAAAGACCAGTAGCCATTTGTCTATTACAACAGGCTGCATCCTACCGTACGCCACTTTAAGGTAATAAATCCTTCAGATAGTGAAATAATTAGCAGGGATAGTTTGGACGGTATTTTACATAATCCGTGCCATGTACCGAAAAATAATCAAGTGGTTCCTGATCGGCCATATTGCTTATTTAGCAGGCAGATTTTTTTCAAGAAACTCATCCAATGCCACTCCGCGCAGGTTTTTTCCAATAATGCGGCCTTCAGGATCAAGCAGAAAATTTTGTGGAATGGAAGAAATTTCATACAACTTTGCCACCTCATTTGACCAAAATTTAAGATCGCTTACATGTTCCCATTTTAATTGGTCATCCGCTATTGCCTTAAGCCATTTTGGCATATCTTTATCAAGGCTTACTCCCAATACCGTAAAGTTTTTATTTTTGTATGTTTCATAAGCCCGAACGAGGTTAGGGTTTTCCTGCCTGCAGGGACCACACCAACTTGCCCAAAAATCAACCAAAACGTATTTACCCCTGTAATCTTTAAGAGAAACGGCTTTTCCTTCCGGATTGTTTTGTACGAAATCAGGAGCAAGTTGCCCATATCCGAATTTTCTTTCCGCCGCCATTGCTTCATTAAGTGCTTCACCAAATATGTTTTTTGAGCCTTTTTCAGGCAAAAGTGCCAGCCATCCATCCATGATGGATACATTTTGAAATAAAGGCCAAACGGTATTGAGCAGAAAGGAAGGTACCACGGTTTCCCCATAATTTTTTACAAAAACAGGTATTTTATCCTGCATGATTCTTATTATTTTTTCCCATTCAATCCTAAGGCTATCCGAATAAAATCCATTTGCTCCAGCTTGCTGCCTCATTCCCGCCAATTGTGACAACTGATCAAAGTTATTTCCAAACTCTCCAATCAATGCTGCAAACGCCACCGGCGTTTTGCCACTATTGATTTGTAATGTAGGGTTAGTAGCATCAAGGGCTACTTCCACTGTTTCATTGTCAAGAAAAATAGAATATTGGCGAAAAGTCGCTTCCTCTCCCGGATTGCCGACCTGAATGATATACATATCCGGGTTGGGTAAACTCGCTTCAAGTACAAAAGTTTTGTTATGAAGGGTGGCGGATGGCCCCTTATACCCTTTATTACTGGCCGAAAGTAACACCACAGGCTGCTTATCAGAAAAACCTGATGCCGTACCAATAATCCTTGCTACCGAAACTTTCTGAGCCATTGCCTGCTGTGTTCCCGCAAAAAGAAATACTGACATTATTATGGCCATACTGCCTAAAAAATACTTCTGGTCTTTCACAATCCTTTTCATTGAGGCAAATGTACAAATAGAATAAACCTAAAATTGAGAATGAAGGTTAATGAAACTGAAAATATATAGGCAAGAATTGTCATTAAAGGTCATTTTTAACGTCTTCTTTTGTTCGTCATACAACTTGATGGATCTATAATCTTCCCACCTAAAACACATATTATCAACCAATATATCAACTGTCGTTAAAACTAATTCTAATAGTCGGTAGCATATTTTACCTTCGCCATCAATTTTATATTATGCTCAAAGTAGGAATATTGGGTGGCGGACAATTGGGCCGCATGTTGTTGCAAGAAGCAGCCAATTATGCAATTGAAACATATATATTGGAGTCTGATCCGGATTGCCCTTCTGCCAGGTTATGCCATCATTTTATACAAGGAGATATACGTAATTATGAGGATGTGCTTGCCTTTGGACAAAATCTCGATGTACTGACCATTGAAATTGAAGCTGTGAATATTGAAGCCCTTGAAGTATTGGAGGCTTCGGGAAAAACGGTTGTTCCAAAACCCGCCGTGTTAAAAATTATAAAGAATAAAATTCTTCAAAAAGAGCATTACCGCAACCATCAGATTCCAAGTCCTGCTTTTAAAACAACCTATAGCATAGCGGAACTAAAAGGAGAATCTGATTTTTTGCCCGCAGTTCATAAGATAGCTGAAGGCGGATATGATGGAAGGGGCGTTCAGATTTTGAAGCACCCTTCCGATTTTGAAAAGGGTTTTGATACCGCTTCCGTATTGGAAAAAATGGTGGATGTTCAAACTGAAATTGCTGTTATGGTGGCCATTGATTTAAATGGAAAACTTGTTTTATACCCTGCCGTTGAAATGATATTTGACCCCTACCTTAACCTGCTTGACTATCAGTTATGCCCGGTAAACCTGCCAGAAAAAACAAGGTGGAAAGCAGAGGCTATTGCCGTTAAAGTGGCCAAGAGTTTTGAAAGTCCGGGTTTATTTGCGGTCGAGATGCTGGTAGATCGGGAAGGAGGAGTTTGGGTAAATGAAACTGCCCCCCGTGTGCATAATAGTGGACACCACACCATTGAGGCACATATTACCTCTCAATACGATATGCTTTGGCGTATTATGCTCGGTTATCCACTTGGGAGCGCGGATTCGATTTCAGCATCGTCATTAGTGAACCTTATTGGAGATAAAGATCATTCCGGTAATGTGAAATATGAAGGAATTAGTGAAATATTAGCCACAGAAAATGTGTACATTCACCTGTATGGGAAAGCCCAAACCAAACCAGGCAGAAAAATGGGGCATATTACCATACTTGGTCGTGATAGAATTGAATTAATTATGAAAGCCAAATTGGTAAAAGAAAAGGTGAAGGTTATTAGCCAGCCATAAAGAAACCCTTGGCGAAGGGAGTTCAGGATTTAAGCGTCTTGTTATTTTAAACCATACATTTTGAAGCAGTCAATTATCCGTATATTTTTTCTTTTTTTGATAGCAACAGCTTGTGAAGAAAAAAAAACTGACCCTTTTGCCAATTCAAAAGCCGATTCAATTCCTTCTTTTTTTAGCGCGATTGTAGCACAATCTACCCCACTTGTCAGAGATATTGAGGCTCCTGGAACCATTCTCGCTTTCGAATCTACAAATATGCAACCAGAGGTTTCCGGAAGGGTGATTTCTATAAATTTCAAGGAAGGAAGTTTTGTACGAAAAGGTACTCTCCTGGTAAAACTTTTTGATGCAGACTTACAGGCACAGCTCCACAAACTGGAGGCGCAACTGAAAGTAGCAGAAGCAACTGCCAAAAGGCAAACAGAATTACTCGCTATCAACGGAACAAGTCAGCAGGATTTTGACAATACTGTTTTGAATGTAAGTAATATAAAAGCCGACATGGAATTGCTAAAAGTGCAAATTTCACAAACAGAATTAAGAGCCCCATTTGATGGAAAACTTGGTTTGCGTAATATTAGCCTTGGCGCTTACGTAACCCCAGGCAATATTATTACCAA
>Ga0105048_10018148_pt1 | contig 10830 bp, 7 predicted proteins | sample MAT05_FD_78382 | JGI IMG/M metagenome (GOLD analysis project Ga0105048, IMG submission 78382) | Freshwater microbial communities from Lake Fryxell liftoff mats and glacier meltwater in Antarctica - MAT-05 | ecosystem: Environmental > Aquatic > Freshwater > Ice > Liftoff microbial mat | place...
GTTCGGCAATAAGTTGGCTTATTTCTCTATTGGAATACCCTGCGGATTTAAATTTTTTAAAGAGTTTTTCGTTCTGAACATCTAAAAAATGACCTATTTTTTCTAATACTGTAACGGTATCGGCTTTTTCTTTGGGATGCTGCCCAAGTTCAATCAATTGCTGAAACTGCTCATCAACATTGGTTAAATTGAAATTTCCGGCTACAACTAAATTACGACTCATCCAATTATTTTGTCGCAAAAATGGATGACAACTTTCAATGCTGTTTTTCCCATAAGTGCCGTAACGCAAATGGCCGAGCAACAATTCGCCCACAAAGGGCACTTGTTTTTTGAGTTCGGCAACGTTGTGCAGTATTTCGGGATTTTCCTTGTAAATGGTTTCGAAATAACTGTTTATTTTTTCGCTTATCTTTTTTAGTGCTTGCGAATGATTGGAACGTTCGCGGGCAATGTAACGCTGTCCTGCTTCGACATCAAATTTAATAACCGCCAATCCTGCTCCATCTTGTCCACGGTTGTGTTGCTTTTCCATGAGCAATTGAAGCTTGTTTAATGCATATCTCACCGAGCCGTATTTGGTTTGATAATATTCTAAAGGCTTAAGCAATCGCATTAAAGCAATGCCACATTCATGTTTCAGTTGGTCGCTCATCAATTCTGATTTTTGTAGACACAAAGGTAAGGCTTTGACAGCGAAACACCGATGAGAAATCATTGCGAAATGTTTATGATTTTGCAAATCTCTTACACTAAATCTTCATTTTTCTTAGCGTTTGATTTTATGGGTATTGTGCTTCTTTTTCGAAAGGAAAATTCGGTGTAGGCCATCTCAATAAATAAGATTACTTTTGCGCGCTCAAAAAAACATTGCGTGAAAAGAATTATAGAATCGAGAAAACTGCTCGAAGTATCGCCAGAAGCCAACTTAGCTGAATTAAAAAATGTGTACAGAACATTAATTAAGCAATATCATCCTGATAAAGTTAACAATGATGAAGAATTAAAACTGGCTTACGAAATTAAAAGTCAAGAAATTATTTCGGCTTACCATTTATTGGTTTCAGTAGCTCCAGAAACGCACGCATTGCAATTGGAAGAATATACCCGCATTATTTCTAATGCAGTTATTGACGATCATCAATACAAAGGTCAAACTTTGAAAATATCTTTTTTAGATGGAAGCGCTTACGAATATTTTGGTGTGCCTAGAAATACGTATATCAAATTCATTAATTCGCCAAGCCAATCCCGTTTCGCACGCCGACACATTTATCAATCGTTTACTTACAGAAATGTAAGCAAGCAAATGGAAGCAGCTTAAATTTTTCTAACTATTTAAAAGTTAAATTTTAAAACGATTTCCTTTATAATTTGCGGTAAAGTCATGCAACTTTCAATTTTTTAATTCATTTTAACCATTAATTAATAATGTGTTATGAATTTAAAATGATTTTAAAATTGTATTGCAATATTCATTTGCTCCAGCGGGGCAATATGTTTGTAAATGAATGACGAAAATAATTTCGTAGCACCGTAGGAGCTACATGTTGAAGCACGTCAAGTCTCATTTTTCAAACATTAAGAAGTTAAGCTGCATTAAGGTTTTTCCATGCTACGCATTGTTAATTGTTAATTTTCAAGCCGATTTAGAAGTTAAAAAAATTAATTTTTTTTCTTAGTTTGAAAATCAAGGAATTTTCAATTTTTAATAAACTTATCTCTTCCAAAAAATAACATTATCCCAATGCTACATCGAGCGTCATCATCACCACAAAACCGACAATGAATCCCATAGTGGCTATATCGGTATTTTTATCTTGTTGTGTTTCGGGAATTACTTCTTCTACCACCACAAAAATCATAGCACCAGCTGCAAAAGCCAAGGCATAAGGTAGTAAAGGAGTGAAAAAGGTAACCGCCATTGCGCCCAAAACGCCAGCTATAGGTTCTACAATAGCCGATAACTGTCCATAAAAAAAACTTTTCTTTCGGCTCATGCCCATTCTTCGGAGTGGCATAGAAACAGCAATGCCTTCAGGGAAATTTTGCAAACCAATGCCAATAGCCAATACTACTGCGCCCGATATTGTGGCTTCGGGAATTCCTGCAGCAACACCGCCAAACAATACGCCCACTGCCAATCCTTCGGGTATATTATGCAAAGTGATTGCCAATACCAGCAAGGTTGTCCGCTGCCAGGGTGATTTTACGCCCTCGGTAACTTTAAAATTAATGTGCATGTGGGGTAAAATCTTATCCAACATAAAAATGAAAACAGCACCCAATAAAAAGCCTATAACTGCGGGCATCACTTTAGTGAATCCTTCGCCGGTGCTCATTTCAATGGCTGGTGCTAACAAACTCCAAAAACTGGCTGCTACCATCACACCGCCCGTAAAACCCAACATGCCATCGAGTATGGTTCTATTCATGGTTTTGAAAAGAAAAACAAACGAAGAACCCGCCGCTGTTACCAACCAAGTAAAAGTGGTGGCATAAAATGCAGCCAAAATCGGATTGATTGTTTCTAAATAGGCAACTATGTTTTCAAACATGTGGGGTAATTATCTTAATCAACTGCTTTTATAAAAATTCCATCTGAAACCAATAAACATGCGAACACCTTGGTTGGGGGCAAATACATAAGTGGGGTCGAAGGTAAGCGCTTTCGGATTATTTACAGTTGGAATTACTTGACCTTGATCATTAAACTGAACGTTATTATCAAACGGATCAAATGCACGCGCAATGCTATTGGCTGGTGGGGTAAAATTTAAGATGTTTTTTACGCCGCCATACACTTCAATTCCTTTGGCGAACTTCTTAGTTATCTGAATGTTTTGAAGGCTCCAATATGGCGATTCGGCTGCTCTATCGTCTAAGTCGCTCAATAAAGGCAAAAGCATCGGGCCATATAAATTTCCGGTGTAATGTATGGTGATGTTGCTTTTGGTAAAGGTATACGACAAATTCCAAACACCCGAAACGCTTTCAGTTAATAATTGCCTTTGTTTGATTCCGTTTTGGGTCAGGCTTACATCCATCCAAGTAGCACCAAGAAAAAGTTTGATTCCGTTTTGCCACTCTAAATTCATGTTCAGACTTAAACCTTTTGAAACTGCAAAACCATTTAGATTGGTATAAATTATTTGATTGGGATTGCTTAGGTAATCGGGCACGATGCGGTTACTGAAATGGGTATAAAAAACCGATGCATCAAAAGCATATAAAGTATTATTTTTGGTTATTATTTTTTTTACTGCGTTGATATTGGCATTCCACGATTTTTCGGGTTCCAACGATCCTTTAAAAACTACGGTTCTCGAACCCGTTAATGCTGCATGGTCTTCGGTAAAAACATTGGCTACCCGAAAACCGTTTCCAACGCTAAATCGAAGTATATTTTTTTTATTTTTTGACGATATTTTATAATTAATTCGCGGCGACCAAACCGAACCGTGTATGAAATTGTAATCGTACCGAATGCCCACCAAAAGTTTATTTTGATCATTAAATGTGTGTTCGTTTTGAAGAAAAATACCAGGCAATGGCACCACCGATGGATTATTGATTGTTTGATTCAAACTATCGAGCTTTACGGTAGCGGCGGTATTGTCGTCGTACCATGTAAACCGATAGGTCATACCTAAAGTGAAATCGCTTTTTAATATCGTTTTGTTCCAAACCAACTGCCCAAAAGCAATGTATTGCTCGGCTTGAAATGAAGTTGTTCCATAATAGCTATCTTGTAAATGGCCATTGGCGCTCCATTGAAACATTACTTTCTCTTTGATGGGCAGTTGATAAACGCCAAATAATTCCCACCGGTTGGTGTAGATGCTTTCGCCATATATACTATCGCTACCACGCAACGAGTTGTTCCAATTCATTTGTCCGCCATATCGGTCTTCAAAAACAAGCCGACCCGCTACCGAAAAAAGCCTGTTGTCTTTTCGATCAAACGTCCATTTGTTAAAAATTGAAGCCCTTTTTTGCAAGGTAACGTCAGTGAAACCATCGCCGTTGTTGTCTTGCGGGTTTTGATAATGAAAATAATTAACACCCAAAATGGACTGCGCTTTTGAACTTGCTTTAATTTTAATGCCCAAATCGGTATTCACATCGCCCCAATCAGAGCTAAAAACATCAACCGAATAAAGGGGCGCATCTTTTGGTCTTTTGGTGATGATATTGATTAAGCCGCCCACTGCCTCTGATCCGTACAGCGTAGATGCTGGCCCTTTTACAATCTCAACCCGATCAATTAACGATTGCGGAATTCCCGTTAAGCCATAAACTGTGCTTAAACCACTAACAATTGGCATTCCGTCAATCAATACCATCGTGTACGGCCCTTCAAGACCATTGATGTGAATGTCGCCTGTGTTGCAAATATTGCAGTTGAGTTGTGGACGAACTCCATTTACATTTTGGAGCGATTCAAAGATGGAAGGCGTAGGATTGGCTTCAAAAAAACAATGCGTGTAAACATCAATAGGCACGGCACTTTCCAGTTTCGAAACTTCTTTCATGGTTCCTGAAATCACAACTTCATTAAAGGTAGATGGATTTTTAAACAGTTCGAAAATGATTGTCTTGGTTTCTTGGCTTAAAAAAGAACTATTTGCTGTTTTTTTCAGGTAACCCAATGCAGTAACTTCAATTTTATGGCTTCCAACGGGAATTTGCTTTATTTCGAACTGGCCTATCGAATCGGATAACGTACCTTTTTTCAAATCAGGAAAATAAATTTGTGCATAAGCTACCGACTTTCCTTCGCTCACAACTTTACCCTTCAATACTTGTGCATGCACGGAAATGGAAGAGCCAATTATCAAAAATAAATAAATTAAATAAATGAAGCGATGCATCCTTAAAGTTCTGCCTGCAAAAGTAATAAAGTTAGATTAGCCTAACAACTAAAGTTTGATAATTTTAAATATTTTTGCCAAATGCTCTCATACACCGAAGAAAATTATTTGAAGGCTCTGCTCATGTTAACTACCGAGCATGCCGAAAAAAGCGAAGCAGGCACCAATGAGTTAGCCAATTACCTTCATGTGAAACCAGCCACAGCAAACGATATGCTTAAGAAACTAAAAGAGAAAAAATTGATTAGTTACGAAAAATATGGCAAAATAACCTTAACCGAAGATGGGCGAATTATTGGCATTGGCGTGGTTAGAAAACACCGTTTATGGGAAACCTTTCTTTTTGAAAAACTGGGTTTTACTTGGGACGAAGTGCATGAAGTAGCTGAGCAATTGGAACACATTCAATCGGAGAAGTTGGTAGAAAAACTCGATCAGTTTTTGAAGTATCCACAATTTGATCCCCACGGCGATCCCATTCCAAAATCGGATGGTGAATTACCAAAAATGTCAACTACACTGTTGTCTGAAATCAAAATTGGTCAATTGTGCAATGTGGTTGCGGTAAAAGATACTTCGGTGGTTTTTCTTCAATACCTACACCAACTTTCTATTGGTGTAGGTACCAAAATAAAAGTGATTGATAAAGTGGAGTTTGACGGAAGTTTTTTTGTTGAAGTGGATAAAAAAAAAGCATCCGTTTCGCTTAAACTTGCTGAAAGCTTATTGGTTAAATTGCTATAAAAAATTCGTTAATAACACAATATGAAGTTTATAAAATTGCTCAATATTCCCGTTACATTTGAATTATGAAAATTAAAGGTCTTTTCATTTTATTGCTAACTGTTTTAATGTCAACGGTTGCATTGGCACAAACAACTGTATACCAAATTGATTTATTCAAATCAATTGATCCTGCTGCATGGCGACATGTTAAAATTGGGCTTCAAAAAGCCAAAGAAAGTAATGCAGACTTCGTTTTACTACACATCAATACTTATGGTGGCATGGTAGATTATGCCGATAGCATTCGCACCGCGTTATTACAATTCGAAAAACCAGTATTGGCATTTATCGATAACAATGCAGCTTCTGCTGGTGCTTTAATTTCCATTGCTTGTGATAGTATTTACATGCGAAAGTCGGCTTCAATAGGTTCAGCTTCTGTAGTTAATCAAAATGGAGAAGTGATGCCCGATAAATATCAAAGTTATATGCGAGCTACTATGCGGGCTACTGCAGAAGCCACTGGTAGAGATCCTGATATTGCTGAATCCATGGTGGGCAAACCCAGCAGCGACAGTTCAGGAACACTCAAAGTATTGGCCTTAACTGCCAGTGAAGCCATAGCCAAAAATTACTGCAATGGCACTGCAGAGAGTATCGAAGAAGTGCTAAAAAAGGCAGGTATTGAAAAATATACCATTCAAAAATATGAACCCACAACTTTAGATAACATTATCAATATCTTAATTTCGCCAGCCATTAGTGCATTTTTCATTTTAATGATTGTTGGTGGATTGTATTTTGAACTACAAGGTCCTGGTTTAGGTTTTCCAATTGTTGTATCCATTATTGGCGCATTGCTATATTTTGCTCCTTTATACATCGAAGGTTTAGCCAAAAACTGGGAAATTCTTTTGTTCGTTGCTGGTTTGGTATTGCTATTGGTCGAAGTTTTTGTGATACCAGGGTTTGGTGTTGCGGGAATTAGCGGAATTATACTCATGATTGTGGGCTTAACGCTGAGCTTAACCGCTAACGAAGGTTTCGATTTTAATCCACAAGTTGGCTTGGGCTTTACAAACGCATTGGCCTTGGTCATTGTAATGTTGGTGGTATCTACTTTTGGAAGTATTTGGCTGGGTAGCAGATTGCTTCAAACCAATATGTTTAGCCCAATGATGGTAAATGTAGAACAACGCAAGGAACAAGGTTATGTAGGCATTGATATGGATTTGTTCAACAAAGTGGGAAAACAAGGAATTGCTCACACCATTCTTAGGCCTTCGGGCAAGGTGCTTATTGATGAAATCGTTTATGATGCTACATCAGAACTCGCTTATGTTGAAAAAGGGAAATTTATTGAAGTGATCCGTTTTGAAAACAACCAATTGGTAGTGCGTCAAATTGAATAAAACAAAAAAGGCTCCAAATATATCGGAGCCTTTTTTGATCAAAATAAACTTTTATCAATTATTAATTCTTTCCGCAACGGTATTGCCGGCTGCATCTGTTTCTATCGATTTTAAAATTCTGTTTCTTTCGTAAAGAACTCTTGTTTTGCTTTGATTAATCGGATTATAAATTGTCCATTCTCCTTGTTTGAAACCTTTATTGTATTCGCCTGTGGCTTGCAATAGACCATTTTCGTCGTATCTTTTCCATACTCCATGCATAAGTCCATTTTCAAACTGTCCTTTTTCCATCAAAACGCCTGTTTGATAAAAATTCTTTACAAAATAATTTGATTCATTTTGATAGGTATATTCTGACTTCACCTTTCCATTGAAGTAAAAGGTTTCTAATTGTTTTGTTTGAGCAGTCAATAATTGGCTACAAATCAAACCGGCGAGCAACACTAAATTTCTCATTTCTGATTTTTGGTTTTGAATTGTTAAACGTAAAAGTTAAGACAAAGTTAACAAAAATTTACATTAAATGACTCTTTACTTAACATTGGCTTAACATTGGGCAATTAATTTTCCTTATAAATCACCATTACGTTGGTTTTGTGTCACTTAAAAATTAAGTCAATGTTAATTATTTTTTGATTTGAATATTTTACATACTCATCCACGAGCTATAACATGAAAAGCTACTTTTGCATGTTTTTTACCCATACGCACTAAGTTAATGGACAATTCGCACCACCATAGCCAGCATAAAGTAAATCTGGCCTCTTTGCTCATCACACTTGGGATTATTTATGGTGATATTGGTACTTCTCCGCTTTATGTTATGAAAGCCATCGTAGGAGATCGGCTTATTGATCGCGACTTGATACTTGGCGGAGTTTCCTGCATCATTTGGACACTTACCCTTCAAACCACTATCAAATACATTATTCTCACGCTTCGTGCCGACAACAAAGGAGAAGGCGGCATTTTCTCGTTGTACACCTTGGTGAAAAGAACCAAAATAAAATGGTTACTTTTTCCTGCCATTATTGGTGGATGCGCTTTATTGGCCGATGGAATTTTAACTCCTGCTATCTCCGTTTCTGCAGCTATTGAAGGAATTAGAACCCTTTATCCCGAATTGAACACGGTACCAATAATTATTGGAATTTTATTTAGTTTATTTCTCGTTCAGCAATTTGGTACCAAATCCATTGGTCGCTTTTTTGGACCAGTTATGTTCACTTGGTTCCTAATGCTTGCTATTTTAGGATCAGCCCAAATTATTGAAGACATGAGTGTTTTTTCGGCATTCAACCCCGCTTATGCCTATCATTTATTGGTAGAATACCCTGACGGTTTTTGGATTTTAGGAGCAGTTTTTTTATGCACCACCGGAGCCGAAGCACTTTACAGCGATTTGGGGCATTGTGGCAAAAGCAATATTAGGGTTACTTGGGTTTTTGTAAAAACAGCACTTATTTTAAACTATTTGGGCCAGTCGGCTTGGTTATTAGCTAACAATGGCCAGTTGCTAGAAGGCCGAAATCCATTTTTCGAGATCATGCCCGAATGGTTTTTTATTATCGGCTTCGTAATAGCTACTGTAGCTACAGTTGTTGCAAGTCAGGCACTTATAAGCGGTGCATTTACTTTAATTAACGAAGCCATTCGTTTAAATCTTTGGCCTAAAGTACTCATCAGTTATCCAACCCTTATGAAGGGCCAACTGTATATACCTTCTATCAATTGGATGTTATTTGCTGGTTGTGCAGGTATTGTTTTGTATTTTAAAGAATCTTCGGCCATGGAAGCCGCTTACGGATTTACCATTATTGTTGATATGATAATGACTTCCATTTTGCTTGTTTTCTACATGGTACTTAAGCGGTATTCAAAGATAACGGTGATTGGGTTCATCGTTATTTATTCTATCGTGGAGCTTTCGTTTTTGCTGTCTAACATCGAAAAAGTTCCCGAAGGCGGTTGGATATCTTTAGTGATAGCTTCAATATTGTTCATGATTATGTTTGCGTGGTACGATGCACGTAAAATCAGAAATAGTTATGTTGAATTTGTGAAATTGGATGACTATGTTAAACTCATAGCTGATTTAGGCAAAGACTTCACAGTGCCGAAATATGCCACCCATTTGGTCTTTTTGACTAGTGCCAATTATAAAGATCAAATTGAAAGTAAAGTCATTTACTCTATTTTACAAAAACAACCCAAAAGAGCCGATATTTATTGGTTTCTCCACGTAGATGTTGTAGATGAACCCTATCGCATGGATTATAAAGTTACTCAATTAGAAGATGAATCGATTTTCCGAATTGATTTCTACTTAGGTTTTAGGGTAGCCCCCAGAATTAATCTCATGTTCCGTAAAGTTGTTTCTGACTTGGTTCGGAATAACGAAGTAGATATTACTAGCCGTTACGAATCTTTAAACAAAAAACAAGTTATTGGCGACTTTAGGTTCATCGTACTTGAGAAATACTTGAGCAACGAAAATGAACTGCCTTTCTACGAAAAAATCATTTTGAACTTCTACTTCATTTTGAAAAAGCTAAGTTTAAGTGAAGAAAAAGCTTTTGGTTTAGACACCAGCAATGTATTGATAGAAAAAGTGCCTTTAATAATTTCTCCTCCAAGAGAAGTTTCACTGCACAGGATTTTCGACCATAAAAAAGAACACGACATCTAAAAAAATTAACAATTTCATTAAATTCGAAAAGCATCGGATTAAACTACATTTGCCATCCAGTGTTTTTGAAATCAAAACAGAAGTATTATGAAAAAACTTATTTACTTATTTACCCTTGTTTTATTGAGCAGTTTTGGCTTTCATGTGAAAGGCCAAATTACTACATGCTTCGAAATTGAAAGTATTTTAGTTGATGCTTGCGGAACATCATCTGCCGAGGGCTTAAACGAAATGGTTAGGTTTAGGACTGGCGCTTCGGCGCTAAATGTAACCAACATGACTGTAAATTGGGCTACCACAACTAATCCATGGTTGGGAATTTGCCAAAATACGGTTTCAGCTCAAAAAGTAAGCGCCATTAACCAAAGTATTCAAAGTTGCGGCCAAGCAATTGAGCCTCCTCAGGGAATAATACCACCCAACAGCATCGTTATTTTAGTTACCAGCGTAAATATGGACCCTTTGGCCAATTCCTTTGCTGGATTAAGCGAAACAGTGTACATGATATTTCAATGTGGCAACACCACAACAGGGCATTTTGCGAATTTTGGTGCAGGATCAAGAACATTAACCATATCATTCAGCAGCCCAAGTAGTTGTGCAGACCAAGTAACTTACGATCGTTCGCAACTCATCAATCAAGCCGGGAACCTAGGAGCTGGAGATGGTGGTACCGTTAATTTCAATGGCGCAGGTGTGGCCAACTATTCAAACAATGGTTGCAATGCTCCTTTTAATCCCGTAAGCGGAGCCTGGACTTTGCCCAACGGTGGTGTAATTTGTGAAAGTGCACAAGCCATTAGTTTAAATGCGCTCATTACAGGAATACAAGGTGGTATCTGGAGCGGACAAGGTGTTACTGGCGAAATTTTTAACCCAACTGGCTTAAGTGGAGTCATTCCTGTTACCTATTCGGTGGTTCAAGGTGCCTGTTCATTGGCTGTTACCCAAAATTTCAATGTATTAACTACACCGTCATCAACACTAAGCACACCATCTGCTATATGTCAATTTGAGTCATTTAATTTAAATGCTATCTTAACCGGAACGCCTGGTGGAATTTTTACTGCCAATTTGGGGCAAGTCAGTGGCGCCAACTTCTCTGCTCAAATTGCTGGAGTTTATACCA
>Ga0105048_10018152_pt1 | contig 10828 bp, 8 predicted proteins | sample MAT05_FD_78382 | JGI IMG/M metagenome (GOLD analysis project Ga0105048, IMG submission 78382) | Freshwater microbial communities from Lake Fryxell liftoff mats and glacier meltwater in Antarctica - MAT-05 | ecosystem: Environmental > Aquatic > Freshwater > Ice > Liftoff microbial mat | place...
ACCAGCAGCATGTCGGCGTGGCGCGGGCTGGCCACAAATTTGATGCCCAGGCCTTCGATGTTGTAGTACGGGTTGCCCAGCGCGCTGATTTCCATCTCGCAGCCGTTGCACGAGCCTGTGTCTACCTCGCGGATGCTCAGCGCATCACCTAAAATAGATAGCAGCTCAGCCTGTATGTGTGAGGGCTCAAGGCCTGAAACATCACCAATGTCAGGCGCTGCTTCGGTGCAGATGCCCGCCTTGGCGATCTGCTGGACAACTTTCCAGATCATGCCAGGCCTTTCATAAGTCTTGCCCCGAATAACTCAGGTTGAACGACTTGTTGATGAGCGGGAAGTCGGCCACGATGTCGTTCATGACGGCGTGTTCCAGCACCGGCCAGTTTTGCCAGGACGGGTCGTGCAGGTGGCAGCGCTCAATGCGGTTGGCCTGCTCAGCCCCGGCGAGTTCCAGCGCCACGACAATCTCGCCACGCCAGCCTTCCACCCAGCCCGCGCCCCGGCTAGGCTGCTCGGGCAGCCGCAGCGGGCAAAACAGCGGCCCCTCGGGGGCTTCATTAAGGATGCGCTCAATCAGGCGGATGGACTCGGTGACCTCCTGAAACCGCACCGCGGCGCGCGCGCCGACATCGCCGCGCGCATGGGTGGCCATCGTCACCTTCAACGTTTCATAAGGTGCAAACGGGTGGTCACAGCGCACATCCCAGCTCTGCGAACTGGCGCGCCCGGCCAGGCCCGTCATGCTCAGCTGCGCGGCCAGCGCGGGTTCCACCCGGCCAGTGACCAGGAAGCGGTCTTGCAGCCCGGCGTGGGATTCAAACACCTCGAAGAGCTTGCGCACATCTGCCGCGGTGTCCAGGCAACGCTGCCACAAGGCGTCCCGTCCGCCAGGCAACAAATCTGCTTTCACACCGCCGGGCACGATGCAGTCCATCATCAAACGGTGACCAAAAGCTGTTTTGCAGGCGCGCAGCCAGTCTTCCCGCAGCCGCGAAAACTGCGCCAGCGCAAAGGCATAGGCGACGTCGTTGCCCAGCGCACCCAAGTCGCCCAGGTGATTGGCCACGCGCTCGCACTCCAGCATCAGCGCACGCAGCCAGGCGGCGCGCGGCGGGGTGCTGGTCTGGCAGGCAGACTCCAGCGCCATGCAGTAAGCCCAGGCATAGGCCACGGTGGAGTCGCCCGACACGCGCCCGGCCAGCCGGTAGGCTTCCTGGGCGGGCAGCTGCGTCATGCGTTGCTCTGTGCCTTTATGGGTGTAGCCCAGACGCTGCTCCAGGCGCAAAATCTTCTCACCAACGGCGGAAAACCGGAAGTGCCCCGGCTCGATGATGCCCGCGTGCACCGGGCCCACGGCGATTTCATGCACGCCGTCGCCCTCCACGCGCACAAACGGGTAGTCGGTCAAGGCACCGGACTCAGGCGTCGGCAAGGCTTGCGGATCTTGCAGCAGCGGGTAGTGGTCAGCCGCCCAGGCGCCGTGGTTCAGCCAGGGACGCTGGTCGCGCGCACCTTCTGCCAGCACGCCAGACATTTCGGCTGCCGCACGCTGCATGCGTGAGGACGCCGGAAAGACGCCAGACAGATCCGGATAGCTGCAACGCCCATCAATCACATCCAGGGGCAAGGCCAGCCAGATCAGCCCCTCCAGCGTGGCATACGCACAAAATATGGCCTCAGCCCTTGTACCACCTGCGCTAGCAGCTATGTCTTTAATAGCTTTACCTGCCCACAGTGCGATCAGTCGGCCGCCGGCCTCAAGCACGGCGGTAGCGGCGGCTTGCCATTGCGCTGGCGTCACCTGCGCCCAAAACACCGGCACGGGGGCCGGCAGTGCGACAAATTCCAAATCCAGGCCAGGTATCTTCATCGGTTCAGCCCCCCAGCATGCGTGATGCCGCCACGTACCAGCCGTCCAGATACGGCGGAATGTACAAGCCCAGTGCCAGGCCCAGCGCCAGGTGCACAAACACCGGAATCAGCGCCGGCGGGTGCGCCAGCGGTTTGAGGGTGGTGTCGCCAAACACCATCGGCAACACGCGGATCAGCATCGACGCAAACGCCACACCCAGCGCCAAAAACAAAAACGGCGTGGCCCAGGGCTGCTCGCGCATGGCGGTGGTCAGAATTAAAAACTCACTGGCAAACACGCCAAACGGCGGCATGCCCAGAATGGCCATCACGCCCAGCATCAGGCCCCAGCCCACTGCGGGGTTGACCTTGATCAGCCCGCGTATCTCGCTCATCACCTGGGTGCCGGCCTTTTGCGTGGCGTGGCCCACAGTGAAAAAGATCGCTGACTTCACCAGCGAATGCACCGTCATGTGCAGCAGCCCGGCAAAGTTGGCCACCGGCCCGCCCATGCCAAAAGCAAAGGTGATCAGCCCCATGTGCTCAATGCTGGAGTACGAAAACATGCGCTTGACGTCTTTTTGCCGCGAGATAAAAAACGCCGCCACCACCACCGACAGCAGGCCAAAGCCCATCATCAGTTGCCCGGCCATTTGGGTGCCCAGCGCACCGTCGGTGAGCACCTTGCAGCGCAGCACCGCATACATGGCCACATTCAGCAGCAGACCCGACAGCACCGCTGACACCGGCGTGGGGCCTTCGGCGTGGGCGTCCGGCAGCCAGCTGTGCAACGGCACCAGACCGATCTTGGTGCCATAACCAATCAACAGGAACACAAACGCCAGCGACATGATGGTCGGGTCCAGTTGGCCCTTGATGTCAGACAGGCTGCTCCACAGCAGCGTGGCGTGCTCTGAGCCCAGCGCCTTGTCAGCCGCCATGTAGACCAGAATCGTGCCAAACAGCGCCTGGGCAATGCCGACGCCGCACAAAATGAAGTATTTCCAGGCCGCCTCCAGGCTGGCCGGGGTGCGGTAGACGCTGACCAGCAGCACCGTGGTCAGCGTGGCTGCCTCCATCGCCACCCAGATGATGCCGAGGTTGTTGGTGGTGAAGCCCAGCAGCATGGTGAAGCTGAACAACTGGTACATGCTGTGGTACAGGCGCATGCGCGGCGGGGTCATCTTGCCGTGGTCCTGCTCGATGCGCATGTAGGGGCGTGAAAAGATGGCGGTGTTCAGGCTGACAAAAGCGGTCAGCGTGACCAGAAAGACGTTGAGCGGGTCGATGTAAAACTGCTTGTCCCAGACAAATTGCGGGCCATCCTGAATCACCTGCGCCGTCATCGCACAGGCGGATAAAAAACTCAGCAGACTGAAAACCACGTTGATGTCACGCGCATAGGCGCGGTGCCCCACCAGCGCCAGCGCCAATGCGCCCAGCAGCGGGATTCCAAGGACCAGAAACAGCGCGCTCATCGTCATTCGTCCTTGAGCGTTTCCAGGTGGTGAATGTCCAGACTGTCAAACTTTTCGCGAATCTGGAACATGAACACCCCCAGAATCAGCACGCCCACCAGCACGTCCAGCGCAATGCCAAATTCCACAATCATCGGCATGCCGTTGGTGACTGTGGTGGCGGCAAACAGCAAGCCGTTTTCCATGGACAAAAAGCCGATGACCTGCGGCACCGCCTTGGAGCGGGTGATCATCATCATGAACGACAGCATCACACACGCCAGCGCAATGCCCAGGGCGCCACCGGCCACAGCGTCGGACAGGCGCGAGATCGGCAGCGCCAGACTGAAAGCAAAAATCACCAGCCCAATACCAATCAGCATGGTGGTGGGAATGTTCAGCAGCGTTTCCACGTCCCAGCGCACATTCAGTTTGCGGATCATGCGGTGCAGCATCCACGGGATACAGATGACTTTCAGCAGCAGGGTGAGCACACCAGAGATGTACAGCTCAGGCTGATGCGTGACATAGGCCAGCAGAAACGAGGCCGCCACCAGCGCTGCGCCCTGAATCATGAACAGATGGATCAGCGACACAATTCGCCGCTGCGAGATCATGGCAAACGACAGCAGCAGGATCAGTGTGGCAAACAGGTTGATCAGCTGCGGTACAAATTTGATCATGTGCCCCCCAGCAAGACATTGACCAGCAAGCCGATCACCGCCAGCAAAAAGGCGGTTCCCAAAAATTCTGGCACGCGAAAGATACGCATCTTGGCACTGGCCGTCTCAATCATCGCCAGCAGCATGCCACCGATGGCCAGCTTGAACACCAGCACCGGCAGGGCCAACAGCAGCGCCAGTGGTGCATTCGCCTCGGCCACGCCCCAGGGAAAAAACAGCGCCAGCCCAATACACGAATAGGCAAACAGCTTCATGCTGGCGGCCCACTCCATCAGCGCCAGATGGCGGGCGGAATACTCCAGCACCAAGGCCTCATGGATCATGGTGAGCTCCAGATGGGTGTCGGGGTTGTCCACCGGCACGCGGGCGTTTTCTGCCAGCGACACCATGGTGAAAGCCACCCCGGCCAGCAACAGGCTCGGGTAGATGGCCAGGTCACGGTGCGCCAGGGTTTCCACAATCGTCGTCAGTGAGGTGGAACCGGTGATCATCGAGGCACAAAACATCACCATCAGCAGCGCCGGCTCGGCCAGAAAACCCACCAGCATTTCACGCCGGGCGCCCATGCTGCCAAACGCCGTGCCCACATCCATCGCTGCCAGCGAGATAAACACACGCGCCAGCGCAAACAAGCCCACCAGCGCAATCGCGTCCGCTGCTGGCGACAGAGGCAGGTCGGTAGAAATCGTCGGAATAATCGCGCTGGCCAGTAACATGCAGCCAAACACCACATACGGCGCAAAGCGGTACAGGGGCGAGGCATGCTCGGCGATCAGCGAGTCTTTGTTGAACAGTTTGTGCAAGGTGCGGTAGGGCTGCAGCAGGCTCGGGGCCGACTTGTTTTGCAGCCAGTGGCGCCACTGGTTCACCCAGCCGGTGAGCAAAGGTGCCAGCAGCAAGGCCAGCACTAGCGCCATCAACTGCGAGAAAACGCCTAGCGCGCTCATCGCTTCACCACCAACAGCACCACGATCAAGGTGGCAAAGCTGTACATCAAGTACACCGCAATGCGGCCCTGCTGTAACTGCCCGACGATGCGTGAGAGTTTTTCCACCACCCGCGCCACCGGCAGGTAAAGCCAGTACCACAGCGGGTCTTCCACCTTGACGTCGTAGATGGGTTTGTCGTCAAAAGCACTGGGCTGCTGTTTGGTAACGCGAAAAAAAGGGTCAAAAATTTGCTGGATCGGCTGGCCAAAGCCTTCGGCCGTGTCTTGCATGCGCGCGGTTTGCCAGGGGTGGCCGCAGTCCCATGGCGGCACTCGGCGCAGGCGACCGTGGTAGAGCCTGCGCACCAGCACAAACGCCAGGCCAAAGGTCAGCACCACACCCAGCAGGAAAATGACCGGGGCGTAGCTGGCGCGGTCGATGTTGACTGGCACCAACAACCAGCTGCTGTCAGCCACGGTGTGCGCCAGCCCACCCCCCACCAACCGCTGCGTCACCGGCTCCATCAAGGCAATCACCTGGTTCGGGAATAACCCCAGCAGCACGCAGCCCACCACCAGCCAGAGCATGCCCAGGCGCTCCCAGCGGCCGGCGTCATGCGCCCGTGCGAGCTTCTCGTCACGCGGCTGACCCAGAAACACCACGCCAAAGTACTTCACCATAGTAAAGCCAGAGAACGCAGCAATCAGCGCAATCAGCGCCGCCATCACCGGCACCAGCATGTCCAAAAACGAGCTGGGTAAGCCAGTGGTGAACAAGAAACTTTGCAACAGCAGCCATTCGGCCACAAATCCGCCAAACGGCGGCAGCCCGGCGCAGGCCAGCACACCCACCAGGGTCAGCCAGGCCACCCAGGGCATGGTGCGAATCAGGCCGCCGAGCTTGCCCAAGCTGCGCTCGCCGGTGGCATGCAGCACCGCACCAGTGCTGCAAAACAACAGACTCTTGAAGAACGCGTGACTCAGCATGTGGTAGAGCGCTGCGGTCAAGGCCAGGGCCGAAAGCGCCTGCATGCCATAACTGGAAAACAGTAGCGACAAGCCCAGCCCGGCACACATCAGACCAACGTTTTCAATCGACGAATACGCCAGCAGGCGCTTCATTTCCACCTGTACGGTCGAAAACACCACGCCGAACAGCGCGGTCAACAGCCCCACACCCATCAGCAGCACACCCCACCACCAGATGCGCGTCTGCAGCAGATCAAAGCCCACCCGCAAGATGCCATACAGCGCAATTTTCAGCATGACCCCGCTCATCAGCGCCGACACCGGCGAGGGCGCTGCCGGGTGCGCGTCAGGCAGCCAGGCGTGCAAAGGCAGCAAACCGGCCTTGGCACCAAAACCAAACACTGCCAGCACAAACGCGATCGACGCCCAGAACGGCTCCAGATGCTGTGCCCGCATGTTGGCAAAGGTGTAGTCCCCGGTATTGGCCTGCAGCACGCCAAAACACAGCAAGATGCCCAAAGCACCCACATGCGCCACCAGCATGTACAGATAACCGGCGCTGCGAATCTCGGGAATACGGTGATTCGCCAGCACCAGAAAGAACGAGGAAAACGCCATGGTTTCCCACATCACCATGAACACGTAGGCATCGTCGGCCAGCACCACCATGGCCATGCTGGCAATGAACACGTGGTACTCCAGGCACAGCAAGCCCGGTGGCGTGCCCTCGCCCTGGCGGAAATAACCCGCCGCAAACGTTGACACCCCGGCCGACACCCCGCCAATCAGCAGCAGAAAAAAGGCTGAAAGGTTGTCCAGACGCAGGTGAAATGGCAACTGCGGCAGCCCCAGCGGCAACACCGCCACCTCCGGCGTGGCGTAGGCTGCGCTCAGCGCCACCGCCATCAACAGCACCGAGAAGATCGCCCCCAGCGGAAACAGCACCACCGCCACAAAGCGAAACCGCCGCAGTGCCGCAATGCCGACCACGCCGATCAACAGCCAAGCTGTTACCACGATCAGCACCCAATCGAGGTGCGTCCATGTGGCGGCAATGGTCAAACTGGGCATGAATCGGTGAACTATTTTTTGGGAAAAGGCGGACCCATCAGAACTGACACAAAATTGTCCCGGCCAAGCGCACCGCCGCCGGCAATGCGCTGTGATCGATAGGGCGGGGCAAAGGCGCTGGGGCGGTTTTGCGCAATTGCGTGAGTTGCGTAAGCTGCGCGGATATTACACCCTGACTTTTGCGCGGGCCGACAAGGGCATCCCGCCACTTTCGCTGCAGCACCTGACAGGCGCGTGGCTAAAATGCGCTAACTTCCACACACACCATGAATATTTTCTACCGCCCCAAATACGAATCCGAAGTGACCCAGTTCATCAAGGAACTGAAGGCCAAAAATCCGGCCATGGAAGAAGGCCAGCGCCAGGGTCGCAGCCTGCTGTGGGACAAAGCGGTTGACCGCGACGCTTCGCGCGAATTCAGCGAGGCGCGGGTGGCGCAGCAACCCTATGTTTACCAGAGCAAGGGCGAGTAACAAGACTTTTTGGCTTGTAGCCCTTATACGGTAAGCGCTTCCAGCTATTTTTTAAATAGCAATTATTGCAATCTATAGTGGCAGCGGCAGTGCCAGACACGTTAGCAATCGCCAGCGCGGGCGATATGCCTGCCGTAGTCGACCAGGTGGCCGTGGCCCGGCTGTATGGCGAACCTTTGTTCAGTCTGCCGCAGGATCTGTACATCCCGCCCGACGCGCTAGAGGTGTTTCTGGAGGCCTTTGAAGGCCCGCTGGACCTGCTGCTGTACCTGATCCGGCGACAAAACTTCAATATTCTCGACATTCCGATGGCCGGGCTGACGCGCCAATACATGAGTTATGTCGAAGAAATTCGCCAGCGCAATCTGGAACTGGCCGCCGAATACCTGCTGATGGCGGCGATGCTCATCGAAATCAAGTCGCGCATGCTGCTGCCCCCCAAACACGTGGCGCAAGGCGAAGAAGCGCAAGACCCGCGCGCCGAACTGGTGCGCCGCTTGCTGGAATACGAGCAGATCAAGCTGGCCGCAGCGCGGCTGAATGCCGTGCCGCAATTTGGCCGGGACTTTTTGGTGGCCAATGTTTACATTGAACAGGCGCTGCAGCCGCGTTATGCCGATGTCCATGTGCGTGAGTTGCAGCAGGCCTGGGCGGATATTTTGCAGCGTGCCAAACTGGTGCAGCACCACAAGATCACCCGTGAAGAGCTGTCGGTGCGCGAACACATGAGCCAGATACTCAAGCGCCTGCAAGGCCACCGTTTTGTCGAATTTGAAGCCCTGTTCAACCCCAAAAAAGGCACGCCGGTGCTGGTGGTGACGTTCATCGCCCTGCTGGAACTCGCCAAGGAAACCTTGATTGACATTGCCCAGGCCGAGGCTTTTGCCCCCATCTATGTTCGCCTGGCCTACACCCCGTCCTGAACCTACACTGCACACACCATGAACGCTCGCACCCTCAACACCCCTCCCCGCCCGCCGCTGGTTTTTGATGTGCTGATCGTCGGCAGTGGCTTGGCGGGCCTGAGCGCTGCGCTGCTGCTGGCGCCCGACAAGAAAGTGGCAGTCATCACCAAACGTGCCGTCATGGAAGGCTCCAGCGGCTGGGCACAAGGCGGCATCGCGGCGGTCTGGAACAAGGACGACAGTTTTGAGGCGCACATCCACGACACGCAGATTGCCGGCGCTGGACTTTGCGACCTGGATGCCACCCGCTTTGTGGTGGAAAACGCGCCCAAGGCGATTGCCTGGCTGCAAACCATGGGCGTGCCCTTTTCTGAAGAGCACGGGTTGCTGCACCTGACACGCGAAGGTGGCCATAGCGCACGGCGCATCGTGCATGTGACCGACGCCACCGGCGCGGCGGTCCAAAGCAAGCTGATTGAAGCGGTCAAAAAAGCCCCCAACATCACCTTGTTTGAGCAGCACACGCTGGTTGACCTGATCACCACCGACAAGCTGGGCCAGAACGATAAGCGCTGCGCAGGTCTGTATGCGCTGGACAGCGACACCGATGAGGTCATCACCTTCGAGGCCCCGCAAACCATTCTGGCCACCGGCGGCGCAGGCAAGGTCTACCTCTACACCACCAACCCGGACACCGCTACCGGCGACGGCATTGCGGCGGCCTGGCGCGCCGGCTGCCGGGTGCAAAACATGGAGTTCATCCAGTTCCACCCCACCTGCCTGTACCACCCGCATGCCAAATCGTTTTTGATCAGCGAAGCGGTGCGCGGCGAAGGCGGGCGACTGTTGCTGCCCGACGGCACCCGCTTCATGGAACACCACGACCCACGGCTGGAACTGGCCCCGCGTGACGTGGTGGCCCGCGCGATTGACTTCGAGATGAAAAAAGGCGGCTTCGACTGCGTTTACCTCGACATCTCGCACCAGCCCCTGAGCTTCCTGATGGAGCATTTCCCCAACATCTACGCGCGCTGTCTGGAGCTGGGCATCGACATCTCGAAACAACCCATTCCCGTGGTGCCTGCTGCGCACTACACCTGCGGCGGTGTGCTGGCCGATCTGCACGGCCGCACCGACATTCCTGGCCTGTACGCCATTGGTGAGACCGCCTGCAGCGGCCTGCACGGTGCCAACCGGCTGGCCAGCAATTCGCTGGTGGAGTGCATGGTGTTTGCGCAGGCCACCACCACCGACATCGCCCGTGCCGCAGCGGTGCCAGCGGTCACGCTGCCGGCTTGGGACGTTAGCCAGGTGATTGATGCCGATGAAACCGTGGTGATCTCACACAATTGGGACGAGCTGCGTCTCTTTATGTGGGACTATGTGGGTATCGTGCGCACCAACAAGCGGCTGGAGCGCGCCGCCCACCGCATTGCCTTGCTGCAAGATGAAATTCAGGAGTTTTACGCGCACTTTCACGTCACCCGTGACCTGCTGGAACTGCGCAACCTGGTGCTGGTGGCGGACCTGATTGTGCGTAGCGCCCAAGCCCGCCACGAGAGCCGTGGCCTGCATTTCAGCCGCGATTACCCCAACCTGCTGCCAGATGTACTACCCACCATATTGAGCCCCCAGGCGTAAGCCGCCAGGCCCGTCGCACCTGGGTTAGACTCGCGCAACTTTTTTTGGGGAGATACCCACATGACCGAGCCCACCACCCAGAATGCCAGCCCCTACGGCACCTTGCCCCCGGCCAGCAACCCGGCCTCACGCAAACCGGTCAGCCTGCCGCGCCTGCTGGAGATGCATGCGCGCGGCGAAAAAATCGTCATGCTCACCGCCTACGATGCCACTTTTGCCGCGGTGGCAGATGCTGCTGGGGTGGAATGTATTTTGATAGGTGACTCACTGGGCATGGTCTGTCAGGGCCTCTCCAGTACTGTGGGCGTGTCGCTCGACACCATGCGCTACCACGTGGAATGTGTCACCCGCGGCGTGCGCCGGGTGCAGGGCACCGCCTGGATCATTGGCGACCTGCCGTTTGGCACCTACCACGAGTCCAAAGAACAAGCCTTGCGCAGCGCTGCCGTGCTGATGCAAGCGGGTGCCCACATGGTCAAGTTGGAGGGTGGCGGCTGGACGGCTGACACCGTGCGCTTTCTGGTGGAGCGTGGCATCCCGGTCTGCGCCCACTTGGGCCTGACACCGCAAACCGTGCACTCGCTGGGGGGTTACCGGGTGCAGGGCAAAACCCTTGAGTCTGCCGCCATCATGAAACGCCACGCGCATGAGCTGCAAGATGCCGGCGCCACGCTGCTGGTGCTGGAAATGGTGCCCGCCGCCCTGTCAGCCGAGCTGACCGCCGAGCTACCCCACTGCCCCACCATTGGCATTGGCGCGGGCAAAGGCACCGCCGGCCAGGTGCTGGTGTTACACGACATGTTGGGCCTGAACCTGGGCAAGAACCCAAAATTTGTGCGCAACTTCATGGC
>Ga0105048_10018153_pt1 | contig 10828 bp, 8 predicted proteins | sample MAT05_FD_78382 | JGI IMG/M metagenome (GOLD analysis project Ga0105048, IMG submission 78382) | Freshwater microbial communities from Lake Fryxell liftoff mats and glacier meltwater in Antarctica - MAT-05 | ecosystem: Environmental > Aquatic > Freshwater > Ice > Liftoff microbial mat | place...
AGCCGGGCGCTGGTGGCGGACGAAACGGGAGAGTAGGCGTATGACAAACGCTACCGTAGATTCACTTTTGGCATGTGGTTTCAAACCTGACGCCGATCGTTGGTCGATCCCGATTGCGTTGCACACCAATATCGCGCAGGCCACAGTTGGACGGCAGGCGCACCTCGCGGGCGCAAAGACCGCCCTGGTGTTCGAAGTCGACGATGGGTCGCTGACGCGCTGGAGTTTCTCCGAACTCGACCAGTGGGCGGCTCGCCTCGCCGCATCGCTGGCGATGCACGGGGTGCGTCGGGGCGACCCGGTCGGCATCCATACGGGACAGCGGCCCGAGACTGCGGTCGCGCACCTGGCGCTGTACAAACTCGGTGCGGTCGCGGTCACGATGTCCCGGCTGTACGGCCCGGACACCATCGACCACATCCTGCTCGACTCGCGGCTGCAGACCGTGATCACGCCAGACGGTGCCTGGCCTGGCGTACGCTCGATTGGCTTGAGCGAAGTCCAGGCCCTGGAGTCGGGCCCTGCCCCGGACGCCTTCGCGCCGGTCGACACGCGCTCCGACGAACCGGCGTTGCTGATGTATACCTCCGGCTCGACCGGCCGCCCGAAGGGACTGTTGCACGCCCATCGCATTCTGCAGGCATACATGCCCACGGTCCGCCTGTTCTACGACCTGTCGATGGACGACCCCGACGCGGTGTTCTGGACCCCGGCGGACTGGGCCTGGGTCGGCGGGCTGCTGGATCTTGTCCTTCCTGCGTGGGCAGCGGGGCGCCCGGTGGTGGCCTGCGAGCACCGGTTCGACGCCGAGTGGGCGTTCGACTTCATGGCGCGGCACCGTGTGACGCACAGCTTCATGACTCCGACCGCGCTCAAGCGCCTGGCCGAAGTTTCCGACCCGCGTGCGCGCTGGCCGCTGCACATACGGGTCATCTGCACTGGAGGGGAGAGCCTTCCGAGCGATGTCATCCGCTGGGCAGAGGACGAACTCGGCGTGGTGTGCAACGAGTTCTACGGCCTCACGGAATTCAACCACCTGGTCGGAAACTGCCGCCGCCTCTATCCGATCCGGCCGGGATCGATGGGCCGCGCCTACCCGGGGCACGGCACGACCATCATCGATGCTGCGGGGCAACCGCTGCCGGCTGGTGAGGTGGGAGAGATCGCGGCGACCGGCGACGATCCCACCTTGTTCCTGGGCTACTGGCGCTCCGGGTTGCCACCGGAGCCAATCGGCGCCGACGGCTGGTTGCGCACCGGCGATCTTGCGCGGCAGGACGCAGACGGGTATTTCTGGTACCAAGGCCGCAACGACGACCTGATCAAGACCGCCGGCTACCGGATCGGGCCCGCCGAAGTGGAGGACTGCCTGGTGGCCCATCCCGACGTCGCCGAGGCCGCGGTGGTCGCCAGCCCGGATGCCGCGCGTGGCAGCATCGTCAAGGCCTTCGTACGGCTCGCCCATGGCGTCGTTGCCTCCGATGCGGTCGTGCGCGCCTTGCAGGCGCACGTGAAGAGCCGGCTTGCCGCCTACAAGTACCCGCGCGAGATCGAGTTTGTGCACGAGTTCCCGCTCACCAGCTCCGGCAAGATTCGGCGCGCCGAACTGCGCCGCCAGGAACTCGAGCGCAAGGCGCATGGCCGGGTGTGACGTCGTCATTTGCGGCACGGCAGTGCGGCCATTCGGGCGCAGCCGTGACGAATCGTCACCGCGGGACTGGGTGCGTGGTGTGGTGGATGACGCCCTGCGGGATGCCGGCGTGGAGCGGGGCGACATCGATGCCGTGGTAGTGGCCAGCGAAAGCGACCATCTCTCGCTGCAATTGTCCCCGGCCGCCCTGATGGTCGACGAAGCGGGGTTGGTACCATGCCCGGCTTTGCGCGTGGAGTGCGGTGTTGCCAGCGGTGCAGCGGCGATCCGCGCCGGCGTCATGCACCTGATGTCCGGGATGCACCGGTGCGTGCTGGTCGTGGGTTTCGAACACGCCGCCAGCCACCTCGCAAGCGACGACGTGCGCAGCCTGTACGGCCTGTCCTTCGACGCGGACATCGAAGGGATTACCGGGGTCGGCGCGACCAACCTGTATGCACTCTCGGCAGGATTGTTTATGGCACGTTACGGCCTGACCGAGGAGCAGATGGCACGTGTGTCAGTCAAGAACCACGGCAATGCCATGTCCAACCCCTGGGCCCACCTGCCCAGCAAGCTCACCGTTGCGGACTTACTGGCATCGCGCACGGTGAGCGCACCCTACAAGCTGCTCGACTGCTGCCCGCTCAGCGACGGCGCGCGCCGCGGGGCGTGCGGCCATCCTCGGTGTCGGCTGCGCGAGTGACCACGTCCGGCTGGGTGACCGGCCCGACCCGTAATGGTTCCAGTGCAAGACGCTGGTCGGCAAGGCCGCCTTCGCGATGGCCGGGATCGGCCCGCAGGATGTCGATGTGGCCGAACTCTACGACGCCTATACCGGGGCCGAACTGCAGGCGATCTCCGCCTATGGCCTGGCCGCGCCAGAGAGGGTGGGGCTGCAGGATTTTGGCGCCGCGGATCGGCTCGCCGTCAACCTTTCCGGAGGCCTGCTCGGCCAGGGCTCCGCGCCCGGTGCCACCGGGATCGCCTGGGTGGTGGCGCTGGCGCGTATCCTGACCGGCCTTCTGGCTGCAATCGGCGCGAACCCCGCGCTACGCGCTGGCCGACGCCCATGGCGGAGTCGCCACCGTGTCGATCGCGACGGTGATGGGACTGCTGCCGTGACCATACCGCTCTCCATGACCTTGCGTTACAACCATCCACTGGGTGCGCGAAGTCCCTATTTCGAAGGCTTGAGCGGCGGTCGCGCGATCGCCAGCCGGTGCGCGGTGTGCGGATGCGGCTGGTTTCCCCCCCGGCATTGCTGTGGCACCGGTTTTCACTGGGAAGACCTGCCCGGAGCGGGGACCGTGGTCGCGGCCACCGACGGTTTTGCGCTGGTCGCCATGGACGGGGCGCGCAACCTGGCGCTTGCCAAGTTGCGCGAGCCGGCACAGGCAGGCGTCCGGGTGCGGATCGTGCAGGCAGCCGGGCCGGTCGAGCATCCCGCGCAGGCGAGCTTGTTTCAGGTCGAGACCGGCAACTGCATCGCGTCCGAATAGGGCACGGCTGCCACCGGCTTCATTGCGGTCCAGGCGGCGATCTCGGCCAATGCCAGCGCGCAGCTTCCGGCGGCCAGCACGAAGTGGTGCTCCAGCCCCTCGACCAGCGCGGTATTGATCATGTCGGCCAGCGACGATGGGCGCTGATTGATGCGGAAGTTCGTCACCCAGCCACGGCTGCCTTCGAACCCGCTGCTCGGGCCCGCAACGATGTCGGCCTCGACGATTACCAGGGCTTCGGCATCGCCGGCGATCCGGGTGATCGTCGCCGGGCCGGGGGCGAAGACGAAATCCGCGATCGCACCCGACCGGACATCGCCTGCGGCCTTTCGGCCGAGCGTCGGATGGTTCTTGATGCCGACCCCGCCCGGCCCGGCCAGTCCGAGCGGACTGCCGCCCATGTGCCACATCAACGCCGCATCGGTAGGCAGGTCGACGTCGATCATGTCCAGCAGCAGCGAGCCGCTGCCACTGACGGCGTTGAGCATCACCATCGACGCGGCACCGAGCCGGTCGCCTTCCGCGGCGACGGGGATCCTGTCGACCTCGTCGAGCCATGAAAACGCCAGCCCCGGGTGGACCTGCAGTTCCTGCTGCAGCCGCGGCCAGTCGCTGACGGCGAGCGCGGAGTAACCGCAGGTCAGCGCGATGTGGCGCATTCCCAGATAGAGCCGGGCACTGACCTCCATGTCGCGCGCACCCACCTCGACGCGACCATCCGCGAAACGGTGCATGGCCGCAACGACGGACGCCACCTCGGAGGCCGATTCCAGGCGCTGGCGCTCGATGAGATCGACCATTTCGTGCTCGAAGCAGCGCACACCGAGGCGTTCTTCCACGCGCCGCTCGTCGCACAGCAGGTTGAAGAACGTCGGCGCCAGGCCACCGATGACGCCGATGCGCGCGCCCGCCAGCGCCTTGATGCCGCGCAATGCCTGCACCGTGACCGCCAGGCGCGGCGCGAACCAGGCGTGGTCGGTCTTTCCGAAGAACCACTTGAACGGTCTGCGCGGGCGCAGGTAGCGCGCCATGATGCCCGCATTGAGGTTCATCGAGACATAGTTGCCGAGCAACGGCGGACCCTCATGGGTGGGTTCACTGGGCGCCCACAGCCCGACCGCCATGTTTGATCGCGCAAACGGCGCAACGACATCACCCATCGCAAAACTGCTGCTCTGCAGCAGCACCAGATCCACGCCCTGTGCCTGCAGTGCCGCCGCGGCAGCAACCGCCTCGTCGGCCGTCACGATCGCCGCGGTCACCACCAAGTCGAAACCGAGCCGCTCGGCCAGCCGCCCCAAGCCCTCGGCGGACTCACGGAACACGCCGGATTCCTCGGCGAGATAGGAGCCGAGGTGGGCTCCGACATAGGCGATCTTGGGGCGTATCAAGGCTGCACTCCCTGGTTGCTGCTGGGCGGAAAGATCCACAGGTGCTCGGGGGCAAGGACCAGCGCCACCGAGTCGCCTTCACTCCACGACCGGGTCGACATTTCCTCGACCCGCAGGACGGTCGAGCGGACCTGTACATCGTAGGCCAGCGTGCCGCCGAAGAACACCCGTCGCAGAATAGTTCCCGCGACCTGGTTGACCTGTTCGGCGCCATCCGGTCGCCGCAGGGTCACGTGCTCTGGCCGGATGGTGGCGGTGCCCGGCGTGCCGTCGCGGTCGGCATGCTTGACGTCGACGACGAGGTTGCCGATGGCCGTCTTCAGCAAGGCGCTGCCCGGGGATCTGCGTATCGTTCCTTCGAGGAAGTTGGTTGCGCCCAGGAATTCGGCGACCTCAGGCGTGCGCGGCTTGTTGAAGAGGGTCTCGGGCGCGTCGTACTGGATCAGCTCGCCACGAAACATCACGCCGACCGCGTCCGCCAGCTCCATGGCTTCGACCTGGTCGTGCGTGACGAATACTGTCGTGATACCGAGGCGGCGCTGCAGTTGCCGGATGAAGACGCGCATCTCCTCGCGCAGCTTGGCGTCCAGGTTGGACAGCGGCTCGTCCATCAACAGCAGCTGCGGTTGTGTGATCAGGGTCCTGGCGATCGCGACGCGCTGCTGCTGCCCGCCGGAGAGCTGGCTCGGGAAACGTCCCTCCAGTCCGGTGAGCTGCACGACATCAAGGATCTCCGCAGTGCGGCGCGCGACCTCCTCGGCCGCCACGTGGCGCACGCGCAGGCCGAACCCGACGTTGCGAAACACGTTCATGTGGGGAAACAGCACGAAGCGCTGGAACACCATGCCGATGTTGCGCTGTTCAGGCGGGACCGGCGCGACGTCGACGCCGTTGATCGCCACCTCGCCAGCGGTCGGCGCCGTCAATCCCGCGATCATGCGCAGCGTTGTTGTCTTGCCGCAACCCGAAGGGCCCAGCAGCGCGACCAGTGTGCCGGTCGGTACCGTGAGATTGAGTTCGCGCACGGCGGTCGAATTCTCGAACCGTTTGGTGAGTGATCGCAGTTCAAGCACGGGCTGGCTCCCGAAGCGGATCTTGGCGCGGCCGCAACTGCGGGTCCCCCGTCGATGGTTTGGGTGTTGGCACTCTGATCGGCTCCTATCGGGCGGGTATCTTCAGCAGGGTGAAACTGTGGGCTGGCAGAACCAGCGTGGCGTCTGCTGCGTGCCACACCAGTTCCTCGATCCCGACGGTATTCGGGGACTCGTCGGTATTCTCGGCTAAGTGGTCCGGTCCGCAAACGCGGTAGGCCACGCCATCGCCTGAACTGACCAGGCCCGCAACGGTGACGCGGGCGGGGTCGTCCGGGTGCCGGTTGACAATCGACAAGTACACCGTCTTGCGGTCGGCGTCGCAGGTCGCCGCCGCGTCGATCAAGGGCACCGTGTCGAAGGCCTGCTGGTTTCCGATCGCCGGGCTTGCAATCGTCGGGCAGCGTACGTCGCATGCCACGCTAATCGAACCCCGATGGTGCGTCAGCAGCTCCATCACGAGCGTTGTCGGCGTCTTCCAGACCGCTTGTCGATTGACACGGTAGTTGCCCATGACGTTGACAAGATTGTAGATCGCCGACAGCTTGATGGTGTCGCAATGCCGCAGGCAGACGTTCGTCATGGCCGCGGCGTAGAGCGCATCGGCGACGTTGTAGGCCTCGTGGAACAGGGGCGGTTTACCGCTGAAGTAGGTATTCCACTCGTCGAACGCGAGAAACGGCGGCGTGGGCGAGGAGCGGGCCATGATGTCCAGTGTCCGCACCAGCATGGCTTCGACATCGAGGCTGGCGGCGACTTTGGGCAGATACAGGTCGGCGGGGGATGGCGTCACCGGACCTTTCTCGGTCCGGATCGAATAGTAGTGCACGCTCAGGCCGTCGATTTCAGCGCCGGCCGCACGCAGGAGGAATTCGTTCCAGTGACCGTACAGGTCGGCCGGAACACCGACCGCAATGAGCACCAGCGCCGGGTCCCGCTCGCGCATCGCGCGCGCAAAGGCAAGGTAGCGCCTGGCGTAAGTCTCGGCGTCGCAGTGGCCGAACTGCCAGTTGCCGAATTGCTCGTTTCCGACGTACCACACGCGCACGCCGAATGGCTCGGGATGCCCGTTGTCGGCCCGCAGCCGACCGAGCGCGGTGCTGGCGTCGCCATTGCAGTATTCGCCCCAGTCCGCAGCTTCCTGCGGGGTTCCGCTCCCCATGTTGACGGTCAGGTGCGGTTCGCTGCCGACCGCTCGGCACAGGGCGACGAACTCGTGGGTGCCGACGTTGTTGGACTCCCACAGCAAAGCCAGCAGCCCGGTCGGGTCGAGCTTGGAGGGGCGGCGATCCGCATCGACAATGCCGTCGCGCCAGTGGTAGTCGGAGGCGGTGTTGCCGCCGGGCCAGCGCAGGCAGGTCGGGGGCCATTGTTTCAGCGCGGCGACGAAGTCGGAGCGGAAGCCGCCGACGTTGTCCACCGGAACCAGCGACACACATCCGATCCAGAACCTGCCGACAGCGCACGCGGTGATGGACAACACCCCGTTATCGTCGCGCCGTTGTGGCGTCACGATCCTGCAGTGCGTCGTCCAGTCGGGTCCTGTCGGGCCGACTTCCCACTCGGTGTCACCCAGCGTGATCCGGATCGCCTGCCCTTGCCCCTTGAGCACGATGCGCAGTTCGAGCGAGCGCTCCCTCGCCAGCAACAAGCCGGACTGGCGGATGCCGTGCGCGAGCCCGTCCGCCGCGCGGATCAGCACCGATTGCGATTGCGTGCCGGTATAGAACACGCTGTTGTCCTGGATGAAGACGACGCGTTCGAAATCCGGGTTGACGGGCTCCCACACCGGCGCATCCAGCGGCCCCGGCACGAGGCTGGCGCGCGGCGTCCTGAGTGCCGCGATGCCGAAACCGGGGTTCTGGTGGCGCAGGCCTTCGTTCAGTCCGGTGTAGGCGCGATCATGCTCGGCAAACTTGCGCACCCGGAGCATTTCGGCCCAGGCGCCGTTGTAGATCGTCTCCCCAATATGTTCGAAGTTCGCGCCAAATAGGTGGTCGTGAACTTCGCCGGTGACCCGGGCGGTGTCGATGTCGATGGTCGCCGCAAATGGCATGGGCCGGTGTCCTGTCAGCGCGCCGCGCGTGGCGCGGGCGCGCCGGAATGGTCCAACACGGCCCCCGACACAGGAAAGCTGACCGCGAGTTTGCGGAATCCGCGCGTGTCGCCGTTGGGCGCCCAGACCGGCTCACCCACAATCGCGAACTCGGGAATCCTGCGCAGGAACTCGGTGATGGCCACGCGCATATCCAGGCGTGCGAGGTGCGCGCCCAGGCAGGTGTGGGCGCCGACACCGAAGGCGAGGTGCGGATTTCGGCGGCGGTCCAATACACAGGTATCGGCCCGTGGAAACTCCGACTCGTCGCGGTTCGCCGCACCGTACAGCAGACCCACGGAATCGCCCTTGTGCATGGTGACGCCGTGCAGCGTCGTGTCCTTCGTTGCAATGCGGCCGAGTAGCTGGATCGGCGTCATGAAACGCAGGAACTCCTCGACCGCGGTGCGAACCGCCGCTGCGTCGCCGTGCTGGTCGCGCAGCCAGGCGCGGTCGGCGGGATGGCAGGCCAGGTACCACATGGCGTTGTCGATGCCGTCGACAGTGGCCTCCCGCCCGGCAGTCAGCAGCAGCATGCCGTAGCCGCGCATCTCGAGTGTCGAGAGCGCCCGCCCGTCGACGCGCGCCTGGGTCAACAGGCTGAACACGTCGTCGCATGGCTGCGCGATCCTGGCAGCCATCAGTTCATCCACATACACTGCCATGTCGGCGACGGCTTTCTCGGTGCGGGCCGGATCGCCCATCCGGCCTTCGAATATTTCTCTTGCCCAGAGCACCCAGAGTTCGGCGTCCTCCACCGGCAGCTTCAGGAACTGGGCCAGTGCATGCGAGACTAGCGGCAACGCGTAGTCGCAGACGAGGTCGCAGGAGCCTTTCGAGATGAAGCCGTCGATGATGGTGTTGGCAATCTGACGCACCGCAGGTTCCAGGCGATCAATCTCGTTGCGCGAAAACACGTTGCGCATCAGGCCACGGTATTTGCCGTGCGCCGGCGGGTCGGCCTCGATCGGGAGCACCGGGTAGTCGCGCGCGTTGTAGTTCGGCAGCGCGATCGAACCCGGTTTTGCGGACGAGAAGGTCTGGTGGTCCTGCAGGGTCGCGCGCACGTCGTCGTAGCGCGAAAGGATCCAGAAGCCGCCGTGTCGGCTGGTGTGGGCGACCGGGCACTTGTCGCGCAGGTGTGTGAAGACGGAATACGGGTCCCGGATGTGCTCCGGGTCGTAGTGGTCGAACTCGCGCTCGGGCTTCGTGTTCATGTCGACGGTCTCCCGGTAGATGTCATCGGTTTAGTTCGCCAGCGCCGTAGCACATGGGTGTGGCGCCACCTGCGGCCCCGGCGCGACCGCACGCGCGTCGACGACCTGCCCGAGTCGCTGCAGCCTCGGCAGGGCGGTCCGCGCGAGCCACTCCAGCAACGCCTGCTCGCCGTGCTGCGCAAAGACCGCAATGCCTTCGCTCCAGATTGATCGGCCGCACAACACCCCGTTGAAGCGCGAACCGGATGCCCCGGCAAATTCCAGGCATTCGATCAATTGATCGAACGGGACGCCACCGCTCAGGAAGATGTGCGGCAGTGGCGTTGCGGCGGAGACCTGCTGCAACGCCTCGACCGCCTGCGCGTGGGAGTAGAACTCGGGAACGTGGCGCGGCTGCACCGGTAGCTCGATCTTCAGTACGTCGACGTGGTAGCGGGGGCGGCTGAATTCCTCGACCGCGCGCAGGACGCGCACGTGGTGTTGCCGCGGGTCTGGAGAAATCACCAGCGGCTCCAGGAAGAACGGCACGCCGACAGTCGTGCACTCCGCGCCGACACGCTCGACCATCACCTTGCGCTGCTCGTCCAGCGCTGTGTGGGACTCCGTATCGACATACAGGAACAGCTTGATGGCGCGCGCGCCGATCTCCACCAGGCGCCGGACGCTCCAGCCCGGCGGCAGCTGCGGGACCATGGTGGCGCCGTCCTGGCCATAGGTGTCCTGCTCGTAGCCGAACATCAGCGGCCCGACGCCTGGCAAATTCTTGCGGATCACCGGACCCAGCGTCGCGTCGACCAGCGTCACCGAGGCTGCCGGGGCGAGCCCCGAGACGACCGCGCTCTTGAATGCCAGCGCATCGCCGGGCCGCGCCGGTCCGCCACGGGCTAGCTGGATAGCGGCATCCAGAGCCCGGCCATGGTCGATCGCCAGGCCAAGGATGCGGCCCGCGTCCGTCAGGCAGGCGGAAAGATGGCCGACCTTCATTCCCGCCCTCGATCGGCGAAGAATGGGACCACCGCCGGTGCGAGCCAGAGTCGGCGCATCTCCGTGTCGGACCGACACAGCGAGATCGACATGCCCTGACTCTCCTGCGTCGTGACGTATTCGCCGACCAGCGGGCGCACGGTGCGGATCCCGCGCCGATCCAGGATCCTCGCCAGCGCACCATAAGCGATCAGCAGCTCCATCAGGGTGGTGCCGCCGCTGCCGTTGACAAAGGCAAGAACTTCGTCGCCCGCGGCAAACGGCAGGTCGGCCAGGATCGCATCCGCCATCACGTTGACGATATCGGCCGCGGCGCCCATCTTGCAGCGGCCCATGCCGGCCTCGCCATGCACCCCCATTCCGATGAAGATCTCGTCGTCGGGCAGCTCGAAGATCCGCTCTCCGGTGACCGGCGAGACTCCTGCGGCGAGCGCCACGGCGAGCGTGCGCGTGGCATCCCGCACGCGTTGCCCCAGCACCATCAATTCGTCGAGCTGCGCGCCTTCCTCGGCGCGTGCTCCGAGGATCTTGTAGATGAACATCGTTCCCGGCGCGCCGCGCCGTTCCGCTTCGCGCCCCCTGGGGGCGGAGGCGATGTCGTCGTACATGACCAGCGGCTCGACACGGATACCCTCAGCGTGCGCCAAGTCGACGGCGATTTCGCCGTTCATCAGGTCGCCCGCATGGTGCGAGATCAACAGGATCACGCCCGCACCGCAGTTGGCGGAGCGCAGCGCCTGCAGGATCAGCGCTGGCGGCGGGGCGGTGAAGACCGGGCCCACCGCGTTGGCATCCAGCATGCCTCGGCCGACCCAGCCCATCGCGATCGGTTCATGGCCGGAGCCGTTGCCGATCACCAGGCCTACCTTGCCGCTCTGCTTTGCGGTGCGCCGCACGATCACGCTGCTGCCAGGCAGG
>Ga0105048_10018157_pt1 | contig 10825 bp, 7 predicted proteins | sample MAT05_FD_78382 | JGI IMG/M metagenome (GOLD analysis project Ga0105048, IMG submission 78382) | Freshwater microbial communities from Lake Fryxell liftoff mats and glacier meltwater in Antarctica - MAT-05 | ecosystem: Environmental > Aquatic > Freshwater > Ice > Liftoff microbial mat | place...
GCAGACGGGCGAAGATCTATATCCGTTGTTGCGCGAGAAGCTGGCGAAGATGCCAGCGGATTTCGAGCTGATGTCGCGCCGGATCATGGACACATTTGGCTTGTTTTCAGCGGTGGGCGATGGACACGCCGGCGAATACGTGGGTTTTGCCGCGGACACGATTCCGCTGACGGGCTACGACTTCGGCGCCTACGCCAAGCGCGGCGAGGCGCAGTGGGAACGCGTGCGAGCACAGGCCAATGGCACCGCACCTGTGGATATTCGCATGACCGGCGAGCGCGCCATTCCCATCATCGATGCGCTGTTGCACGATCTGAACCAGCATGAGCTGTCGGCCAACATCGTGAACGACGGCTGCATCAGCAACCTGCCGGATTACGCGATTGTGGAAGTGCCGGCGATGGTGACGGCGCGTGGGGTGCAGGGCATCCATGTGGGGCCGCTGCCGGGTGGACTGGCCGCGATGATGCGTAACCAGATCGACATCATCGAGTTGGTGGTCGAGGCCGGGGTGAACGGCGACCGCAAGGCCGCGATGCAAGCGCTGTTGCTGGACCCAGTGGTGCATTCGTATGCCCAGGCCGAGCACATGCTGGATGAGTTGCTGGCCGTGCACAAGAAGTATTTGCCGCAGTTCGCCTAGGGTTTAAGAGGGGATTTTGGACAGACTCATTAGTTAAAAATTTTGCTTGCAGTCGGCCAAATCGCTCAGCGATAATGAAGATTGGGAATTAATTTCGGTAAAAGAAAAACTGCGATCGCGAGTCGCGATTGAAAGCTATACTTTTATGCCGTCATTCCCGCGCAGGCGGGAATCCAGGCGTAACCCCAACTCGACAGTGACTTGAAAGCCTGGATTCCCGCCTGCGCGGGAATGACGTTGCTATGTAAAGACTTCCCTTTGATTCTGTCCAAAATCCGAATCCGGCCAACCAAACCATGAAAGACACCACAGCCCTGGCCCAAGCATTGCTCCACCATCACCGGCAACTGACCCTGGCCGTGTGCGAGAACGACGTGCCTTACACGGCCATGGCGAGCTATGCCTGGCACGCCGGCGGCATCCTCATCCACCTGAGCAACCTGTCGGCCCACAAGCGTATGCTGATGGCGAACCCGCAGTGCAGCCTGCTCATGGCCGAGCCGGATGATGGGCGGGCCGAGGTCATGTCGTTGGCGCGGCTCACCCTCAACGGCAGCGCCATCAAGCTGGACAAGGCCGGCGAGGCTTATGCAGCAGCCCAAACAGCCTACCTCGCCAAACTGCCCAGCAGCGAGATCATGTTTGGATTGCCGGACTTCGATCTATTTCACATCGTGCCGACGAGTGCTCGATATATTGGTGGCTTTGGTCGCATCTTTAACCTCAGTGCCGATGACTTGAAGCGACTATAATCTTCGCTTGTCATTAGAGAGATTCAGCACGCGCACGAGTTCAAAATTGAGAACTTGGCTCCGGCTGATTTGGGTCTGCTCCGCACGTTCACTTCTTACGCTAACGCTATGAAAGTCTCCTGCCTACAAGAGAACCTCGCCAAAGGGCTGAGCATTGTCAGCCGCGCTGTGGCGCCGCGCACGGCCACGTTGCCGGTGTTGACGCATATCCTGTTGTCCACCGATAGCGGCCGTTTGAAGATTGCCGCGACGAACCTCGAACTTGGCGTCACCTGCTGGATCGGTGCCAAAATCGAGACTGAAGGCTCGATCGCGCTGCCGGCGCGCACCTTTAGCGATCTGGTGTCGCTGTTGCCGCAGGACAAAGTCGAGCTGGATCTGAACGAGCGCACCCAAACGGTGCGCGTGCAAAGCGGCCGCACGGATGCCAATGTCAAGGGCATCGACGCCCAGGAATTTCCGATCATCCCCACCTTTAACGCGGGCACAGCGTCTGTTGCTTATATTGACCCGGCGGTGTTGAAGAAGATGATCAGCCAGGTCGTGTTCGCTGCCGCCATCGACGAGAGCCGGCCCATGCTCACCGGCGTGCAGATTCGCCTCGACGGCAAATCCATCACCATGGTCGCCACCGATGGCTTTCGCCTCAGCATGCGCAAGTCCGACTTGAAGGAGCCGGTGGCTGAGCCGAAGAGCTTCCTCATCCCGGCCAAAGCCGTGGCCGAAGTGGCGCGGGTGATGGGCGATCAGGAGGAGCCGGTGGCGATGAGTGTGACGCCGAGCAACGGCCAGGTGCTGTTTCACATGTCCAATGTGGATGTGGTCGCCCAATTGCTCGACCAGAAGTTCCCCGAAGTCGAGCACATCATCCCCAAGAAGCACACCACGCGCACCATCGTGAACAGCGCTGACCTGTTGAAGGCGTGCCGGCAGGCCAGCATCTTCGCGCGCGAGAGCCTGGACACGATGAAGATCAGCATCAAGCCGGGCGAAGACCTGGAGCCGGGCAAGCTGGCGGTGACGGCGCGGGCCGACGAAACCGGCGACAACCTGAGCGAAGTCGAAGCCAACGTCAACGGCGACGCCATCGACATCGCCTTCAACGTGAAATTTTTAATCGACGTGCTGAGCGCGATTGACGCGCCACAGATCGCGATTGAAACCACCGCCTCACGCAGCGCCGGCGTCGTCAAAATGGTCGGCGATGACGACTTTTTGCACGTCATCATGCCGATGAATTTGCCGCGCTGAGAGAGAATTAGGAGAAGTCAGATATCAGATATCAGATGTCAGACAGTTCCGATCTGACATCTGACATCTGACATCTGACATCTGATATCTGACTTCTGTCTTCTCTCCCCCTCCCTCATGACCATCACCCGCCTCACAGCAGAACAAATCCGCCGTATATCCGATCCGCAGTCGTTTTCGTTTGAAACCACGCTGGAGCTGTCTGCCAGCGACGAGGTGTTGGGCCAGCCGCGCGCGTTGCGGGCCATTGATTTCGGCATCAACATGACCTCGCCGGGCTACAACATTTTTGTCGTGGGTGGGCCGGGCACAGGCCGCACACCGGCCATCCAAAACTACCTGGCCAAACACGCGCCCAGCGAGCCGGCCCCATCAGATTGGGCCTATGTCCACAACTTCGTCGATGCCTATCGCCCCATCGCGCTGCAACTGACCCTGGCCAAAGGCCGCGAATTTGCGAACCGGGTGGATGCGTTGATGGCGCAGGTGCAAACACAATTGCCGCGCGCCTTTGAAAGCGCGGCCTACGACAATGCCCGCGACAACATCCAGTCTCAGCTGAATGGTCTGACCAACGGCATCGAGGCGCAGTTGCGGGCCGATGCCAAGCTGCGTCACGCCGTGCTGTTGAGCACGCCCTCTGGCTTTCGGGTGGTGCCGGCGGCGCGGGGTCGGGCCATGACGGATGCGGCGTTTGCCAAGCTGACCAAGCGCGCGCGCACCCAGTTTGAGAAGGTGATTGCCGAGTTGAACGACCAGCTTGAAGAGGCGGCGCGGCAGGTGCGCGATGCAGAGCGGCAGGCGGCGGTACAGTTGGCGGCGTTGGATGCGCAGGTGGGAATGGCGATTGTTCAGCCCTTGATCGCAGAACTTAAAAATGAGTTTGCCGATCAGCTGCCCGCGGTGGCCGCTTATCTGACTTTGATGGAGGCGGATCTGGTGGCGAACGTGGCGGTGTTTAAGCCGGGCAGTGGTGAGGAGATGCCGCTCAAAAATGCGATTGGTATGAACCTGCCGCGCGCGGTGTGGCTGAATCGTTATCGAGTTAATCTCTTTGTCGATAATTGCGACGCCTGTGGCGGGCCGGTGGTCACCGAAGACAACCCGACCTATCAAAATTTGTTCGGCAAGATCGAGCACAACGCCACGGCCAGCGGCATGATGATGACCGACCACATGATGCTGCGGCCGGGGGCCATGCACCGCGCCAACGGCGGCTTTCTGGTGCTGCGTGCTGGCGATCTGTATGCCCAATATCACTCGTGGCACGGCCTGAAGCGCAGCCTGTTGCGCGGCGAGATCAAGATCGACGAGCCGGGTGGGCAGAGTTTGTCGATGCCGTCGGTGGAGCCGCAGCCAATTCCGTTGCGGGTCAAGGTCGCGCTGCTGGGCGAGTACAACGAGTATTGGATGGGCTACAGCGACGAGGATTTTCGCTCGCTGTTCAAGGTGCGGGCCGAGCTGAGTGAGCAGATGGATCGCACGCCGCAAAACGAATTGCAATATGCGCGGTTCCTGCGCGAGCGCGGCCAGACTGAGCAGTTGTTGCCCTTCGATCGCACGGCCGTGGCCAAGCTGGTGGAGTACGGCTCACGTTTGGTTGAAGATCAGAAGAAGCTGACCACGCGGTTTGGCAAGGTGGCGGATGTGGCTCGTGAGGCGAGCTTTTGGGCCTCGCGCGGCAAACGCCTGGTCGTCACCGGCGAGGATATTCGTCATGCCGTAAATGAGTATCACTATCGGTGGGGTCTAAGTGAAGAGAACGCGCATGAACGGATTCAGCGCGGTATGTATACCCTGCAAACTGAGGGCGATGTGGTGGGCCAGATCAATGGCTTGTCTTATATCGGCCACGGCGAGCACGATTTTGGCGAGCCGTTTCGCATTACGGCACGCGCGTTTGTGGGCCGCACTGGCATCAACGACATTGAGCGCGGGGTGAACTACACCGATAGCACTCACAACAAAGGCATGGCCATCATCGACAGCTATTTGACTGGGCTGTATTCGGTGGAACAGGCCTTGCAGTTGTCGGCAACAACGGCATTCGAGCAAAGCTACACGGCCACCAGCGGCGACAGTGCCAGCTGTGCGTTGCTGTGCGCGATGCTGTCGGCGGTGGGCAATGTGCCTATTCAGCAGACCAAGGCCATGACCGGCACGCTCGACCAGTTTGGCAATGTGATGCCGATTGGCGGGGTGAATTCCAAGATTGAGGGCTGGTTCGATATTTTGAAGCAGCGCGATCAAATTGATGGCCAACACGGTGTTGTGATTCCATCCAAAAACATCGAAAATCTGATGTTGCGCGAGGATGTGGTTGAGGCCGTGCGCGAGGAGAAATTCTTCGTGATCGCGATGGATCATGTGAGCGACGCAGTTGAGATCATGATGGGCAAGCCGGCCGGCATGCGGGGTGAAGATGGCAAATTCCCAGCCGATAGTGTGCACGGACTGGTGGAAGCGGCCTTGAAAGAAATTAACGACAAGCTGGATGGCAAGCGCGACAAGGATGACACGGCTGCCAAGCCCAAGGAAGAGAGCAAGGCCGATGTGGTCGAGCCAGAGCCTACGCTGCCGCAACCTGAGGAACCGATGGTGCCGCCGGCTCCGCCTCAACCCCCGGACAAACCCGGTGATGGCGAGCCGCCACCCAGCGCACCACCGGCCGGCGGACCTCCGCCCAGTGAGCTGCTGGGGCCGTAAACTTAAGTGACACCAGAGACGCTATTGAGCGTCTCTTTTACTTTGTTATGACCTGCTCGATCAATAAAGAAGTTAAATAAAATTTGCGTAAAGACTTTTGGGCATGGATAATCGCTCTTATCGCGATAGTCATGCCCCCATGATGTCTTGTGCTCTGTCTACGCGACGAAACCATCTCAAATCCAACACACTGGCTTGCGCCTGTTGGACCCAATTTTTGGAGGAAGTTGATTCATGTATCGGAGCAATAAACGTAACACAAAATGGATCGCCGCATCCAGCGCCGGCCTCGCTCTCATCCTTGCGGCGTGCGCGGCCCCGGCTCAGCAACGTGTCGTTGATGTGACCAGGATTGTCGAGGTGACTGCGGCGGCCGGAGCCGCAGCGGCCGGTAGCACCCCAGCAGCAGCAGCCCCAGTCGCCTCCGCACCCGGCGCCACGCTGGCCAAGGTGAAAGAGCGTGGTCAGTTGGTTTGCGGCGTGTCTGGTCAGGTGCCGGCCTTCAGCTTCGTCGATCCCAATGGTGCCTATTCCGGCATCGACGTGGATCTGTGCCGCGCGGTTGCGGCTGCTGTGCTCGGCGATGCGACGAAAGTGGAGTTTCGCAACCTCACGACTCAACAGCGTTTTACGGCCTTGCAGAGCGGCGACATTGACATCCTCAGCCGCAACAGCACCTGGTCGTTGCAGCGCGACACCGAGCTGGGCCTGAACTTCGCCGGCATCATGTTCTACGATGGTCAGGGCGTGATGGTGCCCGTGGCCAGCGGTATTACCACGCTGGAAGGACTGGCCGACAAGACCATTTGTGTGCAAAAAGGCACCACGACGGAGTTGAACCTGGCCGACCAGATGTCAACGCGTAGCATTGCCTACACCCCTTTGAGCGTGGAAACGGCCGATGATGCGACTGCGGCCTATGAGGCCGAGCGCTGCGATGCCTACACCACCGACATCTCGGGTCTGGTGGCGCGCAAGTCGGTGCTCAAGGATCCAGCCGCTCACATCATTCTGGATGCGGTGCTGTCCAAGGAGCCGCTGGGGCCGGTGGTGCGCCACGGCGACGACCAGTGGTTCGACATCGTGAAGTGGACGATCTTCGGCATGATTGCGGCCGAGGAGTATGGCGTCACTTCGGCCAATGTGGACACGCAACTGGCCGATGCCACCGACAAAGAGATTCTGCGGTTGCTCGGCAAAGAAGGCGACATGGGCTTGAAGCTGGGTCTGGAGAACAACTGGGCCTACAACATTATCAAGTCGGTGGGCAACTACGGCGAGGTCTATGATCGCCATTTGGGGCCTAACACCCCGACCAACATTCCACGCGGCATCAATGCCACCTGGAAGAACGGCGGGTTGATGTATGCGCCGCCGGTTCGCTAGGTTTTAGCCCCAATCGAAGTTAACACACAAGCCCTGATGCATTTGAAATATTAATCATCAGGGCTTTTTTGTAAGTGCAGTCGTTTACCAACCCCGCTAATCGCCAGGCTGAATGAGGGGATTTTGGACAGAATTTACAGAGTGAAACAGAATGAGAACCGTTATTAATTCTGTTCGAAATCATCTGTGTTTTGACGACTGAAGCTCTGGATCAAGCTTTACAAAAGCGACGTGGTTAAACCTTCTTCTTCCACGCCTTTCTGGCGCGATGAGCGTGTGTATGCCATCGTGGCTCAGATCATCTTTGTCATCGTCGTGGTCGGCATCGGCGCCTGGCTGGTGGGCAACCTGGGCGATGCCTTGCGCCGGCAGAATATTCCGGTCGGCTTCGACTTCTGGAACACGCGCGCCGGCTTCGACATCAGCGACCGGCTCATTGCCTACACTGCCGATAGCAATTACTGGCAGGCCTTTTTGGTGGGTCTGGTCAACACACTGTTTGTTAGCGCAATCGGCGTGGTGCTGGCGACCCTATTGGGCTTGCTGCTTGGCGTGGGTCAGCTCTCGTCCAACTTCGTGATCAGCCGGCTGGCACGCGGTTACACCGAACTGATGCGCAATGTGCCGCTGCTGGTGTTTTTGATCTTTTGGTATCGCGGCATTTTCTTTAACCTGCCTCGCATCAGTGAAGCCGCGTCCATCGGCCCGATCCTCATCAGCAACCGTGGTGTGGCCCTGCCGTGGCTGGTCGATGGTGTGCTCAGTCTGCCGGTGGTCACGGGACGCGCGTTTGTAGGTGGCCTGGTGGTTTCGCCGGAGCTGTCCGCAATCATCAGCGGCCTGACCCTGTATACAGCCGCGTTTATTGCCGAGATTGTGCGCTCGGGTGTGCTGGCCATTCCCAGGGGGCAATTCGAGGCTTCGCGCGCGCTAGGGCTGGCTCCGTTGCAGGCATTGCGGCTGGTGATTCTGCCGCAGGCATTGCGGGTGATTATTCCCCCGCTCACCAGCCAGTACCTCAACCTGATCAAGAATTCGTCGCTGGCCACGGCCGTGGGTTACCCGGATTTGTGGTCGGCGTCCACCATCATCATCAACCAGACCGGCCGCGCCGTGGAGATGATCAGCATCGTGCTGTTGGTCTATCTCTCCATCAGTCTGGTCACGTCGTTGTTGATGAATTGGTATAACCAGCGCGTGAGATTGATTGAGCGATGAGAAAGCAGCGCGCTTAAGCGGCGAGCACAGAGCATTTTTGAATACGCATCGCGTTTAGCGCTTCGCTCCCAGCCAGACGACTCATGTCAAGTTCTTCAACTGTCCTTCCCCCGCCCACCGAGCGCTACGCGGTGTTGCGCTGGCTCAAACAGAATCTGCTCGGCTCGTGGCGGGATGTGGTGCTGACCCTGCTCGGCATCTACATCGTGGTCAACATTGTGGTGCCGGTGGTGCGCTGGGTGTTGACCGAGGCCAACTGGGCCGTGGTGACCACCAACATGCGGCTGCTGATGGTGGGCCAGTACCCCATCGAACAGGTGTGGCGTATTTGGGCATGCGTGCTGTTGCTGGCGCTGCTGATTGGGCTGTCGTGGGGATTGTGGATCAGCAAATCCATCGGTGATACAGGCGGCCGTTCACGCCTGGTGGGCATTATTTTGCTGCTGGTGCCGCCGCTATTTGCCCTATTTCCCAACGGTATCGAAAGCCTGCCCATGCTGCTGTCGGTATCGGTGCTCGGCCTCATCGGCTATCTGGCCGCCACAGTGTTGACAACGCAACAGTCGTTGCTCAAACGGCTGACTACGCTGGGTTGGATCGTCTACATTCCCATCTGTTACGTCCTTATTCGTGGCCTGGGCGATCTGCTCCCCGTCGTCAGTTCGAACTTGTGGGGCGGCTTGCTGTTAACCCTGTTGCTGACTGCGGTCGGCATCGTGCTGTCCTTCCCGCTGGGCGTGTTGCTGGCGTTGGGCCGGCGCTCGCAGTTGCCGGTGATCAAATGGTTTTGCATCGCTTATATCGAAGTGATTCGAGGCGTGCCGTTGATCACGGTGCTGTTCATGGCCCAACTGGTGCTGCCCTTGTTTTTGCCGCAGAGCATCGAGATTGATCGGGTGGTGCGGGCCATGGCCGGCATCACGCTGTTTAGCGCAGCCTACCTGGCCGAGAACGTGCGCGGCGGGTTGCAGAACATTCCGCGCGGGCAATATGAGGCGGCCGAGGCGTTGGGGTTGAACGCGGTGCAAAAGATGACGCTGATTATTTTGCCGCAGGCGTTGCGCATCATCGTGCCGATTCTGGTCGGCCAGTTCATCTCCCTGTTCAAGGACACTTCATTGGTCACCATCGTCAGCCTGCTCGATCTGCTCGGCATCGCCAATACTGTTTTGGCCCAGCCCAACTTCATCGGCACCCAACGCGAGGTGTATTTCTTCATCGGCGTCATCTACTGGCTGATCAGCTACACCATCAGCGCCCTCGGCAAGCGCCTGGAACTGCGGCAGCAAATGAGCGCGATCTAGTGACTAGCAACTAATCACTAATGACTAACGATTAACCACATGCACGAAATCAACACCAACAGTACCAACACTCCGCCCATCATTTCCTGCCGCGATGTGCACAAGTGGTATGGCGAATTCCATGCCCTGCGCGGCGTGAATCTGGATGTGAAGAAGGGCGAGGTCGTGGTCATCATGGGGCCGTCCGGCTCCGGCAAATCCACCTTCATTCGCACCATCAACCGGCTCGAAGTCCACCAGCGCGGTGATATCGTCGTGGACGGCATCGAACTAACTCACGATGTGCGCAACATCGAAAAGATTCGATCTGAAGTGGGCATGGTCTTTCAATCGTTCAATCTCTTTCCCCATCTCACGGTGATGGAAAATATCACCCTGGCACCGGTGTGGGTGCGCAAATGGAAGAAGGAGAAGGCCGAGGAGGTGGCGACGGAGCTGTTGCAGCGCGTGCACATCCCTGAGCAGGCTCAGAAATATCCCGGCCAGCTCTCTGGCGGCCAGCAACAACGCGTAGCCATCGCCCGCGCGCTGGCCATGCAGCCCAAGGTCATGTTGTTCGACGAGCCAACATCGGCCCTCGACCCCGAGATGATCAAAGAGGTGTTGGAGGCGATGAGCGATCTGGCCGAGAGTGGCATGACCATGATTTGTGTCACGCACGAGATGGGCTTTGCACGCAATGTCGCGCACCGCGTCGGCTTCTTCGATCAGGGCAACATCGTGGAGATTGGGCCGCCCGACCAAATCTTCCGCAACCCGGAGCAGGCGCGCACCAAGCAGTTTCTGGCGCAAATCCTGCACTAGCGATTCATCACAAGGAAGTCTGCGCAAATCCACGTCATTGCTGCCTTCGCAGAAACGACGGCTTAAAGGGTGGTGCTGGAGGCGGCTTGCTCGCGTGCCACGGCCTCAGCGTAGCGTCTCACCTGCTCGGCGGCCTCGGCTTCGCTCCAGCCCAACTCGCGTGCCATCACTTTGGCGATGGCAGGGGCTGGCGCTACGCCGCGCGTCCAATCCTCGAAGTTCAAGTGCAGCCGGCGCGTGATCATGTCGTCCAGCGTCAGCGCCATTTCGTAGCGGCAGGCGTAGACCACCTCGGCAAACGTGTAGGGCAGGTCGGGCACGATGGGCCGGGCCAGCGTCGCGTCTTCGGCGCAGCAATCGAGGATGTGGCAGGCCTCGCCGCCATATTCCTTAACCCGGCTCACGATGTCGGCATTCCAGCCATAGCGTTTGGCCGCGACGTCCACAGCGGCATCCGCCTCAGCCCGGCCCAGCGCACCGTCCAGCGGCAACTCCTGGGTGGGGTGGGTGATGGGTGTGTCTGTGCGTTTGGCCAAGTGATCGAGCGTGTCCTGGGCCATGCGGCGATACGTCGTGAGCTTGCCGCCGGTGATCGTGATCATGCCGCCGGGGCCGTCGTGCACGACATGCGTGCGCGAGAGCTTGCTGGTGGCGCCGTTGGCACTGGCCGCGCTGATGAGGGGACGGTAGCCCGCCCACGAACTGATCACATCGGCCTTGGTCAACTTCGTCTGCAAATAGTCGTTGGTCACATCCAGCAA
>Ga0105048_10018160_pt1 | contig 10825 bp, 11 predicted proteins | sample MAT05_FD_78382 | JGI IMG/M metagenome (GOLD analysis project Ga0105048, IMG submission 78382) | Freshwater microbial communities from Lake Fryxell liftoff mats and glacier meltwater in Antarctica - MAT-05 | ecosystem: Environmental > Aquatic > Freshwater > Ice > Liftoff microbial mat | place...
CAGCGACGCATTATGCTGAAAGTAGCTCATTTTTTTGCGGCTCCTTTGATTGTTGCTCAGAGCAATCTGATCTTGATTACGCCTCGTCGAGTCGCAACGCTCTTTGTTCAGTTTGCTAACCTTGCGATGCTTGAGTCTCCCATCAAAGTGCAGAGCTACAGTTTTGGGCAGATTTGGCATCCTCGTCATCAAAATAATTTGCAACACATTTGGTTACGCAAGCTGATTGCATCTGAAACCCAAAAGCTTTAGGGGATGATTAAGCAATCTAACTGAGTAATCTATTGGACTAGGTTTCATCTACAGAAGCATCAGCCTTTCAGACATTTTACCCTAACAAAAGAATACGGGGGGCAGTGCTCTCTTTCATCTTGTAAGACATCCTCTTAGATAGAAGTAGGACTTACGCGCAGACTCTATAAGTAGGGTGGGCAATGCCCACCTTACCCTTACTAATAGCGGAGGTCAGCTTATTTTGCGTAAGTCCTGAGAAGCCTAAAAATTTGAAATTAAACGCAAATCTATTTCATGCATAGCAACTATCTATGATATTGATTTGACTCATCAACAGAGTTTAAGTATTATTCACTAGCAGACTAAGAAATGCTTAAATCGGGTCGATGTATGACTCTAATGCTCAAAGAATTTGTCACTAATGAATACAACAGATCAAACGATCGCTCAATCGATCGCTCCTAGCAATTGGCGGCTGAGTCCAGGTTATTTAAGCGAGAGTGACTCTGATTTTGAATCGGTGCATGTGCTACTCGGTCAATTTCTTGTCGATCGCCACTCGCCCGATCCTTTACCCGAGACATCACTGTTAACAGAAAATACCAAATTTGAGTGGGGATACGGTAAACCGCTAGAAAAGGTGATTAGGTCTCAAGCCGATCTTGCTTTTCTGATGCAGCATCCGGCGTTATTTCGCAATGCGATCGCCATCATTGAACCGTGGGAACATGTGGGGCAAAATCCCCTCGGAGAAGATGTCCGGGCCTCGCTAAATGTGGCTTACATCGCTCAAAAAATTGCCGATTGCGATTCCATCTTGTTTCCCCTGTGGTCTTCCGGGCTGCTTGATCCAAATGTGGTCGTGCCGCTCATTACTTCAGGGTTAGCGGTTGTAGTCGAAGGCGGAGATCCCTCAGTCAGAGATGCGTCTACATTTAACGGCGCTCAATGTTCCCTGCCCGATCTCCACTGTCTGGTGGAAAAACTGCTGCTCTCCCGTTCTCCCACGAGCGCCCTAGCCCTGTTCATTTGTTTAGGACATCAACTGGCAGCCCAGGCCCACATCAATCTGATTAAACAGGCAGTGCAACAAGTGCTGAGTTTAGAGGCACTACCGAGAGACCGCGATGGCAAGATGCTGAAGGCGTTGAAGCGCGTTTGCCAAGAAATTGAAACCATTGGCAGCGCCCTTGTGATTACAAAACGCAATGGGCATATCATTGCTGGGGGCTGGGATCATCCCGAATTTGCCGTTGGACCAAACGAACATAAGGAAGTTGGCGATCGCCGCTTGCATCACTACCAATCCCCCGATGGAGAAGCTCTTGGCATTCCCCAGAAACTCATTAGCGCTCACGAAGTCACTGCTGATGAATACGAAGGCGTAATTGACACCACGATCGCCTATGAGCGAGAAGTTAACATTGCGATGTTCCACTCAGATGAAGTTAACGAAGAAGCGATCTTATTTGCCAACTGGGCTTATCGTTTGTTGCATGATGCCATCATTCCCTATCGATCGATTGTAGCGGGGAGTCGACTGGCCTGGTTGCTCAAACTACCAAATGCGATCGAAATTTTATGTTCCACAGCCATTGACGATGAAATTGTCACCGAATGTTCGGCAACTTGCATTATTTACAAGGATTTTGAGAGTAAACAGATTCGGCGATCGTTCACCTGCCAATTTCACCCAGAATTGTTGTCCGACTTGCGAACCGTTGGCATGTCTGAACCGCCTACCTATGCACGGTTGAAGACCGATGATGGGGCAAGGCTATTTGCCCGACTGCTCTACGAAGGGATGCAAGAATAAAGCAGCCGTTCTGTATCTTGATTTGCTGGGAAAGTTAGGATTATCGCAAAATAAATTACTAAGAATTATCCTCGGCGCTACCTTTGACTGGAAAGATATTCTGGCTTATTTTCTGGGGGCGGCGATCGTGCTGGGATGGGAGACTAGATTTCCTAAAGCCTAGGGATCCATCGCAACCAATCAGGGGATAAGCTACTATGTCAAGCAATATATCAGCATGAGGAGAGATTGCTGGATTTTTCGTGATTCCGATTACAATAGAAATTAACTACTTGACTTACAGTAGCAAATAAGCCTAATTATCCATTTACCTAAATACCCTTTTTAACCTTGAGCAACAAACCCACCCCTGTAATTGACAAAAAACGACAACGGGATCTGCCCCAGATTAACGAACGCATCCGCTTTCCCAAAATTCGTGTCATCGACAGTGACGGCGGACAACTAGGCGTTATTACGCCCCAAGAGGCAATACGCATTGCGGAAGAGCGGGAACTCGATCTAGTCTTAGTGAGTGATAAGGCTGATCCTCCCGTGTGCCGAATTATGGACTACGGCAAATACAAGTTTGAACAGGAAAAGAAAGCGCGGGAAGCAAAGAAAAAGCAGCACACCGCCGATGTCAAAGAAGTAAAAATGCGCTATAAAATCGAAGAGCATGACTATCAAGTGCGGGTGAGTCAGGCAAAAAGATTCCTCGATGCTGGGGATAAAGTAAAAGCCACCATCACTTTCCGGGGCAGAGAAATCCAGCATAGCAACCTAGCTGAGGATTTACTGAAGAGAATGGCTGGAGATCTACTAGATTTTGCAGACCTCCAGCAGGCTCCCAAAAAAGAGGGTCGAAATATGATGATGCTCCTCTCTCCCAAAGCTGCTAAATAATTTCTATCCTCAGTAATCCTGTTCGTAATTATAGAGTGCGATCGCTCCTGCCCCCTCCACAAGGGGGTTAGTGTTATAGGTGCAAACTTACAGCACTTTGCAAGGGCATGGATTACAGAGAATTTTCTGAGAGCGTTGCCGAGAGAGGCTTCCAGAAAATTACTGGGTCTTATTTAAGCGCATTAAGCTGTATCTTGGGGATAGTTAGTATTGAAAAAATTGGCATAAATACTAGGGGAGCAGAAGAGTGCAGTATACGGGCAGAGAGTTGTGGGGAGCTAGGCTGGTGCGATCGCTGAATCTCCGCCCTGATGAGGTGGAACGCACCGGCTTAATGTTTACCTTCCATGCCACCACTTCCATTGGCTTATTGTGGCTAGAAAACACTGCCTTGGCTCTCTTTTTGACTAAGTATGGGACTAGTTGGCTACCCGTTATCTACGTAGCTAGTGCCTTGATGGGCAGCGGGCTGGGGATTTTGTATTCTTGGCTAGAGAAACAAGTACCTATGCGGAGGTTATTAGTAATAATTGCCCTCTTCATGGCTTTGCCCATGTTTTTGTTTTGGCTGGGGCTACGGACTGAAGGAATTAGCTTATTAGTAACGGTATTTATTCTCCGCCTGTGGGTGGATGTTACGGATACGCTGAAGAGTCTAAATACAGCGATCGCAGCCAACCAGTTATTTAATATCCGCGAGATTAAGCGTACCTATCCCCTCATTTCTAGTGGAGTGCTGGTGGCAGAACTGCTATCAGGGTTTTCTTTGCCCTTGGTGATCAGAGCCATAGGGATTGAGAATGTGATGGTTTTGAGCGGTGGGATTTTGCTTGTGGGAGCAGGGATTATGTTTTATCTCTGTCAACACTACCAAAACTTTTTTCCAGCGGTAGCGCGGGGACGCATGACCAGTGGCAGTCCTGCAAATAATCAGAAAAAAAGGCACTGGCTACAATCTTCTGGAGGGAAATCAAACCAAGAATTACGAGGCTATGTCCTGCCCTTACTTTTATTTTTTACTCTGGTACAAGTGATTTTGTTGTTGGTGGAGTTTATCTATCTGCAACAGGTGGAATCCATGAATCTGGATGTGAATACGATCGCCAGTTTTCTGGGTATCTTGAGTGGGATCATCGGCTTATTTGAACTTCTGATCCAATGGTTTATATCTAGTCGCCTCATTGATAAATTGGGCGTATTTGTATCCGCCATGCTCCTCCCCGGTTTCCTCTTGATAGGTTGTATCCTTACCCTCACGGGGTTAGTGAGTAATCTTACTGGCGTGATTATCATTAAATTTGTCGATGAAATCCTGCGGTATACCATCTTTGCCGGTATTGAGCCGACTCTATTTCAACCCTTGCCCGAAGGAGTGCGGAATCGCTACCAAGCAGAGGTTCAGGGGATTATTCAACCTATCGCTATGGGAGTAACCGGAGTTGCTCTATGGGGAATAACTAATCTTTTAGCAAGTTATCTGGGAGTGCAGGGAGAATTTTATCTGCTCCTGCTAGCCGTCATGGCAACTTCTTTACTATGGCTTTACAGCACTTGGCAGATGCGATCGACCTATGTGAACCTCCTAGTCCAGAGTGCAGAACAGGGAAGATTGAGTACCTCCAATGTAGATCTGCGTGCGTGGAAGCAGGCCATTATTCAAGCTCTAGAACAGCCCGGCAGCGATCGCGATCTCCGCTCCTACATTCAACTCCTTTGTCAAATTGATCCCCAAGGGGTAGGAGATGTGTTAGCACCCTTATTAGGGAAATTTCCGCCCAGATTACAATACCAGAGCCTAGAAGCCATGCTCCGCTACCCGCAAGGAGGCTACTTACCTCAAGTAGCTGACCTCCTGCTTTCCTCCAGACCGCCAGAAGTCCTAGCTCTTGCCCTGCGCTACGTTTGGCAAACTCAAACCAACCTTGATCCCGATACCCTCAGTCCCTACCTCCAGCCCAACTCTCCGGCAACAGTGAGAGCTACAGCCGCCGCCCTGATATTGCGTTGGGGAACTCCAGCTCAAAAATCTATGGCAACAGATATTTTGCGGCGAATGCTCACCCATCCGATCGAAAAGGAGCGGATGATGGGTTGTCGGGCTTTACGAGAGGCGGATTATCTCCAAGCTCTACGGATTTATATTCCACAATTATTGCAAGATGATTCTCTCCGGGTGCGCTGTGCTTTGTTAGAAGTGATCGCTCTCCTCAAGCTAGAAGAATACTATCCAGCGTTGCTGCGGGGATTACACTACAAATCCACCCGGGAAGCGGCCCGCCAAGCTTTGATCGATCTAGAAGATGAGGCGATTCCCCTGGTGCGATCGATCGCCACGGATGCTCATAAGCCAGAGCCAGTTAGGTTTCTAGCCTGGGATGTGATGGGGGGCATTGGCACTAGGTTGGCAGTTTCTACTTTGGTAGAAGAATTGGGTACTAGTTGGGGAGTGACTCGGCGACAAATCCTCAAAACCCTCCTCAAGATTCCTGAAGAAGCAGGGATTGAAATGGTGCTAGATCAGTTGGGTCGGAGTGGGGTAGAAAACCTAATTCATCAGGAGTTGATGCTCTTAGCTCAGTTGTATGGGGCGATCGCCGACCTATCGGGAGAAGAATTAAATTTACTCCGCCGATCGCTCCAATATGCCGCCACAGATGCCATCGATCGTTGCTTTTTGCTGATGAACTTTCTCTATCCCCCCACCGCGATCCAAGCCGCCGCCTTCAACCTTGATTCTGATTCTCGTTCTAATATTGCCCTAGGTATAGAAATTTTGGATAATACCCTTGACTTGCCAACTAAGCAGGTGATCCTCAAATTCCTTGATCAGCGGAGTATGAGCGATCGCCTCCTGAGCCTCCAGCCCCTCCTGCCCTACCAAAAACTCAGCCCCCGCGATCGCCTCCACCATCTCTTAGAACTCCGGCACTTCCTGCCCGATTGGTGTTTAGCCTGTTGCTTTCATGGGGCAAGACTTGCCAAGTGGCGCATCAGCATGGACGCAATTCTGGTATGTTTAAGGCATCCTACGGGCTTAGTCCGAGAGGCTGTAGTGGCTTATCTGCAAGTAGCTTCCCCCCATACCTGTCATTCTCTTCTAATCAATCTAGAGAACGACCCAGATATTTTAGTCGCCGCCCAGATCCGGCAGTTAATCAGTTAATAGTTAACTATGCTCACAAGTGTTGAACGACTTCTATTTGTGCAGGGTGTCCCCATTTTTCAGGAATTGCGGGATGATTTTTTGGTTCGTCTCGCCGCTGTGATGGATGAGGTGGAATTTCCGATTAATCACCGGATTTTTACGGAAGGAGAGGAGGGGCGATCGCTCTACATTGTGGTTTCAGGCTTAGTAAAGGTGCATATTGGGGGGGGAGGAAATCTTTTGGGGGGCGATCGGGAGCTAGTCCGTTTGCAGCAAGGGGCTACTTTTGGGGAGATGTCTCTCTTTGATGCCGAACCCCGATCCGCTTCTGTGACGACCCTCGCCCCCTGTGAATGCCTAATTCTCACTCAAATTCAGTTGTACGATGCGATCGAAGAAACTCCCAGTGTAGCGGTCAACATCATCCGTCTCCTCTCTCGGAGAATTCGAGAACTCAACAAAAAACTCAACTCTTACGAACAATCTCTCCCAAAACCAGAAGTCAAGCACAACTCCCTAGTCTCAAATCCCCAGCAGATCAGGCGAGTTGCGCGATCGTAAAAAACGTGAGTCCGGGTTAAGTATTTTAAGCATTTGAGGGTATTGCGAATCAATTAGTTAGATGCAAAGGTTTTGATCTACAACCCCTAGAGTTCTAGATGCTGTACAAGTTCCGGGGGATTTAGCTCCTTAGGACTGTGATAATCTCCAGATTTACCACCAGTTTTACTGACTAAGTGAAGAGATTCAATGGTGATAGATTTCTCCAAACCCTTAGCCATATCGTAGAGAGTGAGAGCCGCAACAGAAACTGCCGTAAGAGCTTCCATTTCTACCCCAGTTTCTGCCTTGGTAACTACGGTGGCCTGAATTTGGTAGCCCGGTAGTTGGGGATCGGGGATAATTTGCACTTCCACCTTGTGAATAGGAATAGTGTGACAGAGGGGAATCAGGGTAGAAGTTTGCTTGGCCGCCATGATTCCGGCTAGTCTGGCGGTGGCTAAAACATCACCCTTGGGGGTATTTCCGGTGGCGATCGCCCCAAAAGTGGCTGCTGTCATCCGAACCTGAGCCGCAGCTACAGCTTGACGCTTGGTAGTTTGCTTATGAGAAACATCCACCATTTGAGCCTGTCCTTGGGAATCTAAATGGGTAAGTTGGGGATAGTTTTCAGTCATAAAGTACTTTGAAAATTCATGGGGTATCTAGAATTCTTTGTAGGAGGATTCTTTGGGGGGCGGGAAGTTAGCAAACATTTCTAGGTACGACTACCAAAAAAAATTGGGGTTGACCATAGCAGCCCCAATTTCATAATAATTATACTTAAGACGTACAATTTTACTAGTTAGATGTTTAGATGTAACAATCTCTGTCTAGCTGATTTTGAACGGGCTAGGAGGGATTCGAACCCCCGACACCGTAGTCCGTAGCCACGTGCTCTAGTCCACTGAGCTACAAGCCCCCGTTTGATGTACTGTCTGATTATAGCATAACAAGATAGTTTATGCTGCAAAAATAGTTATTAGAAAACTAAGGTTGTTATTGTTTATGTTAGATTCTCTGGAAAAAGTTAAACCATCAAATCCTACATCACCTATTAATCAAGGGACGTTTACTATTAGAGAAGCCTTAAAAAAACAGATCGCAGAGCAACAGTACGCCATTGCGCCGGGTAAGTCATTTCAACTGAGCAGCCTTGGTCAAGAGGCTTTATCTTCTCTCCAACAGAGTTGGGAATCTTTGGAGTACGATCCCTTTTATGCAGAGAAAGAACCTACCTCCTATAGATTGCGGCGCTACACAGAATTTGACTTCACTCCCCAAACTGGAGAACTTTGCCCTCGCCCTCATGTACCCTACGTGCAAAGCCTAGAAATGAATACTTATGTTGGGGGTAAAGCTCGACATTTTGGCGATCTGTCTGTAGATACCTATAAAAACCCTTTGTTTCAAGATTTGGTGAACTACAACTTTAGTCTTTTTTCGAGGGAGGAGGAGTTTAGCGATCGCCTCTGGATTTGCCAAGTTCATATCATGCGAATTGTGGTGGGTGCGGGTCAAGCTACAGCTATTACCCCAGAGGGAATTCATTCCGATGGCTATCCTTTTGCTGGACTGCATCTGATGAATAAAGTTAATATCGAAGGGGGAAAAACTACAATTTATCAGTATGATGAAACTCCCCTTGCTACTACTACTTTTAGGGAGTCGTTGGATTCCTTATGGCTAGAAGATCGTCACTTAAAGCATGGTGTTACGGATATTACTAATAGGAATAGTGGTGCTGGTTATCGGGATATTTTGGCGATCTCATTTTCTTTACCTGATTCGATTTATGCAAAACGTATTTAAGTGCATTTAGAGTATGGCGGCAATTTTAACCCTATTAACTGACTTTGGCTTACAGGATGCTTATGTGGGCATGATGAAGGGGGCGATCGCCCAGATCAACCCCAACGCCCTAGTGATTGATATTAGCCATAATATTCCTCCCCAAAATATCCGGGCGGGTAGTTTTTGTCTTGCTAGTGCCTTTGCCTATTTTCCGGCAGATACAGTACATTTGGTAGTGGTAGATCCGGGGGTAGGGGGGACTCGAAAATCTGTAGCCCTTAAATTTGCCGGAGGTTATGTAGTTGCCCCAGATAATGGCTTGTGTAGTCATCTAGTGCAGCAGTATCCAGTCCTCACCGCTGTAAGTCTAACTAACTTTAAGTATTGGCTCACTCCTAGCCCCAGTAAGACTTTTCATGGACGGGATATTTTTGCCCCTGTAGCTGCTCACCTCGCTAACGGAGTGGAGTTACAAAACCTAGGGGAACTAGTAGACCCCAAATCTCTATGCACCTTCCCAGCCCTAGAAGTTGTGCCTACTCCGACTGGGCTGCTGGGAAAAATTCAGTATATTGATCACTTTGGAAATTTGATCACGAACATTTCTAGCGATCGCATAGCTGGCAAAGTTTGGTATCTCAAGGTAGCCGGCAAAAGGATTAGCTATCGCCACACCTACAGTGGAGTTCCAGCGGGGCAGTCGATCGCCCTTATTGGTAGTCACAACTACATTGAGATAGCCACCAACCAAGGCAGTGCCGCCCAAGAGTTGGGTTGTACTTGGGGCGATCCGGTGGAAGTTACTTTGGTTTAAGTTTGAGTAAAGAAAAAGAGGTTGCAAAGCCTTGCACCCCTACAAATACTAGGAAATTTGGGTATCTTAACCACAACTATTGAACCAGACTAGAAGATCGGAGAGCCATCAAGGGTGAGAGGAATCTGGGCAGTATGGGCGATCGAGAGGAAGTGCAATACCGCATTAGTTGAGCCTCCCACCGCCATAATCACTGGGATGGCACCAAAGAGTTGCGGCATACCTCCGGCTTAACGGGTGGAGGTTTCAGCCCTAAGAACTAGAGTGTTAAGCCCTCTATTGCAGGGGGTAATGGTGCTATACCCATTAGCAAGACCGATAATTTGTTTAGTAAAATCTTGGTCGCTAAAGCCCACAGCCCTTAACATGGTATAGTTTAGCGATCGTTCTTTGCCTTGAGTGATCGCCTTACTCCGCAGATTTTCTACTATAAATTAGTTCCTTGTTTTCTTAATATTATAGTTACCGGATTTTACTTCTAATTCATTGAAAAATTTTATATTTACCTGACTTCTATGTCTACAGCTAAATCTACAAAAACAACAAAAATATAAGGAGTTACAATGGTTCTTTCTGACACAATAAAACAAAAACATCACTCTAGCCCTATGACCTTAGAAGAAATACAACGCCGTTATGCTGAGGGAGAAACTGATTTTAGAGACCTCAATTTACAAAATGCCTCCCTAGTAGGATTAGAACTCAAAAAAGTAGATCTCCGGGGAACCAACTTCCGGGGGGCAACCTTAATTGGAGCAAACCTGAGCGACAGTAATCTCCGGGAAGCAGACCTGACGGGAGCAAATCTGACAGAAGCAAATCTATACCGAACTAATCTAATTGAATCAAACCTTACGGATAGTCACTGTTTTCAAGCCAATTTTGCCGATTCTAGCCTCAGAGCTTCTGACCTGAGTCGAGCAAATTTCACAGAAGCAAACCTGAATTACACTATTCTCAGTGATACCATTATTAACAAGACCAACTTCAGTCAAGCTAAGTTACTAGAGGCAACTCTAACCCGCGTTAAGTTGGTAGATAGCGATTTTCATCAAGCTTTTCTAGAGGGAGCTAACTTTACAGGAGCTACCTTGATCAATGTTAACTTTGTCGAAGCGAATCTATCTAAAAGCCTTTTCAACAATAGTAAAGCCCTAGGAGCTAGTTTTCAAAGAGCTGACCTAAGTAAGGCAAGAATCAACAAGGCAGATATGTCAGCCGCTGACTTTAGTGAGGCTAACCTCCGAGAAGCAAACCTGGCCTGGACTACTTTGTGGGAAGCAAACTTCTATCGAGCAAAGCTCTATCGGGCAAAACTTTGCTGGGCAAATATGAGCAAGGCTAACTTGGTCGAAGCCGTACTTTTAGATGCTGATATGACTCAAGCTAATTTGACTGGAGCTGATTTAACTATGGCAATCATGTCTAAGCCAGTTTATGAGTAGAAGAGAGACTATTGGCATACTCCTGAAAAACCATCTCCGAGAGATGGAGTTTTATATCTAAATTCTTGGTAAAAATACTGTTGTAAAAATGAGCTAGGAGAGCATAAACTTAGAGGGCAGTGATGAAAGTTACTGTTAAAATGTTTTTTTAG
>Ga0105048_10018163_pt1 | contig 10824 bp, 7 predicted proteins | sample MAT05_FD_78382 | JGI IMG/M metagenome (GOLD analysis project Ga0105048, IMG submission 78382) | Freshwater microbial communities from Lake Fryxell liftoff mats and glacier meltwater in Antarctica - MAT-05 | ecosystem: Environmental > Aquatic > Freshwater > Ice > Liftoff microbial mat | place...
TATGAATGCCATCTTCAATTGTTTTAAGCCAGGCATTTTGAACCTTTTCTGCAACCGATGTTTGGCCAATGTGGTTTAGCATTTGCACCGCACCCTGCAATAAGCCAGAAGGATTGGCCAGGTTTTGTCCGGCTCTGCGTGGCGCAGATCCATGTATTGCTTCAAACATAGCACAGGTTTCGCCAATATTAGCTGAGCCAGCCAAACCAACAGAACCTGCAATTTGTGCTGCTATATCAGATAATACATCACCATACAAATTAGGCATTACTATTACATCAAATATTTCTGGGGTATCTGCCATTTTTGCAGCACCAATGTCTATTATCCAGTGTTCATTTTCTATGTCAGAATATTCTTTTGCAATTTCATCAAATACCTCATGAAATAAACCGTCTGTTTGTTTCATGATATTATCTTTTGTAAAACAGGTTACCTTTTTTCTGCCATATTGCTTTGCATATTCAAAAGCATACCTTACAATTTTTTCGCATCCCGGACGGCTTATCAGTTTTAAGCACTGCACAACCTCATCCGTTTGCTGGTGTTCAATACCTGCATATAAATCTTCTTCATTTTCCCGTACAATAACAATATCCATTATAGGATGCTTGGTTTGTACAAATGGGTGTAAACTCATGCAGGGCCGTACATTTGAATACAGGCCTAAAAATTTGCGGGTAGTTACATTCAGGCTTTTATATCCTCCACCCTGTGGAGTAGTAATAGGTGCTTTTAAAAAAACTTTATTCCTCCGTATAACATCCCACGACTCTTTGGCGATGCCCGCAGTGTTGCCTGCCAGGTAAACTTTTTCGCCTACCTCAATTTCTTCAATCTCTATTGCTGCACCTGCTGCCATAATAATTTCAAGTGTTGCGTCCATAATTTCCGGACCAATACCATCTCCTTTTGCTACTGTAATTTTTTGCATTTGTTTAATGATTTTGATTAAAATGCAAAAATGGTTGATTCAAATTATTTATTATCATTTATCTTTATTATGACTATTATAAACAAAACTTATGAACTTTACACTCCATCAACTGCAAGTTTTTTTAAAAATTTCTCAAACCAAAAGTATTACTAAAGCTGCTTTTGAACTGCATTTAACCCAACCTGCTGTATCTATTCAACTTAAAAATTTTCAGGAGCAGTTTGAAATACCCCTAACGGAAGTAATAGCGAGAAGGCTTTATGTTACCGAATTTGGAAAAGAAATAGCTAAAGCCGCAGAAAATATTTTAGATGAAGTACATGCCGTAAATTATAAAACACTGGCCTACAAAGGGAAACTTACGGGCAGATTAAAATTGTCAGTTGTATCTACCGGCAAGTATGTAATGCCCTTTTTTTTACAAAAATTTATTACTGATAACCAGGGGGTAGAATTATTGATGGATGTAACCAATAAGGCAATAGTTATGAAAAGTTTGGAGCAAAATGAAGTTGACTTTGCCCTTGTATCTGTAATGCCAGATAAATTGAATATAGAAAATTTAGAACTTATTCAAAACAAATTATTTCTGGTAGGTAACCAACAAAAGCAGTTTAAAACAGTACCATACGAAAAAAGCATTTTAGAAACTTTACCACTTATTTTTAGAGAGTCTGGTTCGGGTACAAGGCAAATGATGGAAAAATTTATAGCATTGAACAAAATTCCTATCAACAAAAAGATGGAACTTACCTCCAACGAAGCGGTTAAGCAGGCTGTAATTGCTGGCTTAGGTTACTCTATAATGCCCTTAATTGGTATTAAAACAGAGCTGCAAAATGGAACCTTGCAAATTATTCCGGTAACAGGTTTGCCAATAAAAACCACCTGGAATTTAATTTGGTTAAAAGGGAAAAGTTTTTCGCCTGCTGCCGCATCTTTCCTTGATTTTTTAAAAAAAGAAAAGGACAATATCAAAGCAGCCCATTTTAATTGGTTCGAGAGCTACTAATAGTATGTTGATATGGGTGCAATAGTTTTATTGCCATAGGTTACAGTGATTTATTTTTAGAAAGACGATTTAAAATTATGCTGATATTAAATTGGTAAAAGCAGGCATTCAATCCTGGTAACTTCGCATTCAAAAAAAGAAAGATGGCAAAAAGAAAATTAATCAGTCTATTATTTCTACTAATAAGTACTACGTTGTTTTCACAAAATAAAAGTGGCCTTTTAAGTGGACCGTGGGCTGGTAATATAGAGCTTCGTAACGCTACTATTTGGGTAGAAGTTGCACAATCTGTAAAACAAATAGCTGTAAAATTTGCTCCTGAGGGAAAGAGTACTCTTACAAAAACAAAAAACTACAAAGGGGTGCTTGGCAACGATTTTAATCCCGTTAAAATTGAGTTGAACGGCCTTGAGTTAAATACTACCTATCAATATACTTTGCTGATAGATGGCAAAGAAATAAAGACAGACTTTGCCACAAAATTTACCACAAAAGATTTGTGGCAATGGCGCAAACCTGCTCCAGACTTCAGTTTCCTTACTGGTAGCTGTGCCTATTTCAACGAAACTATGTACGACCGGCCGGGAAAACCCTATGGTGGCGATTCTTCTATTTTTGAAACCATGGCCAACACGCCTGCAGCATTTCATGTATGGCTTGGTGATAGTTGGTACACAAGAGAAGTGGATTACAATACAGCCTGGGGTTTAAACTACAGGGCAAGCCGGGACAGGGCGCAGCCTATTCTGCAAAAATTTATGGCAAGTATGCCGCAATATGCCATTTGGGACGATCATGACTATGGCCCGGATGATATTGGTAAAAGCTATTTACTTAAAAACGAAAGCAGAAATACTTTTATGAATTTTACAGTTAATCCAAGCTACGGTGAAAATGACAAGGGAATTTATTCTGTAATAAATTACAGCGATGTGGATGTATTTTTAACAGACGATCGGTATTTTAGAAGTGAAGATAAAATGCCCGATAGCATTAATGGATTGCTCAATACTGAAAAAACATATTTTGGCAATATGCAGATGGATTGGTTGAAAAATGCACTGCTTTACAGCAAAGCCACTTTTAAGATAATTGCTACCGGAGGGCAGGTGCTTAATCCGCTTTCTACCGCAGAGTGCATGCGCACCTATACTAAAGAATACAATGAAATGATGGAATTTTTAGCTGCTCAAAAAATAAGCGGAGTGTTGTTTTTTTCTGGAGACAGGCACCATAGTGAAGTCATTAAACTCGACCGTCCGGCTTTATATCCGCTGTACGATATTACTAATTCTCCCTATACCGCAGGTGTTTCTAAAGTAAGGGGAGCAGAACTTAACAACCCTGCAAGAGTACCCGGTACCCTGGTAGAAGCTCAAAATTTCACCAAAGTAAATGTATCAGGCAAAAAAAATGAACGAATAATGAAGATAGAATTTATTGGTATCAAGGGAGATGTATTGGCACAATGGTCAGTTGCTGAAAAGGAATTAAAAGTACCCTGAAATAGTAGTGCTTAAAGGCTATTACAACTTTAAACCCAGCTTTTAGTTGAAAGCTGTTACAAGGTTAATGCAGTAAATTTTAGAGTGTAGTCTCTTCCTCTTAAAACAACATGCAGCCATTAATCAAAATTGGAAGCCTGTTTAAAAACGCACTATCGTAATTTTGTAATTAAATGTTAAAAAAGCTATCAACATACTGGATGTGCCAATTAGGTGGGTGGGGTGCAAACTTTGTCATTTCTTTATTTTTTTACCTTACCCTTTCTACCAGAAAAATAGATAATTTTTTCTTTTTGGTTTGTTTGGGTATTTCACTTGGTATATTGTTTTCTCACCTGATGCGGATGGTGATTAAAGAATATCATTTTTTGCAAAAACCGCTACAGCAGCAGATTTTTTCATTTGTTAGCGTTACGCTGTTGTTTGCTATACTTTATGCGTGTACCAATGTAGCAATAGAAAAATTGATTGGGCTTAAAGACTCTACAGGTCCCAAAATTTCTTTGTTAAATGAAATTACCCGAAACGTTATCAATGATTTTTTTCTATTATTTATTTGGAACCTGATTTACTATATTTTTCATTATGTAGAGCGTAACCGTAAGCAGGAAGTAGATACATTAAAACTACAATCGCTGGTAAAAGAGCTTGAACTAAAAACGATCAAATCTCATATTAATCCTCATTTTATTTTTAATGCCCTTAATAGCATTCGTGCATTGGTAGATGAAAACCCGGAGCGGGCAAGAAGGGCTATTACAGAGTTAAGCAATATTTTGCGTAGCAGTATGCAAACGGAAAAGCTGGAAACAGTACCTTTAGAGAGAGAATTAAATATCGTTAAAGATTATCTTGCCCTGGAAAAAATGCGGTTCGAAGAAAGATTGAGTATAGAAATGGACATAGATGAAGATACCCTCAATCAACCTATACCACCCATGATGCTGCAAACGTTGGTAGAAAATGCCATTAAACATGGCATCAGCAAGCAAATTAAAGGAGGGGTTGTAAGAGTGGCATCAGATTTTGTTAATGATCATCATGAGTTGGTAGTACAAAATACGGGGCAATTGAGCAGCGTTATTAATCATGATGGTTTTGGAGTAAAAAGTACACAGGACCGGCTTAACCTTTTATACCAGGGAAAAGCTACTTTTGATATCAAAAATCTTGATGACGATACTGTAGAATCGAGAATTATAATGCCAGTTATCATTTAAAAACAATTTACTATGTATAAAGCTATTATTATAGATGATGAACGCCTGGCAAGAAATGAACTAAAAAAATTGCTATTGGATTTTCCTCAGATTGAAGTGGTAGATGAGGCAGCAAATGCCAACGAAGGTGCAGAAAAAATTGAATCTCAAAACCCTGATTTAGTATTTTTAGATATACAAATGCCGGGTAAAACCGGTTTTGATATGCTGATGGAACTTGATAAAGCGCCACATGTAATATTTACAACTGCTTACGATGAATACGCACTAAAAGCTTTTGAAGTAAATGCGCTTGATTATTTAATGAAGCCAATAGAACCTAAAAGACTGGCAGATGCTTTGCAAAAATTGCAACAGGCAGATGAAAAAGAAATGGCCACACAGCAGGTATACAATCGTGGCTTACTTAGCGAAAACGACCAGGTTTTTGTAAAGGACGGAGAGCGTTGCTGGTTTGTAAAATTATCTGATGTGCGCTTGTTTGAAAGTGTAGGTAATTACGCCAAAGTTTTTTTTGCAGGTAATAAACCACTCATTTTAAAATCGTTGAATGCACTGGAAGAAAGGCTGGATGAAAAAGTTTTTTTTAGGGCAAACCGCAAGCATATTGTAAACATGCGAATGATTGAAAAGATAGAACCGTACTTTAATGGCGGACTTCTACTTGATATACAGGGCGGCGAAAAAGTAGAAGTAAGCAGGCGGCAGGCAGTTAAATTTAAAGAAATGATGAGTTTATAAATTTAAAAAGGGAACAGCTTTATAAAAGTTGTTCCCTTTTAGTTTGGAGCTATATTTATTTTAGTGACGTTTTAACCAATTACATTTTACCCATTACTCCATCAACAATTCCATAAGTAACAGATTCATTGGCATCCATCCAATAATCTCTGTCAAAATCTTTCATCACTTTTTCAAATGGTTGTCCGCAGTTCTCTGCAAGTATTCTTGCACCCATTTCTTTTGTTTTGCGTATTTGTTCTGCCATAATTTCAAGGTCGGCACTAGTACCTTGCCCGCCGCCACTTGGTTGGTGAATCATTACCTCGCCACTTGGGAAAATAAAACGCCTCCCTTTGGTACCACCACTTAGTAAAATGCTTCCCATACTTGCTGCCATACCCATACATATAGTACTTACCGGAGAGCTGATTAGTTGCATGGTATCATATACAACCATACCGCTCGTAACCATGCCGCCCGGGCTGCTAATGTAAAAAGTAATCTCTTTTCCCGGATCAATAGCTTCAAGATAAAGCAACCTTGCAGTTAAATCTTTACAGCTTTTATCATCTACCACGCCCCATAAAAATATTTTACGTTGCTCAATAAATTTTTTGTCGAACTGCCAGCTACTCATCATTTTTTCCATTGGGTTGTCTGGTAATTCTTTGGGAGTTTCTTCCTCCTCTGCCCATCTAAATCTGTTATATAAGTTCATTGTAGTGTAATATTTTAAAATTATTAGTACAGTTGTTTTTAAAAATTGGCTACCTGCCGTCAATGTTCATTTGTAGATTAAGCCTTCTTCCCTTTTCTTGGGTTGGTAGTTAATACCTCATCTACCAGTCCGTATTCTTTTGCTTCGGCAGAAGTCATCCAGTAATCTCTATCGCAATCTAAGGCAACTTTTTCTGCTGGCTGGCCGGTGTGGTGAGAGATGATTTCATACAGTTCTTTTTTAATTTTTCTTACTTCATTTACCGTAATTTCAATATCACTTGCCTGCCCGCCTGCGCCTGCACTAGGCTGATGCAGCATGATGCGGCTATGCTTTAGCAAAGTTCTTTTACCGGGTGCGCCGGCGCACATTAATACGGCTGCCATACTTGCTGCAATGCCAGTACAAATAGTAGCAATATCCGGCGTTACAAATTGCATGGTATCATACATACCAAGGCCGGCATACACACTGCCACCGGGGCTGTTAATATACATCTGGATATCTTTTGTACGGTCTGTACTTTCTAAAAACAGAAACTGCGCAGTAATAATGTTAGCCACTTCGTCTGATACAGGGTAGCCCATAAAAATAATACGATCCATCATTAAACGGCTGTAAACGTCCATTACGGCAACATTCATAGGTCTTTCTTCAATAATGTTGGGTGTAAGGTTAGTTACATTTCCAACACCACCCATATAAGGTGACTGTAAATTAAATCTTGACCCATTTTTATTATTGTAATCATTCAGCAAGTTGCTGCTGATACCACGGTGGTGTACCGCATATTTCTCAAATTCTTTTCCAACATTCATGTAAATAATATTTAGGATAACAAATATAGTTTATTGATGTACCCAAATAGTATGCTATAAAATTTTTGCGACAAAAAGGCGCTTTTACTTAAACGGTATCTTTTAAATCAGTCAGTTTAACCATTTTGCACGGACTATTCAAACAAGTAAACTAAACTGCAAATGCCGGGTTGAAAATAAATGTACGAACCCAACTGCCATAGTTGAGGTATAAAGCGAGTTGTTAAATTGAATTAAAGAATAGTAATTGATAGCACTGTTATTGCAGATCTTACAGTGTACAGATACATTACAACTGCCGAATTTTTACGCCTGATAGAAGCGGATACCCCGGTGAGGAAATGTGTGTTGGCTTTTGTGCCGGAGTAGCAGCGAATAGCAGGGCTGATGCTGCGTGTTGTATCATAAGCTTGCGTTCAAAGTTTTTTTGGATTTATTTGCTCATTTGTTCATAAAAAAAGCGGATGCCTTTAAAGGTATCCGCTTTTAAATAGTTGCTGTTATATATTAATGGTGATGTTGCATTCCAGTTAATTCATCTGGTGTTACTACTTTTTCTACTGCATTAACCTGGCTTTGCGCCCATGTAAACAATTTGTCGGTTATCATTCTGCGAAAAGTAGATTCTACCTGCTTTTCATCTTTAAGCATTCTATCAACGTAGCTATCCATAAAACTTAGATCGCCACCCATACTCATGCCACCAAAATATTGCATAATTTCTGCTCTCATGGCTGCTTTCAGCTCTTCCTGGCTTACATCTATGCCATTATCTTTAATGATTTTATCGCTTATTAAAGTCCACTTAAGCTGGCCACTAAACGTTGGAAATTCGGCTTCTGCCTCTTTTGCAGTTTTTTTATTTTCGTTGTTGGTTTGTAACCAGCGCTTTAAAAAGCCTGCCGGAAATTCCATGTTGGTATGGTCTAGCAAATAGTGGTACAATTGATCGTGAAGTTGATTGCGGCTTTGTGCATCCCAATATTGCTGAATTTCTTCTTTCAGTTTTGTTCTAAATTCTTCTTCGGTAGCAATGGTAGCTCCGGGAAATATTTTAGTGTAAAATTCTTCGTTTAGCAAGCTTTTTTCTTGCTGCTCTATTTTTTTAATGCTGATTTCAAAATACTTTTCAGTTGCCGTTGCATCTTCTTCAGATAAGCCAAGATCTTCTGCTAAAGCTGCAAGGTTTTCGCCTTCTAAACATTGGTTAAGTTGCTTGTTTATAGTAGCATCTTTTGTTAATCCCTTAAATTCTTCATGGGCAGAAGCTGTAAAATTCTTTAGCGGAACAGTTACTTCTTTTACCAAGCCATCTATTATTATAGCGCCGGTGGCATCAGTTTCTGTAAAAAGCAAGCCAAGTATATTTTCTGTGTCTTGTATTAACTCAAGCTCTGTTGTTTCACCAGCTTTTAACTGCATACGTTCTACTTCTTCCTGCACCATTTGGTCAGAAACAACTACTTTATGCTGTGTAATGTTGGCAGTGTTAAGCGGTGCAGTTTCAAATATTGGTTTTAAACCAATTTCAAAACCAAACTCATAATCAGTTGGTGTATTAAAATCTAATTTTTTCATGTCAGATTCAATAGCAATAGGCTGGGCAAAAATATCCGGCTTTTCTGTTTGCAGGTAAGCTATCAATTCTTTTTCTACTGTTTTTAATATTTCATCAGTATAAATAGATGCGCCATACATTTTTTTAACCATTCCGGGAGGCACCATGCCTTTTCTAAAGCCAGGTACATTCATGGTTTTGCTGTATTCTTTTACCTTTTTTTCAAATACGGGTAAATAATCTTCTTTACTTAGTTTGATGGTAATTTTGTCGTTGAGTAAGCCAATGTTCTCTCTTGCTACTGTAGCCATTGTGGAAAAAGTTGATATGTTTAAAAGTAAAAAGTTGATAAGCAAATGTATTTGATAGAGCTATTAACTTATCAACTCATCAACTTATCAACTCAAATTTGTCCGGATGATAGGGGTCGAACCTACATGGATCACTCCGCTAGATCCTAAGTCTAGTGCGTCTGCCAATTTCGCCACATCCGGTTAAGGGGTGCAAATGTAAGGGAATAAATGTTTTTTTGTGCCGGTTAAAAAGTTTTTTTTGTTGGAGGGGCTGTTTTTAACCCGGATTTTGCAGATGAAATTACAATGCGGTTTACAAATGCAATATAGGTAAGCGTTTCAGCGTATTTACGCTGGTAGAAAATGTGGATTATTTAGAAGGCAAATTTTTTTCTGTAGCATTACGCTGTGCAACCGTAAAAGCTTGTGTTAGTTTTAAACAGCAAAATCTGGCTTAAAGCAATAAATTCATTGTATTTCAACTAAATTCGTATTAATGGAAACAGTAGAAATTAAATCGAAATATACCCTTACCGAGGAGCAGGAGAAAAAAGAAATACTCAGGCAATACAGAGGACTGTTGAGAGAACTAAAGCCCAAATTAAAGACGGGTGATAAGGAATTACTACGAATGGCTTTTGAGATGGCTGTAGAAGCGCATAAAACCATGCGGCGAAAAAGTGGTGAGCCTTATATTCTGCATCCACTGGCCGTTGCCAGAATTTGTGTGGATGAAATTGGCCTTGGTGTACGTAGTACAATTTGTGCATTACTACATGATACTGTGGAAGATACAGATATTACACTTGATGACATAAAGCGGGAATTTGGAGAAGAGATTGCTAAAATTGTAGATGGCCTTACTAAGATTAGCACCGTGATGGACACCAACACCTCTCAGCAGGCAGAAAACTTTAAAAAGATATTACTTACTCTCACCGATGACCCACGGGTAATTTTAATTAAGCTATCAGATCGCTTGCACAATATGCGTACCATGGATAGCATGAAACAGGAAAAGCAATTAAAAATATCAAGCGAAACAGTTTATGTGTATGCTCCATTAGCACACAGGATGGGTTTGTATGCTATTAAAACAGAGATGGAAGATTTGTCCATGAAATATTTGGAACCAACTACCTACCGAAACATTGCCCAAAAACTAAATGATACCAAAAGGGAAAGAACCAGGTACATCAATGATTTTATAAGACCGTTAAAGGAAAAACTGGAGCGGGCAGATTTTAATTTTGAAATTGTTGGCAGGCCTAAAAGCATTCATTCTATATCAAACAAAATAAAAAAGAAAGGAGTAAGTTTTGAAGAAGTGTATGATCTTTTTGCCATCCGTATTATTGTAGATTCGCCGCACGAAAAGGAAAAGGAAGATTGCTGGAAAGTGTACAGCATGATAACCGATGAATACAATCCATCACCAGAGCGCCTTAGAGATTGGCTAAGCAACCCTAAAAGTAATGGATACGAGGCCTTGCATACCACTGTAATGGGGCCGATGGGAAAGTGGGTGGAAGTACAGATACGTACCAAGCGAATGAATGAAATTGCAGAAAAGGGATTGGCTGCTCATTGGAAATATAAGGAAGGTGCTACTGATGAAAGCCGCTTTGATAAATGGTTTCAACAAATAAGAGAGGCGCTCGGCAATCAGGAAACCAACTCTCTTGATTTTTTGCAGGATTTTAAAACATCCTTTCTTGCAGAAGAAATTTATGTGTACACACCTAAAGGAGATATTAAAATGCTGCCCATTGGTGGTACTGCGCTCGATTTTGCATTTGGGGTGCATACGGCTGTTGGTAGCAGGTGTATTGGTGCCAAAGTGAATCATAAGTTAGTGCCAATTGGCTACAAACTCCGCAGTGGCGATCAAATTGAAATTATTACCAGTGCCAAGCAAAAGCCCAACCAGGAATGGCTGAAAATGGTGGTAACCAGTAAAGCAAAGCAAAAAATAAAGGATACGCTTAAAGAAGAAAAAAGAAGTGTAGCAGAAGATGGTAAATATATTTTGCAAAAAAA
>Ga0105048_10018165_pt1 | contig 10824 bp, 10 predicted proteins | sample MAT05_FD_78382 | JGI IMG/M metagenome (GOLD analysis project Ga0105048, IMG submission 78382) | Freshwater microbial communities from Lake Fryxell liftoff mats and glacier meltwater in Antarctica - MAT-05 | ecosystem: Environmental > Aquatic > Freshwater > Ice > Liftoff microbial mat | place...
CCGCTCGTACCCGGCAAACGCCTCGCGCACCCGGGCAGCTGCGTTCAGCACCTGTGCGCTCTTGCAGTCCAGGCGGGCCGCCCGAAACCGAGCGTCATCCTCCAGCGCCTTGAGGGCTTTCTGATCGGTACCCGCGCGCAGGGCAGCACCGCGCGCTTGTTGGGCCGACGCCGCCAGGGCGGCTGCGACCTGCGTCGTAAACAGCCCGCAGCGATACCCCGCCACAATGGTTGCCGTCCGCTCGACAAAGAGGTCCGCCGGTCGCTGCGCGACCGCCAGGCCGGGTATAGCCAGCACGGCCAGACCCAACATCCCCATCCACCGAGCCGCCGGCTTCGCGCTTCTGCGCGTGCTGGTCATGCGTCGTCTTTCGCGTGCGGTCGTCACTGACCGAGGCCAAAGCTCTACCGCAGGAAGGTTGACCCGGGGTTGACGTAAGGCAGCCGCATCAGCGCATGGTCGCCGCGATGTTACTCTCTGCAGATATCTGGGTTGGGGCCTTGATCCGCCGCGTCGAGATCGGCGGCGGCTTTGCCTTGGTCGTGCGCAAGGGCGACCCTCGCGCCGGTGCCGTGCTGGTCAAGATCCTGAACCGCTCCGACGGCACCGCGAGATTGCTGGCCGAAGCCACCCGTGGCGACGGCGACCGCATCTGGATGCAACCCGTCGCCTCCGCCGCTGAACCCGACCTCGACCGCTACATCGACCGCGCCGTCCGCATCGACCCCGACCTCTGGGTCATCGAAATCGAAGACCGCGAAGGCCGGCACTTTCTTGTGGAGCCGGTCGAGAAGGTGTGAGGGGTGGACCGCCAATAGTTTCAATCAGGGATGCGTGCCACCCAACAAACGTCACCCCATCCCCAGCATCCTACGACCGCAATTGACGTCCCATGGTTGTCTACCTCACGCCGACCCCTGATGGTGAGGCTGACATGCTGGCCGAGCTGGATCCGTCGATCACGGTGAATGTCGCACTTGGCAGCACCAGCGGATTGGCGACCGATCAGCGCTCATCGCACATTGCACCACGGTTAACGGCACCCAAGTAAATTCGCCTGTTGGATGAGTAAGGGGGGACGGCAAGGTGTGATCATGGCCTGAAACGACTCTGGTTTTCTTGGCCTATTCAATGACTTGCGAGGTCAATCACATGACCAGGTCGACCCAAAAGAAAGACCCGCAGGTTTCCCGGCGGGCCAGTTGCGACAGAAGCTCAAGGTCAGAGCTGCTGGGAGCTTGGGTTACTGCTTGGCGAGGGTCGTCGCGCCGCCGGCCTTGGCCATAGCCTTGGCGTTGCAGTCAGAAAGCTTGGTATCGTCGAAGGTCTTGAAGCCGGCGAACGAGGTCACCGGACCGACCTTGTCGGCGATCGTTTTGCAGGCCGCGACGGAATAGGTTTGCGACTTGGCGATGGCGACGCAGGCGTCGGCTTCGCAGCTGAAGATGGCACCGCCGGCGATGACCTTGGTCTTGGCGGCGATCGGGGCGGACAGCTTTGCGGTGATAGTGTCGGCGGCGAAAGCCGAACCGGAAGACAAGGTGATCAGCGCGGCGCAGGCCGCAATCAGTTGGAGCTTCATTGAGCCCTCCAGCGTTTCGGGGAGTATCGGCGTCAAGGATTTGAGTACCGGCCCGGTCCGCTGCGTTTGGGTCGCTTCGGGTATCCCCACCCTCGGCGCGCCTCGAACTGAACATCGCTAAGATAACAGTGTTAAGATCAAACCTGCAACAGCGATTTGCGAACTGCAGCTATGCGGGAATGCAGACCTGATCTGCGGATGCGCAGGGCCGGGGCGGCGCGCGTCGTGCGCGCGTTCATATCTCGTCAATCATGTTGAGCGTTCCGTGGCTTTGACATATGGCAACCGCCCGAAATGGCGATGCAACCATCGCTCAGGACCCCGCATCCATGGCCAACGCGAAGACGCCGAAGGCAGACCGGCCCAGGCGATCGTTTCTGCAGTCGCTGGTTTATGGTGCCCTGGTGCTGGGTATCTGGGGGCTGATCTTCGCGGTTTCTTTCTTTGCCGTGTTCGCGACGGACCTGCCGGACACCTCGCAACTCTATAATGCCCAGCGCCAGCCTTCGGTCTCGTATCTTGATCGCTCCGGCGGCCTGCTGGCGGTGCGGGGCAGTCAGGCGGCTGCGCAGGTCGATCTGGACAAGTTGCCGACCTATGTGCCTAAGGCATTTATCGCCATCGAAGACCGCTGGTACTACTGGCACTTCGGCTTCAACCCTTGGGGCATCGCGCGCAGCCAGATCTATAATATGCAGCATCGCGGCGACGGCGGTCCGCTGCGGGGCGGCTCGACCATTACGCAGCAGCTGGCGCGCAACCTGTTCCTGGACCTGAACCAGAACTATCGCCGCAAGGCCCAGGAGCTGATCCTGGCCGTCTGGCTGGAAGCCAGGTTTTCCAAGAAGCAGATCCTCGAGCTTTATCTCAACCGGGTCTATTTCGGTGCGGGGGCCTATGGCATCGAGGCGGCCTCGCAACGCTATTTCGGCAAGCCTGCCCAGCAACTGACCCTGGGTGAGAGCGCCCTGCTGGCTGGCGTGATGAAGGGGCCGTCCCGGTACTCGCCCGTCGCTTCGACCGACCGCGCGGCGCGGCGCGCCACCATTGTGCTGAACGAGATGGTCGAGGCGCGCTTCATCACGCCAGCCGAGCGGGACGCGGCGATTCGGGTCAAGGTGCGGGTCAATCCGGTGCTGGCCAACCAGCGGGCGCAGTATTTCACCGACTGGGTGGACGATCAGGTCCGCGCGCTGGTCGGCGAACCCACCGAAGACCTTGTTGTAGAGACCACGCTGGACCTGCCGCTGCAGGCCAGCGCCGAGCAGGCGATCCAGCGCGGCGTGACCGTCGGGGCCAGTCAGGGTGTGGAGCAAGGCGCGTTGGTATCCCTCGATGGCGAGGGCCGGATCCGGGCCTACGTTGGCGGAACCAACTATCTGCAGTCCCAGTTTGACCGGGCGACGACGGCGCGCCGACAGGCGGGCTCGGCGTTCAAGCCGTTCGTCTATCTGACCGCCATGGAGGCCGGACGCACGCCGGAGACGCCGGTGGCCGATGAGCCGATCAAGATCGGCTCCTGGGAGCCCAAGAACTATACCGGCCAGTTCCTTGGCGCGATCACCCTCCGCACCGCGCTGGCCCAGTCGGTGAACACGGTGGCCGCCCGGCTGACGGACGAACTGGGGGCCTCAAACGTCGCCGCCACCGCGCGGCGGCTGGGCATTACCTCGCCGATCCAGCAGGACCCGTCCATGGCCTTGGGTGCCGTCGAGGTCAGTCCACTGGAAATGGCTCAGGCCTATGTCCCATTCTCCAATGGCGGCATGTTCGCCAAGGGTTATGGGATCGAGCGCATCCGCACGTCCACGGGCAGGGTCCTTTATGATCGCGGCGTCGATCGGGGGCCTCGCCAGGCGGTGATCAGCCAACCAGCTCTGGCCTATATGGTCAGCATGATGCGCGGCGTAATCACCGGGGGCACCGGCACGCGCGCCAATGTGCCGGGCTTTGATCTGGCGGGGAAAACCGGCACCACTAGCGACCACCGCGACGCCTGGTTCGTTGGCTACACGGGCGGCTTCGTCACCGCTGTCTGGGTTGGCAAGGACGACAACAAGCCCATGAAGCGGGTGACCGGTGGCTCTGCGCCGGCAGGGATATGGAAAGACTACATGACAGCGGCGCTACCCCGGCTAAAGGTGCAGCCAATCCCCGGCGGTGTATTGCCCGAAATCCCGCCGGAGGGCCCTATCGACCAAATCCTCGAAGGCGTCACCGAATTTTTCACTGGTCGTGACGAAGAGCCTCCACCGTCGGAGTTTGATCGCCCAGGGCGCGAGCGGCCCCGACAAGAGCCGACGTTCTGAAATCAGCGCCCGAAGGTGTGCAGTCGGGCACCTTCGGACCTCAGCCAGGCACGGTGCCGCCGCTCATCGCCGACCATGTCGCGGACATGGGCCCAGAAGCGGGGCCCGTGGTTCAGTTCCAGCAGGTGGGCGCATTCGTGGGCCGCGACGTAGTCGGCCACCTCGAATGGCGCCAATGCCAGGCGCCATGAGTAGCGGATGACGCCCGGTGTCCCGCGTGGGCCGGGCTTGCAGGAGCCCCACCTCGATTTGGCGTCGGCCACCGACACTTTTGGCATCGTCGCGCCCAGGCGTGCTGCATAGTGGGCGGTGCGCTCCACCAGAACTTCGGTTGCCTTTTTGCGGATCACCAGGATGACAGCGCGGGCATAGCCTTCGCCTTCGCCCATGGCTGCGATCCGGGGCGTCGAGCCATCCTCGGGCTCGATCCACTGCGCGCGACCGGTTCCGGATTCGAGACGCACGGGCCGTCCGAATACCTCGATCAGCAGGCCTGGATGCAGGGGCGAGGTCAGCGGCAATTCCGCCAGCCGGGCCGTGATCCAACCGGAGCGCTCGCGTGCAAAGGCGGCTGCCTCGGCCAGTTTGCGTGGCGATGGGGCGGTGGCAATGATCTCGCGCCGCGTACGATCCAGCCGCAGGGATACCCGCCGGGCACGCGCATTGACCTTCAGCCGCACGACTGCGCCGGACACATCCAGCTGATCGCCGTCGCGGAGGGGGGCCTGGAAGAGACTCACTGCACGATTCTAGTCCGTCCTCCCGGTTTCGCGAAGCGAAGACCGGGTCAGCTTTTGGCGGTCCGAGACCGGATCGAGACCACGTCAGCCGACGTCGCAACCGGCTGGCGGACGTTGGCGCGGGGCTGGGCGTACTCCACCTTGCGGACGAAATCCCGGACCCGGGGGTAGATCTCCTCGCGGAAGCGCTTGCCGTTGAAGACGCCGTAGTGGCCGACGTGCGGCTGGACGTAGTCTTCCTTCAGTTCAGGCGGCAGGCTGAGGCAGAGATAGTGCGCGGCCTGGGTCTGGCCAATGCCCGAGATGTCGTCGTTCTCCCCCTCGACCGTCATCAGGCCGATGTCGGTGATCCGTTCCGGCCGGACGCGGCGGCCTTCGTGGAACAGTTCGCCCTTGGGGAGCAGATGGCGCTGGAACACCACGTCGACGGTCTGCAGGTAGAATTCCTCCGTGAGATCCAGCACGGACAGATACTCATCGTAGAATTCCAAGTGCTTGTCAGCGCTGTCGCCATCGCCGGCCATCAATTGCTTCAGGTAGTTCTGGTGGGCTTCCTTGTGCTTCTCGATATTCATCGACATGAAGCTGGCCAGTTGCACAAACCCTGGATAGACGCGGCGCCCGGTACCCATATAGGGCGGGGGTACATTGTAGATCATGTTGGATTCAAACCAGGCGAAGGGGCGATCTTCGGCCAGTTTGTTGGTCACGGTGGGCGACATGCGGGCATCGATCGGTGAACCCATGAAGGTCATGGAGGCCGGACGGCTCTCTTCGTTGTCTTCTGCCATCAGGGCCGCCGCCGCCAGGACGGGTGGGCCGGGCTGGCAGACCGCGACCACGTGCGGTCGGGGTCCCATCTGCCGCAGCATGTCGCGGATGTGGTTGATGTAGTCGTGGAAGTCGAAGCGGCCTTCCACGAACGGTACGTCGCGGGCGTTGGTCCACTCAGTTATGAACACGTCATGATCCTGCAGAAAGGCCTCAACCGTGCCGCGCAGCAGGGTGGCGTAGTGGCCGGACAACGGTGCTGCGATCAGTAAAGCCGGTTCCAGTTCTGTCTTGCCGGCGCGACGAAGGTCCGACATGTCGCGCGCAAAATGGGTGAGTTTGCACCACGGGCTGGACCAGATCGTCGTGGGTCGGACCCGCACAGACTTGCCGTTGATGATGACGTCATCGATGCCCCAGGCCGGTTTGCCGTATCGGCGGGTCATGTTGGCGAACAGGTCGGCTGTGGCGAAAAAGCGCCGGCCAAGCGGGGTGTCTGCCGCCGGATTCAACGGCGAACTCCAGAAATTGCGGGTGGCCAGCGCAGCGGCGCGCATGGGCGCTGCCCCGTAGTAGCTGGTCTCGTAGAGGGAGTAGAGCATCGTTGACCCATTCTCGTTGTGCGCCGCAGCATAACATGCGGAACGTTAATAGGCTTCGCAAGGAGCTTCACGTCGCAGGCGAAAATCAGCAACGCTTGGCGCGGTCGCCTTGTTGCATCGCCGCACGGATTTTCGCCGCGGTCTGATCCGGCGTCAGCTCATAGGCGAGCACGCACACAAAGCGGCCTTTCGGGTTCATAAGATAGCTGTAGGCGGCGTGATTGACCTGATAGTCCACGCCATCGCCGACTTTTTGGTAGTAGATGCGAAAGGCTTTCGCTGCGGCGTCGACCTGTGCGGTTGAGCCCGTCAATCCGATCAGTCGCTTTGGAAAGGCATCATTGGCAATATAGGCCTTCATCTGGGCCACGGTATCGCGGCCCGGATCAATCGAAATCAGGACGGTTTGTAGATCCTTGGCCCTGTCCCCCAGCAAGGGCTCGACCTGGGCCATTTCAAACAGGGTGGTCGGACAGATGTCGGGACAATGGGTGAAGCCAAAGAAGACAACGCTCCACTTGCCCTCCAGCACGTCCTGATCGACGTTGCGTCCTGACGTATCAACCAGCTGGAAAGGACCGCCAATGGCGACCGCCGGCGAACCAGATCCGACGCTGCCCTTGCGAACGGCAAGGCCCACAAGAAGGGAGAGCGCAATCGCCAGAACTGCGATGAGGACCCGAAGGCGTCTGGACATAGTCGTGATTCCCGGCTGCGGTCGGCGATGACAGAACCGCGCCCGCCGATCGGTCTCGATAAGGCCCCCCTCGCCAGCGCACAAGACGTCTGGGTGACCGCAGACATTCGCCGGGGCCACCTTCGGCTACGGACACTGATCCGCGTCCGCTGGATGATGATTTTCGGAGAGGTTCTGCTCTTGGCTGGGCTTGCTCTGGGGCTCAACCATCAGGCCCCCTTCGGCGGTTGCGCCCTCGTGATACTGGCAGTTGCCTTCGTTAACATCACTACCGCCCGGATCTGGCCTCGAAACAAGATACTCAACGACGAGGAAGCTGTCGCCCAGCTGAGCTTCGATGTTGTGCAGATTTCCTGCCTGATGGCGCTGATCGGCGGATCGGGAAACCCGTTCGTCATCGGATTGGCCGCACCCGTAACGCTGGCGGCCGCCAGCCTGCCCTTGCGGCCCCTCGTGATCGTCACCAGTCTGGCGGCACTCTGTGTGATCCTGTTGGCTTTTCTGGCCTTGCCCTATCCAGGCGTCCCGCTGGATCTGTTCGATCTTCATGGCGAGAGCAGTGGCAATCCGATGTTGACCCTCGAGTACAGACTGACCGCCAGTGCCGCAATTGTGGCTGGGATCACTCTGGTAGCCGGCATTGTCCGCCAGTCGGTGGTCGAGGCCGCGCGGATGGCGCTGGCGCTTGACGTGACCCGCAGTGTGCTGGCGCGCGAACAGAAGCTGTCAGCGCTGGGAACCCTGGCCGCCGCAGCCGCTCATGAGCTGGGGACCCCGCTGGCGACCATTTCCATCGTCGCCAAGGAGCTCGCACGTGAGGCACCCAACGCCGCTGTGCGCGAGGACGCCGACCTTTTGATCGCCCAAGCCGAGCGGTGTCGCGATATCCTGAAACGCCTTGCCGCCATGCCGGATGAGGCCGCTGACGAGGTTCATGATCGCTTGTCTTTGCGCCAACTGGTTCAGGAAGTTATCGAACCCCACGCCAACACATCCGGTGACGTTCGCGTCGAGGCCATCGTAACCGGGGCCAAAGGTGCGGCGGCACCTGCCATCCGGCGGCTTCCTGAAATCACCCACGCCTTCAACAGTTTCGTCGAAAACGCTGTCGATTTCGCCAAGTCGGAGATTCTGGTTTCAGCGCGCTTCGACGCTGACTGCATAACGATCGAGGTTCGCGACGATGGCGCGGGCTTTGCGCCGGAAATCCTCGCCAAGCTGGGTGAACCTTATATCACCAGCCGACCTGGCGCAGAGGGCTCACGCACGGGACATCCAGGAATGGGGCTGGGCTTCTTCATATCCAAAACCCTTTTGGAACGAACAGGTGCCGTTGTGACTTACAGCAATGCAAAGCCACGCGGCGCTCTGGTATCTGCAAAGTGGAAACGCGCCGCGCTTGAAGTCGCCTGAGCGTTTGAACACAGGGGCTTGCATACGCGAACCCAAGTACGACACTGTGCCTGTTCAGATAGTGTCGGATCCTGCGATTGGGGCCAAGCAATGACCGATATTCTGGCTACCATAGCCGCGCTTGCTGACAAGTCCCTGCTGGTGCTTGACGACGATCTGTCGCTTCGGACGCGACTTGGACGCGCTCTGGAGCAACGCGGTTTCGAGCCGACGATGGTCGGTAGCGTCGCTGACGCGATGAACGCGATCGCGGTGCGCGCACCGGCCTTTGCCGTGCTGGACATGCGACTGGACGACGGGTCGGGTCTCAAGGTCGTCGAAGTCCTTCGCGCCACCCGACCCGAATCCCGGATCATCATGCTGACCGGCTACGGCAACATTGCTACCGCTGTGCAGGCGGTTAAGGCCGGTGCGGTGGATTACCTTTCCAAGCCCGCCGATGCCGATGACGTTGTCCGCGCGCTGTTGGCCGAGGGCGACGCCTCGGCGGCACCGCCGGAAAACCCCATGAGTGCCGACCGTGTGCGCTGGGAGCATATCCAGCGAATCTATGAACTCTGTGATCACAATGTCTCAGAGACAGCGCGGCGGCTCAGCATGCACCGCCGTACCCTGCAACGCATCCTAGCGAAGCGTGCGCCGAAGTAGGGGTTACTCACAGCACGGTCGCCACCATCCCTGCTGCCCGGAGCGCCGCCAGTCTTGCAAACGCCAGCGTCAACGCCTTGCGGCGCGCGCCTGCCAGTGGCGTGACCGGGGCGTCGCGCAGGATGGCACCGCCGAAGCCATCAGCGACGATCAGGCCAGGCTCATCTGGCAACATCTCGCGGGGGAACTCCGGCGCGACGGCGAACGCGAAGGCGTCGCAATAGGGGTGGTACTCTGGCCATTTCAGGTCGACCCGGAAGTCTTCGACGCCGGACTTTACCTCGACGATGAAAATCTGGCCCTTCGGCCCCAGTGCCATCAGATCGGCGCGCCGACCGTTGGGCAGCGTTACCTCGACCAGCGGGGCATAGCCCAGTGCGGCCAACAGACGCGCGGCACCGCGAGTGACCGTGGCGGTGGTCTCAGGGCGGGAGGTGGTGACGATCGTGACGTCCATCGCCCCACTTTGTTCGGCCTTCGTTCTGAATTCAAGTCCCGAAAACGCCTACCGGGTCTCCCCGACGGGCGGAAGGTTGGAACGGCCCTGGTTACTCGGCGGCAATAAGGACCTGGCGGGCCTTGTCGGCGAAATTGATTTCCTGGAGGTACTTAATCCCCTCTTCGGCGATATCGTCGCCGATCATCCGATCACCTTCACCGCGCAGTTCCTCGATGTCGACATACGTGCCGTAGAAGGCCTTGGTGCGGTCGGTGATGATGCCGGCGTTCAGAAGGGTCTTCACCAGCACGCGGAAGATATTGGATTGCTCCTTCATGTTCTCGCGACGGACTTCGTCGGTCATGTTGGCCGCCATCTCGGCGATCACGCGGTCCGGGTCGAGGCCGAATTCCTCATAGAGGTCGCGCTGCTGGGTCGGGGCTACCAGGTTGAAGAGCAGCGTCTGGAAGCAGTGTGCAGCCCACATCTCGATGGTCTCGTGTTCCTTCTCCGACAGGTGCGGGATCGTGCGATCCGCCCAGATCTTGCCGAACTTGTGATGGAAGGCCTCGTCGGTCATCACCAGTTGCATCAGCTTTTTCGCCAGCGGATCGTTGGTCTTGGCGAACACGGTGGCGAAGGCTCCCATGGCCAAGCCTTCCACCAGCATCTGCATGCCGATGATCTTCTTGTAGATCTCGGGGCTGCTGATGATGTCGACCAGCAGGGTCTTAAGCGTCGGGCCGCATTCCACGGGTCGGCCCCAGCGTGCCTTGATGTACTTGGCGAAGGCGGTGACGTGGCGGGCTTCTTCGCGGGTCTGGTTGGCGGCATATTCCTGCGCGCCTTGATCTTTCAGTACGTGGCAAAGGCTTGCCGACAGGTTCAGTGCGCCCTGCTCTCCATGTAGGATCGAAGAGAAGGTCCGCAGCGTGGACTGGTTCACAAACCGGACCCTAGTCTTCCAGTCGCTCAGGTGGTTTGAAACATAGTCGGTGGACAGGGAAATGATCATATCCTCCGGCAGGAGCATCTCGTTCTCCATGTCGAACGGCTCGTCGAAGTCGATGTATTTCTTGTCCAGCGGATCCCAGAAGTGGTCGTGGGTCGCCGAAATAATCTTGTCGAAAGCGGTGGAGCGGTTGCCGTAGCGATCCAGCTCCAGCATGGACTCGAAGTCGTCGGGCGCGACGGCGTCGTAGATGATGTCCTTGGTGATGTTGCCGTCGGCGGCCATGGGCTAGCTCCTCGCCTTTATGTGTGGACACAGAATGCAATCTGAACAGTGATCAGTCAATGAAGATGACGGAGGTGTCATTTTCAGTTGCACGGCCGTCGCAGGCTGGAAATGAACGCCTAGTCCGCCCTTGCCTCGATCGCTTCGATATCCGGGTCAGACAGGCCGAAATGATGTCCGATCTCGTGAACAAGGACGTGGGTGACCAGTTCTTCCAGGGTGACATCACCGTTCTCGGCCCATTCATCCAGAATCGGGCGACGGTAAAGGAAGATGCGGCTGGGCTCCGGTTCGGCACCAAAGCCGGAGCGTTCGGCCAGGCTGACGCCCGAGTACAGACCGGTGAGACCGAACGGATCGTCGATGCCGAGCTCGGCAAGCATGGC
>Ga0105048_10018166_pt1 | contig 10823 bp, 8 predicted proteins | sample MAT05_FD_78382 | JGI IMG/M metagenome (GOLD analysis project Ga0105048, IMG submission 78382) | Freshwater microbial communities from Lake Fryxell liftoff mats and glacier meltwater in Antarctica - MAT-05 | ecosystem: Environmental > Aquatic > Freshwater > Ice > Liftoff microbial mat | place...
AATAGCGTAGTAGCTATATCCTACGGGGGCTATAGGCCTAAAAGCCTTTAACCCGTATTTCTTAACCCCGCCGCACTCCCGTTGATCGAGATATGGATACCCCGTTGCACCCGCTCATCCGCCTGGCCCGCACGGTAGCGGCGCACCAGCTCCACCTGCAAATGGTGCAGCGGGTCGATGTAGGGAAAGCGGTAGCGAATAGAGCGCTGCAGCGCTGCGTTATTGGCCAAGCGATTCTTGTCACCGGTGATGGTGGCCAAGGCATGCGCCGTGCTGTGCCATTCGGCCTCTATGGCCGTGAAAATCTTTTTGCGCAAACGGGCGTCTGCCACCAGATCCGAGTAGCGCGATGCCAGCGCCAGACTGAGGGGTTCATGACCTCCATTGCGCGAATCACGGTCGCGGCCATTGCCATCCCAGGCTTCAGTTACATCTCCAAACGCACGGGTTAGCTACAAGCTATTTTTCTGACCAAAGCGCTCAAACTCGGCAGCGTGGTCATCGTGCGACAGCACGGGACTGAAGGTCTACAGCAAAGGCGAATGGCGCCAGGAAAAGCACGCAGTGCCCACGCGACGTAATTGGAGAAAGTTGCATCTGGCGACTAAGAACACGATCATGTTCTTGCCTGCGAGCTCACTACACCAGAGGTTGGGGGCACAACAGCCACTACTGATTTGCTTGCGCAAATCACCACTCCGTGTGACGCCTTCATTGGGGATGCGCCGTTCGATGGAAAACCTGTTTCAAAGGCGGTACTAACGTGTCAACCAGATGCCAAAGTAAATATTCCGCCCTATAAAACGGAGGCAGGGATCAATGCGTCTGCGCTGAACAGAATGAAAAATCTGGGGATGCCGGTCTCTGTGAAAGTCTGAAATGGTGAGGGAAATGGCGCGCCCTCACGTCAATTCCAATTTATTCAACAACGTCTAGCCGCGTCAAATGGCTGATGGTGCGTCCAGTGCAAAGAGTCACTTGTCCCCAAAACTGGTGACATACAAGGGAAGAGCCTGTAGGTAAAGTTAAAAATGAAACAAACAGAAGCTTTCGCCCACGAGCATCACACGTATGGCTTTACAAGCGCAGCAACAGCAACAGCAACAGCAACAGCAGTCCCCGATCAACTTACCGCGATAAGGAGCGGTTGAAGATATCTATTGATGCGTGTTTTTTGTTAACTCACGACTGCCCTGCACTCAACAAGCCTTCATCGGCGGAATCCGCCCAAAGGAAAAGATATTCATGACCAAGCCACTCCATCTCACAGGTGCGCAAATAATCGAAAATCGATACTCGCTGTGCTCCTAACGTGTCTCACCACATGAGAATTTTCTTCGTTAGTCAGCAGTTATCAATGGCATTGATCACAACGATGATGGCTGTGCCATTGACGCTGATTTCTGCAGGTTCGGCTGGTGCTCAGGTTTTTTCGGGCTCTCTAGTCGATGCGGTGCAGCTGACGTTAAGGCAAGAAGCGTCAGTTTCTGCCAGCCGCCAGCAAATCGCAACCAGCCAGGGCCAACTGCTGTCGGCGCGTGCGCCGTTTGACCGACTTTGGAGTGCAGGCCTTTCCGAGCAACGCAGCGTCTTGCCACTGCCCGCTGGCGAAACAGCGCAGACAAGTAACCAGACCACCTATCAAGCGGGGTTGAGTCAACGACTGGAATCAGGCATCACTCTCAACCCGACGGTATCTATAACCCGCATCCACGACAATTACACCAACAGCACTGATCCCAGTACTGCGAATGTGGCTCTGAACGTCGTGATCCCGCTGCGCAAGGGTGCCGGCACAGAGGTAACAACGGCACCCCTGAAGGCTGCGGCGATGTTTCTACAGGCAAGCCGCAGCAGCTTTCGTGAAACGCAGGCCCAGGCTATAGTTAAAACCGTCAGCACCTACTGGGACTTGGTGGCCGCACGGCAGGGCCTTGAACTGGCATTACAAGCTGAGTCACGAGCAGACGAGCTATTTGCCAAGGCACGCAAACTAGCCCGAGCTGACGAAATACCAAGGTCTGACTTACTGAAATACGAAGTGCGAAAAGTCGCCCAGGAATCAGACCGCCTGCGCGCAACGCTTCGGGTCAATCAGGCGCTGCAGGCTCTGTCGCAAGCCATGAATTCTCCGATTGAAACCCTTGAAGCACCGTCACGCGGGCTGGATGCATTTCCGAAGGCTGAAGATGCGCGGCTTGCCTTGCTGGACGATCCTTTGCTCGTCGCTAGATTGCTTGCAGGCAGTGTCGAACGCCGGACTGACATCAAGGTAGCTGAGCAGCAGTTGCGTGCGGCCAATACGCTGGCGGAGGCCGCACGGCGCAACAGCGGCACGCAGCTGGACCTGGGCTTTAGCGTGGGCTACAACGGGATGACCGAAGGCAGCTCGGGTGCGAGCATCCTGCGTGCGTTCGCGCAGCCTGCGCCTGGGGCCAATGTAGGCGTGACACTGACTTACACCCTGCCCGGAGGCGACTTTGAACGCCAGGGGTTGATCCTGCAGCGCGACGCTGCTGCCCGGCAGGCGCAAACCGATCTGGATGCCTTGCGCCTTCGCGCTTCCGGAGAAGTACGCACCCAACTGGACGCTCTACGTTCGACCATCGCCCAACTAGGCAAGTCCAGTGACCAGCGCCGCCTGCAAACGACGATTTACGAGAACGAAAAACGCAGTTACCAAGCCGGACTGTCCACGTTGCTAGATTTGTTCAGTACAGAAAGTCAACTCACGGTATACCAGATCGAATGGGTGCAAGCACAACGAAATTTTGCGCAGGCACTGGTGTTGTTTCGCTTCAAGTCTGCAAATCTGCTCTCACTTGAGGCAGGCGATGCAGACGACCAGGACGTCAACTTGTTGCAGGCCGACAGCCTGACAACTCTGCCTCAATACATTTACGAAAAATAGACAGGCGTACCGATGGCCAACTCCTTATTCAGAGAAACCGCGCTGCAAAACCTGGCCTCGCCAGAGCAGCTTGACCAGCTCATCAAAATTACCCGGCCACGCACCTGGCTGGTCCTGGCAACGCTGGGTTTCGTGCTCGCTGCAACCTTGCTGTGGAGTATCTTCGGGTCGCTGCCCACCACCCTGTCGGGGCAGGGCATCATTATTAGGCAAGGTGGCACCTACAACATCGTCGCGCTGGGCGGCGGCGTCATCACAGACTTTGAAGACTTTAAAACGGGCCAGCGCATTCGCAAAGGACAGGTGCTCGGCCATGTGACGCAACCGCTGTTGGCGTTGCAACGGGATACAACGCTTGGCGAACTGCAGCGACTGGAAAAAGAACAAGCCAGTATTGTTTCAGAGATGGCGCTTGAAAGACCGGCACGCAGCCACTCAGCGCGCCAGCAAGCCGACATTCAGCGTGCGGCAATCCGATCACGCGAGCAATTGCTGGCATCGCTCAAGGAAAAGCTAACCCATCAAGCGGCCCTGCTTGCAGATGGGCTGATCACAAATCAGCGCTACGAAGACAGTCGCCAGGCCATTTTTTCGGCTGAAAATGACATCAGCACTGCTGGCAATGCGTTACAGGCGCTGAACATTCAGGGCCTGACAGACCAGAGAAATTTCGACGAACGCACACGCCAGATGAATGCCGCGCTGACAAGTGCCCGCAGTCGGCTCGCCGACCTGTCAGCCCAACTGGCGCTGGCCAGCAATGTGGTGAGCACCCATGATGGTCTGGTTGTGGAAGTGCTGGTGAGTAAAGGTGACATCGTGACGGTTAACCAGCCGGTGCTTTCAGTCGAGGAACCAGTCAGGTCACTCGAAGCGCTAATTTACATGCCGCCCCAAAGTGAAGCCGAACGCATCAGGCCTGGCATGACGGTGCAACTGTCGCCGGTGACGGCCGTCAAGGAGCGGTACGGCTACCTGGTCGGCAAGGTCACATCGGTTTCAAAATATCCGTCCTCCGAGCAAGGCATGCTGGCCGTGTTCAATAACCCTGGTTTGGTGCGGGACCTGTCCAAGCAGGGCTCGCCGATTGCAGTGACAGTGGCGCTGATTCCAGACAGCGCCACCAAGAGCGGTTATCGCTGGTCATCGAGTGCAGCCAGCCAACTTGATCTGAGCAGCGGTACGCTGGCCGCCGCAACTTTCACGATTGAGGTGCAAAAGCCCATCAGTCTGGTGATTCCGTTGTTCAAACAAACGGTTGGTCTATGAATTTGACGCAAAAGCCAGCGCCATTCAGCCCGACGCAATGGCTGGCGAGTTTGAGGCGTCCGGGCCAGAGCGCAGGCGCAACCAAACGCGTGCGCACACCGACAGTCATTCAAATGGAAGCGGTGGAATGCGGTGCGGCCGCATTGGGCATCGTGCTGGCTTTTTATAAACGGCGGGTTTCACTGGAAGAATTGCGCATCGCCTGCGGTGTCTCGCGTGATGGCAGCAAAGCCAGCAGTGTCGTCAAGGCCGCACGTACCTACGGACTGACAGCAAAGGGCTCACGACTTGAAACGGACAGCCTAAAAAAGCAAAAGCTCCCGGCCATCCTGTTCTGGAACTTCAACCACTTTCTGGTTCTGGAAGGCTTTGGCAAAGATGGAGTCTATCTGAATGACCCGGCCGCCGGGCCGCGCAAGGTGACGTTAGAGGAGTTTGAAAAATCCTACACCGGTGTCACCCTGTTGTTTGAGCCCGGCCCCGATTTTGTGGCGGGCGGCAAAGAACCCAGCATGCTCAAAGTGCTGGCAGCGCGGCTGACGCACGTCAAGGGTGCGCTCTGGTTTGTGTTTCTGGCCAGCCTGGCGCTGGTCATACCGGGGCTGATGATTCCGGTTTTTTCTCAGGTTTTTGTAGACGATTTCCTGATTGGCCGCCTGGACGGCTGGGTCAAGCCGCTGCTGCTGGGGATGGCGCTCACAGCCTTGGTGCGTGGCATGCTGACCTGGCTGCAGCAAAAATACCTGCTGCGGCTGGAGATGCATTTGTCGATGACCGGCTCCAGCGCGTTCTTCTGGCATGTGCTGCGCCTGCCGGTATCGTTTTTTTCCCAACGCTATGCAGGCGACATCAGCCAGCGGGTTGAGGCCAATGATCGCGTGGCGCAACTGCTTTCGGGCGAACTGGCCACCAATGCCGTCAACATGGTCACGCTGGTTTTTTACCTGGCCGTGATGTTGACGTATAGCTGGCAGTTGACCTTGGTCGGGGTTGTGCTGACTGCGCTCAATCTCATCGCGCTCAAACGCCTCACGCGGCTGCGCACGGACGGCAACATGCTGCTGCTGCAAGATGGCGGCAAGCTCATGGCGACCATCATTGGCGGTATTCAAACCATTGAAACCATCAAGGCCACGGGGGCTGAACACGACTTTTTCGCCCGCTGGGCAGGCTACAAGGCCAAGGTCAACAACACCGAACAGCGCCTGGAGTTGTATACCCGGCTGCTGTCGGCACTGCCCGCACTGCTCAATGCCTTGATCACTGTCGCCATCCTTGGGCTGGGCGGTGCGCAGGTCATCAATGGCGTGATGACGGTGGGCATGCTGGTGGCTTTTCAAAGTTTGATGAGCAGCTTTACGGCACCGGTGGGCAACCTCATGGGCCTGGCCGGTAAATACCAGGAAGCCAAGGGGGACATGGCCCGCCTGGATGATGTGATGCGCTACCCGCTGGACGAGTGCTTTGCGCCTGCAACGACGGTAAATGCTGCAGGCAACGGGCCGCCAGCAGGCAAGCTCAAAGGCTACCTGGAACTGCGCAACATCAGTTTTGGCTACAGCCCTCTGGAGCCGCCGCTGATTGAAGGTTTCAATCTGACGCTCGCGCCCGGACAACGCGTGGCCCTGGTTGGAGGCTCTGGTAGCGGTAAATCTACCGTGGCCCGCTTGGTGATGGGCTTGAATCAGCCCTGGTCGGGCGAGGTGCTGCTCGACGGTATGGCACGCACTCAGATTGACCGTACCGTGCTGGCGGCGTCGCTGGCTGGTGTGGACCAGGATCCGTATCTGTTTGAAGGCACGGTGCGCGACAACCTGACGCTGTGGGACAGCACGTTGCCACAGGTCAACATGCTGCAGGCCGCGCATGACGCCATGATTCATGACGCCATTGTCGGCAGGCCAGATGGCTATGACAGCCAAGTGGGCGAGGCCGGTGCCGGTTTCAGTGGCGGCCAGATTCAGCGGCTGGACATTGCCCGGGCCCTAGCCGTGCAGCCACGCATTCTGGTGCTGGACGAAGCCACCTCGGCGCTGGACCCCATCACTGAAATGCAAATTAATGCCCACATTCGCGCACGCGGCTGCGCCTGCCTGATCGTGGCGCACCGCCTGTCAACCGTGCGCGATGCCGACGAGATCATTGTCATGGCGCAAGGCCGCATTGTGGAGCGCGGGACGCACGACCAGCTAATCGCCCAAAACGGTGCCTACAGCCAGCTCATCAAGACGGACTGAACATGACCACGCCAACCAACCCAACCCGGGGTGGCAATGAAGCTTCCCAGATCGCAGATTTAACATCAAATCTGCCTCTAGCCCAATCAGAATCAGCGCAAGCAGCTATCATTTTTAATAATGTCGAAAATGAAGTGCAGCAGTTGCAACTGCGCCAGCGTACCGACCGGCGCAACTTCAGCGAGTCATTGGGCGCACTCGCCGCGCTGCTGGACCATGGTGAATCGCAAGCACTTGCCGGGAGCCATGCCGACAATTTGATGGCCGATACGCTGCAGCGCGTCTTGCGGGCCGGCGGTGTGGACGCCGTACTCAAGCCGACCGACCCGGCCCTTGATGCGTTTGACGCCTTGCAGCAGCTGGCGCAGCAGGCCGGGGTCAGCCTGCGCCAGGTCAAGCTCGATGGCAAAAACTGGTGGCATGACGATGCCGGGCCGCTGCTGGCCACTTTGAAGGCCAGCGGGCGCCCGGTTGCGCTGCTGCCTCTGGCGGGGGGGGGTGGCTACCGAATGGAAGATCTGGGTAGCCCACACGGGCATGGCGTGCTGCTGAGTGAGACCACTGCGGCGCAGTTGGCGGACGGCGCATTCATGTTTTTTCGCAAGTTTCCGGCACGTGCCATCGGCTTGCTTGACTTGCTGCGATTTGGCTTAGGCACCACGCGCCGCGATTCGATCGTCATGCTGGTATGCGGTTTATTGGGGGGCATGCTGGCGCTATTCACGCCATTTGCCACCGGACTGCTGGTGGACAAAGTCATTCCCACAGGCCAAACCGACGAGCTGCTGCAACTGACGGTGTTGCTCATCGCCGCCGCGCTCGGTGTCGCTGCATTCGAGCTGGCACGCTCACTGGCCTTGCTGCGCCTGGAAGGCCGACTGGGCAATGCCTCAGAGGCGGCGGTGATTGACCGGCTGTTCAATCTGCCCGCGCCGTTCTTCAAAAATTACGCCGCAGGTGACCTAGCGCAGCGGGCGTTTTCCATCAACAGTATCTTGCATCAATTGACCAGCACCACCCAGTCGATCGTCCTGACGTGGGTGTTTGGCCTGTTCAGCTTTTTCTACATGTTCATGCTGAACTGGCAACTTGGCTTGGTCGCCACGGCACTGGTCGTGCTGATTCTGGCCGTCACGGTGGGGGCCAACTTTTGGCGCCTGCGCATGGAGCGCCAGTTGTACGCTCTGCAAGGGAAGATTGCCAGCCGGGTATTGCAATTCCTCAACGGCATCAGCAAGCTGCGCACAGGCGCTGCCGAAGACCGTGCTTTCGTGCTGTGGGCACGCGGCTTTGCCCAGCAAAAGCAGGTCGACATGAAGGTGCGGGGGGTGAGCAACATGCTCAACGTGTTTAACGCCTCCTTCATCGTGCTGGCCTCGGCCACCTTGTTTGCCTCGATCGCGTTTTTTCAGAAAGACATCAGCACCGGTGTGTTTGTGACCTTCAACACCGCCTTCATGCAGTTTTTGTCCGCCACCCTGGCGCTGGCCGGCGCGCTGACCGGCTCGCTCAGCATCATCCCGCTGTATGAGCGCGCCAAACCGATCCTGACGACCCTGCCCGAGCAGCAGGAGTCACAAATCCGCGCCGCTCCCTTGCAGGGCGAAGTCGAGATCAGCCGGGTGAGCTTTCGCTATGCAGAGGATGGTCCGCTGATTCTGGATGATGTGTCCATTCGGGTGAAACAAGGCGAGTTTGTGGCCTTTGTCGGGCCATCCGGCTCCGGCAAATCCACCATTTTCAGGGTCCTGCTAGGTTTCGAGAAACCGCATTCAGGCGCCGTGTATTACGACAATCAGGAGCTGTCCGGCCTGGACGCAGGCTCGGTGCGGCGGCAGTTGGGCGTGGTGCTTCAAAACGGCAAGCTGATGCCTGGCGACATCTTCACGAATATCGTCGGCTCGGCACCCCGCACCCAAGAAGAGGCTTGGGAGGCCGCGCGCATGGCCGGGTTGGCTGACGACATCAAGGCCATGCCCATGGGCATGCAAACCGTCATATCAGAGGGCGCGGGCACCATTTCAGGCGGGCAGCGGCAACGGCTGATGATTGCCCGGGCGCTGGTCAATCGCCCGGCGGTGTTGCTGTTTGACGAAGCCACCAGCGCGCTGGATAACCAGACCCAAGCCATCGTGGCCAATAGCGTGAGGCAGCTCAAAGCTACGCGCATCGTGATTGCGCACCGGCTGTCCACCATCATCCAGGCTGACCGCATCTTTGTCATCGTGGCGGGCAAGGTGGTCGAAACCGGTAACTACAGCGAACTGATGGCGCTGGGTGGGCACTTTGCCGAACTCTCGAAACGGCAACAAATATGAGTAGCCTCATGAACGGAAACGCATGGGATGCAGCGTGTGATGCCCAGGATGAGCCCGATGATGCGGCCTTGATCACGGCCGTTCTTGACGGCGAAACAGCGTGCTTTTCACCCCTGGTAATTCGTTACCAGACGCGTGTCATGCGGTTTATCCTCAAATACGAGTACAACACCCATGACGCGCAGGATCTGGCGCAGGAAACGTTTCTGCAAGCCTTTCGTGCCTTGCCCAGCTTCAATCACCAGGCCCGATTCTCCACCTGGCTGACCGGCATTGCCTTCAACTTGATCAAAAACCATATCAGCCGCACGCCGACCAAGCAGCACGTGCACCTGGACTTTGATGAGCAGCCCGAGGGGGAACGCGGTTTTTCCAGAGACAACCCGGCCCATGATTATGAAAACAAACAATTGCTTGCCGCCATGGCGCAAGCGGTGGCAGCACTGCCCCAGCACATGCGCGATGCCATTGTCCTGGTCGCCAGTGAAGACCTGAGTTACGAAGAAGCAGCGCACACCCTGGGGGTTCCGGTAGGCACCGTTAAAAGCCGCTTGTGCCGGGCGCGCGTGCAACTTGCTGACACTTTAAGCGCTTACCGAGTGGCTTCAAGATGAGCCCAAATCCATTGAAATTTATCTGTCATGCACGCCGCTCTGGAACAAATGGGCGAGCGTGGTTACTCATGAATCAGACCTGCCAAACAAAGGGGTTTTTAACCACCCGTTGGGCAGACAGGAGCTTGAATTGAGTGCAAATGAAACGGGCATAAGTCGCCCATGTGAACAGCTTCTGTTGCAAATAAGCCGTGCATTGGATGGCGACCTGACCGCTTCTGAAGCAGCCGATCTCAGCGCCCACTTAGCGCATTGCGACGCTTGCCGGTTGCGTGCCATCGCGTTGGGCGAAGCCAATGGTCTGTTCCAAAAACTGGCGACAAAGCGTGCTGCACTGGCCGCGCCAGATACCACCTTCGCCCCACAGGTCATGGACCGGCTGCGCCTGGAGGCCGCCGCCGCCGGGGGGCTTTTGGAATTCAGTCGTCTAGTGGCGCAAGACCCGGACTTGCAGAACCAGTTTCGCCCGGCTACCAACCCGGAACTGTTTGCCGAGTTGTTCGTGAGCGTGGGATGGCAGCGCGGCTACCGCTTTGGCCCGGGCGAAGTCGTCAGCCTGCTGGCCGCCCGCCGCGCTGCCAACGACGACTTGAGCGACGAGCAACTAGATGCCGTGGTGGGTGGTGCGGGTCAGGCGGATGCGGCCTTACATGCCTTCATTGGCAATGTGCTTCAGAATTTTTTTAAACCAACTGCCTAATTATTTGGAACAAACTATTTTGATTCGTTACTTAGTTAATAGAAATGCTATTCACTTATTTGCAGCTCGGGTGAATGAGATTACGTCAAAGAGCTTATTTTTTTATTAAACACTTGAGAAATCATCATGAACCAAGAAGCGCAAAGCAATCAAATCGACTCCATTCTCGCCAAGTGCTGGGCGGATGAAAGCTTTAAGCAAAAACTGTTGGCCGATCCAGCGATGACACTCAAAGCAGAAGGCGTGGAGATTCCCGCAGGCTATACGGTGCGGGTACTGGAAAACACCGACAAGATCATCAATTATGTATTGCCGCCCAACCCCAATGCGGAGTTGTCAGACGCTGAACTGGAGGCGGTCGCCGGTGGAAAAGCTAATTTTCCTCACGTACCTTTCCTACCTTTGAGCGGCATACATAGTGGGGTAGACGATAGATATATTCTTGGCAGCGGCGGCCATGGAATTTGGAAAATTCCGTCAGAAAAATAAACTACTAATTTATTTATGGTAAATGAGTTTGGAATAAATTATAAAAAATTGTTCCTCATTCAATAATACTGCTTGCACATCTTTATTCGGCTCGTGTGCAAGCAGCTAATTCAAAGAGCTGTTTTTTTTATTAATTGAGAAATCATCATGAACCAAGAATTGCAAAACGACCCGATCAACAACATTCTGGCCAAGTGCTGGGCCGACGCAAGCTTTAAACAACAGTTGTTGGCCGACCCAACGGCGGCGTTGAAAGCGGAAGGCATTGAGATTCCCGCAGGCTAC
>Ga0105048_10018168_pt1 | contig 10822 bp, 10 predicted proteins | sample MAT05_FD_78382 | JGI IMG/M metagenome (GOLD analysis project Ga0105048, IMG submission 78382) | Freshwater microbial communities from Lake Fryxell liftoff mats and glacier meltwater in Antarctica - MAT-05 | ecosystem: Environmental > Aquatic > Freshwater > Ice > Liftoff microbial mat | place...
ATTAGCGATGGGCGTGGGAAGTGTGGCAAATGACTCTAGCGATTCACCACGCCCTTTGTACCTCAGAGCGTGCCACCCGTACCTCAGAGCGTGCCACCCGTACCTCAGAGCGTGCCACCCGTACCTCAGAGCGTGCCACACAGTTTATAGGTAGATTTCAAATTGCCCCTCGCCTTGAACAATGCTACTCGGGCTTTTTGCCATCCTCGATGCTTGGCGGCTTGTCTGGGAGCCTTCCGGCCTCCTTAAGCGCCCGCTGAAGCACCATTTCAACTTGGCTGTTCATGCTGCGAAACTCATCTTCGGACCAACGACGAAGAGCATCCATGATGGTTGGATTCAGTCGCAATAAAAATGAGTCTCGCTTGGCCATAATGGTTCCACCTTATACCGAAAGCTCAGAATGGGGCTGGACTACGAGTAAAGGGAACCCGTATTGATGACGGGTTGAGCGTGACGATCACTGCATAGGACAACAAGCCTGCGGAACCAATACCTTCTCTTCACAGTTATCTGCCATGCGAAATCCCCCGAATTCAAACGAATGAAAAACGTATATCTTTATGATATCACTATGATATATTTCGGCGGCCTTTTGTCAAGCGGATTCAAAGCGTTTTCGTTCGGAGCGACTCACTGGCTAGGTCATCGGCTTCCCAATTGTTCGGAAATGCGGCGTTTTATTCGAAAAGTTGGCACTAGTTGCAATCGTGTTAGGGAATAGCTCGTTTACCGAGTTAAGATTGGAGGATGCACCGTTATCGAGCGGCGTTTTTGACGCTTGAAATCACGCGGTGCCGGTAACTCCGACTGAAGCAACCTTGACGATTCGCCATGAAAACTCCGATCCGGAATCTCACGAGGCATCTGCCAATGATCCTCGCACTTGCGTGGGTTCAATCTTCTTTTGCACTTACACAAGATCCTTTTTTGGCTGACGATCTTGGGGTTGGCGATCCAGATAATGCAGCCAACGCCAAAGGGGAAATCAGCGGTGATAAGCGATTTGGAAGGCCTTTTGATCCGAATGAAAGAAGCGCAGTCGTACTATCGCTTCGATCGAATCCTCCACGGACAGCGTCCGAACTAGCCAGGGCCATTCAGTTACTGGCGAGAATTCGTCGTTGGGATGAAGTAGGAAATTGGCTCGACGAGGCTGTCAAGCTGGGGCTGAACGAAGCCAATGCCACGCAAATGGTACAAGCCGCAGGAACACAAACGTTCCTACAGCTAACCAGTCCTGAAGCAATGTTATCGGATTTGCGCAAAGCGAACGCAAAGAAGATTCTCGACTTAGCGTCAGCAGCCGCCAACAACCCTAAGAAATTGATCGAAAGTGTTGCATCGCTTCGTAGCAAAAACAAAATCGAACGCATACAAGCCCACCGATACCTAGAATCGGCTGGAAACCGAGGCGTTTCGGCCTTAATCAATCATATGCTTGCAGAGGGTTCCGCAGCTCCAACTCCAACCATGTGCGAATCGTTCGTCTTGATGGGCAAGCCAGCCTTATCAGCTTGGCAAGCGGCCATGACTTCACCTCATGCGGACGCAAGAGGAAACCTGGCGTTGCTGGCAGTCAGGTCAGGCGAACCGTCACTAACCACGGAACTCTGCGTAGCCGCCATCGATCAACTGATAGATCAGAGCGTCCGAGAGGAACTTGCCAAGGTCGCTGTCGATCGAAACAAATCCATTCCAACGAGCCTCGCGATTTATCGCCATACTATCGATCAAATGCAGAAGTCCCTAAAGGCTTTCCAAAAGATTCGATGGATGGATGAGCCTGATGCGTACATGACCTGGCAACTTTCGACCGATGGTCGATCGGTAATAGAAAAATCAGCCCGCTTAGCGGACTTGGATTGGGTTAGGACTGCACAACTTGCAGACGCTGCCATGCGATGTGGGGAATTTGCCAATAGCAGTTCAGGCTTGGCTGTTGCCATTTTATCCGAAAACGCTTGTCGCTCCGTACCGGAGGCAGCTAGCACCTTGACCTTGGCGAATGTCGCACCACGCATTCCCGCAACTCTTCTCGATAGCTATGAATTTGGGTGTCTTGTTTGGGACGGAGCAGAGAGTAGCAAGCTTGCGTCAGGGCAACTTATGGCAGTGAGAAACCTCGCGCGCTGGGCAAATCCAAAGACCATCCCGAACGCGGTTCGAGAACGGCTTGCTGATGCATGCGGGTCCGGCTTCGCCTCGGTTCGTTACGCAGCCGCCGAAGCGATGCTCGGAACGATGTACACTCAAGCGGACGACGGAACGATCCAGCTTTCGGATGTTCATTTCGATGGTAGGAATCGACTTGAGCGAGTTCTTTCTGAAATGAGGATGCTGGAGGCGAGCCCGTTGGCCTTGGTCGTAGGAGGAGCCGCGGACCTCAGAACGCACGTTCGTACTTTGCTGGAATCGTTTGGCTACCGTGTTTTAGAAGCTGCCTCAGCCACGCAAACCATGAGCGTCTTAAGGGACGGGCAACCGGTTGAGGCGGTGTTTGTGGTTTCGCATGTACTTGAGATGAACCTCGGCGATTTGATACAGCGGGTGCGAGCCAATCCGGCCACCGCAGGTTGCCCAATTGCGACCCTTGCTGCATCCTTAAGCAGAGGCGAACATGAGATTGTAGGTCAAGACACTCGAGTGGTGATGGGAAGTGTTCCGCCCGAACAGGCCGATTTCGCCGATATTCTGCGCCGGATGAGCATTGTGACCCAATCCCCATTGATGGATTCCACCAATCGAAACGCTTGGCGAGAGTTATCTTCCGCCTATTGGATGGACAGGCAAAGCAAGTTTGTGTCCACGCAGCCAAAGTCCCTTCGATCCACGGTTGTCGACACCCCATTTGGCCAACTGCAATTGATCCAGATAGCCATCGATAACTCTCGGTCGCTGCCCCAACGCGAGCAGGCTAGCCAAAATTTCGTGCAATCCCTTAAGCAATTTGGCGTTATGATCTCTTCCGAGACTGTTAAGGCTCAGTACGATGAGTATAACAAGCGAGGTCCAGACGAGCTTGACCTCCGAATTGTCCTTGGACGCATATTGGATGCGATCGAGGCGGCAAAGGGAGATCGGCCTTGGGCCGAAGTCGCACCCTAACGAGGGTCGAGCGTTCAGACGCCGACTCAGGATTTTTGGCGTCAACCACGAGTTAGTCACACATGGCCAGTTTCGGGCTGGAAAACGAAGGAAATTATCGGCACAACAGCAGCATTCAACTGCCAGGCGTGATCGGTTCTTGCCCTGCCATGCAGGATGTCTTTCGCATTACAAGGCGGGTTGCGATGAGCAATGCGTCTGTTTTGCTACTGGGCGAGACAGGGACCGGCAAAGAGGTCATCGCCAACGCCATTCATCACCTTAGCAATCGCAATGGTGGTCCGTTCGTCAAAGTCAATTGCGGTGCTTTAAGCGAGAGCCTGCTGGAAAGTGAGCTCTTTGGTCACGTTCGGGGTGCTTTTACAGGTGCAGTCGGAAATCGCGCCGGCCGCTTCGAAACAGCTCACACCGGAACGATTTTTTTGGATGAGATCAACAGCACATCCATGCACCTACAGGTCAAACTTTTGCGAGTCCTGCAACAAAGGGAATTTGAAAGGGTTGGCGACACGGAGACAATTACGGTCGACACACGGGTCATCGCGGCTAGCAATCGGGATTTAGCCGACGAGATCCGCCAGGAAAAATTTCGCGAAGATCTCTATTGGCGTCTCAACGTGGTCCCCATCGAACTTCCGCCCCTTCGAAAGCGGCGCGATGACATTCCTGCACTGATCGCACATTTCTTGCACCAGTACAGTGCGAGCAACGACCGGTATGTTGTCCATATCCAACGAGAAGCCATGCAGGCGCTACAAGACTATCATTGGCCGGGCAACGTTCGCGAACTCCAGAACTACATCGAACGATCTGTCGTAATGGCGGACTCGGACGAGTTAACCGTACAGCTCTTGCCCGGTTGCGTAACCGGATCGCCTTCAACCACCCATTCGACAGTCATCCGCCCACTGGATTTCGATTCGTTGGTCAAAGACGTCGTCCAAGAAGGGATTCGCAATTGCAATCCCGAACAAACGAATTTGCACAGCAAGGTTGTAGACCGGGTTGAGAAGGAGTTGATCGCACAAGTGCTCACCGCTTGCAATTATGTGCAAACCAAAGCTGCGACGCGGTTGGGAATCAATCGAAACACGTTGCATAAAAAGATGAAAGACTATAACCTAGAGGGGCACGACTCGAGCGAATAAGGCTGAGAGCCGCGTACTCTCCCTACAAGAATTATTATGCCACATCGCTTCAGTTCCATTCCCGACGCCGTCGCTGCGATCGCTCGCGGTCAGGTAGTGATCGTCCTCGATGACGAAGATCGCGAAAACGAAGGAGACTTTGTATGTGCGGCTCAAAACGTCACAACCGAAACCATCAATTTCATGCTCCAGGGGCATGGCCAGCTATGCACACCGGTCTTGCCGTCGGTTTGCAGTCGACTGGAATTGCGGCCGCTTGTCGAACTGAACACGTCCCCCCTCAGCACTGCGTTTATGACCCCCGTCGATCACGCTGGTTGCAAAACAGGTATCACCGCTGGTGAACGGGCTGAAACCATTCGACGGCTTGCCAACGAGTCGAGCAAAGCCACGGACTTTGTCAAACCCGGCCACGTCTATCCACTCGTGGCCAAAGAGGGTGGAGTCTTGCGACGTGCTGGACATACCGAAGCAGCCGTCGACCTGGCTCGCATGGCCGGTTTGAATCCGTCGGGTGTGCTTTGCGAAATTCTGAACAGCGAAGGTGACCGAGCTACCCGGGACGAGTTGTTGGAACTGGCAGCCAAGCACCGCTTGGAAATCATCACCGTCGAACAGCTGATATCTCACCGCCGCATCAACGAGAAGCTTGTGACGCGAGCTGCACAAGCCAAGTTGCCCACCAAGTACGGTGACTTCGACATCATGATTTACGGAGTCCAGTTTGAAACTCAGGAGCCGATGGCTTTGGTGATGGGCAACATTCATGACGAATCCGATCCCGCGCCGCTGGTCCGAATGCATAGCAGTTGTTTTACCGGCGACTTGATTTCATCGTTGCGATGCGACTGCGGCGATCAATTGCATCAAGCGTTAGAGGCGATCGCCCGAGAGGGGCGTGGCGTATTGGTCTACTTGCCACAAGAAGGCAGAGGTATTGGCTTGGCGCAAAAGATCCGTGCCTATGCGTTGCAGGAGCAAGGCCTCGACACGGTAGAAGCAAACCATGCATTGGGCTTCAAAGCCGACATGCGCGACTATGGCGTCGGCATCCAAATCCTAAAGGACCTAGGCCTGCGTCGCATTCGGCTGCTAACAAACAACCCCAAGAAGACAGAAGCCTTCAACCTGCGAGGCTTTGACCTGACGGTTACGGATCAAGTGCCGATCATTTCGAAGGTCAACGAATACAACGCTATCTACCTGGCAACCAAACGGGACAAAATGGGGCACACCCTGCCATAATCATAATTAGAAAAAAACCTTTTCTGCAGTACCACGCAACATCCATTGCTTGTCTTCTTTCGACAAAAAGGCTAGTCGATCGCGTATCAGACCAACGGAATCCGCATAGTTGTGACCGCCGACCACTTGATAGGGACAATCCGAAGCCCACATCAAACGGTTTGCTCCGAACTCCCGAACCAAGCGTTGAATCATGTCGCCAAGATCCGTATAAGGTGCCTGCTTCTTGCCCAACGCGTAAAACGCGCTTGTCTTCACAAACACATTCTCGAATTTGGATAATCGACAAAGGTTGTCCAAGTCGACCGCCTCAATCGTACCGGATACACCAATCCTAGCAAAATGGTCGATGACAACGCGAGTTTTGGGATGTTTTTCACACATCGTGTGCACCGAAGGCAATGCGTCCGGATTGGTAAGCAGGCACATGCTTTGTCCTGAGTCCGCCGCATGATTCCACATTTTTTTTATTTCCTTGGACGTGATCCAAGCACTAGCTTTTTGCTTATCGGCATAGAGTCGAAAACCGCGAACCCCTTTCGCTCCCAACGACTTCATCGTCGCAACCAAATCGGACTTGCCTTCGTCAACAATCGCAACTCCGGCAAAGACCCCTGGGAATTTCGCCATGCAATCAAGCATGTACTGATTGTCGAACTCATAGAAACTCATTTGAATCAACACGACCCTTCCCACACCTTGCGGTTTGCAGTGGGCGAATAATTCTTCTGGCGTAAAACTGGCAGGAGCCATGTCCGACACCTTGAAGGAACTTGACAACGGGTACATTTTGGTATCCGGCGTCCAGACGTGCACATGCGCATCAATCCATTGTGGCTCGGGTTCATTGGCTACGGCCTGCAATGTTCGCAAAGCCAACCCGCTCACGGCGGTCGTTTGAATAAAATCACGTCTTGAAATCATCGCATTGCTCCAGTGTAGGATGGGCGGCCAATCGTTTACCCCCCTAGCCATAGACGACGGCCGTAGAGCGATCGCTGAAGGCTTACGAAAGTCGAAACCGGTAAGGTAGCTAGAATTGTATCTCATGCATGTTAGCAATTGAGCGACAGCCGATTATTTTCCGTGTGGCACGTCCCAGAGCGCTAGTGATGGGCGTGGGAAGTTTAGCAACGGTTTCTAGCGACTCACCACGCCCTTCGTAACCTCAGGGACGTGCCACACGAATTCGCGGGTGAATGGCAACCGTTTCGTCTCCGCATATCAACTGACAGCAACCCTCCTGAATCATCACCTGCAACCGCATCGTTCGCTGAAGAAACCGAGTTGCAGCATCTACCTTGCCAGCGTCCAAATCGACTACCGTCAAATTCTTTGAACGGGCCAGCGAGCTTTCTATCTTGCTCCACCAAACCGCAGCAGAATTGCCGCTATAGTTGACAATGATCACTTGTTGGGCACGTCCACAAGCTCTTCGAATGGCGGATTCGTCGGGTTGCCCAAGTTCGATCCAACTCTCGATGTTACCCGTATAGTCACGTTGCCAAAGATCAGGATCCTCCTCGTTGCTCAATCCGCGTCCGAATTCGAGCCTCTCGTCGGCGAATAGGGCAAATGCGATAAGTCTCGCCATCAATCGTCGATCGTTCTCGGAAGGGTGCTGGGCCAACGTCAAACTATGTGTCGCGTAGTAGCTTCGATCGATATCGCTGATTTCAAGTTCAGCCTTGTACACAGTCGCTTTGGTGGCCATAAAAAGTTATTGAGTAAGAATTCCAAATCGTGTGGCACTCCCATCGCTATCGCTTTGGGACCTGCAAACGGACATCGTAGCTGAATTCGTAAGAAAAACCAAAACGGGATAAGACAATTCCTGCTCAACACAAAAACGAACGCGGCGCACATGTGCCTAAAAACCGTGAAACGGTTCGACAACAAAGCCCTGGGTCGCCGCGAACGCGGCGGACTGTGCCTACAACCGTGAAACGGTTTAACAACAAAGCCCAGGGTCGCCGCGAACGCGGCGGACTGTGCCTACAACCGTGAAACGGTTTGACAACAAAGCCCAGGGTCGCCGCGAAGGCGGCGCACCCTGGGTCTACCGCCAATCGGTGCGTGGGACCCCAACGGGGTCCGACAATTTGGATATGCATGTCCCGCGGCCAATGTCCCGCGTGTCGAGGGGACATCCCGTTCGAAGCGGTCATCCGAATGTTCAACCCCGTTGGGGTTGGGGTGTTGCGTCGGTTGCGGACCCAGGGTGCGCCGCTTGCGCGGCGACCCTGGGCTATGTTGTTTTACGCCTTCGGCGTATCCACGGTCCGCGCCTAGGTTAGAACGAATAAGCATCGCAAAGAAAAGGAAATGGAATAGGATAAAAGAGTTGCAATGGGACAATGCACTTGTAAACTTTATCTAGGATCAAGAGGACCACCATCGGATCAAGGATCAAGGACATGCAATGGGACAATCGCTGGTTCAACTGTATCTTCACATCGTCTTTTCAACCAAGCTGCGTAAGCCAATGCTTTCCAGTAAAGTTCTACGTGAACGTATGCACGCTTACTTAGCCGGAACCTGCAACCAACAAAAATCGCCAGCAATAATCGTTGGAGGAGTGGAGGATCATGTTCATCTGCTGTGTCGACTTGGCAAGACGATCGATATTTCAACGTTGATTCGTGAATTGAAAAAAGAGTCGTCTGAGTGGGCGAAGACTGAGTTGTCGATACGCGATTTCTATTGGCAAAGTGGATACGGCGCATTCTCGATCAGTCCAAATCATGTCGAGGCACTTGTAAGCTATATCAAGAACCAAGAGGACCACCATCGCCAGGAATCTTTCCAAGATGAGTTTCGACGTCTATGCGTAAAGTATCGCTTGGAAATTGACGAACGATATGTATGGGAGTGATGGTTGTCTCAACGACTCCCTTCTAACCATCTTCCAAATTTCCGGGCATGTGCGTATCCCGGCATGTGCGTATCCCGGCATGTGCGTATCCCGGCATGTGCTTATTACCGCGAAGCGGTTTGACAACATAGCCCAGGGTCGACGCGAACGCGGCGCACCCTGGGTCCACAGCCAATCGGTGCGTGGGACCCCAACGGGGTCCGACAAATTGGATAGCCATGTTCTGCGGCCAAAGTCCCGCGTGACGAGGGGGATATCCCGTTCGACGCGGTCATCCGAATGTTCAACCCCGTTGGGGTTGGGGTTGGGGTGTTGCGTTCGCCAGCGGACCCAGGGTGCGCCGCCTTCGCGGCGACCCTGGGCTGTGTTGTTTTACGCCTTCGGCGTAACCACGCTCCTCGTCCAAGATAGTGCAGCCAACCCTTTATCGGATTTTCAGTCTCTTCTTAAGCTCAACCATCGCCAACGTATTCAAAACATTTCCGGGAACGACGCCGGCTCTTCTGGCTTGCGTGATCCCGAATTTCATGAGGTCTAAGTTGGAAATGCTGTGCGCGTCGGTATTGATCACGATAACGACTCCAGCCGCGATGGCAGCAGCCGAGTTGATGTCATTCAAATCCAATCGCGATGGGTTCGCATTGAGCTCAAGGTATTTGCCATGTGTCTTGGCGGACTCAATCACTGCCGACAAATCGACTTCGTAAGGTTCCCGTCGAGAGATAAGTCTGCCTGTCGGGTGAGAAATGGAATCGACATGTGGATTCTCTATGGCTCCTAGGATTCGTTGCGTTATTTGCTCGCGTGGCTGGCGCTGACCGTAGTGAATACTGGCCGTCACCCAATCCGCCTGCGTTAAACACTCGTCGGCAAGATCCATCCGCCCATCTTCCAATATATCGCACTCGACCCCCTTGAGGATCAAGAATTTCCCATCGGACTTTTTGTTGATAGTGTCGATCTCCTCCCACTGCTTCAGCAACCTCGATTCATCTAACCCGCGAGCCATACTGACCCGTTTGGAGTGGTCAGTGATGGCGATGTACTCAAGCCCACGTGCCATCGCGGCCGCGGCCATCTCCTCAATGGTATTCTCACCATCCGTTGCCAAAGTGTGCATGTGCAAATCACCGCGAATGTCCGACAATTGAATCAACGACTTGAAGCGAGACTGAATGGCGGCTTCGAACTCGCCTCGATCCTCTCGCATTTCAGAAGGCACCCACGGCATTCCAACCAACGCATAGATCGCCTCTTCGTCAGCCCCCGCCAGCACTTTCGTTTCGTCGTTGGCATCGAAGACACCATACTCGTTGATCTTCATCCCTTTGGCTTTGGCTAAGCCCCGAAGGCGAACATTATGTTCCTTGCTCCCAGTAAAATACTGAAGAGCCGCACCCCAGGACTTTTCTGCAACCACCCGCAGGTCCACTTGAAAAGAATTGGTCACCCGAACACTCATCTTGGTGTCGCCGCGCGCAATCGTCTCTTGAATCGACGGGAAGGCTGCGAAATGGTCCATGACGGCTGCGTTGTCGTCGCTGATTACGAGGAGATCGAGATCGCCAATCGTTTCTTTGCCCCGACGATAGCTGCCGGCAAAGTCAATTCGCTGCACCGCGGCGCACTTTTTCATATGCTCTTGCAAACGTTCCACTAGATAATCGGCTTGATCAATCATCAATCGATGGGCCGCCTTTTCCGCGATTTGCATGTTTTGCAGAATCGACTGCTGCGTCTTGGCGCCGAACCCTTTCAACGATGCAACCAGACCCGCTTCGCAAGCCGCTCGCAAGCTAGCCAGGTCAAAGATCTGTAACTCTTGGAACATTTTCATCGCCTTCTTGGCACCAACCCCCGGCACTTGCATGATATCGCGAAGGGTAGGTGGAACTTCTTTCCTCAACTTGTCAAGTTGAGGCAGATGTCCGGTTTTGACCAGAACGGCAGACTTTTCCGCAAGCGTAGAGCCGATGCCATCGATGGTGGTCAGGTCGGTCCCCGCATGGATTAATTCAGCCACCGGTTCACTCAGGTCCCGAATGGCCTTAGCGCCGTTGCGATAGGCTCGAATGCGAAAAGCGTTTTCGCCGGAAAGCTCCAGTAGATCCGCCATTTCTTCAAATGCAGTTGCGATTTCGATATTGGTAAACAATCGAAACTCTCTTATTTCGGCAGCCATTGGACTGCATCCACGATGACGTATCCATTCGCTTCCGCATTGGAAACGACGACGGCAGCAGGTTGGACATCGCTAAAATCGTAAACGCCCAGCGAGACAAACATGGAATCGATATCCGGTTTTTTCTTTTGATCAATCCACTTTACATGCGAACCATCAGCATGAACGACTTCCACTCGTACTTTGGAGCTTCTATTGTTGTTCGGTGGATAGGACAATCGCACTTCGTACTTGCCTGCCTTCGGAATTTTTGCTTCAAACCGC
>Ga0105048_10018169_pt1 | contig 10822 bp, 7 predicted proteins | sample MAT05_FD_78382 | JGI IMG/M metagenome (GOLD analysis project Ga0105048, IMG submission 78382) | Freshwater microbial communities from Lake Fryxell liftoff mats and glacier meltwater in Antarctica - MAT-05 | ecosystem: Environmental > Aquatic > Freshwater > Ice > Liftoff microbial mat | place...
ACTTAAGACCACCCCGGAGTGTTTCCCGTCTTGCTGAAGACGGGCTCCGTTGAAGCCGCCACCGACGCGCCGACCCGGGCCCAATCTTGCGCAAGTTTCCCGTCTTGCTGAAGACGGGCTCCGTTGAAGCGTCTCGGGCCGAATGTCGACAGTTACGCCCCGTTTTACAGGTTTCCCGTCTTGCTGAAGACGGGCTCCGTTGAAGCACCTTGTACGGGATGAGGTACGCGTGACCGAGCGGAACGTCGGCGCGGCGATCGCCTGGTACCGAGCCCGTCACGCGCACCCACTCCCAGCGACGCTCGACGACCTGAAGCAACCCGACCCGATCACCGGGGGTCCGTACCTCGAGAAGATCACGGCGGATCCGTGGGGCCAGCCGTACGTCGATCGCGTGCTCGACGCCGCGCGAGGGTCGTACGAACTCCGGTCCGCGGGCGACGACCGGCGGGTGGACACCGACGACGATGTCGTGTTCCCGGAGCGCGCCCCCGGGCCGTGACAAGGCTCGCCCGTCGGCAAAGGACGGCCCCGGCAGCCGACGACGTCCAAGGGACGCGAGGCCCCGCGTCGATGACGCCCCCCGAACGCCCGACCGTGTTCGCCCAACTCGCCCGGGGCCTCGCGTACGGCACCGGGATCTTCGTCCTGTTCGAGGCGGTTCAACGCCTCCTCGCGTGACGGGCCGCGGACGCGCAACCCAGCGCCCCCCCCCCTCGGGGCCGACGGCTACGGCGTCGGGGGGCGGACGCGGCCGACGTACCAGGTGCCGTGGGCCCGCGCGACCTCCTCGCCGGCGGCGTTGCAGCAGACGCCCTCGAGGTAGGCGATCCGGTTCCCCCGCTGCACGACCCGCCCCACGGCCTCGAGGCGGTCCCCCGGTCGCGTCGCCCGCAGGAACTGCACCGACCACTGCGTCGTCGAGCAGAAATCGTCGGGGCCCAGGAGCCCGGAGAGGGCGTGGCCCATGGCCGTGTCGAGGAGCGTCATCAGCACGCTGCCGTGGATCACCCCCTGGATGTTCTGGTGGCGGGCGTCCACGGGGAGGACGCAGCGGTACTCCCCCGGGGGGCCCGCCGTCTCCTCGATCCCGAGCAGGTCCACGAAGCCGGTCTGGCGGGGCGGGGGCATGGACCGAGGAGGCTCCCGGGGGTGCGGCCCGACGGCCGGGAGCCGTGCAACGAGGACCCCCGTTCGCTAGAATACCTGGCATGAACCGTTGCCGCTCTCCCTACGCTTGGCTCCTCTCTGCCCTCGGCCTCCTCGCCGTCGGCCTGCTCCTCGCCGGGGGGCCGCGCACCGCCCTCGCCGAAGACACGCCCGCGACGCCCCCGCCCGGCGGTGAACCCGCGATGGGTGAGGGGGCCGGCGGCGGCGCGGACGACGAGGAGGACGACCTCCCGACCGGCCTCAACGCGCAGATCGAGGCCGCGATCAACAAGGGCGTGGCCTACCTGAAGAGCCACCAACTGCCCGACGGGTCGTGGGGCCTCATCGAGGGCGACCGCGCGTACGGCGGCGGCGAACTCAAGGGCGCCGAATACAAGCACCCCGCGGGCGCCACCGCCCTCGTGCTGTACACCCTGCTGAAGTGCAAGGTCCCGGTGGACGATCCCTACGTCAAGAAGGGGTTCGCCTACCTGCGCAGCAAGCAGAAGATCCCGGGCGGATCCTACGAGCTGAGCATGATGCTCCTCGCGGTGACCGCGGTCGCCGACCCCTTCAAGAAGGTGAAGGCCAGCGAGTCGCAGGGCGACAAGGTCAAGTTCCCCGGCGGCGACTGGCGCGAGTGGGCGCAGAAGCTCCACGGCACGCTGCTCGACAAGCGCCGCAAGTCGGGCAAGGGCAGCCTCGGCTGGCGCTACCAGACGCCGAACACGAACCCGGCGCCGGGCGGCGAGCAGGACCTCTCGAGCACGCAACTCGCGGCCCTCGCGCTGCTCGCGGCCGACCGCTGCGGCATCAAGACCGACAGCAAGGTCTGGAACGACATCGTCACCTTCGCGATGGCCCAGCAGGAGGACGACGGTCCCGAGTGGCCGCGCGCCGTCTACGACCGCCCGCCCAAGGGCGTCGATGTCTCGAAGCTCTCCGACGCCGACAAGGGCCGCTACGGGCCCCCCGCCGGCGCCGGCAAGGGCGAGAAGGACAAGGCCCGCGGGTTCGCCTACATCAAGAGCGACAACCTCGAGCCCCGCGAGGGCAAGGCCTCGGGCGGCATGACGGCCTGCGGCATCGGCTCGATCGTGATGGCGCGCTACATCCTCACGAAGCGCGACGACGAGGCGTTCAAGGCCCGCGACCAGAAGGCCATCCAGCAGTCGATCTACGATGGATGCGCGTGGCTCGACGCCAACTGGTCGCCCTGGGAGAACCCGCGGTCGAAGTACTACGGGGTCTACTACCTCTACTGCTGCGAGCGCGCGTTCGACCTGATCGGCAACCAGCGCCTCGGCAACAAGCAGTGGTACATGGACATGGCCTCCCAGCTCGTGGGCCGGCAGAACAAGGAGAAGGGCTTCTGGGACAGCGGCACGACGCACAAGCCCCAGGAGATCCTCGACACCTCGTTCGCGCTGCTGTTCCTCAAGCGCTCGACGAAGGGCGGCATCCCGTACGGCTCGATCACCGGCGGCGGCGACGAGCCCCCCGCGGACAACCGCGGCCGCTGATCGGAGCGGTCCGGAACGGTGGACCCACGCGAGGCCCGCGGCGACGCCGCGGGCCTCGTCTTTTGGGTGGGCCCCGCGCCGCGAGAGCGGCCTCATGCGGGGCTCGCCGTGATCGCGAACGCCCCGGCCTCCGCAGGGCGCCGCAGTCCACCGGGAGCCGCGATCCGCGGGGATCCGGCGTCAACGGGGAGCCGGCGGCGCGAGGCGCTTCGAGAGCGCGAGGAACGCCTCGAGGGTCGTCTTCTCGTCGTCGGTCGGGGTGCCGGGCAGCGCGCGCGCCTCGGCGAGCCACGACTGCGCCTTCCCCACCGAGGTCGCGTCGCCTAGCTGGACGACGGCCGCCAACCCGGCGAAGAGGACCGACCGGCGGACCGGCTCCTCGAGCCCGGGGACCGCGAGGAGCGCTTCGGCGACGTTGCGATGCGTGGCCTGGGCCAACGTGAAGACGGCGGGGGCGGCGTCGCCGGCCGCCCCCGCGGTCAGCGTCGAACGAAGGATGCGGTGCGCCTCCAGCAAGTCGGCCTTCCGCGGCTCCGCGTCGGTCGCGGCCCTTGCGCGGTCGAACCGGAGGGCCGCACGGAGCACCTGCAGCGTCAGGCGCGCGCCGCCCGCCTCCGCCGTGCCGTCCGCGATCGGGATCGCGGCGGCGGCGCCGCCGGCGCGGGCGAGACGGGCCAGCGTCCGCGCGATCTCGCCGTCGTGCGCGCCGCCGGCGCGCGCGGTCGCGAGCGCCAGGCGCTCAAGCGCCGCCTGCGCCTCGACGCGGACGGGCTCCTCCCGGTCGAGCACATCGACGACCAACGTCACGACGGCGTCGAGCAGGGCGGGCTCGGCGAGCTGCGCGGCGGTGTCGGCGGCCGCCGTCCGGAAGCCGAGATCGCCCGCAGTGTCGGAGACGATCGCCCGGAGGAACGCGACGATTCGCGGCCGGAGCGCCTCGCGGGCCGCCTTCGCCGCCAGCACCGCCTCCGGCGTCGCGCCGTCGAGCCCCCCGGGCTCTGTCACGACCCGCGCGAGGTTCGCGACCGCGTCGCGGCGGGCCTCCGGGAGGTTCCCGTTCGCGGCGAGGTCGAGCAGCACCGGCCCGGCCTCCGGGTCGCGCGAGGCGAGCTTCGCGAGCACCGAGCCGGCCAGGCGCGCCAGCTCCGGGTCCTCGGGCGGCGCTTCGGCAAGCTGGCGCAGACGGGCGTAGGTCCCGACGTCGGGGAACGCCTCGAGCGCCCGGATCGCCGCCGCGCGCGCGGCCGGGACCGACTCGCGGACCATGCCCGACGTGATCGCGTCCTCGCGCCGCAGGATCCCGTACAGGTAGCTCCGGGCGACGGCCTCGAGCTGCCACGCGCGCTGGCCCTGGGCGCGCCGGGCGCCGAGGGCGTCGATCGCGCGGACGCGGATCTCGACGTCGTCCGGCTTCTCGCTCGTCGCGCGCGTCTGGTGGATCGCGCAGATGCGGTCGTCGAGCCCGCCGACCGCGGCGGCCGCGCGGAGCCACGCCTCGAGGACCGCCGGGTCGCGGCCCTGCTCGGCCCACGGCTGCGCCGCCTCGACCGCCGTCGTGTCACCGACGCGGGCGAGCAACTCGAGCAGCCCCTGTTGCGCCTTCGGCAGCGCGCAGCACTCCCGCAGACGCAACACGATCGCGTCCGCCAGCGGCGCGGACCGCATGGACGTCTCGTCCTTCACCTCGAGGCTCGCAGCCACGAGCAGCAGCCGGCGGAGCGTCTCCGCGTCGTCCTCGTCGCGCAGGATGTCGGCGAGCAGGTCGAGCCACGCCTTCACGTCCGCCGTGACGCGGTAGCCCTGCTCGGCCGCCAGGCGGCGCACCTCGGGCCAGGGCGTCTCCTGGGGGCGCAGATAGCCCGCCAGCTCCGCGAGCGTGGTCGTCTTGGCGATGATCGCCTGCGACTCGCGGACCATCCGCGCGTAGACGGGGTAGTCCGACGTGTCCTTCAGCCAGGAGAGCCCGCGCACCGCCTCCAGGAACGGGATCTTCGCGTTCGCCTCGACCCACGTGCGCGCGGCCGCCGCGTCGGGGAAGGTGAACGCCACCGCGCCCTCGACGCCCTGCCCGGCCTCGCGGGCGAGTTCGCCGGTCGCGGTCGCCCACAACTCGGCGAGCACGCCGACGCTCTCGACGCTCGGGTCCACGGCCAGGAACGAGGCCCCGCCGCGCCGCAGGTCGTCGGGGGCGGCCGCGTCGCGCGCCGCGCGGCGTGCGGCGGCCACGAGCCGCGCCCAGGCGTCGCTCGTCGCCGGCGCGTAACGGAGGACGGCGCGCGGGAACGAGGGGTCCATGCGGCCGCGCCGCACGACGTCGTCCACGAGCATGACGTTGCCGTCGGCCACCGGGCGCTCGGCGAGCCACGCAGCGGCGCGCGCCGCCGCGTCGCTCGGCGGGTCCCGTCGCAAGAGGGGCCCGAGCACGGCGCCGACCTGCGCGCCGCGGCCCTCGAGCGCCTTGAAGGCCGCCGTCCGCGCCGCCTCGTCGTCGCCCTCGAGTTGGGCCAGGAGACGCTCCGCCTCGTCGGCGTGCGCGTGCCGCGCCGACACCGCGAGCCCGACCGTCCCGAGCGCGGCGGGGACACCGAGCGGGAGGAACGGCACCGCCGCGAGGATCCACCCACGGACGAACGCGCGCGCCCCCGGGGCGCCCGGGCATCCACCCACCGCGCGCGCAGAACGCCGCTCGCATCCCAGGGCACGGGCGTCGGACGATCGGCGGTTCACGGCGCGCTCCGGCGGACGAGGTCAACCGCGGCCTCACCCGCGGCGAGAGGCCCCCACAGGACGCCTCTATGGGGATTCTATCGGTCGTCGCAGGGGCGTCCATCGAGTCGAACCTGCCCGGAACGGCCGGCGACGAGCGCCGCGACGACCGTCGCGGCCACGTCCTCCGGCGACCCGGGCGCGGCCGGCACCGTCGCGTGGGCGGCCGCCGCGTACAGCGGTGCCCGCTGCGCGGCGACCCGGCGGGCCTCTTCGACCGGGTCGAGGGACGGCGCGAGGCGCGGCCGCAGCACGGGGTCGGCCGCAATGCGGGCCGCCGCCGTGGCCGCGTCCACCGCGAGCCGGACGACGAACGTCCCGTCCCGCACGGCCGCCGCCACGGCTGGCGTCGTCAGCGCGCCGCCCCCGAGCGCCACCACCGCCCCGCAGCGCGCGAGCGCGGCACACACGGCCGCGTGCTCGCGCGCGCGGAAGCCCGGCTCGCCTTCGGCTTCGAGCACCCGTCCGGCGGGTCGCCCCGCACGGCGCGCGAGCGCGTCGTCGGTGTCAACGAAGGGCCGCCCGAGCCCCCGCGCGACGGCCCGCCCGACCGTCGTCTTGCCCGCGCCGCGGGGCCCCACGAGCACCAGGGTCGGCCCGCCCGCGAGCGCGTCCTCGAGCACCCCCGCCGGCGGCGGCCGTCCGGTGAACGCCGCGGCCTGCGCCGCCGCCTGCGCGACGAGCAGTTGCCCGCCGTCCTCCGTCGCGAGCCCGCGCGCGCGCGCCGCGACCGCGACCGCCGCCGGCCGACCGCCCGCGGCGTAGGGCGCGTCGATCACGACGCACCCGCGCGGCGCCGCGTCGAGCAGCGTCGCGAGCGATGCGGGCAGCGCCCCGTCGCCGCCGAGCGGCGTCGCGTTCACGATCGCGCGGTCCCCCGCACCGACCGCGCCGACGACGACGGGCCCCGCGTACCCGACGCCGAGGGCCGCCGCGGCCTGCGCCGCCCGCGCGCCGCCGACGAGGCGCACGTCGCACCCGGCGTCGACGAGCGCCGCAGTCGCCGCGCGCGCGAAGCCCCCGCCCCCCACCACAAGGGCGCCGCCGCCGGTCACGCCGTGGCGCGCGAGCGCCCCGCGCACCGCGAGCGCATCGGTGTTGGAGCCCACGAGGCGCCCGGCGACGTCGCGCACCACCGTGTTCACCGCCCCGACGCGCCGCGCCAGCGGGTCGAGGACGTCGCAGCGCGCGGCCACGGCCTCCTTCGACGGCGTGGTGACGCTGAAACCCGCGTACGGCAGCCCGAGGGCCCCGTCCGCGTCCGCGACGACGGCGGGCAGGTAGACGGCGTCGAACCCGAGCGCGCGGAAGACCGCGTTGTGGAGCCGCGGCGATGGCGAGCGCGTGGCCGGACGCCCCACGAGGCCGAACAGGCGAGCGCCGCCCGACACCTCGCCGAGGCGGCCCTCGTCGATGAGGTGCGCGAGGACCGGCACGCCGGCGAGCGCCGGCGACGTGTCGGCCTCGTCGCGCCCGAACACGAACGGATCCACGCCAGCCCCGAGCGCCGCCCCCGCCGTCACGACGCGGGCCGCCGCACCCGCGCCGTACGGCACGACCGTGGTCGGCGGCGCCTCGCCCGCGACGAACGCGCGCGCGAACGCCCGCGCCTCCGCCAGCGCGGCGGCGAGCGCCGGGCCGTCCGCGACGGGCCGGGCCACCTTCCATGCGGCGACGCCGTCGCGCGGGAGCGCCACCGCGCCGTCGCCGTGCTGCGACGCGAGGATCGCGCGCCCCGGCCCGAGCCGCGCGCGCAGCGGCGCGACGACGTCGCGCTCCGCATCGACCCACGCGGCGTCCACGGCCTCCGCAGCCACCGCGAGCCGCGCCGCGGCCTCCGCCGGCGTCCCCGCGAATGCCCCCCCCTCGCGCACGCTCCGCAGCGTCACGAGGAACCGCGGCGGCGCGCCCGGCGGCGCCGCCGCCCGCACGGCCGCGACGTGGGCCTCCGCGCCGAGGTCGAGGCGGAGTTCCACGAGGTCGGCGAGCGCGAGCGCGCGCGCCGACGGGCCCACCGCGCCGACGACGAGGACGCGGCTCATGACGCGAGGCCCGTCATCGCGCGCGCGCCGGCGGGAACCCGGGCGGCATCCACGGCGGCAGCCCGCGCAGGGAGGCGCGCGCCGCCTCGCCGGTCGGGATCCCCCACGCGTCGAAGAACGGGCCAAGGTCGCGGCCCACCTCCTGCGAGAAGCGCACCATCCACGCGTCCCGCTTCGCCGCGTCGCTCTTCGGGCGCGCCGCGTCGGGCAGCGTGCGGTACGCCGCGAAGACCGCGCGGAACGGCGCCCAGCCGAACCCCTCGAGCAGGTGCACATACGTCGCGAGCGCCAGGAACGGGTCGGCCTTCCACGCGTCGAACGGCGCGCCCGCGGCGACGTGGGCCGCCGCCTTCGCCGCGCGCGCGCCGAGGGCGTCGTGCCCGTCGACGCCGCGGCGGCCGCAGACGTGCTCGAGCACGTACAGCGTGAAGAGGTTGCACGTGACCTCGACGGTGCCGTCGAACGTCCAATCGTCCGCCTGGTGGTTGTGCCCCAGTTCGTGGAACAACCCCCAGTCGCCCTCCGTCGCGAGCCGCTTCGCGTCCACCATCCGCGCGGCGGCGTCGAGGTGGGTCATGATCGGGTAGCCCGAGTGCATGTAGCCGGCCGAGATCTCCACATCGGCGACGATGCGCTCGGGCCGCGCGCGCGCGTGCGGGATCCCCGCGAGGTCGGCGTCGGCGTCGAGCACGCGGTCCCAGAACGCGAGGAGGGGCGCGGGGTCGTCGAGGTCGCGCACGCGGGCCGACGGCACGGTCAACACGACCTTCGACGTCGCGAGCTCGGCCCACGGGCCCGGGGCGCGCCGGGCCTGGGCCCACGCGGCCTTCGTCGTCGTGCCCTGCTCGTAGCGCGGCGCCTCGACCGCGCCCTCCACCGTCACGGCGATCGTCCCGCGGCCGCCCGCCGGCACGACGACGTACACGAGCCCGCCGAACGGGCTCGCCACCTCGAGCCCCTCGGGCGGGAGCGGCCGCTCGAGGGTGACCTCGGGCACGCGGGGCCACGCGTCGAGGGACCCCAACACGTCGGCGTGTGCCCCGATGCGCACCGCGAGCGCGGGCGCCTCGTCGGGCCGCGCGCCAGACGACGGGGCACGCGACGGGCCACGCGACGGGTCGGCCGACGTCGTCGCCGCCGCGCGGACGCGGACCGGACGCCCCGCGACCGCGAAGAGGCCCGTCGAGCACCACCCGGCGACGCGGAGGTCCACGGTCACGGTGCGCGCGACGGCCTTCGTGCCCGCGGGCGGCTGGCCCGGGAAGTCGGCCGCGGCGGCGTGGGCCTCGACGTCGCCCGCCGGGAGCCCGGCGAGCAGGTCGACCTGCACGGCGAGGAGGAAGCGGTCGAGCGGCCGATCGGCCCGCATCGGCTCGCGCGCCGTCGGGACGAGGTGCGCGGCGCGCTCGCGGAGGAGCGCGCGCACGGGCGGCCACAGTCGAGCCTCGTCGGGCGGCAGCGCGCCGACCGCCTCCTGCGCGACCCGCGACGCGAGGACGACGTCGAGCCCGGTCGCACGCCGGCCCGCCGTCGCCGCAAGCAGTTCCACGGCCCGCGCGGCGTGGAACGCGAGGCCCGGCGGCCCCGCCACGACGAAGCCTTGGGCACCGGTCCGCTCGACGGTGGCCTCGGTGAACGCGAGGCCCGCCGGGGCGAGGAGCCGCTGGAGCCCGTTCTCGCGCAGGCTGGGCGCGCGGGCCACCTGTTTCCAGCCCCACGGGCACAGGCCCGTGACGAGGCCGCCGCCCCGGCGCACGAACGCGTCGAGGGCCTCGCGTTGCGGGTCCGAGGGGCTGCCTTCGCCGACGACGACGACGTCCACGTCGTCGAGGCGCGACGGCCAGGTCTGCGCGTCGAGGGCGGCGGCGGCGAACCCGCGGGCGACGAGGGTCGGCGCGAGGTCGGACGCGATCACGCCCACGCGCGGCGCCTTCGACGCGCGACCCGCGGCCCACCGCACGGCGTTCTCGAGGAAGCGCGCGGTGTCGGCGACCTTCGCGGCGCCGGCGCTGAGGAAGCCGCCGTGCGCGATCGCGACGACGCGGCCCTTCCCGAGGGTCGCCGCCCCCGCGAGCGGGAGCCGCAGCGTCCCGCCTGCGCCGCCGAGGAGCACCGGGAACGCGAGGTCGCCGAAGACCGCCAGCGCGCCCGGGACGGCGCCCGGCGCGGCGACCTCCGCGACGCCGGCGGTCAGGGCGGCGACGTCGTCGGCCCACGGCGGGGCGACGGCGGCGTCGCCGGGCCTCGCGTCGGCGTTGCGGGGGTTCGTCGCGACGCCGCCGCCGAGGGCCCCGAGCCCGGCCGAGAGGAGCAGCACAGCGAGCGGGACGCGGCGGCGCACGGGCCCATGGTCGTCGCGCGCCGCGCCCCGCGCAACGTCAGCCCGTGACGACGACCTCTCGCCGGCCGGGGAGGTGCGCGAGGCGCGCGACGACATCCTCGACCTCTCCCGCGTCGGGGACGTCGAACAGCGTCGAACCGCTGCCGGTCAGGCACGGCGGACGGCCGAGCGCGCGCTCGACCTGCGACGTGAATCGCAGGAGCGCCGGGTAGGCGCGGATCGCCGCCTCCGCGAGGTCGTTGTGGTGCGCGTCGCGCACCCGCGCGGGATCGCCCGAGGCGAGCGCCGCGACCGCCGCCTCGAGGCCCGCGGGCGGCGCGCGCCGCACGCGCTCCGCGGCCCGCGCGTAGACCGTGCCCGTGTCGGTCCCGAACGGCGGCAGGATGAGCACCAACGTCAAAGGCGGCGTGGGCGGCAGCGCGGACGGCAGCGCGCGCACGACGTCGCCGCGGCCCGTGGCCGTCGCCGCGCCGCCCGTCAGCAGGAACGGCACGTCGGCCCCGAGGCCCGCCGCGACGCGCGCGAGCGCGTCGGCGGGCAGCGCGGCCGGGCCCGCGGCCCCGTTGAGGAGCGCGAGGACCGCCGCGGCGTCCGACGAACCACCGCCGAGCCCCCCGCCCACGGGCACCCGCTTGTCGAGCGCGATCCGCACGCCGCCCGCCGCGCCCGTCGCCGCCAACCACGCGCGCGCGGCGCGCACCGCGAGGTTGCGGTCGTCGTCGGGCACGTCGGCACCGCGCGTGACGCACGCGACGTCCGGGACGTCGGTCCGCTCCACCACGACGTCGTCGCCCCACCGCACGGTCTGGAAGAGCGTGCGGAGGTCGTGGTACCCGTCGGCCCGCCGCCCGACGACCTCGAGGTAGAGGTTGACCTTGGCGCGGGCGAGCGCGCGCACTACCGGGCGCGGCGACGGCGCGCGGGCGCCTCCGCCTTCTTCTTCGGCACGCGCGCACCGGACGGCGCCGCAGACGGCGCCGCAGACGGCGCCGCAGACGGCG
>Ga0105048_10018171_pt1 | contig 10822 bp, 7 predicted proteins | sample MAT05_FD_78382 | JGI IMG/M metagenome (GOLD analysis project Ga0105048, IMG submission 78382) | Freshwater microbial communities from Lake Fryxell liftoff mats and glacier meltwater in Antarctica - MAT-05 | ecosystem: Environmental > Aquatic > Freshwater > Ice > Liftoff microbial mat | place...
CAAGGGGGTAGGTCGGCACTACAAACCCTTTTGGAGACCACCACCCTGTATTTATGCGGGTCCGCGGGCCTCGGAGGGCTGAAAATAACCGATTTTTTCCGCGAGTCCGCGAAGTGGGGCTAGATTTACGACGATAACTGATTACGACGACAACTGATTACGACGATAGCAGAGAGTACGACGAGAGCAGAGAGTACGATTTGAAAATTACCGCACTTTGGGGCGCAGAAGAATCGTGTAAATTACGCCCGACCTCAGCGAGGGGTCGGGCGATCATAAAAAGGAGAAGTAGTGCAGGAAACACCATTGCAATTGCAGGAGGGATTTACGGCCACACCATCAGCAGACGGACCGATGATATTGGGTATATTGAGCCAGCAGACCAACGATCCACGGATAGCTAGGTTTTTGACACCCTCAATTTTGGCTGGCTGCGAGATTGGGGTTTTATTTTCCCCAATCCCAGAGCTGCCAACTCACATGATCTAACGATTAGAACTTATTAAGGTTCAATGCGTTTAATCCGCTGAAATTAAGGCCCGAATCTGAGACTTGGGTATCAGAATCTTCCTCAATGGACTAACGGATCTTAACTTTCCTCGCGTAATCAGTCGGCGAACCGATTTGATACTGCACCTCAAGAGGTGCGCTACAGCGTTGATGGTAAGAAGCTCGTGCTCAATACCTGCTGACGATGCTAAAGCCACATTTTCGTGGCCATTATCTATTTGCATCTGATTTTTTAGTACCCTTGGTCAATCGCGGACCCGTGAATATTTTAGTCCGCTCTCATTCGCAATTATCTCGAATCCATGGACCGCGCTTTCGCCCGGACACCAAGACTTCCGCAGCGTTCCACGCTGCGCGCTGCTCTCCATGAGTGTCTTTAAAAGTTCCTCCCAGAGCTCTCATCGTAAACCCGGGTTCCTTCCAGAAATTTGTTCTCCGACAGGAATCCGATCGCACTCAGGTTAAAGATCAAGGGCAGGCTGTCAAATGATTTTCTCCCGGCATTTGGGGCGCTGAGGGTTGACCGTGCCTTCCAGGGCTGTCCACAATTAACCAGTTTGGAGTCAGTATTTTTCTTAAACTTTTTTGAAAGAAACCCGCTTGGCCTGCTCAGCGCTGTGCTCATCACGCAGATGTCCGTAGGTTTTCATTGCCAGCACTCCACCATCTTTGTGTCCCAGCCATCGTGAAAATGTAGGGGCATCGACACCGCTTTCAATGCACATCGTTGCGAAGAGGTGACGCAAGTCGTGGTGCGTGATCCGTTTCATGCCAACCAATTGCGCTCCTCGATCCATGCTTTTCTGGCACTCACGAACACGCATAACGAAAGCGCTTTCGGGTTCATCTGATCGCTCTTTGCGCAGTTGCACCAGCATGGCCGCAAGCTCAGGAATCAGCGGCACAAAACGCACCTCGCCATTTTTTGTTCCCGTCTCGGGATCGCCTCGAACCTGAAGCCGATTTTTCTCAAAATCCACGTCCGACCAGGTGACATGATGCGATTCGCCAACGCGCAGTCCGCTGTAGGCAAGAAATCGCACCAGATGAGCTGCGTCCCGAGAAAATCTCCCCCCACCCTCGGAGATGCATCCAATGAATTTCTGAAATTCAGCGCTTGAGGGCAGTTGAAGTTCTTTTGGACGCACCTTAACTCGCTTTAATGCGCCTGCCGGATTATCAAATATTGCGCCTGCGGTAATGGCGATTTGAAACACGGCTCGCAAGACGCTCAGCGTGTTATTCACCACGGTTGGCGCATATCGGGTTTGGAATTTCGACAGCCATTTACCGCAATCGTCTTCGCCAATTTTTCGAATATCTGTTCCTCGTAGTTCGGGCCAGGTTTTGTGGAGAAATCTGAGCATCAGCCGATAGTAGCTTTTAGTGCTCTTTTTCTGGTCTGGGTTGGCGGCGAGTTGCTCTTCATAAACTTTCACTGCATCGCCAAAGCTCATTTTTCCGTTGCTTACCGCTTGGTTGGAAGTGTTGGCGGAACGGAAGTACTTGATTTGGTCTGGTAGTCGGGCTTTCGCCACCGAAAAGAATTTTGTTTTTAAACTTTTGCGAATCAGCTTGCCGCCCACCTTAAATCGTGCGAAATAAGTTCCTGATGGTTTGTAGCGGATTAAATTTTGTTCCCGAGTGGTTTCCCACGCAGAAGTGGACAGCTTTGGACTCATTTTCTTCGCCACGGGATACAATCAGGGGATACAAAAATCAAATTGAGTCTCCGATAACTTCCGCAAAACCAGAGTAAAGCAGCCGTAGCTCAATTGGATAGAGCATCTGACTACGAATCAGAAGGTTTGAGGTTCAAGTCCTCACGGCTGCACTCCTTGAAATGAGAGAGTTACAAAAGTTTCCAGTGCGCAAACTTCTCCGTACTGCCCGAATACTGGTCCTGAGACACGAGGATTTCTTTGTAGCAGGTTTGGAAACGTCTCGATTTGTCTTGTTCCCGCCAACTGGCCTTCAAGCAAAACACCTTGGCTTTCAGATGATGGTTGTTCGCTTGAACTTTGCTCAGTTGCGGTGCTGGAGGATCTTCTCGAACAGAAAAGGAAACCCGCTCATCCGCGTCACTCCTTCGAACGCCAAACTTTGTAGCAGGCGAGAAAACCACCCGCAAAATCCTCTGGTCGTCGGCCTATCCATTGATCAATCAGTTCCACAGGGAAAAACCCTCCGCATTCGATCTCCGCAGGCGGCAACCAAAAAGGTCCGTCATGCCGCGCACGGTAAAGCCCCACAAACTCCCGGCCAGTCTCCGCACTGGCATCCAGCCTGGCCACCCGCTCCACCGACGCCTCCACCCCAAGTTCCTCCTTCACTTCGCGCACGGCGGTTTCCTCGTAATCACACCCCGCCTCCACATGCCCCGCCGCGCTGCTGTCCCAAAGCCCGGCGCAGCGATCTTTGTGCCTCGACCGTTTTTGCAAAAACAACTCACCGCGCTCGTTAAAGACAAAAACATGAATCGCGCGATGCGGCAGATGCCCTTCGTGAACTTCATGCCGGGAAGCCACCCGCACGACCTCATCCCGTTCGTTCACCACGTCAAACCTCTCCCTATGCACATCCTGCGCGACAGTCCCTGCCTCGCCACCCGCCAATCGCGCAAGCTCCACCCATTGCCCAATCGACAACTGCTCCGCACGCGCCGTTTCAGAAACACCAAGCTGCTTCGCGTAATCTGGCCATCCCTCCAACCCGATCAATTTACGCATCTGCTTTCGCCGCTGCGAAAACCCGCGTTTGACGAGCGATTGAAAAAGCCCCGCTTCACAATCGGGCAACTCACCGGGTTCCCGCGGATCGAGCGTGATCACCGACGATTGCACTTTGGGATTCGGCAGGAAAACCGATGCCGACAAATGTTTTACCAAACGGATGCGCCAGCGACGCCCGAGCAGCACCGTGGGTTGTCCATACACATGCGACCCATGCTGCGCCGCGAGACGCTCCGCCATTTCCCGCTGCACGGTGAACACCATGCGCTGCGCCGGAGAAGGCTCCGCACCAAACGCAAAAAGAATCGGGCTCGTGACGTAATAAGGCAGATTCCCAAGCACCTTAACCGGTTGACGCGGAAAAAGTGTGCGCACATCAAAATCCAGGGCGTCTTCGTGGCGCACCTCCACGCGCTCACTCGCAAACGTTCCACGCAGATAATCCGCCAACCGACCATCCTTTTCGATCAACGTGGCGCTCGCGCATTGCGGCAACGCAAACTCCGATAATGCCCCCAATCCCGGCCCGATCTCGACAAGATGATCCTCCGGCTCAAGTCCGAGCTGATCGACAATCCAACGCGCCAGATTCTGATCGTGCAGAAAATTCTGCCCGAGACTCTTGACCGGCGCCGCCCCGAGTTGCTCGAGCGTTGTTCGAAGCGTGGAAAGATTCATTCCCCGCGACGCCGAAGAAACCTGCGCCCAAAGCTCTTCCTCTGAGCCTTGCCGGGCAACTCATGACCGTGGACAAAGTAGGAGATCGCCGCGCGTCCCACCGTGTATGTGCCGACCCCCGCGACGCCACCGCTGATCGCATTGCCCCAGCCCGGCACGAGCTTCGCAGCCGCTCTCGCGGTTTCGCGACAAACCAGCCCCACGCCAACGTTTGCGCCGATGGCCCCGAGGAATTCTGCGACCAACTTGGGATTCCATTCGCGCCCGCTGATATGAACGATCCCGGAAACCATCGCCGCCTGCAACGCCGTCAGAATCGGAAAATCCGCGAGCGGAATCGGCTGGGCACCAATCGCCCCGCACATCGCGGAGACGGATTTGACCAGAGTTTTTGCAATCGCCTCCTGCGCTTCAACAGACCGCGAAAGCCGCGCCATATCGAGCTTCGCTTCCCCCGGCAGCAATTCAATCACTCGCGCCGCCAGCGCCGCGCCTGGAATCAAAGGCAACGTGGCCTTCAGCGAAACACTCAACTCCGGGCGCGCGTGAAGCGCACCATTCAAATCCCCGGGCGGTCCATCCGAAATCCCGAGGATCGGAGGACGCACGTCGTGCCGCTCATTGAGAAAAGCAACAAGCTCGCATGCACGGTCCAAATCACCCGACTCGGTCGTTCCGCTTCCCGCCACAAGCACCATGTCCGGGATTTCCTCCGCGAGACTGCCCTTCACCACCTCGACAGGCACAGGCAAGCGCCCATCCAGCCAGCGCAACCCGCCACGCGTTTTGTGCGTGATGCCCCGCCATTGACCGCCACCCTCCAAAGAAAAGGGCACTTCATCGCCAAACAACGCCGCAAAAATCGCCGCATCGCTCAAACCCGGAGATCCCACCACCAGAAAACGCGGGGCGCGCGCCAACAGAAACATTTCCTTCAACGGCGTCACCTCGCGCAGAATCGGTTCGCGCAAAGCTCCCGGCAGGCGGGCGGCGATACTTTCAAGACGTTCGCAGATACGAACCAGAGTGTGTGATTTCACAATTTAATAAGTAACACATCGCCACCGCCTTGGATAGCGGCAGCCCTTTTCTTCAAGCATTTGGGTCTGCCAATTTTTTTCTGACTTTTTCCACCTTCGGGCGAACCACCATCGCACAATACGAATTGCCAGGGTTGTTCGCGAAATAGTCCTGATGGTAGCTCTCCGCAGGCCAGAACACCGGCATCGGCGAGATTTCGGTCACGATATGCTTTCCCAACAAGGTCTGCGCCGCATCGCGTGAAGCTTCGGCTTCCGCCTTTTGCTCCGGGCTCTGAAAAAAAATAACGGAACGATACTGCGTTCCCACATCCGCTCCTTGCCGGTTCAACGTGGTGGGATCATGCGCCTGCCAGAACCAATCCAGAATCGTCCGCAAATCGGTGACTGCCGGATCGAAGGTGATCTTCACCACCTCCGCATGCCCCGTCGCACCGGAACAGATTTGCTCGTAGCCGGGCCGTTCGCGCTTTCCGCCCGCGTAGCCGCTCTCCACGCGAACCACGCCGGGAATCATTTTATAAACAGCTTCGACACACCAAAAACATCCGCCGCCAAGCACCAGAGTCTGCATAGAAGAATCACTCATCGTGGGCCACGTTCGTCCAGTTTCCCGAAAATGCAAAAACGCTCCGTCGCGATTTTACCCGGCCACCAGTTCGCGATAGCACCGCGCATAAGCATCACACATCCCCTCAAGCGAGTAACCCCGGCATACGACATCGCGCGCCGCCAACCCCAATTTCACCGTATCATCGGGCCGATCCAACATCCCGACAAGCGCTTTCACCAATTCTACTTCACTGCTTAAGTCTGCAAGAACCCCCGCTTCAGCCTTTCCAAGAATTTCCGCATGCCCACAAGCCGCGTGCGCAACCACCGCGACTCCGCACGCCATGGCCTCCAGAACCGCGTTCGACATGCCCTCATTGACCGACGGCACCGCCAGCACATCAAAACTCTGATACCACGGCACCGGATTATCCTGGAAACCAGCCCAGCGAATGCGTTCACGAAATGGATGAGCCTCAATCTGCGCCAGCACCGATTCGCGCCGCGGTCCGCCATCGCCAACCAGCACGAGAAAACTTCCAGGCCGTTGCGAGGCAATCGCCGCAAAAGCCTCAAGGAGCGCGTCATGCCGTTTGAATGGCCCAAACCGTCCGACCATCCCGATAATCTCCGCATCCACCGGAAGCCCAAGGGCCCGTCGCACCACGGCGCGTTGCCCTGGAGCAAAACGGACGTTGTCCACACCGTTCACAATCGCAACGATCTTCCGCGCAGGAAAACCTGCCCCAACCAACTCTTCAAGCTGCTCCGTCGCAACCGTGTGAATCCTTGCGCAACGCGAATAAAGCACCCGCCGCTGGAACATGCGGCGCGGAGTCCGCTCTGCTGCCGTGAGTTGTGCGTGTTCACCCTGCAGGATTTTTACTTTGTTTCCAAACGCCGCCAAGCCGCCGTAGATCAAGGGTCCAAGGTTGTGGGTATGAACAATGTGCGGCCCACACTCTTTTATCAGTCCACGCAACCAACGCACTGCACGCCATTGAAATCCCGATGCTTTTCCCAACACATGAACGCCGACCCCGGGCTTCAGCCGTTCCGCAAATGCACCTGCGCGTTCAAGGCACGCCATTTCAACCACAAACTCCGGCGGCAATTGGTTTGTCACGTTCACAATGCCGTTCTCCATCCCGCCGGGATCGAGCGAGAACACCACATGCAAAATGCGAATCGGTTCAGGCATCTTTATCCCCATCCAACACCTGCCATGATTCCGGCCTGATCCATGTCCGATCCGTTGCTCCCCACGCAAAGGCTCCGGTCCAATCGCCCCGCCTCATAAATCCCAACCTCCGCACCACCGGACGCAGCGTATGATGCCGACTCAAGAGCATCCACACAGACCGGACTTCCGCGCGATCCATGACTTTCATGGCGTATCGGGCCATGCACGGCTCGGCCCAGCGACTCCCCACAAAACACGCATCCTGAACCGAGAGCAATCCACGCTGCTCGTCAAACTCATCGACGATCCATCCCACCACCTCGCCCCGGTGAACAAAGGAATGCCTTCGCATCCCACAAAGCGGATACCTTTCGTAACGCCAGGTTAACACCGACTTCGAACGATCTCGTAAAACCAACCCTCTGCGTTCACTCTCCGGCCAAACCGTTTCAGCCAAATCTGTCGTCAGCGAAATGCCCTTCCACAAACGCGTTTCCAGCCAATATCTCAAAACGCCTGCCCAACCCCGGTTCCACGAAACGCGACCACCAAATGGCCGAAGCGGCAACGCCCATCTCCCAAGTTCCGTGACGCGGGACCACCGGTTTTGAAACAATCTTTCCGCCGGAAGATTCGGCAAAACCAGCAGGCGTTTCCATCCCCGTTCCTGTGCGGCATTTTCCACCCCATCGACCAAATGCCGCGCCACTCCACAACCGCGCCACGCTTTGTCCAACGCAATATCCCCGATGGCCCCGACCTCCATCTTCCGCCCATTCACAACATAGCTTCGTCCGGCGACCGCCATCATTCCACAAGCCTTTCCCGAGGCGTCGCGAAGCCAGCAAACACAAGGCTCCAAAGAAGCGCTCTCCCCGAGATAGCGCCAGTCCAAATACGCACGATCCACAGACCGCGACCGATTCCGGTTTCTTACCGCAAGGACTTCCTCCTCATGACCACGGTAACCGGATACATCGAGCGATAACCCGCCCGTAATCATTGTCCCGGTCCCTTCCGTCCAACTAAACCGAACATAAGAAATCGTGCTGCCGACCGGATGCGAAAAAGAAACGGCGCAAACACGTCCGAGGGTTTCCACACCCAAGGGCAGATCAATATCGAAAGCAGCGTCTCGCGAAGAGCGCGCCACGGCAAACGCTGATCAAAGAACATCCATGCCGCCTCATGATGGTTCACCGCCAGCAACCTCAGCCACCACCAGAACTTCCAACGCGGCACGACGCCCGCCTCGTAGGCCTTGGTGAAAACCCGCCGCGCATTGCGCTGCATGCGTTCGGCGTTCCTGCTCATGCTGACTGGATGAATCCGCACCGAGGAAATCACCTCGGCCATCAGCCACAAACGCCCGCGCTGCCCGATCCGTATCCACATGTCGCGATCCTCCGAACTGGTCAGTGTCTCATCAAACCAACCCGCCGCCTCCAACGCATGCTTTCGCAGTACAACCGACGACGAACCAAACCGGCTGCGCAACAGCACTTCAGCCGGTCGAATCTCGCGATCGAATCCGGACACCACCTTTTTTGGGAGCACGCCGCCCTGAGGATCGATCAAATCATGCCGACACGCCACGAGAACAAAATCCGTTGGGAGTTCCATCAGCTTTTGCACGCAGCGCTCCAGCATTTGCGGCCACCACAAGTCATCCGCATCGATCAATCCGATCAACTCATGGCGGGCATTCCGAATTCCAGTGTTCCGCGCAGCGGGAAGCCCCGCGTTCTTCTGCCAAACATAGCGCACACGCTCATCCCGAATAGCCTCCACCACTTCCTTCGTTGCATCGGTGGATCCGTCGTCCACGACGATGATTTCAAACTCGCGATGCGTCTGAGAGAGAATCGAACCAATAGTTGCCGGCAGATAGTGCGCGTAGTTATAGGCCGGAATAACCACAGTCACTGATGGCATACTCATGGCCTCGCCACCTGAGGACTCAGTTTCCCTCCCGCTCCCCGACCTTGCTGCAGTGCCGGAAATCTCGTTCATTCCAAAAACTCCGGCGTTGCTTCGGTTCGATGCACTTCAGCCATTGAGGAAAAAGATCGACCCACGACCTCCACGCTTCCTACGCGTTCTCAATCGCGTGGTAGTTGTAGTAGTAGTCGTTCGAGTAGTAGTAGTACTGGTAGTAGTTCTTCGTCGCGGACAGATCGAGCCGATTGAGAATGAACCCGTAGAAGTTCGCTCCGTTGGACTGCAATACCTCAAGCGCCACCTTGATGTTCTTCATCGGCGTTTTGCCGCTCCAAATCACAAACATCACGCCATCCACGACATTCTGCATCACCGAGGTCTCGGAGAGACCAAGTACCGGCGGAGTATCCAGAATGATCCGGTCATATTTCCCGCGCAATTCCTGCAATAAAGCCGCAAACCGCTCAGATCCGAGCAACTCGGTTCCCGAGTCCAAGTGTTTGCCTGCCGTAATAACGTGCAGACCATCCATGCCCGAAGCGCGACAGGCCTGATCCAACGGCGCATCGCCGAGAAGGTATTCGCTTAGCCCCGGCGTTTTCCGGTAGCCAAACAACCGGTGCAACCGACCGCGGCGCAAGTCGGTATCGATCAGAATCGTCTTCGCACCCGCACGCACAAACGAATACGCAAGATTCGATGCTACCACAGTCTTTCCTTCGCGCGGCATTGAGCTGGTGACCATGATCACCTGCGGCTGTTTGGTCGCCGCACCCATGGATAGCAGGTTGGTCCGAATCACCCGGAAGTTTTCCACAAGGTGCGTCTGCTGCCCTTCCTCCGAGTCAATCAATGCCGGTGGCTGCATTTCCTCATCGCCCACCTGTGGAACAACGCCCAGGCCACGAATGTGGAATGTGGACTCCACCTCCTCAATGTTTGAAACCGTGTGATCAAGATACTCCATCAAGAAAGGAACCCCAATTGCCGCTACACAGCCGACAACCAGACAAATGATAAGCAGCTTGGATCGGTTGGGGGAGATCGGCTTCTCGTGCAACTCCAGCAACCCGATGTACTGAAGGGAAACCCGTTCGCGATCCTGGGCAAAATCCAGGGTGTTTAGGCGCTTGGCCATGCGCTGATAAAATGTGCCCCATGCCAAGTCTCCTGATGAGTTGATGCTATAATCACGCTTCAACTGGTAAAACGACTTCTTGGCTTCGTTAAAATCAGGAAGCTGTTTTTCCAAATCCGCGAGTCGCACCTTCATCTGGTCATACTCCAAATCAAACCGTGCTTTTTCACCGGAATACTCAACATCCAAAACTTGCTGTGATTCGGCCAACTTCTTTTCCAATTCCCGCATGACTTTATGCCCCGGAAGATAGGTGATGGATGCCTTGCGAACCTCCGCCTCAAGTTGACGCACTTCCCTTTCCGCACCCTGCCAGGATCGTTCCGTTTGAACCATCGACGGCACGACCACAAATCCGGGGGCCGCCGCCTGTTGATTTTGCGAATTATCGTTAATGCTGGAACCATCGTCCTTGGGAGCGGAATCCGGGTTAAAATCCGAACCCGGAGCGGCTTCCCCCTGGGAGAGCACATCGCCGACGCTAAGCATCTTCTCGCGGGCTCCAGAGATCAGTGACAATTTCGACACCACATCCAAATCCTCAGAATCCAACCTGTTTCTTACAGAATCCGCTTCATCAATTTTCTGCTGGAGCCTCACCACTTCCTTTGGAATCGATTGCACCTTGCGCAAAGCAATTTCAGCCTCGGTCATTTCCTTCTCGTTGATAAAGTCGAATTTGCGATCCGCCTTTTCATCCATCCTCTGCGACATCTCCTCCATCTCCCGGGTGAAAGCCTTCATCGTGCTTTCGAACAGCTCAACACGTTTCTCCTCGCGGAACCTCAAATACTCCTCAATCAACATCTTGGGAAAAACTTCCGCCCATCTTTTGTTGAATGGATAAAACCCAATCTCCAAATCGCGCTCTGAATTCAACCGAAACACCATCTTCTTGATATGCTCACGCCGAATTGCCTGGGCACTCGCATTCACCCCCAAACGACGCATGGTGCGTTCCAAAACTGGTGCTGAATTGATCCCGCGAACCACTTGAGAAAGGCGACTGTCGCGATACACTTTGTCAGCGTCATTCGGGAGGTTGACG
>Ga0105048_10018172_pt1 | contig 10822 bp, 11 predicted proteins | sample MAT05_FD_78382 | JGI IMG/M metagenome (GOLD analysis project Ga0105048, IMG submission 78382) | Freshwater microbial communities from Lake Fryxell liftoff mats and glacier meltwater in Antarctica - MAT-05 | ecosystem: Environmental > Aquatic > Freshwater > Ice > Liftoff microbial mat | place...
GTGCCGGACGAGCTGGCCCATGCTCACCCACCCACCCCGCAAATGCGCGACGAGGAAGAAAAGGAACCCCGCCGCACCCATCAGCCCAAACTCGCCGAGAAGCTGGACATAGTCGTTGTGGCTGTAGATCGGATCGGACTGCACCATGACGTCGCGAAACTGACGGCCAAAGTAGAGATACGTGGCGCTGCCCGTGCCGACCATCGGACTGAGGGCAAACTGCTTGAGCGCCGCGCCCCAGAGCGCCGCCCGGTAGTTGGAGTCGTTTGAGGTCGCCTCGACCCGGGTGCGGAGAAGATCGCTCCCTTTCACGACCATGAAGACCGTACCCGCCAGCGTGACCGCGACGACGATGGTCGCAATGGCGATGGAGAAGCCCTTCCCGTGACTTTTCCGCTCCCTCACGAGGAAGCTCAGCGCCGCAAAGACGATCAGCCCGGCGACGGTGCTCGCGTACCCGCCCCGGCTGCCGGTGAGCACCAGACAAGCTCCGCACATCACGGCTGCATAGCCTGCGATGAGCCGGCCCCACAACTTCCACCGGCCCCACCAGGCGACGGCCAGCCCAAGCAAAAAGGCCACTTCCAGAAATCCCGCGAGCTGATTCGGGTTGCCGAAAAAGCCGCTCGCGCGCTTGCCGTAATCGGCCCGGGGGAGCTCGCTGAAGATCATGAAGTTCTCGCCCTTGAAGTACTGAATCGCCCCGACGAGCGCATTCGCGCAGCCGAGCAGCAAGAGAACGGCCACGAGCCAGGCTCGCAGCCGGGGCGACACCGCGTAGAACGCCGTCACGAAGTACACGATGCCGCCCCCGAGGAGCATGAAGAGATCAGGCCGGGCGATGAACTCCACCGGCGAAAACACCGTGCGCAACACCATGTAGGCCAAGAAGACGCCGGTCGCGATGAGGGGCAGACGCGCCTTGGCCGGAAGGAAAACCCGCGAGATGGGAAACCAGCTCAACAGTCCGGCCACCACCAGCACCCCATAAGCCGGCAAACTGGAGGCAAAAAGCCACCCGCCGCGAAACATCTGCATGCCGACGATCGCGGCCACCAAAAGGAAGGAGAGCAGATACTGCACGCGTCGAGGTTGAGGGCTTTACAGAAAGACAAAAAAGCCCCCGGTCACAATGTGGCCGGGGGCTTTAGATTTGAACTCGGATCAATGCTGGAGGCCAGCAAGATCTTGGAGGATCACGGAGTGGTCGAGCAGGGACCGACAGTGGTGCCGAGAATCGCCGTGTAGCGGCTAAGGAGATATTGCGGAACCTGAATCGTGCGATTCCGGAAGCAGATGGTCGTGAGGTCGGTCGGGTCCGCCGCGGCACGAAGCGGGGCGAGAATCGAGAACGCAGAAGCTCCGGCCACCACGGCCAGAACCATTGAGATGGAACGTTTAGATTTCTTCATGGGTTGTTGTCTTGGTTGATTTTCTTGTCTTTGGCAAGGGCGGATTGACCGAACTGCGCCCAGATTTACTGAACGCGAGGCTTCTGGAGGAGCCCGCCCGGGGATGCGCCGAAAGGGTTTATCAATTGGGCAGAAGGTGTCTAGAGTTTTTTTCCGGTCTCGCGGTGAATCGACTCGGGCCTTTGGCCGTGGCTCGGTCCGGCAGATGGAAGAAGACGCGCTCCCAACCACGAAGAGCGTGACCAGCGTCCATTCGGTGCGCACTTTGGAGAGCCATGCCGATCTACGAGTTCTTCTGCCCCGATAACCATAAAATTTATTCCTTTTTCGCCCGCAGCCTCGCCTACTCCTCGCTCACTCCCCGTTGCCCGGACGATAACCGGTTCCGGATGGAGCGAATGCTGTCGAGATTCGCGGTGACGGGCCGCGCCAGGGAAGCGCCGGAGGGCGCAGGGTCCGAAGAGGCCGACGATCCGCGACTGGAGACGGCGATGGCCGAGGTCGAGCGGGAATTTAGCTCGATGGACCCGGACCATCCCGACCCGCGGCATGTCGCGCGGATGATGCGGACCGTGACGCATCTGAGCGGCGAGAAAATGCCCGAGCAGATGGAAGAAATGATGCGCCGGCTCGAGTCGGGAGAGGCCCTCGACAAGCTGGAAGACGAGTTTGGAGACTCCGCGGACGCCCTGGGTTCGGAACCGAGTGACGAAGACTCGCTCCTCCGCTCCGGCGATCTGAAGAAGATTCGGGAGAAGCTGCCCGCGGCGCGGCCCCGCACGATCCGCGACCCGATGCTGTACGAGATGAGCGAATACGCGGAGCTGCCCTCCACTCCAGCGGAGCGCGGAACCTCCAAGGCGAAGGCTACGCGCCGAAAGCCCGGGTCGAGCCGCTAGACGTTGCGCGGGCGGGGCGATGCCCGCACCAGCACCTCGATCTCCGCAGTCTGCGGAAACATGTCGAGCGGCGTCACCGCTTCGATCTCGTAGGTCGGAGCGAGTCGCGCCAGATCGCGCGCGAGGGTGGCGGGATTGCAGGAGACGTAGAGCAATTCCGCGGGGCGCGCCGCGACCAGCAGCTCGATGACCCTGGGTGCCACGCCGATCGCCGGCGGGTCGAGGATCACGGTGGTGCGCTCCGGATCGGCCGTCGCCAGCACATCGCCGAGCAGCGCCGCCACGTCGCCAAGCAGATAACGTTCGCGCCCGGTCGCCCGGCGGCGGGCGTGTTCGATGGCGTTCGCATTCTCCTCGATCCCGATCACTTCCTCAAAATGCCCCACGAGATGCCGGGCAAACAGCCCCGCGCCGCAATACGCATCCACGAGCGTCGCCTGCCCCCGACGCACCGAGTCTCCGACGAGCGCGACGAGGGCCTCGGTCACCTCGGGATTCGTTTGCTCAAAAAACGGGCCGCCCCCCGACGCGCGCAGCGCGTAATCGCCCTCCGGCACCGCGGCGCGGCGCAGCTCTCGCAAGGCCGCATTCACCGTCGGCGCCGCGATCGCGCAGTCCGCGACGTCCACGATGGTGTGGGCGCCCTGGGCAAAAAAGCCCGCCACTCCCCCTCCGACATGGACCCGGATACGATTGCGATAACCCAGAGGCCGCGGCGACGGAACGATCGGGCGCATCGGCACGCGGTCCAACCGGCCCACGCGCCGCAAAGTCTGCTCGACCTGCTGCTGCTTGAGCGCGAGCTGCTCGGGGTAGGCGAGGTGCTGATACGCGCAGCCACCGCAGAGCCCAAAGACCGGACAGGCCGGGGACACGCGGGCCGCGGAGGGCGTCAAGACCTCGAGCAGCTCCGCCTCCACGAAGTTCTTCTTCCGCCGCACGACGCGCACCCGCACGCGCTCCTGCACCGCCGTGAACGGTACGAACACCACCTGCCCTTCGTGCCGCGCCACGCCGGCGCCGCCAAACGCGAGGTCCTGGATGGTGACTTCCAGTTCGGTGCCGGGATGCATCTCAGGGAAAAAGAAGAGGCTTCCGCCAGACGACGGAAGCCTCTTTCGGAAAGGCCGGGCGCAGACTAGTAGCCGTAGTCGGTCCGCGAGTAGCGGTACTTCGTCTCGAAACCCAACTCCGGCGGGAACTCTTCGTAGCCGCCGTGAATCCACGGGATATTGCTCCGATAAGCGGGACGATACGAACCACGCTCGGTCGGAAAGGGAAAGGTGAACAGCTCGCACAAGCCGACATGCAGGCGGTAGAACATCCGCCCCACACCTTTCACCACGCCATAGCTGGCCGCAGCGGAGTTGCCCTCGCGCTCATTGATCTTCACGACCGTGGAGGGCACCTCGGTGATACCGTACAGAAGATTGGAAACGGCGCGTCCGAGCTTCCGCGTCGGGCCAAAATCGTTCATCGGGGGATCCTGGATATCCGCGAAGGCACTGCCCGCAAGCACCAGGACGAGGCTGAGACTGAGGAGGATTTTCATGAGCACGCGCAGACTAGGGCCAGCCCTCGGGGGATGGCAACGGACATTTTTCCCGCAAAGATCCGCACCCTGTGCCGCGCAAAACGAGAGATTGGCGGCGCGTCCGCGGAATGGTAGTTGGAGGGCCTATGAACATCACCAAATTGCTCACCGCGGGCGCTTTTGCGTTTGCGATGCTCGCCACCCCCGCCTTCGCGGAAACCTGCTGCGAAAAAGCCAAGGCCGCGGGCAAGACCTGCGAACACAAGTGCTGCGTGGAAGCCACCAAGGACGGCAAAGTCTGCAAGAAGTGCAATCCGGACAAGTAACCGTCCCCTCCCGAGAGCAAATCAAGAAGGCCGCCCCCAGCGATGGGAGCGGCCTTTTGATTTTCGGAAAATGCGCGGCGCTTACTTGAGCTTCTTCACCTTCTCCCACTTGCCCGTCTTCGCGGACTTCAGCACCGCGTCGCAGACGTACTGCGTCTCGAGCGCGTCGCGGAAGGTCGGACCGACGGGCTTCCACTTCTTGCCGCCGAGGGTGCCGAGGAAGTCGGCGACCTGATGGGTGAAGGTGTGCTCGTAGCCGATCTGCAAGCCGGGCACCCACCAGTGCTTCATGTAAGGCTGATCACTGTCGGTGACGTGGATGTTCCTCCAGCCGCGCGTCAGCCCACCGTCGCGGTGATCGAAGTATTGCAGCCGGTGGAGATCGTGCAAATCCCACGCGACGGAAGCGTTCTCACCATTGATCTCGAGTGTGTAGAGCGCCTTGTGGCCGCGGGCGTAGCGGGTGGATTCAAAGGTCGCGAGCGAGCCATTTTCAAAGCGGCAGAGGAAGGCGCACGCGTCGTCGATTTCGACTTTCTGCTTCTTCCCGGTAGCCGTGTGCGTGCGCTCCTTGATGAAGGTCTCCGTCATCGCAGTGACTTCGACGATCGAGCCATTCAGCCAGATCGCCGTGTCGATGCAGTGCGCGAGCAGGTCGCCCGTGACGCCGCTGCCCGCGGCCTTCGCATCGAGTCGCCAGAGGCCCGCGCCGCCCTGCGGGAGTTCGGCGCTGATCGTCCAGTCCTGAAGGAACTTCGCGCGGTAGTGAAAGATCTTCCCGAGCTTGCCTTCGTCGATGAGCTGCTTGGCCAGGGTCACGGCGGGCACACGGCGGTAGTTGTACCACACGATGTTTGGCACGCCGGCTTTCTCGATCTCCTTCACCATGGTCTCGCCCTGCTTGCCATCGAGCGAGAGCGGCTTTTCGCACATCACGATCTTGCCCGCTTTCGCCGCCGCGATGGCGATCTCGGCGTGGCTGTCGTTCGGCGTGCAGATGTCGATGAGGTCGATGTCCGAGCGCTTCACGAGCGCCTTCCAGTCCGTCTCGATCGACTCAAAGCCCCACTTGTCGGCGTAAGCCTGCGCCTTCGCCGCATCGCGCCCGCAAGCCGCCTTGAGCACGGGTTTGACGGGGAGATCGAAAAAGTGCGGGGCCTGCGAGAAGCCATTCGCATGCGTGCGGCCCATGAAGCCATAGCCGACGATGCCGACGTTGATGGATGGTTTTGCCATAGTGAGAGGGTTTGGGAGTGGGTGGTATTGGGTGGAAAGGGGGCGCATTCCAGCGGGCCAGAGGGAAAATTCCAAGCCCCAGATTGCGCCGCGCGCACGATGGCGCTCGCCGTTCCTGCTGGCGTGGGCGGAGAAAGAGGCCGTCGCCGCTCACAAATGGGCGCTCATGCACGCACCGACAGCAACAGGCGCGTCTCCAGCGGCGGCGGCGTGCAGGGCGAGAACGCCCCCGGGCGTGCGCTTCGAGAGCGGGGGGCGATCAGGCTCCGTAGGAGCTTTCCACGCGCTGGGCCACGTCGCGGTAGCTGTAGTCCACTTCGTAGATTTCCTTGAAGCAGGCGAGCGCGTCGTCCTTCTTCGAGAGGAGCCCATAGACGAGGCCCAGTTCGTAGAGGATTTCCTTTTTCAAGCCATCCATGGCGAGCAACTCACTGGCGGCGTCCTTGAGCTGTTTGCCCGCGAGATCGAGCATGCCCTTTTCCTTGTAGCACTGGCCGAGATACCGCATCGCCTTGATGCGCGCGTTCGGATTCTGGCGCGCACGCTGGAGGGACTCGATGGCTTCGCCGTACTGGCCGGCCTGGACCAGCAGTTCGCCGAGTTCAAACCGCAGTTGAAGATCGGTCGGGTTGCGTTCGATCCGTTGGCGCGCTTCGGCGATGAGGAGTTCGTCGCGCGTTTTGCGCAGCTCGGCGGCGGCCTGCCCGGCTTCGTCGATGGCCTGCCGGTAGGCGGCCTGCTCGTCCTCGGGCAGGGCGGCGCCTTCCCCCGCGAGCCAGGCCGCGGTGGAGGTGGCGTAGTCTTCCTGAGCCTCGATCTGCATCGCGGTGAGCTTCATCTTCAGATCGGAAAGCTTGCGCACCACGCCGGGGTCGCCGCCGTTCAGCACCGAGTTGGTGTGCTCGTAGTACCAGATGGCGTTCCCGAGCATCTCCTCCGAGGGGCCCACTTCGTGGCGCTCCTCCGAGAGCTTGGCCATCCGCTTGCAGTTGTCCACATGGGTCCGATCCGCGTCCCACTGGACGTAGAGTTCGGCGAGCATCTGGTCGAGGGCCTCGGCGCTCCGGACGATGCGGCTCTTCTGTTCGAGGGCGGCGGCTTCTTCCTTGTTCGCCAGCTTGTCCTTGAAGCTGCCTTCCCGGTCCCAGCCGCCCTTCTTCATCGTCGCCGTCGCCGCGGCGTCCTTGCTCCGCTTGATGGCGATCATGTCGGCGGGATTGGCCGCCGCGATCTTCGAGTAGATCTCGACCGCTTTATCCGAGTCGCCGTTGGTTGTGTAAAGTTCGCCCAGCTCGTGCATGAGCTTGGCATCCGTGGGATTCGCATCGACCAGCGTCTCCAGGGCAAACGCGGCGGTTTCGGGCATGTTCGCCGCTTTCGCCGCTTCCTTCAGGAGGTGATTGGCCTGCGCGTTGGTGGGATCGGTCTCAAAGGTTTTCTCCGCCATTTCAATGGCTTCGAGCGGGTTTTTCTTGAGCACGCTGCCGCCTTTGAGCGAGGCGCTCGAGAGGCCGGAGAGGAAACTCTTTTTCCCTTTGTTGGCCGCCAGCTCCACCTTGCGCAGCCGCTTGCGCCCGTCGAGGAAGGTCGGATTTTCTTTCAGCACCGCCTGGATGAGCGAGATGGCGTAGCCGTAGTTGCGGAGTTCGACTGCGCTCAGCGCCTTCAGCCAGAGCTGGCGGGCGTTTTCAGGCAGTTCCTTGTCGGTCATGATGGGCATAGGAGGAAGTGCGGCAAACTAGCACCGCGCTCCGGGCTTTGACAATGGCGGCGGCACGGAGCCGCGCAAAGTCACCCGCGGTCCGCACGATGCCCGACGCTCCGCTGCGTCCGAGCACGGCCCACTCCCCAACGACCCCGCCCGTCCCTACCGGCGCAGCGGTTCCGCGGCGCCCGCCTTTTTCTCCGGCGAAGCGGAGACCATCTTCAGCAGATACTCTTTTTCCTTCTTCGCGTTCTCGAAGTAATTGTCCGTCCCGTGCTCAAAGAGCACCGTGAAGGCAAACGTCGCGGCAATGAAAAGCGCGAACCAGAATAGGGAACGGATTAAGGACATGGCAGAAGGATTTCTTGGGGTACTGCAAGAGCTGCGCCACGGCAACCGTCATCTCCGCCACCGCTCGCCACGCGGCGCACGCTCCACCCATTCGTGCAGATGAGTGAAGGTGTACACGATGAGGTAGCAGACCAGCGAGAAGGCAAAGAAGGTGCCGGAAAACGCCAGCGCCTGGGGATTGGTCGCCGGATTCGCCAGTCGCGCGGCATCGGCCACCGTCTCGATTGGCGCGGTCAGTGCGTCCCAGGAATTCCAGCGGACAAAACGCCCGAGATAAATGCCAAACGCGCTCACCCCGAGCATGCCCAGCGCAAAGGCCCAACTGACCGCCTTGCCATACCAGCCGCGCACCACTTCCTGCATCAGGTAGAGCGACAGGTAGCCGATGAAGAGCCCGGTGAGCGCAAACGCCATGATCGTGATGAGATCGTACCAGAGCGGCACCCCGGGCCGCGGATGCAGGTGCTGGAGGTCGGTGACGATGTAGGGGGCATTCGGGAAAAAGAGGAACCAGATGACAAAGCACACGCCCACGATCGGCCAGCGCCGCCCGCGGCTTCGGCGCAGGCCGTAGATCGGCAGCGTCGCCGCCAGCGGGATCCAGGCGAGGAAGAGATTCCAGAGGAAGGCGGTGAAGGCGACGTGGTTCGTATAGACCGCCCGGAACTGGACGAGCCCAAAGCACAGCACCGACGCCAGCCCGAGCGCGACCAGCGCCGCCCACTGCTGGCGACCGGAGATGACACGATCGCTCAAGGCGTTCATGTCGTCGGATTGGCCCGATTCGGAATCATCATCAGGCGCTTCCATGTATCAGGCTCCGTTCCCAAGCCGGAGAAAAGTGCGGGCTGCTGGCAACTCCGGGCCGGCCACGCCGGTCACGGCGCCGGCGCGGGCGTGGTGGGACCGAGTTCCTCGGTCTTCTCCACCTCGGTGCCCCAGAGCTTCCACTTCTCCCCATCGCGCCGCAGGAGATGCCAGCCGGTCACGCGATTGTCCTTCAGATCGTCCGGGCCGAGCAACCGGCGCGTCTCCTGCACAAAGCGCACCCGGATCGCCCCATCCTTCACGCCATCGAATTGCGCGCTCTGCAGATCGTAAAGCAGCGTGTACCGCGCGGCCTGCTGCTGCGCAAAAGCCTTCGTCGCTTCGAAATGCGGGCTGCTCGGATGCACCGTCCCGGCGATCGCCTCGGCGTTCCCGGTCCGCATCGCTTCGAGATTGGCCCGCACCGTCGCCACTGCCGCGCTCTGGTCGTCTTCCGTGATCTTTTCGCAGCCGGTGAAAACGAGCGCCACCAGAGCCAGCAGCCGCAGGGAAAAGGAGAGGGATTTCATGAGCGAGAGAGTGCCGCGTGCAGTGGGTTAGCCCAGCCCGGCGGCGTTGCAAGAGTGGAAAGCGCACCGTTGTCGGCCCCGCGCCGCACGCCTATACCGGCCCGCGTGCCGAATCCCTTTGCCATCCTCGGACTCCCCGCCCGCCCCTGGCTCGACGCCGCGGCGCTTCAGTCGGCGTTCCACCGGCTGGGCGCTCTCCACCACCCGGACTCGCCCGGCGGAGCGACCGCGGCCTTTGCCGCCGTGAATTCCGCATGGCAGGCGCTGCGCGACCCGGCACAGCGCCTCCGGCACCTCCTGGAGATCCACGGCCACACACCCACTGCAGGTGCCGCCGCGATCCCTCCGGCGCTCGCCGACACCTTCATGGGCCTCGCCGCCCTGCGCACCGCGCTCGACCGCTTCCTCGCCCGCCACACCGCCGCCAGCGGCGCCCTCGCCCAGGCCCTGCTCGCTGGCGAACGCACCGACCTCACGCGCCGGCTCCGCGAAGCCCTCGCGCACCTCGAGGCCAGCCGCGCGCAGTCCCACGACACCCTCCGCGCCCTCGACGCCGCCTGGGACGCGCGCGACGCCACCACCCTCGCGCACCTCGCCACCCTCCAGCAGTCCCTCGCCTTTCAGGGAAAGTGGAGCGACCAACTCCGCGAGGGTCTCTTCCAGCTCGGCGCGTAACCCACCCGTCTCCTCTGCATCCTTTCCCATGATCCTCGGCATCGACCTCGGCACCACCAATTCCCTCATCGGCGCGATGGACGCCGGCTTTCCCATCCTCATCGCCGACGCCGACGGCGAGCGGCTCACGCCCTCGGTCGTGCATTTTCCGGCCAGTGGAGAGCCGCTCGTGGGACGCGCCGCCGCACGCCAGCGCGCGCTCGATCCCGCACTCACCGTGTACTCCGCGAAACGCTTCCTCGGTCGTCGCGTGGGCGAGGAAGCCGACGACGTGAGCTACGCCCTGGCCGGCGCGCGCGGCGAGCCCGTCCGCTTCCGCGTGCGCGACCGCGAGGTGTCGCCGGAGGAAATCTCCGCGCTCGTGCTGGGGAAACTCAAAGCCGACGCCGAACGCGCCCTCGGCACCGCGGTCACCCGCGCCGTGATCACCGTGCCCGCGTACTTCAATGACGCCCAACGCAGCGCCACCCAGCGCGCCGGCGCCCTCGCCGGCCTCACCGTCGAGCGCATCGTCAATGAGCCCACCGCCGCCGCGCTCGCCTACGGTCTCGACAAGCTCCGCGACCGCGCGCGCATCGCCGTCTATGACTTCGGCGGTGGCACCTTCGACATCTCCATCCTCGAGCTGAACCAAGGCGTCTTCCAGGTGCTCGCCACCGATGGCCACACCCGCCTCGGTGGCGACGACATCGACCGCGCCCTCATCGCCGAGTGCCGGCTGCCGATCGCCGACTGGCAGAAGCGCGACGTGATCGTGGAAGCCAAGCACCGGCTCTCGAGCGCGGAGGCCGTCGAGCTTCCGCTCCCCTTTGCGCAGGGCGGGGAAAGCCTCGTCTATCGGCTCACCCGCGCGGAACTCGAGCGGATCGCGCGGCCCATCGTCGAGCGCACCCGTGAGCACTGCCGGCGCGTGCTGGCCGACGCCCGACTCGCGCCCGCCGATCTCGACGCCGTGATCCTCGTCGGCGGCCAGACCCGCATGCCACTCGTCCGGGCCTTCGTCGCCGACTTCTTCGGCCGCGAGCCGGATACTTCGCAAAATCCCGACGAGGCCGTGGCCCTCGGCGCCACCATCCAGGCCGGCATCCTCGACGGCTCGGTGCAAAACGTCGTGCTCCTCGACGTGACGCCGCTCTCGCTCGGCATCGAGACCTTCGGCGGGCTCATGAATGTGATCATCCCGCGCAACTCGACCATCCCGCTCAAAGCCGGCGAGATGTTCACCAATGCCGTCGCCGGCCAGCGCGCCATGCGCATCCAGGTGCTGCAAGGCGAGCGTGAACTCGCCAAAGACAACTGGCCGCTCGGGCACTTCGACCTGCCCTTCGAGCCCGCGCCGAAAGGCCA
>Ga0105048_10018173_pt1 | contig 10822 bp, 9 predicted proteins | sample MAT05_FD_78382 | JGI IMG/M metagenome (GOLD analysis project Ga0105048, IMG submission 78382) | Freshwater microbial communities from Lake Fryxell liftoff mats and glacier meltwater in Antarctica - MAT-05 | ecosystem: Environmental > Aquatic > Freshwater > Ice > Liftoff microbial mat | place...
GACCGCGACCTGTGCCGCGCTCCATCCTATGTTGTAGAACACCGGGTCGGTGCTGTCTGCCGGCCGGAACGAGGCGAACGGGTTGCGTCCGGCGCGGGTGGTGTCGGTCGCCTCGGACGCGGACAGGTAGTGCCGCTGTGCAGCCCAGCGCTCGCCATGATGCGGCGTGAAATCGCCCAGGAAGCTGCGGATGCGCCCGTCGGCATGCCGCTCGGCCTTGACCACCCGGATGCGAAGCTGGGCGTTCTCGGGTGAGTAGGTGGCGAACACCATCGCCGCATGCCCAGGGAAGGCGGTCATCAGCTTCGACACGACGTCGGAAGACAACCCGAGCTGGCCGACCTCTTCGCGTCCCGCGGTGATCCAGCGCTCGCCCTGCAGCATGCGCAGATCGAAGCCGCCGCTGCCGCGCCCGGCGATCTCGCCCAGCAGCGACCAGTTGTCCAGCGGGTAGCGCACCGTCGTTGCGGCCGACACCGGCCAGCTGGTCCAGCGCGGCTGGAACTGGCCACCCGCCGCCTGTACCTCGCGCATCGGCGCGAGCAGCGTCATCGCTGTGACTACCCATATGAGTACCCAGATGAGCACCCAGCTGATTACCTCGATCGGCAACGATGCCGGTGGACGCTGACACTGATGGTGCCGCTGCCGCTGAACCATGCAAAGCCTCTCAGAGAATCCTCGGGAGACAGTCCGCCCTGTGGCGCGATGCGAACGCACATTCGCCAGCATAAACCCGGCACCGCTGGTCCGGCAACGCTGACCCGCCACCGCCGTGCGCAGCGACCTGCCGTGGTGGCATTGGACAGGTTCCGCGGTACATGCCGCCAGCGCGGGAAGCGGGCGGGGATTGCCGATACTGGGGTAGCCGGCGAAAGCGATTACGGAAAGCGGGGACAGACCTCATGCGGAGTCTGTCCCCTGGCCGTGGCTTTGGCAGGTGCCGCGGAAGTCGACCCCTTTCCGAGCCGGGGACTGACCCTCAGGGTCTGTCCCCTCACCCCACATGCCGCGGAAATCGACCCCTTTTCGTACAGTCGCTGGCGCCGTCGACTTGGCGGGGACAGACCCCATGCGGGGTCAGTCCCCTGGCCGCCTGGCCGTCGGTGCCCGGTCGTCGGTCGCAACCGCTCCGGTATACTTCGCGCCCCCGGCGAGCGGGCACTGGTCTTGCCGCCTCGCCCCACCCAAGCCGGCCCTGCGATGAACGTTTTTTACGAGGAAGAAGGCGAGCTGCGCTCGGGCAGTGTGCTGGCCGACAACACGACCTCGCTGCAGGTCGAGGCGCCGCATGGCAAGCGATCCAAGGTGAAGGCGGGCAACGTGCTGCTGCGCTTCGAGGCGCCGGGCGCCAAGGCGTTGATCGATGACGCGCGCTTGATCGCCGAAACGCTGGACACCGACTTCCTGTGGGAGGCGATCACTGCCGATGAATTTGGCTTCGATGCGGCCGCGACCGAGTATTTCGGCGCGACGCCAAGCGTGATCCAGCGGGCGGCGATGCTGCTCAAGCTGCATGCAAGCCCGATGTACTTCTACAAGCGCGGCAAGGGGCTGTACAAGCGCGCGCCAGCCGAGTCGTTGAAGGCGGCGCTGGCCGGCATGGAGCGCAAGCGCCGCGAAGCCGAGCAGCTGGCCGACTGGGCGGCGGCGCTGGCGCACTTCGAACTGCCGGAACCGATGCGTCCGTTGCTGACCTCGCTGCTGCATGCGCCGGACAAACAGTCGATCGCCTGGAAGGCGCTGGAGGCAGCCTGCACCGCGACCGGCATGAGCGTGCCGCACCTGCTCGAGCGTTGCGGCGCGCTGGCGTCGGCGCATGACTATCACTTCGGCAAGATCCTGTTCGAGCATTTCCGCGCTGGCACCGGTTTCGATCTGGACGGCGCCGAGGCAGCTGCAGTAAACGCTCAACTGACTCCGCCGCCGGTGCTCGACACCGCGCCGGTGGCCGCGTTCTCCATCGACGACAGCGCGACCACCGAGATCGATGATGCGTTCTCGGTGCAGCCGCTGGGAGGCGGATGGCGTATCGGCGTGCATATCGCTGCACCCGCCCTGGGTGTGGCTATGGGTTCGCCGGTGGACGAGGCGGCACTGTCGCGCCTGTCCACTGCCTACTTTCCCGGGCGCAAGATCACCATGCTGCCGGATGCGGTTGTCGAGCGCTTCACGCTGGCGGCCGGACGCACCGTGCCCGCGTTGTCGCTGTATGCCGATGTCGATGCCGACTTCACGCTTCGCTCGACCCGCAGCGTGATCGAGGCGGTGCCGATTTCCGACAACCTGCGGCTGGAGCACCTGGAGCCCTGCTTCGACGAGGCAGCGCTCGCCCGGGCTGCGGCGCTGCCCGAGCCGCGCCTGGATCATCCGCGGGGCGGCGAGCTGTGGACGCTATGGGGCTTCGCGCAGAAGCTGCAGGCCCTGCGCGGCAAGCAGCCGGACATGCCAGGCAGCGGCGGCCGGATCGAGTACACCTTCGTGGTCGACGGCGAGCAGGTGATGTTGAAGCCGCGCGCGCGCGGCGCACCGCTGGACACGCTGGTGGCCGAGCTGATGATCTTCGCCAACAGCCAGTGGGGCGGTGAGCTCGCGCGTGCCCAGGTGCCGGCGATCTATCGGGCGCAGGGCGGTGGCAAGGTGCACATGACCACCGTCCCCTCGCCGCACCAGGGTCTGGGCGTCGCCCATTACACCTGGGCCAGTTCGCCGCTTCGGCGAATGGTCGATCTGGTCAACCAGCGCCAGCTGGTGAGCTGGCTGCGTGCCGAGCCGGCGGCCTATCCGGCGGGCAGCGAGGCGCTGCTGGCGATCATGCGGTCGTTCGAGCTGACCTACGATGCCTATGCCGAGTCGCAGCGCACGATGGAGCGCTACTGGTCGCTGGTGTTCCTGCGCCAGCAGGGGTTGAAGACCATCGAGGGCGAAGTGATCCGCGACAACCTGGTGCGCCTGGACGGCGTACCGGTGGTGGCCCGGGTACCCTCGGTGCCTGAACTGCCTGGCGGGACACGAGTGCGGCTGTCGGTGGAACGGATCGACCTGTACGACCTGCTGCTCGACCTGGTGTTCGGCGAAGTGCTGGCATCCTGACCGATGACGTCCAGTCCACTGACCTCAGGAACAGGTGGCGGCGGTGAAGCGAACAGCCGAGGAAAAGGAGCCAGGGTCGATTTCCGCCAGCGATGCCTGAGCCTGGCTTTTGCACGTGCCGCGGAAATCGAGCCTGGCCCCTTTTCTGCGGGCATCGGGCATGACAGCGGTCTGCGGGTCGCCTAGAATCCGCACCATGGTGACATTGGTGACGCCCCTGCTTGTCTGGTACACCGTCGCGCGCGTCGATTGCTGTACCCGAACGTGTCCGCGCTGATCCGCTATCCCTTGCGTTTCGAGGCGCCTGAGGCGCTGTTCAAGTCGCCGCCGCTGTCGCTGATTCCGCCAGCCGACCGGCTGCTGTCGATCGCGGTGATCGGGTCGGTACTGCTGCACCTGGGCATGCTCGCGGTGAACTTCACCGCCGGCAAGGGGCGGCCGCCGGTCGCCGCACCGCAAGCGCTGGAAGTCGTGCTGGTGAATGCGCGCACGACGCAGGCGCCGGTCAAGGCCGATGTGCGAGCGCAGTCGAACCTGGACGGCGGCGGCAACACCGATCTTGCGCGCCGGGCGAAGACGCCGCTGCCCCAGTCTGCAACCGGGGTCGATGTGCCGACCCAGGCGGCCGCAACACAGGCGCGGGTCGAGCGGCTCGAGGCCGAGACCCAGAGGCTGCTCGCGCAGTTGAAGTCGACGTTGCCCATCGACACGCGGGAGGCCAACCCCAACCCTGCGCCGCCACCGGCGCAGCCCGCGCAGTCGAGTCCGGCGCCGAACTCGGCCGATCTGGCAGCGCGCAGTCTGGAGATGGCTCGACTGCGCGGTCAGCTGTCGCAGAGTTTCGACGAGTATCAGCAGCGGCCGCGCAGGCAGTTCGTTGGCGCGCGGGCGCAGGAGTTTCGCTTCGCACGCTATGTAGACGATTGGCGCAGCAAGATCGAGCGGGTCGGCAATCTGAACTATCCGGACGAGGCGCGCCGGCAGAAGCTGTATGGAACCCTGCTGCTCACCGTCTCGATCAGGCGCGACGGCAGCGTCGAGTCGATCGAGGTGAATCGTTCGTCCGGCTTCAAGCTGCTCGATCAGGCGGCGATCCGGATCGTCGAGCTCGCTGCCCCGTTTGCCTCGTTCCCGCCCGATATTGCCAAGGACACCGACATCCTGGCGATCACCCGCACCTGGAGCTTCAGCGCGGGCGACCAGTTCCAGGGGCAGTGAGCAGACCATGACTGATCGCTACGCGGTGTTCGGCAATCCGGTCGCGCACAGCCGCTCGCCGGCGATCCATGCCGAGTTCGCTCAGGCGACCGGGGAGGACGTCGCCTATGAGCGGATCCTGGCGCCACTCGATGGCTTCGCCGCCGCGGTGCAGGCGTTCAGGGCCAGCGGTGGACGCGGCGCGAACGTGACGCTGCCGTTCAAGCGCGAGGCCTGGCAGCTTGTCTCTCAAGCGGGCGGACAGCAGAGTGGCCAACCGAGTGGCCAACCGAGCAGCCAACCGAGTGGCCAACTGATTGGCAAACTGAGCGCCCGCGCCGAGGCCGCCGAGGCTGTCAACACGCTGAGCTTCGAGCCGGACGGGCTGTCCGGTGACAACACGGACGGCGTCGGGTTGGTGCGCGACATCGAGATCCATCTCGGCCAGCCGCTGGCCGGCGCCCGGGTGTTGATGATCGGCGCTGGCGGTGCTGCGGCCGGGGTGGTGCTGCCGCTGATCGACAGTGGTGTGCGCAAGCTTTATCTGGCCAATCGCACCGCCGCGCGCGCGCTCGCATTGGCGCAGCGCTTTGCGGTCAACGGTGCCGGTGATCCGGGCAGCGACGATCGGGTCTGCGCGAGTGGGCTCGATGCGATCGAGGGCGAGTTCGATATCGTGATCAATGCCACCTCGGCCAGCCTGGGGGCCGCGGCGCCCACGATTGGTCACGCGCGTTTCGCGCCGGCGGCGCTCGCCTACGACATGATGTACAGCGCTGAGCCCAGTGCCTTCCTGTGCGCGGCGCGTGCGCGCGGTGCGCGTATCGCCGATGGCATCGGCATGCTGATCGAGCAGGCGGCCGAGTCGTTCCTGATCTGGCGCGGTGTGCGTCCGCAGACCGCCGCCATGGTCGGCCGCCATGCCCAGCCCTGGCGCGGGTCGGCGGCCTAGGTCCGACTGCATATGCCGGTCCGATCCGAGCGCGGCCTGCGCGAGTGAGAACCCTGCTTCGCTGGACAGGTCGCCTGCTGCTGCTCGGCCTCGCAGCCCTGTTCGCCTGGCAGATCTGGCTGTTCGGCCATGTCGTCTGGTGGAATTATGAGAATCCAGTCGAGACCTCGTTCATGCGCATGCGGCTGGACGAACTGCAGCGCACCAATCCGAAGGCGCAGCTGCGCCAGCAATGGGTGCCCTACGCGAGCATCTCGATCCATCTCAAGCGCGCAATCATCGTCGCCGAGGACGACAAGTTCATCGACCATGAAGGGTTCGACTGGGAGGCGATACAGAAGGCGTTCGAACAGAACCTAAAGCAGGGCCGCGTCGTGCGTGGCGGCTCGACGATCAGCCAGCAACTGGCGAAGAACCTGTTCCTGTCCGATTCGCGTACACCCTGGCGCAAGCTGCAGGAGGCGTCGATCACCCTGATGCTGGAGCAGGTGATGGACAAGCGCCGCATCCTGGAGATTTACCTGAACGTGATCGAGTGGGGCAACGGTGTGTTCGGCGCCGAGGCCGCCGCGCGGCACTACTTCGGTGTGTCGGCGTCCCAGCTCACGCCCGAGCAGGCGGCCCGGCTGGCGGCGATGGTGCCCAACCCGCGCCTGTACGACCGCAACCGCGGCTCGCGATGGCTCGCCCGCTACAGCGAGATCATCCTGAAACGCATGCCGCGCGCTGCCGTGCCCTGACCCGTGCCGTGACCCTTGTCCTGACCGGCCCGCCAGAAAGGAGCAGGGTCAGGAGCAGGGTCAGGAGCAGGGTCAGAAGCAGCGTCAGGGGCAGGGGTGGAGTCGAGTTCCCGAAATCGACCCTGCCCAATTGGTGGGTTCGGCGAATACAATCGCGCCAACTTTGAACCGGCACCGAGCCGACCCAATGGCCGATATCGACGAACCGCGCAGCGTGCAGGAGAGCCTGCAGGAGATCTCCGATCTGCTGCGGCGCCAGCGCGTGGTCGAGTCGCTTGCCCATCGTGAAGGCGAGGGCCGCGGTGGCATGCTGAACGATCGTCAGCCGCTGGTCGACTCCCTGGTGCACAAGCAGAACGAGGCCGAGCTGCAGACGCGGCTGGACGCGCTGCACCCGGCCGACGTCGCCTTCATCCTGGAGGCGCTGCCACTTACCGACCGGCTGCGCGTCTGGCAACTGGTCAAGGCCGATCGCGACGGCGAGATCCTGCTGGAAGTCTCGGATGCGGTGCGCGAGACGCTTATCGCCGACATGGACCGCGGCGAGCTGGTGGCCGCCACCGAGCTGCTCGACACCGACGAGATCGCCGACCTTGCGCCCGACCTGCCCGACGAGGTCATCGCCGACCTGTTCAAGTCGCTGTCGCTCGAGGAGCGCGAGAACCTGCGCGAGGCGCTGTCCTACCCCGAGGACAGCGTCGGCGGGCTGATGGATTTCGAGATGGTCACCATCCGCGAGGATGTGACCATCGAGGTGGTGCTGCGCTACCTGCGCCGCCTGGACGAACTGCCGAGCAACACCGACAAGCTGTTCGTGGTCGACCGCAAGGGCATCCTGCGCGGCGTGCTGCCGCTGAAGAAGCTGCTGGTCAACGAGCCTGAGATCGAGGTGGCGACCCTGGTCGATCGCAATGTGGTGAGCTTCCAGCCCGATGACGACGCGCAGGATGCCGCGTCCGCCTTCGAGCGCTATGACCTGATCTCCGCGCCGGTGGTCGATGAGCAGGGCGAGGTCCTCGGCCGGCTGACCGTGGACGTGGTGGTGGACTACATCCGCGAGGCGTCCGAGGCCGAGAAGCTGAAGGCGAGCGGTTTGCGCGAGGGGGAGGACATCTTCGCCCCGGTCTGGGACAGCCTGAAGAACCGCTGGACCTGGCTCGCCGTGAATCTGGTCACGGCGTTCATGGCCTCGCGGGTGATCGGCGCCTTCGAAGAGTCGATCGAGAAGCTGGTCGCACTGGCCGCGCTGATGCCGATCGTTGCCGGTATCGGCGGCAACGCCGGCAACCAGACGATCACCATGATCGTACGCGCGCTGGCGCTCGGGCAGATCAGCATGGACAGCGCACGCAAGCTGTTCGTGAAAGAGATCACCATCGCCCTGATCAACGGTCTGGTCTGGGGCAGCATCGTCGGCCTGGTCGCCTGGCTGTTCTACCGAAACATAGCGCTGTCGTTCGTGCTGATGGGCGCGATGACGCTGAACCTGCTGCTGGCGGCCCTGGCCGGGGTGCTGATTCCGCTCGGCCGGCGCTGGCTGCAGAAGGATCCGGCGATGGGCTCCTCGGTGCTGATCACCGCGCTCACCGACAGTGGCGGCTTCTTCATCTTCCTGGGGCTGGCAACCCTGTTTCTGATCTAGGCTGGAACTGGCCTGGCGTGTATGCTGATTGGGGATTTCCCGTTCAAACCGTCTCCCGGAGCCTGCCGTGAACCCAACCACAGCCGCAACCGCAAACGTAACCACAACTGCCTCCCGCAGCCTGGTCAGCCGCAGCGCATGGTTCGCCGTGACCGCGCTGATCGCCGTTGCATTGAGCGGGTGCGCAATCTTCGGTTCCGCGCCCGCCAAGGTGTCCGACGGCGTGCTGGTCGATCCCAAGGGCATGACCCTGTACACCTTCGACAAGGACCCGCTGGGCAAGAGCGCCTGCGTGGCCGGCTGTGCCAAGAGCTGGCCGCCGCTGACTGCGGCCGCCTCTGACAGGCGTTCGGGCGACTACACGATCATCACCCGCGATGACGGCAGCCTGCAGTGGGCCTATAAAGGCAAGCCGCTGTACACCTGGATCAAGGATGTGAAGCCGGGTGACCGCACCGGTGACGGCTGGAACAAGGTTTGGAGCCTGGCGCGGCCCTGACCTGAGCGGGCGGGTCAGGGCGACCTCGTTCGCCCTGACGTTGCATCCAGGCCGGTAGCAGGCAGCCTGCCCGGGCGCGTGCAAAGCGTGCATCCGCTGCGGGGGTCTTCTCGTAGAATGATACGACGCCATTCCTGCCCCGCCGGAGCAAACCATGCTGATCAGATATCCCGCCGACATCGCGCCGTCCGAGATCACTCCGCGTGCACTGTATGCAGACCGGCGGCGCTTACTGCTCGGTGCCGGCGCGCTCGCCCTGACCGGTACGTCATCGGTCGCGACTGCGCAGACCCGGGAGAAGATTCCGGGCCTGAAGCCAGCCGCCCCGGCGTTCACCACCACCGAGACGCTGAACACCTATGAGCAGATCACCTCGTACAACAATTTCTACGAGTTCGGCACCGACAAGGCTGACCCGGCGCGCAACGCCAAGAGTCTGAGAACCCGGCCGTGGACGGTGGTGGTCGAGGGCGAAGTGCGCAAGCCGCGCAGCTTCGGTATCGAGGAACTGCTCAAGCTCGCGCCGATCGAAGAGCGCATCTACCGGCTGCGCTGTGTCGAGGCCTGGTCGATGGTCGTGCCCTGGGCGGGCTACTCGCTGTCGGAGTTGATCAAGCAGGTCGAGCCGACCGCCAATGCGAAGTTCGTCGAGTTCCACACCCTGCTCGACCCCAAGCAGATGCCCGGGCAGAAGGCGGCCGTGCTGCAGTGGCCGTATGTCGAGGGGCTGCGCATGGACGAGGCGATGCATCCGCTGACCCTGATCGGCCTGGGGCTCTACGGAGAGTTGATGCCCAATCAGAACGGTGCGCCGATCCGGCTGGTGGTGCCGTGGAAGTACGGCTTCAAGAGCGGCAAGTCGATCGTGCGCATCCGCTTCGTCGAGACCATGCCGATGACGGCCTGGGTGCGCTCGGCGCCCAGTGAATACGGCTTCTATTCGAACGTGAACCCCAAGGTCGACCATCCACGCTGGAGCCAGGCACGCGAGCGGCGCATCGGCGAGTTCTTCAAGCGCGAGACGCCGATGTTCAACGGCTATGCAGAGCAGGTCGCGTCGATGTACGCCGGCATGGACCTGCGCAAGTTCTACTGAGCTGCCTCCGGGTCGCCCGGGGTTTGGCACGGTAACGCCCGTTTCCCTCGGGCGACCCGCACCTGGCCAGTCGCTAGCCTGTCTGCTGCTGTAGCGGGGATTGGCTCCGCTCGCCACCGGGGATTACCTCCGGTGCCGCGCGCACTTCGCGCGCAAGCCGTCATGCTTTCGATGATCTTGCGAGCCTGGCGGTATTCACCCTTCGGGGACGTTCACGTCCCCCCAGGGGTCCGTGCGTCCCCGTTTTTTCGGAGGATGCATGGATCAGTGGTTCATGGAGTCGTATCTGCGGTGGCTGGGGCAGGCAAGCGACGAGGAACTCGTCCGGCGCAAGGACGAGGTTGCAGTAGCGTTGCTGCATGCCGGTATCGATTCGATGGTGAGCCGGTTGCTGTCCGGCCTGCTCGCCGAAGAGGTCGATGCGCGTGACCAGTTGTTGAATCATCGTCGTACACGGTTGGTGGGTCGGCGACAGTCGGCGCCGAAGCCGAAGCCGGAGTCGAAGTCGAAGTCGAAGTCGAAGTCGAAGTAGAAGTCGGAGTCGGAGTCGGAGTCGGAGTCGAAGCCGAGGTCGAAGTCGAAGTCGAAGTCGAAGTCGAACTCGGAGTCGGAGTCGAACTCGGAGCCGAAGTCGGAGCCTGAGCCTGAGCCGAGGCCGAAGCCGAAGCCTGAGCCGAAGCCGAAGCCGAAGCCGAAGCGGAAAGTCCGGCCCGGGCAGAAGGCGGAACGACTGGGCTGGGTCCAGGGGGTGTACTGATGTCGGCCCCCTGGCGCAGGTACCAGCGATGGTGGTCTGGCGGCTGGTTGCAGGGCCCGAAGCGGTGGTGGCAATGGTGGCAGAGGCAGGTGCGTTGGTGGACACGGCAGCTGCGCGGCTCGCGTCGATCGAAACTGGTCGAGGCGATTCGCGATACTGCCGGTGCCAGCGGGCGCATCGTCGCGCTGATCACCGGCGCGGTCGGTGTGGAAGAAAGCAGCGCCGATCGGCGTCTGGTCCTGGTGCTGGCGGTGGTGGCTGGTGTGGCCTGGTGGGCCCTGGTGCAGACCGTGGCCTTCGTGCTCGACCGGGAACGGCCGGGCAGGCGCGAGGCGCGCCAGCGCCGCGACTGAGCGCACGCAGATAAGGGCTCGATGACGTTGCAGCAGCAAGGCGGTACGGCCGGGGGACGCAAGTCCCCTGGCCGGTTTCTCTGCGACAGCTGTGCCCGCGCGCCTGTCATGCGATACCTTCGATGGCGGAGGTGGCCTGAGGGCCTCGGTGCGGGCGCATCGGCGCAGGTTGATTGGCGCAGGGGAATCGACGCAGGCGCATCGGTACAGGTGAGTCGACGCTGGCGAATCTGCACTGGACCATCGGCACACTGGAATCAGAATGAACCGACATGACTGAACCGGGAACTGCGCAGCTGTCCTGCGATCCGCTGCTGGGCTGGGCTGGACTCGATCCGGTGGGCCGGGTGGTGGCGCTGGGTGGCGGGCTGGCCTCTGCCGGCTGGCTGCGTATCGGCGAACCCCTGGCCGATCAGGTGTCCGAGCCGGCCTGGGTGCGCACGCAATTGAGCGCGCTCGCCGATCCGGCTGCCGCGCCAGACCCGGGTTTCGA
>Ga0105048_10018174_pt1 | contig 10821 bp, 5 predicted proteins | sample MAT05_FD_78382 | JGI IMG/M metagenome (GOLD analysis project Ga0105048, IMG submission 78382) | Freshwater microbial communities from Lake Fryxell liftoff mats and glacier meltwater in Antarctica - MAT-05 | ecosystem: Environmental > Aquatic > Freshwater > Ice > Liftoff microbial mat | place...
CGCCTTGTACGGGGTGAGATAGAAGAGCCACGAACGGTCGGTGGCCACGGCGGTCCCGAGGCTGAATCGGGTGCCATCCGCCAAAACCCCGCCCGCTTTCACCCGACCTGATCGATCGATCGTCGCACTCCCGTAGCCGACCCCACGGGGCAGCCCCGCGGTGACGGTGTCATCCGGCTCGATCACGAATGTAAACGCCCCCGGAAGGCTGGTGGGAATATCGACCGCTTTGAGGGCGAGTTTGGCAAAGAGCTTGTAGATTCGGCCATCGACGCTGGCTTCACCGGTGATCTCTTCCGCGCCCGGAGAGAGGTCGATGTGGAGCTTGAGTTTCACCGGCGAGATGCCCCTTCCACGGGAGATTTCCCCGTCGAAGTCTTCGCCCAGGAAGCTCCCCTTCAACGGCGTCCGACGACCGCCGAAATTGAGCGACCCCGAAAAGGCGAACTTTGTCGTGAGGCTGATCGTGGCCAGACCCGGAGGGACGATGCCCACGGGATCTTTCAGGAGGCCGGAATAAAGCCCGGTCGCCGCATAATTGATGTTCAGCACGATGCGGCCCGGCCTGCCATTCAACGAATCGACCGCAATGACGTAGGTCTGGTCAGCGACCGCGTTGAACTTGACCGCGCTGGTGACCAGTCTCCCGGCGTCATCATTCGCCTGCACGACAGTGAGCCCCGCGAGCGCCACTCCCCGATAGACTGCAAGCAGCGTGTCCACTTCGCTGCCGGCGGTGGTGATATTCACACTACCCGTGAGCGGCGCCGTCCACGAATACCAGACGGAGGCCCTGGCCGCCCGACCGGCGTGGGTCGGTTCACCCGTTTCCGCTGTCGCGAAGAGGTTCGTGCCTCCGACGCTGACGGCTACGCCACCGAGCGCGGTCGCATTGGCAAAACGATCGGCTCCCGGCAACTCGCCCGTCACCGTGAGGATGAGCGGCGAAGGGCCACCCGCGCCGGCCCCATTCGTGGCCGAGAGGGACACCGTGGCGACCGTCGCCACGAGCGGCGTGCCCGTGATGAGTCCGGTGTTTTGATCAAGGTTGAGCCCGTTCGGAAGCCCGGCGGCGGAGTAGCTCGTCGGTGAGTTAGTCGCTGCGATCTGGTAGCTGAAGGGCCGCGCGAGAAACGCCCGGGCCGTGAGCGGACTTGTCACCACTGGGACCGAGTTGCCGGCCTGGAACGTGACGGCATCCAGCCACGAGGCATCGCGGCCCGCAGCGGCGGAAGGATCCTTAGAATAGATCCAGCGCAGGGTGTGGTTGCCTGCGCCGAGGGTGTAGGTGCGGAGTTCCCAGGTAGCAACGCCGCCCACGGGCGCCATCGGCCCGCTGATCTGCGACTGGAAGACGCCATCGACGTAAAACCGCAGGAAGTCCTGATTCACCTCGCTATCCACCGTCCAGCGGAAGCTCAACGTGACCGGCCCCACCACCTGCGTCTCCAGATAGCTCTGGCCGCTGTGGGGGATCGCCCCACTCCGCGCGGCGTGCAGCCCGTCGAAGTTCACCGCTGTCTGCGGGAACCACGGGAAGTTCGGATCGGTCGTCCAAATCAATTGCGGCGCATTCAGCGATTCCTTCAGCGTCACGGGAGCAGGCGTGAGGGTGATCCGGATCGTCTTCGTGCCCGTTCCCGCGAGGTTCGTCGCGCCGAGGACGACATCGAAGCTGCCCGCTACCGTGGGAACTCCCGAAATCTCGCCCGTGTCGGGATCGACCGAGAGGCCATCGGGCAGCCCGGTGGCCGAGAACGACGTCGGCGAATTGGTTGCCGTGATTTGGTAGGTGAAGGCCGTGAGTTGCTGACTGGAGGCAGGATTACCACTCGTGATCACCGGCAGGAGGTCCGTGGTAAAGACCACTTGATCCAGCCACGCGGCATCCGCGCCGAGCGAGCCCGAAGCGTCTCGTTCAAAAACCCAGACCACGACGTGGCTCCCCGCATTGTCAAAAAGAACACTCACGTTCTCCCAGTCGGTCACGCCACTCAGCACCGCCTTTTCCACGCCGTCCACCGTGAGGCGAATGCGGTTACCGGTCGGCTTGGCCTCCACTTTCCACCAGAAGTTCACCGTATTGAAGCCCGACACCGTCTTCGTGATCGAGGTGCTTTCGTTCGGCCCGATCGGCCCCGATTGCAATGCGTCCACACCATCGTGGGTCGCGACGACCTGCGGGAACCATTTCGCCGCCGAGGTCGGCGACGCGCTGAGGGTGTAGCCGTTGGCGGTGGTGTCATCGACCGCCTGCTTCAAGGAAATGGAGCTGGCGGCCACATCGATCACCAGGTCGAAAGGCGCGCTCGTTCCGAAGTTGTTCGTCGCCGTCAGCGTCACCGTCGCCGTCACGCGCGCGGCCGGCACGCCGGAGATCACGCCAGTCCCCGGATCGAGCGATAGGCCCAGCGGGAGCGTCCCGGAGGCGAGCGCAAAGGCCGAAGGAGTGTTCGTCGCGGTGATCCGGTAAATGAATGCTTCGCCCACCGTGGTCTCAGCGTTGTCCTCGGAGTCGATCGCCGGAACATTCGCGCTGAGGAATTTCACCGCATCCACCCAAGCGGAATCGGGATCCTGCGAGATCCCGGCATTCTTCCGGTAGGTCCACTTGATGACGTGAGAGCCCGTCGCGATCGGCACCGTCACCTGGGTCCAATCCACCACGCCGCTGATCGACTGATTCTCTAAATCGTCGATCGAAAGCACGAGGAAGTCGCCGTCCTGCTCGGAGGACACCTTCCAGCGAAACTCCAGTGTGAGTGGTCCCGTGACGGTCGTGGAAAACGAACTCTGTTCACCGTCACCGATCGCCGCAGCCTGCGCGGCATCCTGGGTATCGAAGGTCATCGCCTTTTGCCCCACCCATGGCGCCGCCGGGGTGGTCGTCCACGGCAGAGCCAGAAAATCCACTGCCTCACCGATGGTCAGCGCGGCATCGGCGATCGTGATCGTCACGAGCCGCGTTCCCGTGCCAGAGGCGTTCTTCGCCGAGACCGTGACGGGATAGACACCCGCCTGGAGCGGGGAGCCCACGATGTAGCCCGTGGACGTGTCGAGCGCGACTCCCGGCGGCAGCGTTCCCGTGACCCCGTAGGAAGCGGGATTGCCCGTCGCTTTGATCCGGTAGCTGAAGGAAACGCCCACCTGTCCACTCGCCGTCGCAGAACTGGTCACGATCGGATTCTGCGTCAATCCGGCGATCGTGCCGGTGAGCCGGTATTGCCCGAGCGAGCCGTAGTTTGTGTAGCCGGTGGTGAGCGGATTTCCGAGCGCGGCCGGACTCACTTTGACGAAATACTGCCCAGTCGTAAGCGTCGTGGTGAAGGAAGCATTCAGCGCCGCCAACGGATTATTGGTTTGCAGGACGACCCCGTTCGCATCCTGCAGTTCGAGGACGAGATCGAGATTCGGCGAGCTGCCTGGTGCTGCCGCATTGATCGTCGCCGCGCCGCCATTGGTGAAAAAAGTGTAGAAATCCGCGTCTCCCGTGCGCTCGATGAGCCCTACCTGATCGATCGCCCCGCTGAGGGCATTGCCCGCGAGCGCGGCGGCCGAGGTCCGGGTGTTCCCGGCATCGTCCACCATGTAGCCGAAATGATTGTAGCTCGCGGAAATGATCGCAAGGTCGTCCTCGGTTGTGTTGCTGGGGTTCGCATACTCCCCCTTGCTCCACTGGACGAGGCTCTTGTTGTAGCCCACTCCCATGATGGGCGCCCAGCCGGTAGCGCCACTGCCATGGCCGGAGTAATACTCCTCCCGCGGCGAGGTCCGCCCATCGTGGTTGAGGCCCATGGTGTGACCTACTTCGTGAGAAATCGCTTCCGAAATCCCGATGATGCCCGAATTAAAGACCCAGCATGGAATCGTCGAGCTGAAGCTCCTGCCCGGGCCGGCATTGCGAAATGAAGTGAGATAAGCCACGCCGCCCGCACCGGGAGCTGCGGCGTCCGTGGGGGTAATGATCACGCGCATCCGGTGACCCACTGGTGCACTGGCGTAGTTCGCGGCATCCGTGGTGAGGTTGACATTGAAGGGATACCAATCCTCCTTCACCCGATCGAAAATCGCATTGATCGTCGCGGCGCTGAGATTAAAGGAGCGCGCGACGATGGTTCTGCCGCCGTCCCAAGCAGGGTCCGTCACGGTCTCGCCATCGAAGTCGAGATAGATCACCTCGGCGGCGCCCGGGCGGCTATTTAGGATGGGAACGGCCTGCACCGGGCCGGCTTGCGGAATCCGCTCCGCGCCGCCCGGTTCCGGGGGCAACGGATCGCAGACGACATCGCCCAGCCGCTTCTCCAGCATCCAGAGCCGGCCGTCCTTTTGCTCCTCCAACTCGTAGGCGATCCGCTCCCGCTTGAGCAGCACCAGACCGGTGATCTTTGACCCATCGCCAGCGAGAGAAAACGTCCCCCGACCATCCTTCAACTCACCACCGATCCGCACCCAGGACCCTTCCGCGCGACTGACGAGATTCACCCGCCCCTCCACGACCCGGCCATCCATCAGCGGCAGGCTCACCGTTTCCCCGGCCACGAGCGCACCGAGACGGGCAAAACTGGCCCGATCGACAGGCGCGGCGCGGCCCACGAGCGGAGCACTGGAGGAAGCCTTACGATAGTCCGTCCCGGCAGGATCGACGCGCTGCCCTGTCGGAATGCCGGGCGCGGCGAAGAGGACTTTCACGGGCGCCCCGGGGATCACCCCAGGAGCGGGCGCAGCGGCGAGCGCCGGGTCGAGAAGCGGCGCCGCTGCGTCGCCCGCGGCTACCCCGGAATCCGCCGCCGGGGGATTGACCGTCGCAACGGGCCCGAGCGCCAAAGGAAGTGCGAACCACGCGCCGGTGACCGCGATAGCTAACGTGGCTGCGACCAAGGCAGTCCGGGAGGAGATTTTCACTCGTCGAGAAGACCGCCATTATCAACGAATGTCAAAGCTGGGTTCCGCGACTCAGCACCGAACCCATGCCGAAAATCCTCAGGCCAGGCGAACCACCACGCGCAGACCGGGTACGCGCCGAAAATCCGAGTCATGCGTGAGGACCGTCGCGTCCACATCCAGCGCGCAGGTGGCGATTATCAGGTCGGGGACCTGCACGAAACCGCCCCGGCGGTCGATCTCCCAAGCAAGCCTCGCCGCGCGCTCCCAGATGGCATTCGAAGTCGGGACGTAGAGCATCGTGTCGAAAATGGCCGAGAACCGCGCGTGGGCCTTGGGCAACTTTAACCCGCGCAAGACCTCCACCTTCACCACACCACAGACGAAAAAATCGACCTCATCCTCCACGAGCGAGAATTCCTCGAAGGGATCCACCCCCGCACGCAAACGCGAGATGTAGTAGCTGCTATCGACGAGGACGTTCCCCACCATCGCTGGCCTCCTTACCATACTCCAAAGGATCTTCAGCCGCTCTTAGCGATTCGCTTTCTGCCGGGTCCTCCCAGACGTTTTTCAATTCGTCTGCAGTCAACCCCAACCCAGCCTTCACCAACCTTTTGAACTTGGCCTTCCTGACCAATTCGACCAACGCGACCTCGACCGCTTTGGTCTTGCTGGACACGCCGGTGATCTTCATGACCTCCGCCAAGGTGTCTTCATCGATGTGCATCGTCATCTTCATGGCGCCAAAGTATGGCATGCATTCCATACGCGCAAGCACCTTTTACTTTCGCGCCAAAATCTCTGCGTAGAGGTCACGCACCTGAGCGGCGATGGACCTCCACGAAAAAATCTCCTCCGCACGGTGGCGACCCGCCTTTCCGAAAGCTTCGCGCTTCGCCGGGTCGGCCATCAGTTGATTGATCCGCTCGGCTAGGTCCCGTGAAAATTGCTCTGGATGCGTCGCCTCAAAAGGGCTCTCGCCCATTTGATTCAGCGGAATGAGATAGCCAGTTTCACCTTCAACCACCACCTCCTTGATCCCCCCCACGGCGCTCGCCACCACCGCCGTCTCGCAAGCCATCGCCTCCAGATTGATGATCCCGAATGGCTCGTAGATCGACGGGCAGCAGAAGACCGCTGCGTGGGAATAGAGTTCAATTTTCTCGGGATTCGTGACCATCTGCTCGATCCAGATCACTTCGCCGTGCTTCGCCTGCGCCGCGGCCACCGCTTCCTTCATCTCCGCGGCGATCTCTGGCGTGTCTGGCGCTCCGGCGCAGAGCACCACTTGGAATCCGGGGTCCATATACTGAATGGCGCGCGCCAGATGCACGATACCCTTTTGCCGCGTGATCCGGCCGACGAAAAGCACGTAGGGCCGCCGCGGATCGACTCCATACTTCTCCAGCGCCGCCGTCGAAGTGACCGGCCGGTATTCATCCAGGTCGATGCCATTGTAGATCACCGGCACCCGCTCCGGCGGCACATTGAAGTATCGCAGCACATCGTCCTTCGTCTCACGCGAGACCGCGATGACCGCATCTGCCATCTCGATCGCCGTCTTTTCCACCCAGCACGAGAAGTCGTAGCCGCCGCCGATTTGCTCGCGCTTCCACGGCCGCAGTGGTTCCAGCGAGTGGACGGTGAGTACCATCGGGATGCCGTAGTTCAGCTTCGCCAAAATGCCGCCGAGATGGGTGTACCAAGTGTGCAGATGCACCACGTCGGCATCGATTTTCGTCGTATTCCAGTCCAACCCGCGCTGCACCGCCCCGAAGACGGAGTGGAGCGACTTGGGCGCCGTGTAGCCGCTGGGATCGAGCCCGTAGCCGACCGCCTTCAGCGTCGCCGTGTCAATCCGCGGCTCCCTCGAATCCTTACCGTAACAGCGGACCTCCACCTCCATGAGCTTCGCGAGTTCGCGGCTGAGGTAGTCCACATGCACTCCCGCGCCGCCGTAGATCGTCGGCGGATATTCATTGGTGAGGAAGAGCGATTTCATCCGCGATGAAAGGTGCCGCGGCGGCTAAAAGAAAATCGGGATCACCAGAATCGCGACGATGTTCACCACCTTGATCATCGGATTGATCGCCGGGCCGCTCGTATCCTTGTAGGGATCGCCCACGGTATCGCCGGTCACGCTGGCCTTGTGCGCTTCGCTGCCCTTCCCGCCGTGATGCCCTTCCTCGATGTACTTCTTCGCATTGTCCCACGCACCCCCGCTCGAGGTCATCGCGATGCCAAGGAAAAGCCCGGTCACGATCGAACCGGTGAGTACGCCGCCGAGGATGGTCATGCCGCCGGGGACCATCGCCACGGCCACCACCGCGAGCACGGGGATGAGCGCCGGCACGATCATTTCCTTGAGCGCCGCCTTCGTCACGATATCCACGCAGGTCCCGTAATCCGGCGTGTCTTCGCCGCGGAGAATGCCCGGCTTAGCCGCAATCTGCCGCCGCACTTCCGTGACCACCGCACCCGCGGCGCGGCCGACCGCGTTCATACTGAAAGCCGAGAAAAGATACGGCAGCAGGCCACCGAGGAAGAGCCCGATGATGATCTTCGGATCCTTGAGCGAAAAATCGAGCCGGGCCGCGACCGATGCCTTCACCGCAGCGATCTGCTCCAGTGTAGGACTCACGATCGCGGCGATTTCCTTCTTCGTGAGGTGATCGGAGAGATCCACGTAGTAGCTGCCAAAGAGCACGATCGCCGCGAGGCCGGCGCTGGCGATGGCGTAGCCTTTGGTCACGGCCTTCATCGTGTTGCCCACAGCGTCGAGGTCATCGGTGATCGCGCGCACTTCCTTGGGCAGCCCGCTCATCACGGCGATCCCGCCAGCGTTGTCGGTGATCGGGCCAAAGGCATCGAGCGAAATGATGATACCCGCCATCGCCAGCATGGCCATCACAGCGACGGCGATGCCGTAAAGCCCGGCGGAAGCAAAGCTGAGCCAGATGCTGCCCGCGATGCAGAGCACCGGCAGCGCGGTGGAGTGCATGCCCACGGCGAGGCCGGCGATGATATTCGTAGCGTGGCCGGTCTCTGAGGCCGCGGCGATCTTGCGGACCGGGGAGTATTCGGTGGCGGTGTAGTAGTTCGTGATCAGCACCGCGGCCGCGGTCATGGCCAGGCCGACGAGCGTGGAGAAGTAGATGCCATTTGCCGTGTAAGTCGCCACCGCTCCGGTGAGCACGTCCTTCACGATCAAGCCACCCGCGAAGAGCGACTGCGTGACCGGCCAGAAACCGATAGCCGAAAGCACGGCGGCGATCAGCACGCCGTTCATGAGGGCGTTGGCCGGCTTGGCGTTGCTGAGATTCACGTAAATCACCCCGATGATCGAAGCGATGATCGAGACACCCCCGAGCACAAACGGGAATACCACCGCAGCCCCGGTCGCCACCGTCAGCGCACCGACCAGCACGGCACCGATCACCGCCACCGCGTAGGTTTCGAAAACATCCGCCGCCATGCCCGCGCAGTCGCCCACGTTGTCACCCACGTTGTCAGCGATGGTCGCCGGGTTGCGGGGATCGTCTTCGTCGAGGTTCGACTCCACCTTGCCCACGAGATCCGCGCCCACATCCGCCGCCTTGGTGTAAATGCCGCCGCCGAGCCGCGCGAAGACCGAAATCAACGAGGCGCCGAGCGCCACACCGACGAGACTCGAGAGTGCGTGATCCGGATTGACCCGCTGCATCACGATCCAGAAAAGCGAGACGGAAAGCAGCGCCAGACCGACGACGAGCAAGCCCGTCACGGCCCCTCCATTGAACGCCGCCTGAAGCGCTTTCTTCCGGCTGATCGTCGCCCCTTGCGCCGTGCGCACATTCGCCAGCACCGCGATCCGCATCCCGATGAATCCCGCCGCCAGCGAGCACACGCTACCGAGCAGGAAGCCGAGCGCCGTGGGCCAATCCTTCACGAACCCGATGACGAAGAACAGCACCGCCGCGATGCGCGAGATGGAGACGATCTGGCGATTGAGATAAGCCTTCGCGCCTTCCTGAATCGCGCCGGCAATTTCCTTCATGCGCTCATTTCCGGCCGGCGAAGCGAGGATGGTCTTGATCAGATAGAGCGCGAAGCCGAGGCCCAGCGCACTACAGATGATGGCAAGGTGAAAACCGTAGGTTTCGAAGGGGGACGCGGCGAGAATGGTCATGCAACTCAGATCCAGAGTAAGTGAAAGGGGCGGGAGTGTAGGAACGCCCCCCGGCTTGGCAACGATTTAATTCCCCTGCACCACAGGCGCCGGAGACGGGAGGAACAGCCACTCAACGCACCACCAGACTCAGCACCGCCTTCTGCGCGTGGAGCCGGTTTTCCGCTTCGTCGAAGATCACATCCGCAAACTGCTCCAGCACCTCCTCAGTGATCTCCTTGCCGCGATAAGCCGGCAGGCAGTGCAGCACGATCGCACCCGGCTTCGCCCTGGCGACTAGCGCGGCATTGATCTGGTAGCCCCCGAGCTGCGCGACGCGGTAGGCGGCTTCCTCCTCCTTGCCCATGCTCACCCACACGTCGGTATAGAGCACGTCCGCTCCGCTGGCCGCAGCGTTGAGATCGTCCGTCACCTCGATCGTTCCCGGCCCGGCGGCCCGGGCACGGGCGATCAGCGCCGCATCCGGCTGATACTGCGCGGGCGCCGCGATCCGCAGCGTAAAGTCCAGCTTGGCCGCCGCCCACATCCACGAGACCGGCACATTGCATGCGCCATCGCCCACGAATGTCACCACCTTTCCCTCGTAGCCGCCGAGCCGCTCCTGCATCGTCTGCAGATCCGCGAGGATCTGGCACGGATGCTCGTCATCGGTCAGAGCATTGATCACCGGCAGGCCGCTGTGTTGCGCCAGTTCGGCCACATCGCTCTGCGCGAAAGTGCGGATCACGATCCCGTGCACCATCCGCCCGAGCACACGCGCCGTGTCCTTGATCGGCTCGCCGCGGCCGAGTTGGATGTCGTTCCCATTGAGAAAGAGCACGTCCCCACCCAGCTCGCGGATACCCACCTCGAAGCTCACCCGCGTGCGCGTCGAGCTCTTCGTGAAGATCATCGCCCAGCACTGATGCCGCAGCGGATGCTCCGCGTGGGATCCACGCGTCGATTTCAACACCGCAGCGAGCGCGAGGATTTCACGCAGCTCAGCCGCGCTGAGCGATTCGATCGAAAGCAGATGCTTCATGGCAGAGTCCCCTAGGTTTCGGAAAAAGCGGGGAACGTCTGGCAAGCGAACCGCGAACACAAGCCCGCTTTTTCGTCACATTCCCGCGACATCACTCCCCCTCGACCCCGTCCCATTCAGCCGCTAGATATCTACGATGAACGCGAACGACTTCCCCTCCATCGAACACCTTGAGTCACGGATCGCCCCCGCCGCCCTCTTCGTATCCACCACAGCGGCGAAGTACACGGACCCGGATGGCGACCTCGTGACGGTGCGATTCAGCAAGCCGATCCTGACCGTGGGTAATCTCGCCGACATCCTCACCACCACCGCCTCCGGCACCGGCGACGTTCTGACCAAGATCGATCTCGCCGGCCGCGCCGCGGCCGCCGGCACCACCATCACCGTCTCCGCCGCGGTGGCCGGGAATGGCGATGGCCTCACCACCGTCGGCACGATCGACGCCACCGGCATCGACCTCGGCGCCGTCACGATCAAGGGCGACCTCGCCACGATCATCGCCGGCGACTCCACCACCAAAACTCCGGGCCTCAAGAGCCTCACCGTCACCTCCTTCGGCATCGCCGCCGCCCTCGCCGGCACCACGCCGGAGGCCAGCACCATTACCGGCTCATCCGGCCCGTTGATCGTCCGGACCGACTTCATCGGCGCCAATTTCCAAGTCGAAGCTCCCACCGACGCCGACGGCAAACTCGCGAGCATCTTCGTCGGCGGCAGTGTCCGCGCCGGCCTCGTCAGCTTCACC
>Ga0105048_10018177_pt1 | contig 10820 bp, 7 predicted proteins | sample MAT05_FD_78382 | JGI IMG/M metagenome (GOLD analysis project Ga0105048, IMG submission 78382) | Freshwater microbial communities from Lake Fryxell liftoff mats and glacier meltwater in Antarctica - MAT-05 | ecosystem: Environmental > Aquatic > Freshwater > Ice > Liftoff microbial mat | place...
CGCGCTGGGAAGCGTCCTCAGGGGGCGCGTGCGCTGCAAGCAGCATCTCCGCTCCACAGTGTTGACAGTGGTTTGACCCGACAAACACGCGGCCAAAACAGCTCGGGCAGGCCACCACACCGAGTGCGGTGCGGCAATACGTGCAGGCCGCTCCATCCGGCGAAACGGGCGCCCCACACGCGGGGCACTGCAACATCGTCGCCGATTCGCTGAGCTTCGGAATGGCAAGCACCGTGCCGCAGCGGCAACGAGCTCGCGTCCCAGCCTTCCGCCCCGTGACATCATAGCGAGAGTTGCAACCAGGGCACGTGATGATCATTCTCGGGGTTCCGTAAGGTGCAACCCATGAGCCTAGGCAGGCATGCCTGCTTGTCAATGAGGACCTCCGAACCGCGCCTCATTTGCCCGGTGGATCCCACCGACTATCCGCATTAGCGTTTCCTGATACAAGCAGCGGCAATGTCACGCCCGTCCCGCCCTGATCGCGCCGTATTTCCGACCTTGCCACGGCGCCCGCTCCGGCTCGTGCTCGACGGAGTGACTCACCTGCCCAACATTGGAACACTCTTCCGTCTGTGCGACGCGTTTCGGGTTGAACGACTCTACGTGTGTGGTTTCGATCTTGAGCTTCACAAGCGCAGGCTCACGCGCGCTGCAGCTGGCACGCTCGGGTGGGTCCCCTGGGAACCGCGAGCCACCGCGACCGAGATTGTCCTCGAGAGCCGCGCTCTAGGCTATTCGATTGCAGCGATCGAGCTGTGCGAGGGAAGCGTGCGACCGGAAGCCCTGCGCACGGATACTCCGCTCTGCCTAGTATTAGGCGCTGAGCGCCACGGCGTCTCGCAGGCAGTGCTTAACCTTTCAGATCAGTTCATCGAGATCCCGACCGACGGCATGGGCGGTTCCATCAATCTCACCACGGCTGCGGCCATCGTCGTGTACGAAGCTTCGCGCCGATTTCCCCTAGATGAAGGGTGACGGCGGGCTGTGATCCAGCGGCAAGCCTTTTGATCACCCGCCTGACAGACGACGCATGAGATCGCCGAGCGCGATGGCGACGATGCCCTCGCCGAGCGGCCAGGTTTCCGCGCCGCCGTGCACTACGTAGGCCTCCTTTGGAGCCAGCACGTCCCGGGCGGAGTAGAAGCCCTTCGAGACCTCTGGTGCGCTCGATCTCTTGATCTCGATCGCCATCTCGACCTTTCCGGCACGCTCGAACACCAGGTCCACCTCGGCGCCATCTTCGGTTCGGTAGTAGTAAGGCGTGCGCCGATCGCCCGCGGCCGCGATCAGGTTCTCGATGACGAATCCCTCCCAGCTCGGTCCTGAGATCGGATGGCCGATGACATCGTCCCAGGTCTCGAGCTCAAGCAGGGCGTGCGTGATGCCGCTGTCGCGAACGTAAGTCTTGGGGGTGCGAACCAACCGCTTTCCGATGTTTCCGCTCCACGGGCGCAGACGACGCACCAGCAACAGATCGACGAGCCGATCCACGTAGCGGCCGACGGCCGGTGTCGAGACCGCGAGACTCGCCGCCAGCCTGGACTGGTTGAGCGGGGTTCCCTGGCTGTGCGCCAGCATAGTCCAGAGACGCCCCACCGTTTCCGCCGGCATTCGGGGCGTGAACATCGGGACATCCCGCTCCAGGTAGCTCTGCACGAACGCCCGACGCCAATCCAGACTATCGGCGTCGCTCTTAGCGATCAGGCTCTCCGGGAATCCTCCCCGCGACCACAGGCGGTTCACGTCGCGGATCTTCGTACCAACCTCCAGGGCATCCAGCGCTGCCAACTCCACGTAAGCAACACGGCCCGCGAGCGTCTCCGACGCCTGTTTCATCAGGTCGAGAGACGCCGAGCCCAGCAGAAGGAAATGACCAACCCGGTCACCCTTCCGACGCCGGTCGTCGATGATTCCGCGGAGCGCCCCGAAGAGCTGCGGAGCGCGATGGATCTCATCAACGACCACGAGCTTGCCTCCCTGAGCTCGCAGATAGGCATCGGGGTCAGCGAGGCGACGCAGGTCGGCGGGGCGTTCCATGTCGAGGTAGACGGCGGCGCCTCCTCGAGCCGCGGCGACCTCCCTCGCCAATGTCGTCTTGCCGACCTGACGAGGGCCCAGCAAGACCACGGCCGGCATGCGCGCAAGGTGCGCGTCGATCAACTTGCGGAGGCGGCGCTCAATGAATGACATACCCCGGAATCCTAACGTCAGACGTTACAATTCCGGTGCTGCCGGGTCAAGGGGAGCAAGGGGACGGCTAGGTCGTTACGGCAGTGGACGGACTGAACAGGTCGTGTTTTGCAGAGACCTCAGGGAAGGATCTTGAGCCCCAAACGTATCCCCTCCGCAACATCTCAGCTCAGGCGGGGAACCGAGGGTTGCGCTGCTTGCTCGAAGGGTTGGAGAATCGTTTATGGTGCGGGATTCAAGAGGTTTTGGGAGCTGGGCGCTGGGTGGTGTGCTCGCTGTTGCGTCTGCGGCGTGCAGCGCTCAATCAACGGAGGGTGCAGGCGGGCAGTCGGGAGGGATGGGGTCTGCGGCGGCAGGTGGTTCGAAGGCCGGTCCAGCGGGCGGTTCGGTGACCATCGGGGGAAGCGGCGAGACGGGCGGCGCGTCCTCGGGTTCAGGGGCGGCCCCAGGGAATCAAAGCTCTGGAGGCTCTGGAGGCGTTAGCATGCAGCCGCAGAATGCCGGTATGGGCGGCTTGGTATTGAACTTTGGTGGGGACTACGGCGGGCCTCCGAATCCGAATATTTGTGTGCCAAAGTTGATCGGCCAAGTGCGCGACTTCAACTCCGCGTTGTCCGGCATCAATCCGCACCCTGATTTTGAAGCTTACGTGGGAACGGGCATCACCCAAGGGTTGGTCACGCCTCTTCTCGGCGCTGATGGCGCTCCCGTGTACGCCGATCCGCAACCGCTGGGTGGCGTCCAACTCACGACTTTGACGTACTTTAGATATTGGTACAGCACCAATCATCCGGCCAACGCGGTCTTCGAACTCGATCTCGACAACCCACCGCCATCAGCCGGACTCAGCAAGACCGTCGAGCCGACAGGCGCGACCACCTATCAATCCACAGCCTTTTTCCCGATCGATGGCCAGGGGACGCAGGCTCAGGATCAGGTGTACACAGACGGTCAAGTCGCACACAACTATCACTTCACCTTCGAGCTCAACGTGAAGTTCATCTTTCGCCCTGGTCAGGTGATCTCATTTTCGGGCGACGACGATCTGTGGGTGTTCATTGATAAGACGATTGCCGTGGATGTTGGCGGAGTGCACTCCCAGGAAACGGGCCAGGTCAGCCTCGACACGCTCGGCCTTACCGCGGGCAAGGAGTACAACCTGTCCTTCTTCTATGCGGAACGTCGTGCGCCGAGTTCCACCTTCAAGCTCACTTCCAACCTCACTTTTTCTAACTGCGAACGGATCTTCCGCTAGCTCCTCTTGCAAACCCTTCCTTATTTTCTAATCGATTTGACGAGGATAACTTATGAACGCCAACCAACTGCGCTCTCGATCAATCTGGCTGGGCCTGCTGGGCATCGTTCTGGCCTCTTCTGGCTGCAAGGGGTCTTCTTCTGAGGATCCGGCGGGGGGCGCTTCATCGCAAGCGGGTGCTGCCTCGGAACTTGGTGGCGCCAAAAACGCCACGGGGGGAAGCTCGCTTAGCCAAGCTAGCGGTGGGGCTCTGGGGCTCGGTGGAGTGAGTTCTGGTGGCACCGCAGGTCTCGCAAACGTGGGTGGCGCGATTGCAACGGCCGGGGCCACAGCTTCCGGAGGAGCAGCTGGGTCCTCAGGTCTGAGCTTCGAACCGAAACCGGTGCGTAAGCTCGACTTGCTCTTTGTTGTCGATAACTCGCTGGACATGGGCCCGGCTCAATCGATCTTGGTCAAAGGCGCTAAGGAATTAGTGACGCGGCTTGCCAATCCGAATTGCGTGGCGCTCAGCAACCCGCAGGTAACGGAGCGCGCTGAAAATGCTGAGGTGGCATGTCCCGTCGGGTTCGAGCGCGAGTTTACGCCCGTAGAGGATCTGCAGGCGGGGGTTATTACCTCGAGCTTGGGTGGCTTTGGAGGCGAGTTCTGCTCTGACACGATCTCCCAACCCAGGCAAAACGACTCCGCGCACTTGATCGCGTCGATCGACCCGAACATTTCGAGCTATAGCGGGCGTGGGTATTGGGTTTGGGATCCAAAGGCGAGGCAAGTTCCGGTGGGGGAGTCCAACCTAACCGCATTTGCCAATACGGTAGGCTCTGGCATTGAGGCTGTGGGCTCTGCGGGTTGCGGTTATGAGGCGACGCTCGAGGCTTGGTATCGCTTTTTAGTGGTGCCCGATCCGTACCAAAGTCTGCTGAACACCGGCTCGGTCGTCACGCTCGAAGGCACGGACTCTGCGCTCCTTACGCAGCGCTCACAGTTTCTACGCACCGACTCGCACCTCGCCATCGTGATGCTCTCGACGGAAGATGATTGTTCAGCTGCGGAAGGCGGGCTGAGCTGGCTGCTCGCAACCAACATATTGATGTCAAGTGCTGGGTCGAAGAACTTCAACATGCCCACTCCCACGAGCACCTGCGACACCGATCCGAACAGCATCTGCTGTCGCTCATGCGCGCAGGTCGAGGCCTCGGTTCCTTCCGGGTGTGTACCGGTTAAGCAAGATCCGTCGTGCAAAGCGGCTCCGCTAGTGGCTCTTCCCTCAGCGAAGGACCCAATGAATCTTCGTTGCTTTGATCAAAAGCGGCGCTTTGGCTTCGATCTCCTAAATCCCGTTGAACGCTACGTGAATGCGCTCACGCAACTACAGGTTGCGGATAGAGCAGGAAAGCTGGTGGATAGCCCCGTTTTCACGACTAAGAACGGCGTTCTGCAGCGAAATCCGGCCATGGTTCTCGTGGCGAGCATTGTTGGCGTGCCGTGGCAAGCTATCGCTACCGATCCAAATGGGGCGCAGCCTCAGGTAACTTACCTCAAGCCGGACCAATATGCGGCCGAGGGCATCTGGGGCAATATTCTCGGTGATCCTGGCGCAAATCTGCCGCCGAACGATCCGCTGATGCGCGGTTCCATCGCCCCGCGCAGCGGCACCAGTCCTCGAACCAATCAATCATTGGCTCCCAAAACGAGCACCGATCCGTTCGCCGCCGCGAACGGCCATGAATACGACACAGGCGTCACAGGGGACGATCTGCAATATGCCTGCGTCTTTGATCTCCCTGCACCGGTTGATTGCCTCCTGGCGCCGAGGGAATCGGCTTGCGAATGCGGCGCCGCTCCAAGCGGGTCGACGACTCTTGAGGACGTGCAAGCCAGAGTGCTCGCCGAGAATCGCCCCGTCTGTAATCCTCCTTCAGGTGGCCCCGCCCAAACAACCCAATACATGGCAGGCGCGCGTCCCGCTCCACGCCATCTCGGATTCCTGAAAGGTCTGCAGAGCCAGGCGCGAATAGGCTCAGTTTGCCCGCGCTATGCCAATGAAGACGTGACACACTCAACGGCCGACCGGAGCTTTGGCTACAATCCCGCGTTGAGTCAGGTCGCTGAATGGGTGGGCGCGCAGCCGAAGTGAGTGTCGAAGCGTCAATTCAAGCAGAGCACACGCGCCGGATCGCCCGACGCCTGCAGCGATTTCTCGTTTGCAAGTCCTGGCACGAACCCGTGAACGTTTGAGCTGGAAGCACGGGTTTCCTTCGCGCAGCTTGCTTCCGACCCGTATTGGCAGTTCGATTGCCTGATGCTCCCCCCCATGATCTCCACACGCAGGCCGTTCAGGGCGCACTTACCGTTTCTCGCCTTGAGCGCGCTCCTCTTGTCGAATTGCCTCGGTGTGCGCACCAAGCTGGCACCAAAGGCCGATCAGTCCAGCCGCAAGACGCGACCGTACGAGCTCAAGATAACTCCTGGAAGCCGTTATCCTGACACCGCTGGGCTTGTCGACGTGAAGATCCACTACGGTGCCAAAGGCGACGGTTTGAGCGACGATACGGCGAGGATCCAGCAGGCGCTTTCTGATTTTCCGAACTCCAAAGCCATCATCTATCTGCCCGCGGGAACCTACCTGGTCTCGGATACGCTCAAGTGGCCGGCGGGTAAGGGCAACGGCGACGACTACAAACAGACCATCCTGGAAGGCGAGAGCCAAGCCCGTGCGATCTTGAAGCTCGCGGATAATTCCTCAGGCTTCCGCAATTCTAACCTCGCCAAGCCGGTCATTTGGATGGGGCCAGCGCCTGCTCAACGCTTCGGAAATTCGATTCGAAGCCTGACCGTGGACACCGGTCGTGGCAATGCGGGTGCTGTCGGTATCCAGTTTCACGCTTCTAACCAGGGCCTGCTCGGCGACGTGACCATCCGATCGGGTGATGGCTTTGGCGTGACCGGCCTCGACATGAATTTCACCGACGAAATAGGCCCGCTGCTGGTGAAGAACGTGACCATCATCGGCTTTCAAACGGGCATTCTCACCGGGCGCCCGATCAATGGCCAGGTGCTCGAGTTTGTCACGTTGCGTGGCCAAAAAGCGTACGGCATCTTGGACTCGGGTCAGGCACTCAGCATTCGCAAGCTCGTGAGTGAGAACTCGGTGCCGGCGATTCGCTCAACAGGCGGATTTTTGACGCTGCTTGACAGCACGCTCACCGGAACTTCTAGCGCCACAGCTTCGATTCCAGCTGTCTCGACAACTGGCGATATTCTCGTGCGCGGGCTGACGACGAGCGGCTATGCTCGCGCGCTCGAAACCAAGGCGGAAGGGACGCCTACTGGAGCCAGTGTTGATGGGTTTTGTTCCGTGCCTCGGCAGAGATTGTGGAGCGAGGGTCAACGCGCCTTTCCGCTGCGCATCGAAGAGACGCCTGACGTCGCTTGGGATCCACCGAGCGAGTGGGGCAACGTTCAGGATTTCGGAGCCATCCCGGGGGACGGTCAGCCTGACGATGAAGCGTTTCAGCGTGCAATCGACAGTGGCAAGACCACCATCAATCTCTCGAATGCACCGAACCGAGACGGTGGGCGCGGCAGTTATACGTTGCGCGGCACCGTGCTCATTCGAGGAAAAGTGCGGCGCCTGATCGGAACAGAGTCGTCCATTTACGGTGGCAAAGAGGGTCACGGCACGCTTAAGCTCGTCGATGGTGAATCCGATACGGTCGTGATTGAACGCATTGGAACCGGGTTTCCAGGCGCGCGAATCGAGATGAAGACGTCCCGCACGTTGGTGCTCAAGAATTCCCAAATTGCAGGCTACACAGGCGAAGGCGGTCGGGTGTTTTTTGAAGATGTGAGTGGTGGGCCCTGGGACGTGTGGCGCATCAAGCACCAGCAAATCTGGGCGCGCCAGTTCAATCCCGAGATCTGGCCCGAGATCTCACGCGCCAAGGGACCGCACATCATCAACGACGGCGGCTCGCTGTGGATCTTTGGCTTTAAAACCGAAGAAGCAGCACGCACGACCCTGATCGAGACCATCAACGGGGGTCGCACCGAAATTCTGGGCGGCCACCTCTACACCTACATTGAGTCACAGGGTAACGCTCAGCCCATGTTTGTGACGCGAGATTCGGCACTCAGCGTCTTCGCTCGCGAAGCGCTCATCGCCAGCGAAAGCTATGAAGTCTATGTCGAAGAATCACGGAAGGGCGTCGTGCGCAGCCTAGAAAAGGGTCAAATGTGGCCAGGGGCGTTTGGGGGCCGGAGCGTTTCGTATTTTGGCACCATGCCAGAGTAGGCTGTCGGCTCCGCGCGCTGCAGCGAACCATATTTCTGCGGTGCGGGTGCTGCCGTCCCAATGTCAGCTACAGACGTTCGGATTCCGCTAGCTCGAGTCGAGCCAACCGATACGTTACCCTAAAGCTCGGGAGCTGGAGGGGGACGGGGATTGCTTGCAAAATGAAGTAGTAAGCATGCTTACTACCTTAGGCTGCTTTCGAGGGGAAGCCGAGCCGGCTGGGCAGCTGCATCATCATGACCCCTCCGTAGCTAGCCGCTCTGACCCCGTTCTCGGCATTCCGATCCAGCGTTGCAGGATAACAGCTCCCACCATGTCGGCACTCACATTCAAAGCTGAGCGACTGCGTGCAATCAACCAATCTACCGAGAGGAGAACCGCCAGCGCTTCGGTAGGGAGGCCAAAGTTGCTGAGTACCAGCGTTAAGGCAACCACGCCTGCTTCCGGGATCCCGGCGACGCCCATAGCGGCGACGATGCAGTGATCACTTGGCTGCCCAGGCTCATGTGGATGCCAAAGGCTTGCGCTAAGGCGAGCAGGGTGAAGCCTTCGTACAGAATGATGCCGTCGTTGTTGAGGTTGGTGCCGATGCAGGCGCTGAGCGTGGAAGCACGCCGTGAAACGCCGAGCTTATCTAAAGCTTGGAGCGTCAGTGGCAGCGCAACCAGGCTGCTGTTGACGCCGATCGCGTAGATGATCGGGTGCACCGCGTGCCGCCAGAATTTGAGCCAGGAGAGGCGCGCAAACAGCACTATCCAGGCGGAATACGTGATGAGGGCGTGTGCCCTCGCGTGCGATGCTCACCCAAGCGCTGCCTTGAGCCAAGAGGGGCGCCGCCACACTGTTTTGCTTCTGAATGCGCCGCCAAGCGCCTTCAGTCCAGGTTGCGCCGTCGTTGTCGCTGTAGAGCGCAGGGCGACTGTTGGCCACGATGCGACCCTTCCCGACGGCCATTCCACCCGTGCTTCGGTCGTAAACTCGCTCCCAGGTCAGGCCGTCCTGGGTGCGTCGGATCTGGGTGTCATTGCCTTCGTTGCCGAACGGCGCGACAAACCAACCGTTCGAATACGCAAGACCGAGAGCACGGCCGGGATCGTGTGAGCAATCGCCATCGTTGGCGCAGTTTCCTCCCGGGACCGCGCGACCTTCGCGCCAAGTCCAGCCGTCGTAGCACGAGACCATCGTCAGGAACCCGGAGCCGACTCCGAGCACCATCGGCACACCCCCGGGCACGCTGGGCTCGGCGGAGCCTCCGCTACCGCCGCTTTGCGCGATTCCTCCCGTGCCGCCGCCCGGAGTAGAAGCACCCCCCACACTCGCGCCGCCAGTGTGCTGTGACCCGCTTTCTGGAGTGAGCCACCGGCTGGCAACGAACCCGGACCGTTCGTGGGCCCCGTTCCGCCCGCTTGCATGGAGGTTCCGTTCGAATTCTGGCCGCCGCCCGAGTGGCTTGAAATAGTTGGCGCGGGCGCCTTTCGCGGGTTCTCATTGCTCTGGCTGCAGGCCGCAAAGGCCGCCACTATCGCCAAAGAGCGTGCAGTCCGTCTCATGTCCCCCAGTAACTCTGGGTGCCACGCCTAGGCCATAATTGCAGATCGCCTGCGGAAACGTCGCCTGGAATAGAGCGGCGAGGCTCAACGGGTGTTCGAGCGGATGATGACTTTTTGTCCATTGCCGTGGTTGAAGGGGAGAGCGCCTTTCGTTCCTTGAGAGATAGTAAGCATGCTTACTATCCTGTGTTCGACTGAAGGGCCTCACAACCTCCGCATGCGTTCGAGCCCGGGCAGATCATCCAGGTGGCGGGGGATGAGCTGCTCGCAATGCGGAGAAGCGTAGTTGAGCCTGGCGTCAGGGGCCTTGAATCACGCGCAAACTTCCGCTCACCACTCCGTATCCGAGTGGAGCTTTGAGTGTGCGGCGCAGTTCTTCGGGCCGCGTCTGCCCCATCAGGAGCCCGCGGTAAGCCGCGATAACCTGGCTGGTTTGTTCCGCTGATTCTTGGACAAGCTCCACCCGAAATCGCCGCACACCGAGCGCTTGGAGCTTGGGCACGAGGCTCGCGGCACTCTGGGCTTGGGCGTGAAAAACAGTATTTCGACAGCCGACATCCGCCTCGACTGGGTGTTCTAGGCCCGTTCGATCGCGGAGCTTGACCTTGTGGGTATCGCATGGGCGGCCACAGGTTTTATAGTCTTTGCCAGTAGAAAGCAGTGCTGCGTAGACGCAGTGCTCCATGTGGAAGAGTGGCATGGGCTGATGGAGCACCAGCTCCGCATACGGCGCCAACTCGGTGAGGAAGGTGCTGAGCTGTTGCTCGTTGAGATCGAATGAGGGCGTGAACGCCGAGAGCCCAGCGCTCAAGGCTTGTGCCACGCTGAAGCGATTGCTGAGGTTGAGTGAGAAATCTCCGATGTAAAGCGGGCCATTGGGGCTTTTTGGAAGGTCTTTCAGCTCATGCAACGTTCCGAGTCCACGCACGAGAAACGCATCGGGCTCAAGGCCGCGCAAGTAGCGATCGAACTTGGCCTCTCCGGGCTTCCGAATGCGAGGCGGCGCGACACCCACGAAAGCGGCTCCATTGCTGCGCAGGCTGGCAACAGCGGCAGCGCAACCTTTCAATTCGAGGAAATCGAGGTAGACACCGGCGGCGCCCGCAGCAAGCGCGGCTTCGGCTTGGGCGAGCGTTCGGCAGGTCACAAATAGACCTCCCGGAGCGGGTTCGAGTGGAGCCTTGGTCAGAGGCTCGTTGAGGGCGTTCGCGAGAAAGGTCTGGGCGTATTCGGGGGTGCGTTGGCTCGGTGTGCGATGGGCGTTCTCGCACAAGCTTTGAATCAAATGGCGGCGCGCTTGATTGAGATATGAAAGAGGGACGAGCGCACCCTCGGGAATGGCGAATGTCGCGCTGCCTAGGCGATAACCTGTGCCTCCGAGGCGGCTCAGCGCTTCGCGCAGCTGGGCCTCGCTGGTGGGCGATTTCTGGGCGATTTCGAGCGGAGTTGGCAGCTCCACACTCACCGAGCCGCCGAGTTCGGAGGTCGCGGACAAGCGGGCCGGAGCACCGAATTGTCCTTCCAGCCGAAA
>Ga0105048_10018178_pt1 | contig 10820 bp, 9 predicted proteins | sample MAT05_FD_78382 | JGI IMG/M metagenome (GOLD analysis project Ga0105048, IMG submission 78382) | Freshwater microbial communities from Lake Fryxell liftoff mats and glacier meltwater in Antarctica - MAT-05 | ecosystem: Environmental > Aquatic > Freshwater > Ice > Liftoff microbial mat | place...
CGCGCTCAGCTCGGGGCGAGGTCACCTGGTGCCCCCTGAACTATCAGCTCGCGCCACCCCAGGCGGCCGACGTACTGGATGCGGAGCGGGTCGACCAGATCCTGGCTCTGGTCACGCTGCGCGAAGTCGACGGCGATCGGGACCGCGCGATGACGCGCGAATCGGTAGGCGCTCTTGCAGCCTCGACGCCATAGCGCCTGTGCTAGCTTCCCGCGCAGATCGATGAGCGAGGCAAGGCAGAGCGTCACGTGTGAACTGGCAGACGGCAGTCGCCTCGAGCTCGCGCTCAGCGCGCCCGCCGTTCCGCGTGCCGCCGTCGCGAGGCCCGCACTCAAGGTGGACCTGAACCGTCTGCTGTCACTGGCCAAAACCGACATCGCGGCGCAGCAGCTGCCCAAACCCGGCTCGGGCTTGGCCCACCGCGGAATCGTCGGCAAGAGCCCCCCAATGCAGGCTCTCTTTCGCATGATCGACAAGGTGGCGCCCACCCAGGCCACCGTGCTCATCACCGGCGAGAATGGCACAGGCAAGGAGCTGGTGGCGCGTGCCATCCACGAGGGCTCGCTGCGCGCGGACAAGCCGTTCGTGGCCGCCAACGTCAGCGCATTCAACGACAACCTGCTGGAGAGCGAGCTGTTCGGCCATCGTCGCGGCGCGTTCACAGGGGCCGTCGTCGACAAGCGCGGCTTGTTCGAGGAAGCCGACACCGGAACCTTCCTGCTGGACGAGGTGGGCGACATGTCCGCCGCGCTGCAGGCCAAGCTGCTGCGCGTGTTGCAAGAGGGCACCTTCATGCCCGTGGGCGGCACGCAGACGCGCAAAGTAGACGTGCGCATCATCGCTGCCACCAACCGTGACCTCGCGCAGATGGTCAAGAAGGGCACCTTCCGCGAGGACCTGTACTACCGCCTGCATGTGGTCGCCCTGCGCTCGCCGGCGCTGCGCGAGCGGGGCGGCGACCTGGACGTGTTGATGGATCACTTCCTGGCGCGGCTCGCCGACAAGCATGGCCGCGACAAGCGCCTGACAGCCGAGGCGCGCGCCGCGCTGCGCAGCCACCCTTGGCCCGGCAACGTGCGCGAGATGCAGAACGAGATCGAGCGCATCTGGGTGCTGTCCGGAGACGATCTGGCCATCGCACCCGAGCACCTGAGCCGCAACATCGCGCAGTCGCACACGCAGCGGACGGCACTGCTGGCCGCGCGCGGTCTCGACCAGCCCGAGCCGATCGTCGAGGAGGGGGCGCCCGAGCCGGAAGAGGAGCCGCTGAACGTGGTGCTGGAGCGCGTCGAGCGCCAGACCATCGAGCGCGTCCTGGCCAAGCTGTCGGGAAACCGAACACGCGCGGCGCTGGCGCTGGGCATCAGTCGGCGCAACCTGCTGCGCAAGCTAGAGCTACTGGGCCTGGCCGGCGGTGCGGACGAAGCCACCTCCGGCTGACCACGCCTCGCTACGATGCGAGCCGCACAGCCCACACCAGCAGCAGCCCGACAGATATGCCAACCGCTACCTGCAGCGGCATCGGCCCCTGCAGCAGTGACGCCATGGGGCGCTGCCGGTAGAGGCCGCGCAACGACACGACCAGTAGCGCGAGCGTCGCCAGGAACAGCGGCAATCCGAGTGGATTCGCGTGCAGCGAGGCCAGCAGCGAACCGTGCGCCAGATGCGCGAAAGCGGTGGTCAGGCCACAGGCTGGGCAAGGTTTGCCGAACAGCACCAGAAAACCGCAGGCGGGGAGCCCAAGCTGCATGTGGGTCCCAACCCCGCTCGCGCTCGGCGTGAGCAGGCGCGAGGCGACCAGCAGCGCACCGCTGCCCAGCGCCAGCATGGCCCAGCCCAGACGATCGAGTCGCGCACCGCGCTGCGCGTCGTCATTCACCTTGCGCGTTCCACGCCGTCAGCTTGGCCCAGTTCGACCGCGACTACAAAGCGCCCTGCACGCGCTCCCACTCGCCAGACTGGCGGCCCACCTCGACCATCATGATGGCTTCGGCAGCGGCGCGGTCGGGTCGCACGCGGGCACGCACCAGCCGGCGCATGATCACCTGCGCCACCACGAACAGACTGGCCATCTCGCGCTTGCCCGCCTCGAACGACGAGGTGGAGAACACCCAGTCGAGCGACCAGAGCAGATCGGCCAGCCAGTCGTTGAGCAACGCACCGGGCTTCTGTTTGTTCAGGCTGCGCGCCTCGGACTTGTCGAACGACTCGCCCCAGGGTCGCTGCCCCAGCGCCAACGGCTGATCGTTCAGCAGCGCGGTCAGCGCATTGCCGAACCAGACCATCGCCTCGCCGTACGCGCTGCCGTCGCGCTCGCTGAGCATGTCGGTCGCGACCTTTCGGAAGCTCTCGCCGCGCAGCCTCCCGAGCGGCTTCACACCCAGCACCGTGAGCGGAGCCTCGCCAGCCAGCAGCGCGGCCAGCATCGGTTCCTCGATCAGCCGAAAGCGCGAGAAGGTGACCAGCTTGCCTGGCGAAAGCCGCAGCTTGGGGCCGACCCTGCCGTTCGGAGACAGACGCCCGGACGAGTCCCGGATCCAGGGCTCGGACGCCTCCACGGTGAGCGGCGGGCGCTCGCCCATGGTGCGGCAGGGACAACGATGTTCGGTGGTGATGCGGCCGCCCTCGGGCGTGGCGATCAGCCCGAACGGGAAGCGCGAACAGCCGATCGGCTTGGAGGCCGCCCCGTGCCGCGCGTGCAGCTCACAGCCACGCGAGGAGCGCAGCACGCAGGGCCCGTGCTCCTGGTGGCGAAACACCGGTGCCAGCAGGTCCTTGTGGCGGATCAAGCTGCCGGGCTCCAGCAGCTCAACTGCACGCTGCTCCACGCGCGTGACGGGTCCCAGCGCGTGGATGTCGGTGCAGCAGGTGCCGTCGCCGAAGCAATCGTACTGGGCACCTGGTCTCACCAGCAGCGGCCGCGAACGAGCCGTGGGCTCGATCTTGAGCGGGGTAAGTAGGGACGAGCGAGGGGTGGGACGGGTGTCGACAGCCACGCCGGCTCCATTACACGAGCGGACCTGTATCGTAAAGCACTCACGCAATGCTTCATGTACCGTGGCGCAAGGGCGTGGTACCATTTGCCTTTCGCGCGCCATGGCTTTCCGAGCACCGCTACTTGGTTACAATACGAATGTCCGTCACAAGGGCAGGCTGTATCACATCCAAACCGAAGACTCGGGCATCGGCCACCCGCACGTCATCACGCATCTGTTCGCCGACGGCGGGCGCATCGTGGGGTCGAAGAAGACCAGCTACGTCGAGCACCTGGCCGACGAAAAGCTGCAAGACACCGTCAAGAAGCTGATGCAGGCGCAGCACAAGGCGATGTTCATCGCGCTGCGCGACGGTGTGTACGACGAGGCGCCGGGCGAGATCGCCAGCGAGGCCACGGGCACGATCAAGGTTGGAGATGCGCCGAGTGCACTCCGCCCGGAGGCACGCGAGAGTGGCGATGCCGTGCGGCCACCGTACCGCGATCCGCCAGAGCGCAAACCACTGTACCAGGGCACGGTCCCCGCCGCCCAGGCCAGCCGGGCAAGCCCGCCTCCGCTGCCGGCCGTGAGCGCCAAGGCCGCCACCCGACAGTCCATCTTCGGCAGCGACCTGCTCAGCGAGAAGAGCCTCGACGAGGTCATTCTCAGCTACCTGGCCACTGACGAAAAAGACTAGCAGACAGGTCGTGCCCTGGCGCACTGGACAGCCCATCGGGCGTCTCACGCCTGGCCTGCGCGGCCCGTCGCTCTAACCGCGCGCTTCGGTGCGGGTCAGGTTTGACACTGCCGATACCCAGGTCTATCGTGCGCGGTCGTCCGCAGGAGAGATCTGATGAGCTTCAAGAAGACGTTGATGCGCGAAGGTATGAAAGTGATGCAGGATCCCCGCTTCATGAAGCTGCTGCAGGACCCACGCGTCATGCAGGCCATGGCCAAGGGCTTCGAGATCAAGGGCAAAGTGCAGCAGGGCTTCGATAGCCAGGCCGAGAAGCTCGCCGAGAAGCTTAACTTCGCCACCAAGGGTGAAGTTCGCGAACTCAAGCGCACCATCCGGAAGCTCGAGCGCGAGCTCGGCAAGAAGTCCGCGAGCGCCTGAGTCACCACCCTGGGGCGCGCGAGCGTCGAAGCGCACCCTCGATTCGCGCGGGCGAGGAAGGGCGCTCTTCGAGGCAGACCGGTCGCTCAGCCAGGGGTCCCGCTCACGCAGCACTCGTGCTGGCCGTGAGTTTTTCTGCGCGTGCCTCAAGCCAGGTACGCACTGCCGGCCAGACCGTGAACGGCGCATCGCGGCCCAGCACCATGTCGATGTGGCCGAGCGGGAACTCGCGATAGGTCTTGTCGCTGGAGCGGCTGCGATCGAAGGCCGGCTTCACCGAGCGTGGGGGCGCCAGCGAGTCATTGGCGCCGGCGATCACCAGCAGCGGCTTGTCGGTAAGCTCAAAGGCCAGACCGTAGTCGGTCAGGCCATCATGGCTCTTGAGCGCGTTCTCGCGCCCGGGTCCGATGATCCCAAGCGCGATCGCCATGCGCGTGTGCTCGTAGGCCGACTTGAGGTTCTCCTCCAGTACCTCGGGCTCCATGCTGCCCGGCGCCCATGGACGCAGAGGCATGGGCATGAAGCGGTTGTCCGAGAACCAGCGGTTGCGGCGCCAAAGCTCGCCAAAAAAGCGCAGCGGGATGGGTGGATTGGCGTCGAAGGCACCGGTCAGCCGCGCACCGTAAAAGAGCGGCGCAAACACCAGCCGCAAGAAGGCCGAGCCCTCACCGAAGCGGTAGGGTGCACCGATGCTGACCACGCCCGCAACCTGCTCGCGCATCGTGCTGCCGGCAACGCTGTAACTGATCAAACCGCCCATCGAGTGGCCCACCAGGAATAGCCGCTCGGCTCCAGTCAGGCGCAGCACGCAGCGAATCGCGGCGGGCACATCCTCGCAGATGTAGTCGTCGATGATGGTGGTCTCGTCCAGGGCACCGCCGTAGCGACGCGAGCGACCGCGACCGCGCAGATCCAGGTTGAACACGTCAAAGCCAGCGCTGGCCAGGTAGTTCACGAACGAGCGACGCGAGGTATGGAACGAGTAGCGGTTTTGACCGAAGCCGTGCACCAACAGCACCGGCGTGCCGGGTTTGGCCTGGCCGGGCAGTCGCTTGCGCACCATGGCAATGGGATGAACGCCTTCGCGCGCGGCGATTACGTCCTTGACGAACTGGCCGCGCTCACCCGCGTTGATCTCCTGTTCGACACTCTCCGTTTGCAGGATCATCTGCGTCGACTGTAGCAGCCAGCGAGCGGTGCAGGGGAGCGCCAACGTGCGCGATTGCGCGTTCCACAAGGCACGAGCAGACCGACGCGCAGAACGCTCACAGGTCGATCTGCTCGACCTTGAGCCCCTCGACGGGTCGACCGAGGAAACGCGCGGCCACCTCGCCGAAGCGGCCCGGCATGTCGGTGACGTACATGCTCAGGTCGCCTGGGCCCGGCGACGTGCGCGAAAGGCCGCGCTCCCCAAGCAGCGTCGCGAGTTCGCGCGCCGTGGCCTCGGCACTGTCGACCACCAGCGTGCCCGGCCCGCACAGCGCTCGTGCGCGCTCGTCGAGCAGCGGTCGGAACAGTGGATAGTGCGTGCAGCCGAGGACCACCGTGTCGACGCCAAACGATGCCAGCTCGGCCATGTAGCGGTCGACCACAAGCCGCGGCACCTCCCCCGCGGTCCAGCCCTCTTCAGCCAAAGGCACCAGAAGCGGGGCGGGCCGAGCGAACACTTCCGCGCGCGAGTCCAGGCTGGCCACAGCCCGCGGGTAGGCGCCCGAGAGCACGGTTCCGCCTGTGGCGATCACGCCGATACGTCCGCTGCGGCTGGCGGCCACGGCCGCACGTGCACCGGGTTCGATGACGCCCAACACGGGGAAGTCGAGCTCGACGCGCAGCATGTCCAGAGCGACAGCGCTTACCGTGTTGCACGCCACAACCAGCAACTTGATGCCGCGCCGCGTAAGGTGACCGGCGCAACTGCGCGCATAGCGCAAGATGGTCTCAGGACTGCGCGTTCCGTAGGGGACGCGGGCCGTATCGCCCAGGTACAGGAGGTGTTCCTGGGGCAGCTGGTCGAAGATGGCACGCGTGACCGTCAGCCCACCGAGGCCGGAGTCGAAAATGCCGATGGGCGCGTCGGTATCCATATTTTTCAGGATGTGTGATAGGGTGAGAGGCACGCATCAGAGTTCAGGGCCCTCTGGTCATCGCTCGTGCGCCCGAGGGCGTGCTTCGACATCGCTCGAGAATGTAGCGTGCAATGGAACATCCGGCTCGCATACTCCTGGTAGTCGGTGACGAGACCAGCCGTGGCTCAGTCGAGCGCGGCATTGCAAGCGCCGGCTACGGCACGCAGGTCGTAAGCCTGGCAGAGGCGCTAGCAGTGGGCGCGGGTAGCGTGCCCGGCGAGCGTCCCATTGTCGGGATCATCGCGCTTATCAACGAAGCGCAAACGATCGCGTTGGGCTCCCTGCGTGAGCGGCCCGAGCTTGCCAGCCTGCCGCTGCTGCTGGCCATGCAGGGCACACCGCAACACGTGTTCCACGCCGCGCGCGACTTCAAAGCCGAGGGCGTATGCCGCGAGCTGAGCGAAGACGAGCTGTGTGCACGCCTGGTGCGCATGTTGCGCGACGCAGACATGCGCACCGAGCTCGCTCGCAAGGAGCGCGATGCGCAGCTGGCGCTGGAGCTGACGCGCGCCCTCGCCTCCTCCACCGACTTCCGCGAGATCCTGTACACCATCGTGCGACGCATTGCCGACGTGGTGCACATCGACCGCGTGTCCATCGTCATCACGCCGGAGGACGAGCCGGGTATCGGCTACGTGATCGCCGCCAGCGACGACCAGGCGCTCTCCGATCTCAAGCTCGAGCTGAACAAGTACCCCGAGATCGAGCAGGTCCTGCGCTCGAACGAGGTGCTGCTGATCACGGACGTCGCGAATCACCCGCTCCTTGATGGTGTTCGCGACAGCGTGCCGCAGCTGTCCGCGCTGTCGCTGATCCCCATCAGCTGGCAAGACCGGTTGGTCGGCGTGCTCTTCCTGCGCACGGTCGATGAGCGTCAGAAGCTGGCCAAACACCAGCTGGACGTATGCATGATCGTCGCCAACGCAACGGGCGCCGCCCTGCGCAATGCGCACCTGATGCGGAAGCTGCGGCGCGACCACCGCGAGGCCCAGGTCGCGCAAGCGCAGGCCGTGGAGCGCGCCGAGCATGAGCGTGTGGTGGCCTCCGAGCTGCGCAAGACCAAGGAGTTCCTCGAGTCGCTGATCGAGGCCAGCGTCGACGCCATCGTGGCGGCCGATTTGACCGGCACCATCATTCTGTACAACAAGGGCGCCGAACGCATTTACGGGCGCACGGCCGAAGAGGTCGTCGGGCACCTGCACGTCTCCCAGCTGTACCCAGAGGGCGTCTCGCGCGAAGTCATGCGCCGCATCCGCTCGGCGGACTACGGCGGCGTGGGCCGGCTCGAGAGCATGCACAGTGCGGCCATCGACAAGGAGGGCAACAGCATTCCCATCTCGCTGTCGGCTGCCATGATTTACGAACACGGGGCGCCGACTGCCACCGTGGGTATCTTCACCGACCTGCGTGAAAAGATTCAGGCCGAGGAGCGCTTGGCCCAGGTCCAGAAGAAGCTTGAAGTCAGCGAAAAACAGGCGCTTTTGGCCGAACTGGCGGGCACCGCCGCGCACGAGCTCAACCAGCCGTTGACGAGCGTCATGGGCTACGGCGAGCTACTCATCCGCCGGTTGCCAGCGGGCACGCCCGAGCGCAACGCCGCCCAGGTCATCATGCAGGAGGCCGAGCGCATGGCGAACCTGGTTCGTCGAATCGGCAAGATTACGCGCTACGAAACCAAGTCATACGTGGGTGACCAGCGCATCCTGGACCTCGATCGCGCGACCGACGACGGTCCCGAAAACAACCGCTGACGAGTAGTTCATGACCGTGAAGCACAGATCGAGCACCAGCAGCACCGAGCTTCCGCCGGTGGCGCCCATCAAGGCGCTCACGAGCCCATCGCTCGACGAAGTGCTGGCCGAGCTGCTGGCGCTGACGCGCTCCGTCAGCCTGGAGATGCACGACGAAGAGATCGTGCATGCCTACGTCACCTCCATGCTGCGCCTGTTTCCCGGGCGACTGTTCGCGCTGCGGCTGTTCGACGCCCAAACTGGCGAGCTGTCACTGGTGTACGCCACCGGGCGGCTGCGCAGCGACCGCCGCGACCGCGTGCGCATCACAGCACGAGCGCTGGAAGAGCAAGGTTTGATGGGCGCACTCAACGAGAGCGCCATCGAGCCCACCGCCGAGTACCTGCCGCAGTTCTACGAGGACGCGGAGGGCTTCGACGTGGCCATCGGCAGCGGCCGTGATCTGACGGGGGTGCTGGGTATCGAGTATCCGGGCGGCATGCGCAGCATCCAGTCGGACCACACGCGCATCGTGCACATCGCGCTGCAGCTGTCAGCGTCGCTGCGCAACGCGCGCCTGCTGCGTGAGTCGCTTTATCTGCGCGACTACCTCACCAAACTGCTGGAGCACGCCAACGCGCCCATCCTGGTCATCGGCAGGAAGCGCGAGATCCGCGTGGTGAACCGCGCGCTGGTCTCGCTGACCGGCTTCCGACGCGACGAGCTGATCGGCCGCGATTTTGCCAGCCTGCTGGACGATGAAGAGCGCTCGCGGCTGCTGCCCGTGCTGATCGCTGCATTGCGCGGCCAGTCGGCCACGGGCGTCGAGGTACGCGTACCCAGCAAACACGGCACGCCCGTGCGGCTGCTGATGAACACGGCGTCGGTGCTCAGCGCCGATGGTGAGGTCGAGGGCGTAATCGCCATCGGCCGCGACCTTACCGAGATCCGAGAGCTGGAGCAGCGCATCGTACACGCCGAGAAGCTGGCCACCGTGGGACAGCTTGCGGCAGGCGTGGTGCACGAGCTGAACAACCCGCTAACCAGCATCTCGGTCTACAGCGACTACCTGCTCAAGCACGCCGAGCGCGATGGCACCAAGGCCGGTGATGTCACCAAGTTGCGACGCATCCACGAGAGCGCAGACCGCATCCTGCGCTTCTCGCGTGAGCTGCTGGCCTACGCGCGCCCCACCATGGAAGAGCCCCGCGTGGTGCGCGTTGCCGACGTGCTCGAGCGCTCGCTCGAGTATTGCGACTACCTGATCACCGAGCGCGACGTACACGTGGAGCTGAAGGTCCACCCCGAGGTGCCCAAGATGCTAGGCGTGGCGGGCCAGCTGCAGCAGGTGCTTATCAACCTGGTCACCAACGCCTGTCACGCCATGCCCGAGGGCGCCGGCGCGCTGGAGCTGTCCGCGCACGCCAATGAAAATTCCGACGTCGAGCTGCGCGTCTCGGACAACGGCTCGGGCATCTCTCCAGACCACCTGGGACGCATCTTCGAGCCGTTCTTTTCCACCAAGGGTGAGGGCCACGGCACCGGCCTCGGACTGTCCATCGTTCGCAACATCGTCGAGCTGCACAACGGCAGCATCCAGGTTGAAAGCGAGCTGGGCAACGGCACGACGTTCATTCTCACGTTTCCCGGTCAGCAAAATGGGCGCGATACCGACCCGGGCTGAGTGCGGGCCACATGCTGCCCCAAGCCCCGCTGTCTCGGCCACGCAAACCCGCCTGCGCGAAGCTTGACCGGCCCAGCGCCCGATTCGGAATGAACCGCAGCGGTTCGTCGTTGTGTCCGCACATGCAAGCCATCCAGCCAACCCTGCGTGCCAGCCTGCTCGGGCTCGCGCTTTGCAGCCCACTTGCAGCCGCTCCCGCCTGGGCCTCGCCGCCCAGCAGCGCCGAGCACAACCCCATCGCGACCGCCAACCAGCTGGGCGAAGCCTTCTCGCGCGTGGCGGAGCAAGCGTCGCCCAGCGTGGTAAGCATCCAGGTCGAGGTAAATCGCCCGCAGCCCAACTTCGGCTTCTTTTCACCGTTCGGCGGCGGACCCGATGGCAACAACGGAGGGGGGGGCAACGGCGGCGTGCAGCGCGGGGGTGGCTCCGGCATGGTGCTCACCGCAGACGGCGCCATCCTGACCAACAACCACGTGGTGGAGCACGCCGCGCGCATCCAGGTGGCGTTGCAGGACGGACGCAAGTTCAACGGCAAGGTGGTCGGCGTGGATCCCGCCACCGACCTGGCCGTCGTCAAGATTGACGCCAAGGGCCTGCCCGCGGTGCGCTTCGCTGACTCCGACAGCGCCAAGGTAGGTGAGTGGGTCATCGCCATCGGCTCGCCTTTTGGCCTCGACTACACCATCACGGCAGGCGTGCTCAGCGCCAAGGGGCGCGGCGGCATGGGGGCCAACGAAATCGAGGACTACCTGCAGACTGACGCCAGCATCAACCCTGGTAACTCGGGCGGCCCGCTGATCAACCTGGACGGGCAGGTGCTGGGCATCAACACCATGATCATCGGCCGCGCCAGCGGCATCGGCTTCGCCATTCCCAGCAACCTGGCGCGGCGCGTGGCCATGGAGCTGTTGCAGAAGGGCGATGTCTCACGCGCCTGGATTGGGGTGACCTACCAGGAGCTTACCCCCGAGCTGGCATCTGGCTTCGGCGTGCAGCGTACGCGCGGCGCGCTGGTGAACGAGGTCATGCCCAGCGGTCCAGCCGCCAAGGCCGGCATCCGCTCGGGCGACATCATCGTCGACATCCAGGGGCGCGAGGTGCGCGAGGGGCGAGACCTGATGCGCTCTGTGCTGCAGTACCCGGTGGGCGAGAGGCTGCAGATGACCGTGCTGCGCGATGGCGGCCAGC
>Ga0105048_10018179_pt1 | contig 10820 bp, 5 predicted proteins | sample MAT05_FD_78382 | JGI IMG/M metagenome (GOLD analysis project Ga0105048, IMG submission 78382) | Freshwater microbial communities from Lake Fryxell liftoff mats and glacier meltwater in Antarctica - MAT-05 | ecosystem: Environmental > Aquatic > Freshwater > Ice > Liftoff microbial mat | place...
AACCATTCAGAAGATCAAATATCAGAAGTGTTTCTTGCCCACAGTCTACCCCAGCGATATGTATGGCGAGTTCGATGGTAAAGGGAGAATCATTTTGAAGGATACCAATTTTCATCAGCTAAAATTAATAGTGTATGACGAAAGTAACAATCAACAAACACTACAATTCTTTTTTAAAACGAGAAAAATAAATTCATATTTGACTTTTGTTAAAAATGTAGATTTGTTTGTCGACTGTAAAAAAGATTTCACAATCGAAAAATACGGGATTCTTCTCGCGATTCCAGCGAAAACACTCTATTATTCAACAAACTTTAAAATAACAAACACTCTAAAACTCAATAATAGATTTTCTCTTGCTCCCCCTTCAATTAATTTTGCCAATCCCGTAAAAATTAAATTTGAAGTGCCTCGGAAATTTATTACAACACAAAAACAACTCGTTCTTCAGAACAGATCGGTTATTCATTCCCCGGTCATTCGCAACGATTCTTTAACCTTTTTAGTTTACACAACGGGCGATTTTGTTTTACTTAGGGATACAATCGCCCCGAAGATCAAGACGCAGCTTTCGTTGAAAAAGATCAAGAAAATCAAAAAGTTTGAATCATTTGCTTTCGTCATTCAGGATAATTTAAGCGGAATCGCAAAATACAATTTGTATGTAAACAACAATTGGGTTCTGGCTGAATATGATGCTAGATCAAACTTACTAACTTATAATTTTGACGTTGAAACTCCGCCTTGCGACTTGTCTTTTAAAGTTAATACCGAAGATAAGGCCGGCAATAAAAGTGTTTTTAATTTTTTACTGAAACGATGAGCTTTTGTTTATTGTACCATTTTGATTTGTAATTTAGTCCTACAGGCAATGAACAAATCTTAGATGGTGTTGTGTCGAAGGAGATTAATTGGCCCCAATTATTTTTCGTTTTGATATTGTTTTTACGTGTGTTAAAGTTACATCTCCAAATATGTTTTTGTCTCTAGTCCTTTATTAAACAAAAGGTCGAGAATGCTGAGGTTCATTTGAAAAGGAAATTTATTTTCAAAAGTTTGATAATAACCTGTTTCAAGCCGCGGTTGAATATCTTGATCTAATTTAAAATCAATTTTCGGATGAATAATGGTTCTTAAATCCCTAAAATCACCTTTTATCTTTTTTTCAAAAGTTTCGGTAAAGGTTATATTCTTTCTTAGTCGCAATAGATTTAAAATGCTAAACAATTGTTGCGAATTATAATCCAACAAATTTGAAAACCGTTGCGCGTAAAAATATTTTATCTCTGTTTCAAAGAACTCGAAGTAGGGAGAATTTTTGTAAGCGCTCTCTATAGCTCGCCAATGTTTTATTTGCCAGTTTTCAAAATAACTAATCTCAATATCTTTGCTAAGTTCTTTTAACGATTTTTTTCTAACAGGAATCGACAGATCAAGTACACCATTAGCCGTAAGAATTTTTGTGCGGTTTCTATAACTTTGTTTTTGAAAATTTTCGAACTGTTCAATTTCTACGTTTTTCGAATTCAACACGTAAAACATATATTGAAGATTTGGCCAGTACGCCGTAGTTAAGAGAACATTCATTTTCTTGCTTTCGTTAATCGACCCACTACTTTACCTACAATGTATTTTTCAGGTAAAAAGCCCCAGCTGCGTGAATCGTTTGCATTGTCGCGGTTATCACCCAGAACAAAAAAATAATTTTGTTTCGGCACATAAATAGTTGAATGAATGCCGCTGATGAAAATACTGTCTTTTCTGATCTCAACTGTGTTTTTTTCCCCTCGAATTAAATCTGAGTATAGTTTAACACTTACCGTGTCGAGCCGCAGGGTATCGTTTTTTTTAGGAATGTAAAGTTTGCCGTAGTAATCAAGATTCCAAGGATAATGCAAGGAGTAGGGGAAACAGGTTTCATCAAAATTATTTTGTTTTTCGGATTTTAAAGCGATTTTTTTTATTGTCGTATCTTTTTTCAGGAATTCACTTTGATGCCTGGTGAGCGAATAACTGTAATCAAATTCGTTTGAGATTTCGCCGCCCTCACTGAGTTGATAAGTTTTTTTAAACAGATCTGTCAATGCTTTGTGATTGGTTTCAATAAAGTAGTTTTTTTGAATGGTTGAGTCTTCTTTTAATTGTTGTCCGTTTATATACACAAGTTTATCCGCTATTAAAGCCGTGTCGCCCGGCAAACCTATAAGCCTTGTAAACAAAAAAGTTTTACGAGGATCTGCGCTGTCTTTAACCGGGTATTCAACATATAGAACATCGTTTTGCTCGAAAGCGAAAATTACTTTTTTAATAAGTAAAAGATCGTTGTAATCGTAAGTTCCACGCATATCTCGGCTGTTAACCTTTACGAAGTCCCACAAAAACAATTTTAATAAAATAAAGAAAATTAGCGCGGTAAAAGCGCTGACCAACCAATTGGTTTTTTTGATAAAATCAAATATATTTTTTATAATGTTGATTCCTTTTTTATCTTCAGTTTACGACGGGTATTCCATTTAGTTATACCCCAAATGGCTGAGATAGCAAGAATAAAAGGAATTTTAATAGAATGAAGATTGCCGTTTTCAACATAACATAAAAAACGCTCCCAACGAAATTTGCCATCTTTGCTATTTTTAAACAATGATCCAATAACGGAGGTGCCACTCACGGGATTGTTTTCAGGGTATTTCATACTGAACCAAACAAAAAACGGAGACCCTACAATGTGATCAAATGGCACCATGCCCCAGCTTCGGCTATCGGCGCTGTTGTGGCGATTGTCACCAAGCATAAAATAATAATCTTGTTTAAATGTGTATTCTTTAATAGGTTTTCCATCATAAATTACTTCTCCTGCTTGTTTGCTTACCTGATGAATGCCGTCGTCATAGGTGTTCATTATTTTTTCGTACAAACAAAAATTGTGTGTGTCGATCGGAAGCGTTAGGCCTTTTTTAGGAATAAGTAAAGGACCGAAATTATCATTGTTCCAAGGGTATGCGGGATTATGAGGAAAGATAGAAGGTTCGAGAGTGCCTTTTTCTTCATTCTGACGAACTACCGAAACCACACCCGGAATTTGCCTTACTTTTTCAGCAACGTGCCTGGGCATATTTAATTTATAAATCATGGTATCTTTCGATTCCGCTAAAATGCTTACTTCGGTCGCGTAAATATCCAGTTCATCCAGCAATTTGAGGTTCGATAAGCTGTTTCTTCCATTGGGCTGGGTAATTTCATAACCAAATAACTGTGTGTTACATTTCACAGAATAATTGTGCTGCGCGTGTTCAGGCATCGTCTGTAGTTTGCCACTGATATAAATTTCAGAATTTCTTACTTCGAAATTATCACCGGCAATAGCAACACAGCGTTTTACATAATGTTCGCGTTTGTCAACTGGCCTCGAAACAATGCGATCCATTCGTTTTCCATTTAGCAAGTTAACGCCGTTTTCGTCATTGATGATCTCTGAAGCCCTAGCGGCGTAAAAAGCTTTTGACTGGGGCGCTTGGCCAGTTCTTAAATCTTCGTTCTCAAGAATTTGAGCGAAGTATCTTTTAATCGCGTAATAACTAACGTCCTGACTGCTCAGTAACACTGTATCGCCATCGGGATAATTAAATACAACGATTTGATCATTCTTTACCGAACCAAAACCCGGCACTCTGAAATAAGGTAATTTGATCCATTCGAGATACGATTTTTTTGTTTGACTAAAAGGTAGAGTTTGGTGGGCGAAAGGAAACGAAAGCGGCGTTTGCGGAATCTTAGGGCCATAAGCAAATTTATTAACGAATAAAAAATCGCCGACCATTAAAGATTTTTCTAGCGACGATGTTGGAATGGTAAAAGCCTCAATAAAATAACCGCGAATGATCGAAGCAGCGATTACTGCAAAAATAATTGGATCAACCCAGTTTTTTATAATTTTACTGGGCTCAATCTTAAATTTACTCAAACCAACAAATTTGGCAGTGTCGTCCGTGCCGATTTTAACGAAAAAAAGGTAGGGTAATACCGACGCAAAAAGTAAATCTTGGTTACTTGGTTTGTTATATGCCCGCGCGGTATTAAATCCATAAACTCCATACATAATAATGTTTACGCCTGGCACTACCATAATAAGCGCCCACCACCATGGTTTCTCGAGCAATTTCGCCAGCAAATAAAAATTGTAAAAAGGTATAAATGCTTTCCAGCTATCAAGCCCGGCTTTTGCAAATAATTTGCTCAAACCAAAAAATGAAATGAGTACCAGCGCTAAAAAAATGTAATTTCCCATAAAAGTAAAGCGTGAAGATATATAAATTAGTTAAATCATAAACGAGCGAGTTTTAACGGTATTATGCAGTGTTAGGCCGAAAACTCCATTTTCGCCGTTGCGTCAAAAAAAATAATCGCGCATTTACCCCCGTAAACCTCACAATCATTTTTTGTAACACGCCTCGAAACCGAATTTTTCTATTCAAACAACTAGTTTTCGGACAGACACTATGTAATAGTTTGTTAATATTTGTTTTCAACGATTTGCCCAATCCTTTATTTTTGCAAATGGCTGCTTGGAGATTTTAATTTTACAATTCCTTTCAACTTATTTCACGTTTTCCAAAACAAATTATTCCTATCTTTATTCACGAAAAATAAACCTGCGTTGTTGGCAGGTAAAAAACCTATGATAAAAATTACTCTCCCCGATGGTTCAGTTAGAGAATACGAAAAAGGAACGTCATCGATGCAGGTCGCACAAAGTATCAGCGAAGGCTTGGCGCGCAACGTATTAGCAGCAAAAATCAATAACGAAGTTTGGGATGCCGCCCGTCCTATTCATTCTGATTCCACTTTAAGTCTTTTAACATGGAATGACGAATTGGGTAAAGAAACCTTATGGCACTCTTCTGCGCACATTATGGCCGAAGCGCTCGAAGTTCTTTATCCCGGTGTTCAATTTTGGGTGGGGCCGCCTTTAGAAAACGGTTTTTATTATGATGTTGATCTCAACGGACAAGTGCTAGCACCTGCAGATTTTGAAAAGATAGAGCAAAAAATGCTTGAACTTGCAAGGCAGAATAATACATACATCAGGAAAGAAATTTCTAAAGCAGACGCAATTGCTTATTTCACCGAAAAGGGCGATAATTATAAATTGGATCTCCTCGAGCGCCTAGAAGATGGAAACATCACTATGTATTCTCAAGGTAATTTTACCGACCTCTGCCGTGGCCCGCACATTCCAAGTACCGGATTTATAAAAGCTGCCAAGATCTTAAACATTGCTGGAGCCTATTGGAAAGGCGATGACAAAAATAAAATGCTGACCCGAATTTATGGTATTACTTTTCCAAAAGATAAAGAGTTAAAAGAATATTTGTTATTGCTTGAAGAAGCCAAAAAACGCGATCACCGCAAACTCGGCAAAGAACTTGAATTATTTACTTTCTCAGAAAAAGTAGGAATGGGTTTACCTTTATGGTTGCCCAAAGGCACAATGCTGCGAGAACGTTTGATCAATTTTATGCAAAAGGCGCAAACCAAAGCTGGTTATTTACCCGTGGTTACGCCACACATTGCGCTCAAAGAACTTTATATCACTTCGGGTCACTACGAAAAATATGGCGCCGATTCTTTTCAACCCATCAAAACGCCGCATGAAGGCGAAGAATTTTTTCTAAAGCCGATGAACTGCCCGCACCATTGCGAAATTTATAAGTCGTCGCCTAAATCCTATAAAGACTTACCGGTGCGTTACGCCGAATTTGGGACCGTTTACCGTTACGAACAAAAAGGAGAGCTTCACGGCTTAACACGCGTGCGTGGCTTTACTCAGGATGACGCACATTTGTTTGTACGTCCCGACCAAGTAAAAGAAGAATTTTGTAAGGTGATTGATCTGGTATTACAAGTGTTTAACGCACTTGATTTTAAGGATTACACTGCACAAATCTCTTTACGCGATCCTAACGACCAGGAAAAATATATCGGTTCAGACGAAAACTGGGCACTGGCAGAGCAGGCTATCATTGAGTCGGCAGCCGAAAAAGGTTTACGTACTATTACCGAATTGGGAGAAGCCGCATTTTACGGCCCCAAACTCGATTTTATGGTGAGAGATGCCATTGGTAGAAAGTGGCAGTTGGGCACCATTCAGGTGGATTACAATTTACCGGAGCGTTTTGAATTGGAATATACTGGTAGCGATAATCAGAAACACCGTCCGGTGATGATTCACAGAGCACCATTCGGGAGCTTGGAGCGTTTTATCGCAGTTTTGATAGAGCATTGCGGCGGTAATTTCCCCCTATGGTTAACCCCCGATCAGTTTGCCGTTTTGCCTCTAAGCGAAAAATACAATGCTTATGCCAAAGAAGTGATCGATTCGCTTAAAAACTTCGAATTACGTGGGTTTTTAGACGATAGGAATGAAAAGATTGGCAAAAAAATCAGAGACAATGAAATGAATAAAATTCCTTTTATGCTGGTGGTTGGAGAAAAAGAAGAAGCTGACAAAACAGTTGCCGTGCGAGAGCATGGAAAAGGCGATATTGGCGTATTTTCCCTCGATCAGTTTATAAAGCATGTTAATCAATTGATTGAAAATGATTTTAATCAAAAATTAATTTCTTAGATTTGTATTTATTAATTATTTACTAAAAAGCGGAGGCAACTATCAACCAAAAAAAACCAAACATTCCACCGCCAGCTTCTGCTGGCCCCCCAAAACCATTTGTAAAACAACCTAGAGGTTTAAAAGCCGGCTTCAAGCGCCCGGGAGTTAAAGAAGAGCTGCATAAAGTAAATGGCCGTATCACAGCCCCGCAGGTACGTGTTGTTGGTGAAGATTTAGAAGCAGGGGTTTACCCAATTGCCAGAGCGCTTGAAATGGCGCGCGAATTTGGCCTAGACCTCGTTGAAATTGCACCGAACATCGATCCACCAGTGTGTAAGATCGTTGATTATGGTAAGTTTCTTTACGAGCAAAAAAAGAAAGCAAAAGAAATTAAAGCAAAAGCTGCAAAAATAGTGGTGAAGGACATTCGTTTTGGCCCGCATACCGACGACCACGATTTTAACTTTAAAAAGAACCACGCCATTAAATTTCTTCAGGAAGGTTGCAAAGTAAAAGCTTTTGTATTCTTTAGAGGAAGGGAAATTGTTTTTAAAGTACAAGGCGAAATTTTATTGTTGCGTTTCGCCAACGAACTCGAAGAGTGGGGCAAAGCAGAACAATTGCCAGTATTAGAAGGCAAAAAAATGTTGATGCTAATAGGCCCAAGAAAAAAATAAAATTTTATTTAGAAGTATGTTACCGAATCAGGAATTCGATCCTTATTTTTTTTATCGGTAGAGTGTTACAAAACCGTTTAAACTTTTTGTTTTACCTTTTGCATTCACTGCGATTATTTTCCACACGTAAACTTCAGATTGACAATCTTGTCCTTTAAATTTTCCATCCCAGCCTTTGTTTAAGTCATTTGACTGAAATACTTTTTCTCCCCATCGGTTATAAATTTCAAGATCGTATTTTACAATCCCGTTTCCGGAAGCGCTGAATATGTCGTTGATGGCGTCTTCATTTGGTGTAAATGAATTAGGAACAAAAATCATAAAGTCGTTTTCTACTACCACCGTTTTTGTGACCGTATCTGAACAACCCCACTTATTTTTTACAACCAAGTTTAAAAAATAAGTTCCGGCACGTTCAAAAAGAAACGAAGGGTTCGCAACAGTTGATTTGTAGTCTTTATTATCTGCAAAATACCAATTCCAGGAATTAATCTGTTGTCCTTTAGCACCATCAACAAAAACAACCTCGTCTATATTTTCAACTGGTAGCTCCGGCGTATAAAAAAAGTCAGCCTTTGGCGATTCATAAGCTTCTATCACAAAACTGGTGGTATTTGTGCAACCTGCCGCATTGGTAAATGAACCTATTACTACATTGTTTTCGGCCTCAGTGGTGCAGTAGTTGAAAATTGTGTCAATAAAACGACGGTTATTCATTTGCCACAACGCGTTAACCACTGCTGATCCTTCTTTTTGCTTGAATTTAAAATCAGAACAAAATGGTACGCAACGGTTTAAGTTTTTGCCTATCAGATCTCCTTCTGGAATGGCATCGATGATGAGGTTGGAACTAACCGAATTTTTGCAACCGGCATTGTTGCTGACGGTTAGTTGATAGCTGCCGTTGTAACCGAGATTAGAAGCGATAAACGACAATGATTGTTTTTTTGAATAAAAATTATAAGGTCCCGTCCACTCATAACTGCTACCACCGGAGCCTTCAAGATAAACAGCAGCGTTTAAACAAACCCTCGGCAGCATTGTAAGCGAAGGTACAGGCAATGCAATTGTTACAAGCATAGCAACACCTATGGCGGTGCATGAGTTGGCCGCGCTACCAGTAACAGTAAATTGCTGAGGCGAGGCGCTATTGGCAACTTGAATAATGGCATTCCGAATGTTTGAGAAAAATCCGGCCGGTCCGCCCCAAGTGTAAGTTGCAGCTCCACTTGCCGTTAGCACAGCTTGTTGTCCGAAACAAACGTTAGCACCTGTAGTGCTCACTATTGGATTAGCCATTACGTTTACGTAAGTTGTAATTGTAGATCGACAGTTATTGGTATCGGTCACTTGAAGAGAATACCAGCCGGTGTTTGCCATTGTCGTGAATGGAAACACTGGGTTTTGAACATTGCTGGTATAGCTTTGCGGGCCGCTCCAAAAGAAAACGATTCCACCGCCCCCATTGGCATTTATTTGGAGGCTTTTCGTTTCACAAACAGGTACGTTTGAAGCGCTGGGGTTGGGAAGCGGGTAGATTGTGATTGATTTGCCGGCACTCACAACACAAGGCCCAGTTGTTACAACAAGCGAGTAAAAACCAGCCGAGGCAAGTGAAGTACTGCCAACGTTTGTGTTTTGCAGGTTACTGTTAAAGCCGTTTGGACCGCTCCACGCATAAGAATTCCCTCCTCCCCCGCTTAATGCGAGTGCAACGCCACTGCACATCGCGCTGTAATTCGAAACAATGGTAGGAATGGGAAGCGCAACAACCTGTGCGTTTGTCGACGCTAAATTGCTGCAGGTTTGCGCACTTATAACGGTTACAATATAAACGCCCGACATGCCAACACTCGGCGAGGGTATAGAAGGGTTTTGCGCCATTGACGAATAGCTATTCGGTCCCGACCAAAAGAAAGTAGCACCCGGCACTGACCCCGATGTTAAGTTTAAAGTCTGCGTCACGCACACTGTGCTTCCGGCCACGCTAACGGTCGGCGAAGGGTGCACGGTTAAGTTGATACTTGCTTGCGCTGTGCAACTATTAACGGCAGTTATTGTTAGATTGTAAACGCCACTTCTGTTTGGACTTGCAGGATTAATACTTGGATTCTGATTCGTTGAACTAAATCCCAAAGGGCCACTCCATAGATAAAGGCTGCCGCCAACCGCTGAAAAATCAAGGCTTTTGCCGTTACAAAGCGGACTATTGCTCGAGAGGGTAGGCGAAGGAATACTCTTTAAAAAAATGGTTGCTGTTCTCGCGGCTGAGGTGCAACCAAGCGCCGACCCCGTAACCGTGTAAACCGTCGTCACCGTCGGATTATCGGAAAAAGTATTACCAAAGAAACCCGAAGTGCCCCAGGTATATGTGCTGGCTCCCGACGCCGTCAGCACACCTGTATTAAGCGGACAAATTGAGGCAACAGGGACGCTCACTACCGGATTAACGATAAAGCCAAGAGAAATTGTTTGCGTGGCTATGCAATTACTGCCGTCGCTGCTGTTTATCGTGTAATTGTAATTTCCTGCCACAGTTTGTGTCGTAGTTAATGTGTTTGCTGCTGCACTGTTCGTCCAAGTATAAGTATATCCAGCTCCACCGCCCGGAAGCCCTCCAGAATTTGAGGCCGACAATGAAATGCTAGATCCCGCGCATGCAGTAGGAGTGTTCGCCACAATGGTTAATGTTAAGGCAGGGGGTTGAGTAATGACAAAAAATTGCGTTAGTGAGCAGGACGTTAGTGCGTCAATAACCGTTATGGTATGCCCCCCAGCACCAAGGTTAGCAGGATTTGCAACTGTGTAGGTGCTGATGCCATCTGTCCAGTTATAAATATTGCCCCCCGATCCTCCCGCGACGGGAATGTTGGCTGTGCCGGTTTTAACGCCATTGCAGATAATACTGGTACTATTCGCCACCAAGCCGGTAAATGGAACCAAGGAAGTGAAAACGGTAGTGGAAGTAAAGGCGCAATTACCCCCATTATCAAAGACTTTGATCGAGTAAGCACCTGGATTTAAACCAATGGCGACCGAGGTGGTTTGAGCAGTCGGTGTCCAAGTATACGAATAGGGGCCAATGCCACCTGTTGCTGTAACTGTTGCAGAACCAAGACTGGCGCAGGTAATAGAAGCTGTGTTGATCGTTAAACTGGCTCCAACAACACTCACAGGTAATTTTACAGTGTCTGTGCCACAAGCATAATAATAAACCAAGCTGGCAGTGTATGTGCCGGGGCTGGGGTAATCATGTGTAGGATTTGTAAGTGTGGATGTATTTGATGATCCAGATCCCGGATCTCCGAAAATCCAAGCATAACTTGTAAAGCTATAACCAGCTGCTGCACAGTTAATCGTTAGATTGGGGGGCGCAGTAAATGTTGCGGTTAAGCAGGAACTGGCAGGGTTTACAGTAAACGTAAAGGGCGTTGCAAGAGATTGCTTAAAATAGCTGCTCATAAAATTGGGAAGTCCACAGTGAACACCTAACGGCGCAAGTGACAACCCATTGGGCGAAAAGTTGCAGGCTGCTC
>Ga0105048_10018180_pt1 | contig 10819 bp, 7 predicted proteins | sample MAT05_FD_78382 | JGI IMG/M metagenome (GOLD analysis project Ga0105048, IMG submission 78382) | Freshwater microbial communities from Lake Fryxell liftoff mats and glacier meltwater in Antarctica - MAT-05 | ecosystem: Environmental > Aquatic > Freshwater > Ice > Liftoff microbial mat | place...
CGGCGATGAAGTCGGACACCGAAGCGTAGGCGACCTCGTAACCCATGTGGGTCAGCATGGCGGCGAGATACTCGGGCGAGGACGCCAGCACCAGGATGCGCGGCGGCGGCGCAGAGGCCAGAACGGGCAGCTGACCGCCGATGCAGACGGCGAGGGAAGCGCGTTCCCACACCCACCGCTTGCGCTCGCGGAAGCTCATCACGTCTGGACCGAAATAGGTCACCGCCAGGCGGCCCCAGGCCGGATCGTCCCAGTCGCTGGCCGACAGCAGGCGGTTGCCCGTGCCTGGCCGCGGATCGACGACCACCGGCGCTTCGATCGCCCGGGCGATATTAGCCCGCATCGCCACGTCGGAGGCAGCCGCCCAGGCGCGGGCGCCGTCAGCGTCGAATCCATATCCTTCCGCGACGGGCGCGGGCGAGGTGCAGATGGCCGCGATCTCCGGAGCCAGTCGCTCCCAACCGGCCGCTGGCTCGCCCTTCAGAAGGCTCCCGATGACCCGGTCCAGGAGGGTGCGGTCCTGGGGCGTGAACCCCCGCCTGCGACGAAGCCGGTCATAGATCGGCGCCTCGAGCGGATTGCGCTGGGCGGCGGGCGCGTCGTCCATGACGAAGCCTTGGCGCAGCCGCGATGAGAAGGGCGTCACCGTGGGCGCAAGGACCGACTCGCACATGTTGGTGATGGCGGTATGGATCGCGTTGACCACAATAATCCGCCTGCGTTCGGGCACGGGCCGCCCCCGTTCCAGATCGGCGACGAGGGCGAACACGCGCTGGGTCCACCATTCGGCCTCAAGCCGGTCGGCGTCCGGGGCCATTTCGGCCGAAGGGTTCTGCAGAATGATGATGTCGGCCGCCGCCAAGGCCTCCTGCAAGGGGCGGGCGGCGCCGGCCCAACGGCCCGGGTCCAGGTCGCCCGGCCGGGGCGAGTGTTCGAGGTGGCCGAGAACGAACCGGGGCTCACGGCCCGCCGCCTCGAGAAAGGCGCGCAAGCCCTCCAGCAGGCGCACGTCGGCGCCGAAGAAGAAGATCGTCTGGCGGGGAGGAAAATTGAACAGCAGATCGCAAAGGTGCGGCAGGGCATGGTCAGGGTCGACATTGACCCGACCAAAGCTGGTGTCGTTGTAGGTGACTTCCGAGAACTCCGGCCCGGCGGCGGGCACGGCGGCGGCCATGGCCGGGAAGTAGCGGTCCGGGTGATCCAGCCGGACCTCTTCGAAGACCTGATCAGGCGCGCCCCAGGTCCCGGCCTGATGGCGGGCGACGGGATCTGCGACGGAGGTGACGAAGAACTCGAAGTCGTTCTGGGTGCGATCGCCGCCATGCAGCGCGGTGGCTTGGCGGGTATGGCCGCAGTGGTAACCGGCGAGGATCGGGAACGGACACTTCACCTCGCCGCGCAGAAGGCGCATCCGCCGGGCGATGTTGGAATCCACATGCCAGCCGACAAGCATCCGCTCGTCGAACCCTTCGATGGCGTACAGGTCGTCGCGGGTGAACAGCTGGAAATCCCCGGGGGCCTCGAACAGATTGTCCGTCGTGCCCCAGACGATCTCGTTCAAATGGAACCGCCGGCCATTGTCGCGCATCGCCGCGATGGCGTGCTCGGGATCGGTCCGGTCCAGCCGTTCCCAGAACCCTTCCGGGACCTCGAAGCGTGGCAGGTGGTAGAAGCCGTCGTCCAGCCCGGCGAGCACCGAGGTCAGGGTCTGGGCCTCGTCCTTGGCGCAGAAGATCATGTCGGTGTTGGTCGATAGCACCCAGCGATTCGCCGGGTTGGCGCGGCGCACCGCAATATTGCGCGACTGCGACTCCAGCGCCGCCAGACGGGTGCGGCCGGCGAACTGCCTGTGGAAGGACGGCCGCACCCGGATGATGCGCAGCTTGGCCTTGCAGACCTCGGTCAGGGTGTCGCTGATCGCTTCGGGGAAGGTCGGCAGCTCGTCGGGCGTGTTGTAGTCGACGAACAGGATTTCGTCGTCCGGATCGGTCAGGGACGCCGCTATGCAGTTGAGGCTGAGGGCGGCCCGCTTGTGCAGATTATAGCCGTGCGAGTCGTTTCGGCCGTAGAGCAGGATGGAGAGCATTGGCGGTTCCGGACCCAGTCAGGCCGGACTGATAGCGGCGGCGCCGAGCCCCGTCGAGCCTGAGCATCCCCCCAAAGTCTCGCGCCGCTTGCGCTTCCGTGGCAATAACCGCCGGCAAGCGACAGAGACCTGGGACCCCTGCATGTGTGGCATAGCCGGTATCGTTCACCTGGACGGCCAGCCGATCGACCGGCTGCCCCGAAAGCTGGACCTGATGAACAGGCTGATCGAGCACCGGGGGCCTGACGACCATCATAGCTGGACCGACCCGTCCGGCTGCGCCGGCTTCACCCACCGGCGCCTCAGCATCATCGACCTGTCGCCGGCCGGCCGCCAGCCGATGATCGGCGGCGACGGCGCGGTGTTGACCTTCAACGGCGAGATCTACAACTACCTGGAGCTGCGCGAGCCGCTGCGCTCGGGCTGGTCCTTCGCCAACAATACCGACAGCGAGGTCATCCTCGCCGGGCACGCCAAGGACGGCGACGCCTTCGTGCCCCGGATGAGGGGCATGTGGGCCTATAGTCTTTGGGACCCCCGCACCCGCCGCCTGTTCGCCTCGCGCGACCGCTTCGGCATCAAGCCCTTCTACTATGCGGTAGTGGGGCGGGAACTCTACTTCGCCTCCGAGATCAAGGCCCTGCTGCCCTTCCTGCCGGAGGTGCGCACCAACGGTCAGGCCCTGGCCGAATACGTCACCTTCCAGTTCACCCTGGGGGCGGACACCTTGTTCGAAGGGGTGCGCCAGTTGCCCCAGGCCCACAACCTGATCGTAGAGAACGGCCGGGTGCGCGAGGAGCGTTACTGGGATGTCCAGTATCAGCATCTGCGCGGTCATCCACCCAAATGGTACGAGGACCAGGTTCGCGCGCTGCTGGACGAGTCCCTCACCCTGCACCTGCGGTCGGATGTGCCCGTGGGCGCCTATGTCTCAGGGGGCGTTGACTCCAGCCTGATTGCGCTGCTGTCCTCGCGCCACGCCGAGGCCAACAACATCTTCTTCCACGGCAAGTTCACCGAGTTCCCAGGTTACGACGAAAGCCGCTACGCCGTCGAAGTGGCCAAGCTTTCCGGCGGGACGCTGCACCAGATCGACATCACCGCGCAGGACTTCGCCGACAACATCGGCAAGGTGATCTGGCATCTCGACCAGCCCGTCGCCGGCCCCGGAGCCTTTCCGCAGTACATGGTCTCCAAGCTGGCCGCCGAACACGTCAAGGTGGTGCTGGGCGGGCAGGGCGGGGACGAGATGTTCGGCGGCTACGCCCGGGTCCTGGTCGGCTACGTCGAACAGTGCCTGAAGGCGGCGGTGGAGGGCAGGCTGAACACGGCGGGCCTCAACCCGCCCTTCGCCGACATTCTGCCCCAACTGGACATTCTGAACGAATACAAGCCGCTAATGCAGACCCTGTTCTCCCAGGGGCTGTTCGGCCCGCTTGACGCCCGCTACTTCCGACTGGTCAACCGGGCGGCCGACATGAAGGACGAGGTGGACTGGGACCAACTCTCCACCGAGGCGGTGTTCGGCCGCTTCCAGCAGGCCTTCAACGCGCCCAACACCGGCGAGACCGCCTATTTCGACCGCATGACCCACTTCGACTTCAAGTTCCTGCTCCCGGCCCTGCTCCAAGTGGAAGATCGGATGAGCATGGCGCATGGGCTGGAAGCGCGGGTGCCGCTGCTGGATCACCGGCTGGTGGAGTTCGCCGCCTCTATCCCGCCGGAGGTCAAGTTCGAGGGCGGGAGGCTGAAGCATATCCTCAAGCACGGCTTCCGCGACGTGGTGCCTGCGGACATCGTCGATCGGCGCGATAAGATGGGCTTCCCTACGCCGCTGAACGAGTGGCTGTCAGGCGAATTGAAGGACTTCGTCGGCGACATCTTCTCCAGCCCTCGGGCCCGCCAGCGCGAGTTCCTGAACCCCGACGCCGTGCTCCAGAGCGTGTCCAGCTCCAAGGGCTTTTCACGCAAGGCCTGGGGCCTGCTGTCGCTGGAGATGTGGCACCAGGCCTTCCACGACGAGGCGGCCGCGAACCGCAAGGCGCTGGCGCAAGCCGGCGTCGCCTGATCCTACCCCTACGCGAGGCGCCGCTCGTTGCGTCCCAAGCGCAACGAGCTTGACCGTGATCGCCCGGCCCGCCGCAGCCACTGAACCTGCGCCCTCCACATCCGCGAAACCCCAGCCCCGGCGCCCGGGCCGCAGACGGCGACAGAGGCGCCGGCTCCGCAGGCCGCTCCAACAGCGCCGACGACCAACTAGGGCGGCGGGCTCCGGTTCACAAGCCGCCGCCTTTCGGCTATCCACCGGCGACATCAAGGCTCGCGTCGCCGAGCGAAAGACGAATCGGGACATCCATGAAGGCGTTTATCACCGGCGGCTGCGGTCAAATCGGCTCGCACGTAGCGGAGCTGTTGCTGGCGCGGGGCGACGAGGTGATGTCGATCGACAACTTGGCCACCGGGCGCGCCGAGCACCTGCCGCCGCAGCCGGGGCTGACCCTGGTGGAAGGCTCGATCGCCGACCAGGGCCTGATCCAGCAGCTGATCGGCGACTTCAAGCCGGATGTGTTGATCCACACCGCCGCTTCCTACAAGGACCCTGAAGATTGGTCGGAGGACGCCCGCACCAACGCGCTCGGCGGCGCCAATCTGGTCAGGGCCGCCAAGGACCACGGGGTCGGCCGGTTCATCTATTTCCAGACGGCGCTCTGCTACGGGGTCAAGCCGCAGGAAAGCCCGGTGACCCTGAGTCACCCCAAGTTTCCGGCCAATTCCAGCTACGCCATCTCCAAGACGGCGGCCGAGGACTATCTGGAGATTTCCGGCCTCGACTACGTCGTCTTCCGCCTGGCCAATGTGGTCGGGCCGCGCAACGTCTCGGGACCGCTGCCGATCTTCTTCCAGCGGCTGAAGGACGGCAAGAAGTGCTTCGTCACCAAGGCCCGGCGCGACTTCGTCTACGTCGGCGACCTGGCCAAGAACGTGGTCAAGGCGGCAGACGGCGTGGGCTCGCAGGCCTACCACTTCGCCTCGGGTCAGGACGTGGCCATCCAGGAGCTCTACGACGCCGTCGTCAAGGCGATGAAGATCAACGACTACCCGCAGCCGGAGGTGCGCGAGCTGGGCCCCGACGACGCAGCCTCGATCCTGCTGGACCCGTCGCGCACCTTCGCCGATTTCGGCAAGATCGACTTCATGCCGATGGAGGAGTTTGTCCGGCTGGCCATCGAATACTACGCCGAGCACGGCACCCTGGGCGAATACACCCATCTGAAGGAAGTCCATAAGGACAAGGCGGCTCACTGATGCGGCTTCTGATCACCGGCGGCGCGGGCACGCTGGGCGCCGCCATCGTCGACCGCATGTTGGAGAAGGGCGGGGTGGAGATCCTGGCCCTGGACAATTTCGCTACCGGCGCCCGCGGGAACCTGCCTGACGCCGCCCCGCATTTCGAGTTCCGCGAGGGCTCGGTCGAGGACAAGGCCTTCGTCGACAAGGTGTTCGCCGACTTCAAGCCGACCCACGTCATCCACTCGGCGGCCGCCTACAAGGACCCCGACGATTGGGCCAGCGACGCGCGCACCAATGTCGAAGGCTCGATCAACGTCGCCAAGGCGGCTCTGGCGGCCGGGGTCCGGCGGCTGGTCAATTTCCAGACGGCGCTGTGCTACGGTCGCCCCGATCAGGTGCCGATCCCGTCCGATGCGCCGACCCGGCCCTTCACCAGCTATGGCGTCTCCAAGACAGCCGGCGAGCAGATCCTGCTGATGAGCGGGCTGAACGTGGTCAGCCTGCGCCTGTCCAACATCACCGGGCCGCGGCTGGCCATCGGCCCAATCCCGACCTTCTACCAGCGGATCAAGGCCGGGAAGGGCTGCTTCTGCTCGGACACCGTGCGGGACTTCATGGACCAGGACGACTTCCTGGACTTCCTGGAGCTTGCCCTGGACGAGAACGCCCCGCGCGGCGTGTTCAATGTTTCCACCGGCGAAGGACGCACCATCAAGGACATCTTCGATGTGGTCGCCGATCACCTCGGCGTCACCGTCGATCCTCCCCCGCCAATCACCCCCCCAGGCGAAGACGACGTGCAAGCGGTGGTGCTCGACCCCACTGAGACCGAGAAGGCGTTCGGCTGGAAGGCCAGGCGCGGCTTCGACGAGACCATGCGGCGCATGCTGGCCTGGTATGACGAGCATGGCGTGCAGGCCGTGTTCGCCCACCTCAAGGCGCCGCCCCAAGCCCAAGAGAGCAAGTAATGGCGGAATTCGATTTCGGCGGCGCCAAGGTGCTGGTGGTCGGCGGCGCGGGCTTTGTCGGCTCCAACCTGGTGCGTCTGCTGCTGCAGTCCGGCGTCGGCAGCGTGATCGTGGTGGACAACCTGCTGTCGTCCGACATGGCCAATGTGCCCCTGGATGACCGGGTCACCTTCATCCCCCGCTCGATCACCAATGACGCCGTCCTGGCCGGTCTGCCGGAAGACCTCGACTACGCTTTCCACCTCGCCTGCTTCCACGGCAATCAGTCGTCGATCGCCGACCCCTTGCGGGACCACGACAACAACACCCTCACCAGCCTGAAGCTGTTCGACCGGCTGAAAGACATCAAGGGCCTGAAGAAAGTCGTCTACGCCGCCGCCGGCTGCGCCGTCGCGGAGAAGACCTTCGGCGAGGCCGCGGCGACGAAGGAAGACGCGCCGATCTCCGCCTATCACGACAGCCCCTATTCCATCTCCAAGCTGATCGGCGAGTTTTACGGCAACTTCTTCTTCCGCCAGCACGGCCTGCCCTTCGTCAAAGCGCGCTTCCAGAACGTCTACGGCCCCTGGGAAATCCTCGGGGCGGGCGACTGGCGCGGCACCCACCACACGGTTTGGCGCAATGTGACGCCCAGCTTCATCTTCCGGTCGCTGCACGGCGAGGCCCTGCCGCTCGACAATGGCGGCGACGCCAGCCGAGACTTCATCTTCGTCGAGGACATGGCCCGGGGTCTGGCCGCCTGCGCCCTGAAGGGCGAGGCGGGTGAGGTCTATAATCTGGCGTCGGGTGCAGAGACGACGATCCTGGACCTGGCGTCCAAGATCAACGCCCTGACCGCCAACCCAACCCCCTATGATCTTCGCCCGAAACGCGACTGGGACACATCGGGCAAGCGGTTCGGCGATCCGTCCAAGGCGCGAGACAAGCTGGGCTTTCAGACCAAGGTCGATATCGACGAGGGCCTCGCCCGCACCGTCGCCTGGACCCGGGACAATCTGGCCCTGGTCAAGCGGACCATGGCCAAGCACCGCAAGTTCGTCCCCGACCTGGCGAAGTTCCTGGATTAGCCCCCGCGGCGGAACCCGGAAGGTTGACCTGAACCGCCCGGAGCTTAAACGGGGCGCGTCTATCATCCTTGTCTTCGGGGCGCCCATGGCCAGTTACGACGTCGTCATCATCGGTGGAGGCCCCGGCGGCTACAACGCCGCCATCCGCGCCGGCCAGTTGGGACTGAAGGCTGCCTGCGTCGAGGGGCGCGCGACCCTTGGCGGAACCTGCCTGAATGTCGGCTGCATGCCGTCCAAGGCCCTGCTGCACGCCTCTGAGATGTATGAGCAGGCCGCCAATCACTTCGCCGATCTCGGCATCGAGGTGTCGCCGAAGCTGAACCTGCCGCAGATGATGAAGCAGAAGGACGAGAGCGTCACCGGCCTGACCAAGGGCATCGAGTTTCTGTTCAAGAAGAACAAGGTCGATTGGATCAAGGGCTGGGGCCGGATCGCCGGGCCAGGCAAGGTGATCGTCAAGGTCGCCGACGGGTCCGAACAGACCTTGGAGGCCAAGGACATCGTCATCGCCACCGGCTCCGAGCCCGCCGCCCTGCCCGGCGTGACGGTGGACAACAAACGCATCATCGACTCCACCGGAGCCCTGACCCTCCCCGAGGTCCCCAAGCATCTGGTGGTGATCGGCGCGGGGGTGATCGGCCTGGAGCTGGGCTCGGTGTGGCGGCGTCTGGGCGCCAAGGTGACGGTGGTCGAGTATCTGGACCGCATCACCCCGGGCATGGACGAGGAGACGGCCAAGACCTTCCAACGCTCCCTGACCAAGCAGGGATTCGAGTTCCGCCTGGGCGCCAAGGTCACCGGCGCCAAGACATCCAAGACCGGGGTCGATCTGACCTATGAGCCGGTCGCCGGCGGCGCGGCCGAGACGCTGCAGGCCGACTATGTGCTGCTGGCCATCGGCCGCCGCGCCTACACGGAGGGTCTGGGCCTCGATACAGTCGGTATTGTTCCCGACAAGAGAGGCGTCATCGCCCAGGACCACCACAAGACCACGGCCCCCGGCGTATGGGTGGTGGGCGACGTGACCTCCGGTCCTATGCTGGCGCACAAGGCCGAGGACGAGGGCGTGGCCTGTATCGAGCTGATCGCGGGCAAGGCCGGCCACATCAACTACGACATCATCCCCGGGGTCATCTACACCACGCCCGAGGTGGCCACGGTGGGCAAGACCGAGGAAGAGCTGAAGGCGGCCGGAGTGGCCTACAAGGTCGGCAAATTCCCGTTCGCCGCCAACTCCCGCGCCAAGATCAACCATGAGGCCGAGGGCTTCGTGAAGGTCCTCGCCGACGCGCAGACGGACCGCATCCTGGGCGTGCACATGATCGGCCCCAACGTCGGCGACATGATCGCCGAATACTGTGTGGCCATGGAGTTCGGCGGGGCGTCCGAGGACGTGGCCCGCACCTGCCATCCCCACCCCACCCGCTCCGAGGCCCTGCGCCAGGCGGCCATGGGGGTCGAGGGGTGGACGATGCAAGCCTAGGCGGCGCCTACCCGCGCGGGTGCGCCTTGGCGTAGGTCGCCAGGAGCCCTGCGGCATCGACCGCCGTGTACCGCTGGGTCGTCGACAGCGAGGCGTGGCCGAGCAACTCCTGGATGGAGCGCAGGTCCGCCCCGGCTCCGAGCAGATGGGTGGCGAAGGAATGGCGCAGGGCGTGGGGGGTGGCGCTGGCGGGCAGGCCGAGGCGTCCGCGCAGGCGCTGCATCAGGGCCTGGACGTGGCGGGGGCTCAACGGACCGCCGCGTTTGGCCCGGAACAGGGCCTCGTCCGGGGCCAGGGCGAAGGGCGCGGCGGCCAGATAGCCCGCCACCGCCTCGCGCACGGCGGGCAGCACCGGCGCCAGCCTGACCTTGTTCCCCTTGCCGAGGATGCGCAGGCTGGCCCCCAGGGGTGCGTCCGATCGCTTCAGCGACAGCGCTTCCGAAATCCGCAAGCCGCAGCCGTAGAGCAGGGTCAGCACCGCCTCGTCGCGGGCGGTCTCCCAAAGCTCGCGGTCGCTGTCGTCCGAGGCCTCGTCAATAAGGCCGAAGGCCTGGTCCTCGGTGACGGGACGCGGCAGGCCGGGCTTGATCCTGGGGCCCCGGACCAGCAGCACCGCAGCGTTGCCCACGCCGCAGCGCCGGTCCAGCCAGCGGTGGAAGGTGCGCACCGCCGACAAGGTCTGGGACAGGGACCGGGGGGAAAGCGGCCGGGCGCCCTGGCGGCGAAAGGCGAGGAAGGCGCGCAGATCGCCTGCCGTCACCTCCCCGAGGGAGGCGGCGGAGACGGCCTCGCCGCGGTGCTGCTCAAGGAAGGCGACATAGCGCCGGACGGCGTCGCCGTAAGCCTCCACCGTGCGCGGCGAGGCGCGGCGTTCCTGGGCCAGATAGGCCAGCCAGGCGGCGGCGGCTTCGGCGGCTAGAGGACCGGCCATCGCTCGGCCACCCGTTCGGTGACGCGGGCGAGGAACGCGACGAGTTCGGCGCCCATGTCCGGGGTGAACCCTTCGGCCTCGGCCGAGCCGAAGGCGAGCAGGCCTTCGCGGGCCGTGCCCCACAGGGCGATGCGAACGACGGCGCAACTTTGCACCTCAGCCGCCCGCAGACCGAAAAGTTCATCCGCATACGGACTGCGGCCCATCCAGGCGACGCCCTCCGGTCCGAACAGGTTGTCGCACAGGCCCGCCTCAAGGGCGCGCCAGCCCGCCGGGGCGGACCCCTCGACCCCGATGACGCCGGCGGCGAGGCCGAAGCGCAGCCGGGCTACATCGTCGATGCGGCGAGCGAGATCGGCGTTGTTGCGGCTCTCAAGCAGCTCGACCACAGCGGCGTGGGTCTGGGCCTGGGCGGCGAAATTGACGCGGGCGGTGGACTCCAGCTGCTGACGGGCGTTGCTTTCGCGCACCCGGGCGGCGACGTGCCGCGCCAGGGCGGCGGGGCCGAACTCCACCACATTGGCGGCGTTCAGCCGTAGGCCGAGGTCGTCGAGCAGGGCGCCGTCCTCGCGCACCAGGGCGGGATGGGCGCGCAGAAACGCCCGGATGTCGTTCCAGTCCAGCTGCGGGTCATTTTCCGACATCGACCTGCCCGCTTCGCTCATGCCGTCCCCTTAGAGGATGGACTGACCCGTTCCGGCCCAATCCTTCATGAACTGATCAAGCCCCTTGTCGGTTAACGGGTGCTTGAAGAGACCTTCGAAAACCGCCGGCGGGATCGTTGCGCAGTCGGCGCCAGCTATGGCCGCCTCCTCAACATGGCGGCCGGTGCGGATCGAGGCGGCCAGGATTTCGGTATCGTAGCCGTAGTTGTCGTAGATGGCGCGGATCTCGCGGATCAGCTCCATGCCGTCCTCGCCGATGTCGTCGAGCCGGCCGATGAACGGCGATACATAGGTGGCGCCGGCCTTGGCCGCCATAAGCGCCTGGGCC
>Ga0105048_10018181_pt1 | contig 10819 bp, 9 predicted proteins | sample MAT05_FD_78382 | JGI IMG/M metagenome (GOLD analysis project Ga0105048, IMG submission 78382) | Freshwater microbial communities from Lake Fryxell liftoff mats and glacier meltwater in Antarctica - MAT-05 | ecosystem: Environmental > Aquatic > Freshwater > Ice > Liftoff microbial mat | place...
AACTAAAGCGAACGTCACTTCCTTCGGCCTTAACGTGCCGGTCTTTCAAGGTTGTCAGACCATACGAACCATACTCTTTCTCATAGGCCGCATTTCCTACCCGAATCAATGTCTGTTCCATTACACTTAGGGCAATGGCAATCACTTTGTTGCGGTTAAGGCTGGTCTGCTTTATGTCTTTTTCCAGCCGCTCCCTAAGTAGGGGCAGTTTTTCGCCAAACGACACCATCCGAAAAAATTTGGTTTCGCTTCTGATGGCGTTCCAGTTGGCGTGGTAGCGGTACTGCTTTCTGTTTTTGGTATCAATTCCAGTTGCCTGTAGGTGGCCATTGGGTTTTGCGCAGATCCATACCTTCTCCCAAGCAGGTGGCAAAGCCATTTTCTGAATGCGAGCTATCGTGACTTCATCGTTGATGGTTTCGCGTTTTGCGTCAACATAATTAAATTGATTGCCTTTTTTTTGCCGTGAAATTCCCGGCATCATATCGCTAACATACACCAGTTCAGCTGCCTTAGCTACCTGAGCCGGGTCTTTTGCCAGTGCCAATAAATCCATTCGTTCTAGCTGTTGAGTGTGAGTAACCAACTGTGAAACATGAAACTAAACTGACTATCGTTGTACGGCCTTTCCAAACGCCAGTAGCGATAAAGCCAGCATGTAGTGATAAAAGTCAGTAGGGTTAAAAAGCTCGGCAAAGGAGCTGGCTTTGGTTGCTATGGCTGCCAGCATTACAGCAATTACAATCCAGAGGGAGTTGGGGGCCTGGCGCATCAGCCCGAATACGCCTAACAACATTACCAGCAAAATGCCTAATGAAGATACTACTGGGCGAAATACCCGCACATCGGGCAAGAGCATTATCACAAATAGAAAAACACCAATAACAATTGTAAAGCTGAACGACATCAGGCTCATGGTCTGGCCCAGTATGAATGCCCATACTGCCACTACTACACAGGCAATGCCTAGTGTGCTGGCTAGGGTTTGCAACGATTCATGCAAGGGGTCAAGGTCTGGTATGCCAGCAAAACGGGCAGTGCCTGTCAGAGCAGCTAACGAAATGGTTAACAGAAAAAAGCCCCATAGTAAGCGGTTGTAAAAAGGCAGGTGGCCCAAAAAATGCCAGAAAACACCAACACCTGTAATGGCTAAAGCCGCGTCGGAAATAACGTGTGAAACAATCATGGCGAAATGTACAGAAAATAGTCATTGGTCTTTGCGGCTTTCGCTCTACTTTTGCGGGGCTTTTTACTGATGCTGTTAACGGATTGATCTGAGCATTGAGCAATCTATTGACTTACAGTCAACCGCATCGGCGGGCCAGTCCAGCCGCAACGGCGGACCGTGTCCATACATAAAATCAACTATTTACGAGAAATATGAGCGTATTAGTCAACAAGAACTCAAAGGTCATCGTCCAGGGCTTTACAGGCACTGAGGGTAGTTTTCATGCCCAGCAAATGATGGAATACGGCACCAACGTGGTTGGCGGAGTTACACCCGGTAAGGGAGGTCAGCAGCATCTCGACCGCCCGGTGTTCAACACGGTTCAGGAAGCCGTTGAAAAAACCGGTGCCGACGTGTCTATTATCTTCGTGCCGCCCGCTTTTGCGGCTGATGCTATTATGGAAGCCGCCGATGCTGGTATCCAGGTAATCGTTTGTATTACTGAAGGCATCCCGACCGAGGATATGGTGATGGCCAAAAACTATCTTACCGACAAAAGCTGCCACCTTATCGGTCCTAACTGCCCAGGTGTAATGACAGCTGAGGAATGTAAAGTGGGCATCATGCCCGGCTTTATTTTCAAAAAAGGCACTGTAGGCATCGTATCCAAATCAGGAACACTAACCTACGAAGCAGTTGATCAACTCACAAAAGCGGGCTTGGGTCAAACTACAGCTATCGGTATCGGTGGTGATCCAATTATCGGTACAACAACCAAGCAGGCTGTTGAACTTCTGATGAACGACCCTGAAACGGAGGCCATTGTAATGATTGGCGAAATTGGGGGAGGTATGGAAGCCGAAGCTGCCCGCTGGATCAAGGCTGATGGAAACCGCAAACCTGTTGTAGGCTTTATTGCAGGTCAAACTGCACCAAAAGGCCGTCGGATGGGCCATGCAGGAGCCATTGTGGGTGGTGCTGATGATACGGCTGCCGCCAAAATGGCCATCATGCGCGAATGCGGTATTCACGTTGTAGAATCCCCCGCCCTGATTGGCGAAACAATGCTGAAAGCGTTAGGAAAAAATTAAGTGAACGAGCGAAAGAGCGAAAGAGTGAAGAAACACCACTTCGGAGAGCGGATAGCAGAAAGATGCAGTAAAATGGTGTTCAGGTTCGTTAAAAACTTAACACGTTCTTTTGGTGACTCAGGGTGTCGGCGGTTTTTACTACAACACCTTTTCACTCTTTCGCTCTTTCACTCTTTTGCCCTATTTGCTCAACCGACCCGCCCCAACCGCGATGGTATTGGACCGGACCAGGGGTACTACGCCGTTCATGATTTCCGCGACGACTGGCAGGTTTATGATGAAGGTACGAAAGAGTACGTACCTTATTTATTTGAGATACAGGGAAGCGTTCCGGCTCTAAGTGTATCAATCGATCTCGAAAGTAATCGTCACTATAAGTTACTACTCCGTACCCGTGAAGACGCTCACCTCTTTATTAATGCGGCTCTTCGAAAAAAACTCACGGCAGATCAGTGGTACACCTTCTCCGTTGATAGTCTTTACGGTGTTTACCGTGAACCAAAGCTGTTTCTGACAATTTATGGTTCTCCCGGCCCCGATGCCAAGACACTGGTTATGGCCTATCCCAAGTCAATTTTGCAGAAACCAATTATTGCCAGTGGCGATAATTTAAGTGTAAGACCCCGGCTGTTTTCGGTTTATCCCGATTTTTTTGCCTTGAGCTTACTATTTCTGCTGGCTACCCACGCTTTGCTGTTTAGCATGAACCGGCGGGCTTTTCTGACTTTTTATGATGTTCGCGACCTGCTTACGATCCGCACTCGCGACGAGTCATTTTTGGTAAACAGGCCAATGAGCCTGGCCAACAACCTGTTTGTGCTCAATTTGAGTTTTGTATTAGCTTACCTATTTCTATTTGTACAAAGCCGCAATATCGATGTGTTTGCTTCGAGTGCATTGTTATTCGATCAGCAAAACTTTGGGGCAATGTTGCTGTATTATCTGTTAATCAGTGGGTTGATTTTTCTTGCGTTTATAGGAAAATACCTCATGTTGCAGGTAGTTGGTAGTCTATACAGATTTGATAACATTGTTAATTTACATTTTTTCAAAGTAGTGCAGTCGTCACTGTTGTTTTTTACTACAGCTGGCGTAATAGCCACTATTTTGATTTTCAACGCACCGGCCATTTCCGGGCTCACCAATATTCTACTTATTCCTTTTACCATCTTCTATATTGTTCGTTTGGTGTTGCTTTACCTGGTTATCATGGCTACGGCTCCTATAAAAAGTCTGTATTTAATTTCGTATCTTTGTATCGTTGAATTAGTGCCGTTGCTGATTGGCGTACGCTTCGCGCTGTAGTCAAACCAGTAGCCAAATATAGGCCGTAACGTATGATGGTGCCTTCGTGGCGTCAATATTCGCATCGCATAACCGAGGTTTATTCAATGAACGAAACAAGCACCCAACAACCCGAAAATCGGTTAACCAAGGTTTCGAGTATCTTAGTAACCCAGTCCCGACCTGACGAAAAATCGCCTTATTTCGACCTTGCCGCCAAATACAACATCACCATTGATTTCAGACCGTTCATTCAAATCGAGGGCGTATCGTTTAAAGATTTCCGTAAACAAAAAATCAATATTCTTGGTCATACGGCCATCATCTTCACCAGCCGTAATGCGATTGATCACTTCTTTCGTATTTGTCTGGAAGGCCGTATCGATGTTCCTGCCGACATGAAATACTTCTGTATCTCGGAGCAAACGGCTAACTACCTGCAGAAGTACATCGTCATTCGGAAGCGTAAGATTTTTACAGGCACCAAAACGGCTGCAGAACTGATGGAAATCATCAAGAAACATAAAACTGAAAAGTTTCTGTTTCCTTGTTCCAATATTCGACGCAATGATATTCCTGAATTTATGGATACGAGTGTGCTTCACTTTACAGAAGCGGTCATGTACGAAACGGTACCTACCGATTTGTCGGACATTGACATTAAGTCGTTTGATATTATTGCCTTTTTCAGTCCATCAGGTGTGTCATCACTACTGAGTAACTTCCCTGACTTTCAGCAGAACGGTACTCGGATGGCCGCGTTTGGCCCAACCACTGCTAAATCAATTGCTGAGGCTGGCTTGATCCTGGATATTGAAGCGCCACTACCCAATGCCCCTTCCATGAACGGTGCGTTGGACTTGTATATAAAGAAAGCCAACAATGGTTAAGTCGAACCAGTTAGGTAGTGAGGTCAGGTGCTTGCACCTGACCTCTTTTTTGGTTCCAATATTTTTTGACTATACTGCGTTTAGGTTAAAGGCGATTAAGTAAAAAGTGATTAAGGTGACTGGTCTTCGCTGTAAAAGTGAGTTCTTGAAGGACAAGCAACCAGAATCGATCACTTACCAAATTCCTCGATTACCCTAATGACAAAATACTTTATAAGGCAGCTTTTTATGGGGCGCATCGTTTACCGTTTTGCCACACTGATTCTGTTGGGTATGTGCCAGCTAGCCAATGGCCAAAACGACCCGCAATTCAGCCAGTATATGTTCAACCCGCTGTATTATAACCCTGCAGCCGCAGGATCAGAGGGAGTATCCCGGTTTCAGCTAATGCACCGGACACAATGGGCTGGTTATCAGCCAACCATTGCTGACGATGGAGGTGGGCCAAGTACGCAGTTGTTCTCCTATACCATGCCACTCGATAAGTTCAAGAGCGGTATTGGACTGTTTGCGATGAACGATCGTCTCGGTCCGGCGATCAATCAGGCCGTACAATTATCCTATGCCTATCGAATGACTTTGAAAGACGGCTCTTTGGCTATTGGGGTGCAGGGTGGTTTGTATAATAGAGGATTCGACTTTGGTCAGTTTCGGCCTAATGAACCTGACCCACTACTTCAGGGAGGACGTATTACGCAGACTCGCCCGGATGTAGGCGTTGGGGTGTATTACAATACCGTTGATTACTGGATTGGGGTGAGCGCACTGCATTTGAATCAGCCTTCGTTTAAATTGGGCGGCCTTCAGTCGGTTGTACCGCAAACCCGAACCATGTATCTTACGGCGGGTTACAGACTCGGCATAGGCTACGATATTGATGTTCAGCCATCCATATTGGTATCCAACTTTGCCGGGAGCCGGGTTGCTATTTCGAGCAATTTGCTTTTTACTTACCAAAGCCGTTTCTGGGGGGGCGTAGGCTACCGATTTTCGGATGCGTTGACAGCCAATGTAGGGGTTAGTTTGATGCGAAACAATGCGCTCCGGTTTGGTTATGCGTTCGATTTTTCAACGGCAAGCCGGGCTGTCACCAGCCTTACCTCCCACGAAATCATGCTGAGCTATGCGCTGCCCGCAGTGGATGCCCGCAAGAAACCTATTGTCCGTACACCAAGATTCCGGTACTAAGATGATTGGGCTAAAGTAATTCACCACTTAATAAAATGAAGCGTAGTCTACATATTGGCAACATTATTGTTAGGCTGTTTGCAGTTGTGGGTGTAATTTTGAGGGATTGACCATTGCAGAAGAAGCCATTTAGGCCTGTTTGGGTACGCTTGATGATTTTTATGCCTGAAATTTTTTGCCGGTACGGCACTACATACAATAACCGGACTGATTTTCGTTTTTAGTTCGGTCTCGCACAAGAAGAAAAATAAGTACACTACTGACATGAAGTACAACCGATTTACAATGAACGCAACCCGAGGGGTAATGGTAGTGGCAGTAGTTCTGCTAATGCAGAGTTGCGGTTTCGTTAAATCCAAATTTGGGGGTAAAGGGGGCAAAGACGGTGGCGAAGTTGGGGTAACCAATGGAGAGGTGACCGCTGACAAAGGCCGTAAAGGCTGGAAGCAGACAACCCCATACGGCATGGTTCTTATCCCATCCGGTTCGTTTATCATGGGTCAGGCCGACGAAGACGTTGCCGCAACCCAGATTAACATGAACCGTCGGGTAACCATTAGCTCGTTCTACATGGACGATACAGAGGTGACAAATCATGAATATCGCCAATATGTCAACGCCTTGTTGACTGACTCGGTATCGGTGATTGGTGAAGAAGAGATCATGGCCAAATTCTATCCAGATACGGCTGTTTGGAAGAACGACTTTACTTACCACAATGGTGATCCGATGCTGGAGTATTACTACTCACATCCAGCATTTGATACCTACCCGGTAGTAGGTGTTAGCTGGCAGGCGGCTCAGCATTTCTGCACCTGGCGCACAAACATGTACAATGACTACCGTACAAAAGAGGGTCAATTTGTATCACCCCGTTACCGGCTTCCGTCAGAGGCTGAATGGGAATGGGCTGCTCGTGGCGGAAAGCAGGGTGCCAAGTATCCTTGGGGTAACCCCTACGTAGCCAACGGCAAAGGTTGTTATCTAGCTAACTTCAAGCCTCAACGTGGTAATTTCGATGCAGACGGTTATCCGTACACGGCTCCCGGCAATGCCTACAACGCTAACGAATACGGCCTATACAATATGGCTGGTAACGTAGCCGAATGGTGCCGTGATGCTTACGCCGATAACTCAAACGCCATTGTTTGGGATATGAACCCCGACAATCAGAATGCCGACGAACCACGCAAGGTAGTTCGGGGTGGTTCGTGGAAAGATATTGCTTATTACCTTGAAACGGGTACCCGTTACTATGAGTATGAAAATGCAAAGCGTTCATACATTGGTTTCCGTTGCGTAATGGATAATCTTGAGGGCCGTACGGCATCGGCTCGGGGAGGTAGGAGTGCAAAATCCTCAAAGGCTAGCAGCAGTAAAAAAAGCAGCGGTCGAGGTAGTAGTAAAAAAGCATAATTCGTAATCACAAAAACAGTTCATCATACGCTTTAATTAGCCCATCTTATGGCAGCAGGAAAGAGAGTAAATTTTTTCTGGGATCGTCTTGTTCCAACCATTTACAGTGCGGGTGCCGCCGTTGTAGTACTCGGAGCAATGGCCAAAATCCAACACATTACATCATTAAGCTGGCTGTTGACAGTCGGTCTGATTATTGAGGCTGTGATTTTCTCACTCTATGCCATGCAGAGCTTCTTTTTCCCTGCTGCTGGAGTCGATTATGAGTGGGAAAAAGTATATCCCGAATTGGATGTCGATTACAAAGGCGAAGCTCGTAAAGCCGCAGCCGCCACGCCACAAGCTAATGGCTTGACTGCCAACATGGATCAGATGCTGGCACAGGCGAAAGTAACCCCCGATATTTTTGAGAAGTTAGGCACCGGCTTCCGTACCCTCACCGACTCCGTAACGAAAATGCGCGATTTGACCGATGCTACCGTAGCCACGAACGACTACGCTCGTAACGTTAAAACAGCCTCCCAGTCGATTGGCGAAATGAATAAGTCGTACGGCACGGCAATCTCAGCTATGAACTCAATGGCTGATGCAACGACGGACGCTAAAGATTACCGTGATCAGTTCCAGAAAGTGACCAAGAATATGGGCGCTCTGAACGCCGTTTATGAATTGGAGTTGCAGGATACGAATAAGCACCTCAAGGCCATGAATGCCTTTTATGGTAGCTTAACCTCTGCCATGGAAAACATGACTGATGCCAGCCGCGATACGCAGCAATTCAAAAATGAACTGGCTAAATTGACCGGTAACCTGTCGTCACTGAATAATGTGTATGGCAGTATGTTGACGGCAATGCGCGGTAACACTAAATAGGTCTTAAACTAATCCCCCCAATTAGCACCCCAATTTTATGGCAGGTGGAAAAGAAACACCCCGTCAGAAGATGATCGGGATGATGTATCTGGTATTAACCGCATTACTCGCTTTGCAAGTGACATCGGCCATCCTAGAGAAGTTCATCTTAATCAATAACAGTCTGGAACAATCGACGGGGGCAGCCAACGTAGTAAATGACAATACCCTTCGAGGCATCCGCCTGACCGTTGAGAAGTCAGGTAACCGGCCTAACGATGTGGTGGTTATTAGGCAAGCCGACGAAGTGCGGAAAGTATCATCGGATATCATTGCTGAAATGGACGGATTGAAACAACGGATCATTGAAGAAGCAGGCGGTGGTCTTGATGAAACAGGTAATATCAAGAATGCCAGTGAAGAGGAAAAGGTAGCTCAAATTATGGTTGGAGGCAACCGTAATGGTGAAGCGTACAAGCTGAAAGATAAACTGAATACGTTTGTTGCAGGTATGGGTAAATATACCAATGCCAAGTTTGATCCTTTAGCAGTTGATGGCAAAGAAGATCCTATTGCTGCCCGGTCGTCGGAGCAACGGTTGAAAGACTTTGCGGAGTTGAACTTTGCCCAAACGCCCGTTCCAGCGGCATTGGCGGTGTTGAGTCAGAAACAATCGGAAGTTCGTCGTGTAGAGGGTGAAACGTTACGGGCTTTAGCCGCTAAAGTAGGGGCTGAAGATGTAAAATTCGACCAGATTTCAGCTATGATTAGTATGGAATCGAAAGTGGTGGTGGCCGGTACGAAGTTTAAAGGGCAGATGTTTCTGGCGGCTTACTCGTCGGGGGTACAACCCCGCATGAGCTTGAGTGGCGGACCCATTCGGATGGACAACGGCAAAGGTATGATTGAGTTTACTGCTCAGGGTGGTACTTACGATAAAAACGGCCTTGCTCGCCGGGTGTTGACGGGTTCAATCAGCTACAACACACCTGCTGGCCCTAAGACGGTACCCTTACAGGCAGAATATTTCGTAGCGAAACCTTCTTACCAGGTGGAAACAGGCACCATGCCTCCTCTCTATTTGGGTTGTGCCAATAAGCTGAGCATTCAAAGCCCACAATTAGGTGCCCTTTGGAATCCGAACTTCTCGGCCGATGGAGCGCAGGTCATTGCTGGTGGTGAGCGTGGACGGATTACAGTTGTGCCAAGCTCTGCAAACGTTGCGCTGAATGTTTCTAATGCGGGTAGCTTGTTAGGAACTGAGAAGTTCCGGGTAAATCGGGTGCCTAAACCAACACTGGAATACTATGTTGGTGGGACTAAAGTTGGTGACCCACGTGGTGTCCCAGTAAGTTCGGCGCGTAGTGTGCGGGTTGCTGCCGTTGCGGATGAGAGCTTCAAAAACTACTCACCAGACGATGCTAACTTCCGTCCAACAGGAGTTACAGTAACACTGGCTCGCGGTACAAAACGCGTTGGTACTGTGACTTTGGGGCCTGGGGGCGGTTCTTTGGGTCAATTAGCACAGGAAATGCAGCCGGGTGACCGCTTAATTATTCAGGTTGAAGCAGTACAACGCAGGAATTTCAAAGGAGATATTTCGGATGTTCCAATGGGTAATACCATGCAACAAACAGGCCTGTATTGATAGACGATTTTGGCAATACTATCGTTTTATAGATACGACTAACAAAAGACAGTAAACCATGAATCAATCGAAAAACATACGGTTTGCGGCAGTATTGCCTGCCCTGGGCGCAATGGCCACTTTGCTATTGGCTGGTGGTAGTGCGGTAGCGCAGGAGAAAGCCAGCACGGGTGCCAATCCGATGTCGGTTCGACCTATTAATGATAATGACATCATGATGAAGAAGACCCTTTGGCGTCGTATCGACTTGAAGGAGAAGCAGAATCAGTCGATGTTTTCCAAGAATAACGAAATATCAAAGTACCTGATGGACGCCGTTAAGTCGGGTCTGTTGGTTGCTTATGAAGGTGATTCGGTCAAGACACCAATTACGCCAGAGAAGTTTCACCAGAAACTGTTGATTCCAAATACGGGTGGTGGTCTATCTAAAGAAGAGATCGAAGCTGGTTTCGGGAAACAAGAAGCTGGAAAAGCTACCGACGGATGGGATACCCCTAAAAAGGATGCCGCTAAGAAACCAGTTGACGATGGGTGGGGTGCTCCCAAGAAAACAGCCGCTGCTACTGCTAAGCCAGAGCCTGTTGATGACGGATGGGGACCATCTCCAAAGAAGAAAACAACGACAAAAAAAGGTGCTAAGGGTAAGGCTCCAGCTGCTCCTGTTGTAGCAGCCGTGGTGAAAAAAGATACGGTAGCAACTCCAGCTGCGGCTGCGTTCGACGGCGATGAATATTTTGCAAAGGAGCTTAGTATCATGGAGATAAAAGAAGACTGGATTTTTGATCGTAAGCGTTCACGGTTGTATTACGACATTCAGACAGTGACGCTTTTTTTGCCCGCTGATAAGAATGCTGCTGGCTTGGAAGTCCCAATAGCTACCTTCAAATACGCTGATTTGGACAAACTATTCCGTTCAGATCCAAAGAAATTTATTTGGTATAACCCGCAGAATCAGGCACAGCACAAAAACCTGTCTGATGCCTTTGATCTTCGTTTGTTCTACGGCCGTATTACGAAAGTGTCGAACCCCGAAGACAAGGAACTGGTTGGTATCTACGGCGACAAGGAAGGTTTGTTGAAGTCATACCAGACCGAAAATGAACTGATGGAAATGGAACACGGTCTCTGGGAATATTAGAAATTCATTGCAACTAAAAAAGCCCGGCGGAAACGTCGGGCTTTTTTAGTATATACACAACTGTCATTCTGGAGCTTCAGGACAAAAGGTCCTTTACCGAAATCTCAAAATCATCCAGCACAGGTTTTGCCGAGCAATGGTCGT
>Ga0105048_10018183_pt1 | contig 10818 bp, 10 predicted proteins | sample MAT05_FD_78382 | JGI IMG/M metagenome (GOLD analysis project Ga0105048, IMG submission 78382) | Freshwater microbial communities from Lake Fryxell liftoff mats and glacier meltwater in Antarctica - MAT-05 | ecosystem: Environmental > Aquatic > Freshwater > Ice > Liftoff microbial mat | place...
GAAGCCTGCGCCAGCTTGTCCTGCCAGCGCGCCGGCAGGACAATCGTCTTGCTCACCGGGAAGCCGAGAATGCCGTTGTGCACCAGCACGTAGCAGTTTGAGCGCAAGGCGTCGCCACTGACGGCAATCATGAAATCCTCGGGTTTGCCCACGATGGGCACCAGGCGCTGCGGGTCTGCGGAGGCACCGAATGCGCGCGGCGCCTTTCCCAGGCGCGACATTTCGAGCAGGGAGCGCCGTCCCGGCACCAGGTTGGTCCAGCCTGACATGTACTGCTCAAAGCGCTGGGCCGGCATGCGGGCGTTGTCGTACAGCCAGCGTTGCACGTCAGCCTTCGACCAGCCGGCACGGGCGATGGTTTCGGCGATCACCGGGCTCAAGACCAGCATGGGACGGTACATGCCGGTGGACATGCCGACGGTAAAGATCACCTCCCAGGTGGTGTGGGTGACCAGCGCATCGGCCAGATAGGGCAGGCATTTTTCCGGGGTGTCGCCGAATACCGAGGCCACCACGTTGGCCCCGGTGAAACGCGAAATCGTGACCGCATTGGCGCCTGCCGGTATACCCATGTCGGCGGCCACGTTGTTCCAGCCGATGCGCCGCAGGACCTCTTCGTTCTCGGCCAACACCACCCGCCAGGTGCCGCCGAAGGTGCCCTTGTCGTTGTGATGCGGCAGGAAACCGGCGACGTTTCTGAGGTAGAGGCGCCAGAAACGGCCGATCGAGGTATTGGCCTGAAAGCCGTCGCGCAGCGCCCCTTGCTCGTAATTGAACCCCAGATCGCGGGCAATCGGGCCATTGACGACGATCTGGGTCTCCGAGCCGGGGGTGTTGCCGCTGTGCTCGACACCGTAGAGCGGATCGACCATTGCCGCCACCGCGGCGATCAGGACCGGCATGTATTCGGGCCGGCATCCCGCCATCACGCCATTGGCCGCGATGTTCCAGACCGTCGCTTCACGGTTGTCCGGCAACAGCTTGCCTAGAACGTCGTCCGCAGAGCGGTCGGTGAAGGCCAGGAACTCCGCGATTTTTTCAGGCGTCGGCGGAACGATCGGCAGGCCGTCGCTCCAGCGATTCTCCAGGAACAGCCGATTGACTTCCTCGAAGCTGCCTTCGAACACGATCTCGCGCGGCCCCGGGTCGCGGCTGGGGCGGGCAGCCTCGACCTGCTCGGTGAGGCAGCGCACAACGTCGTTGACCGTGACGGCCAGCACGTTCTTGCGCAACTCTTCGAGCGATTGCACGTCGACGTGGCCGGGCACACGGGCCACCTGCAGATTGGGATAACCCAGGCCTTCGGAGGTCGACTTGGCCTGGCCCACGAATCCTTCGCAGCACAAGGAGGCGGTGGGAACACCGGCTTGTTCGGCCACTGCGCTGGCCCGCAACACGGCGGGCGTGCAGCTCCCTCAGCAGCCCATCCCGGAGACAATGGCGTCGACCTTGAACTCTGCGATTTTCGCCGGCATCGTCGTCAGCACCTGGTGTTCGTCCTCGCCATGGGTGGAGCCGAAGGTGTCGTGATCGACGAACTTGAGGCCGGTGTAGCGCGCCGACAATTCCTGCTTCAGGAGCGGCCAGATTTCGTCGCCGCGAAACAGGAAATCCCAGACGAAACCAATGGTCTTGCCCTCCAGCGAAGTCAGGCGAGGCGCCAGCGGTTTGGCCTCGACAGTGCGGGCGCTGCGCGGCCACACCACGCGGTAGGAATTTGAAGCCATGGAACTCTCCTTTTTGGTGAAATTCGTTTGGCGCATTGATCGTTCGACATATCGAACATGCGCCGATAGGCGAATCATGATAACTTAGCTTGCGGCGAAGCTTCAATCGCTTCATCGAGCAGTGGATCGAACGCCTTCTGCCAAAGCCTGTTGAAATGCCCGCAGATGGCGCATGCAGGCGATTGCGGCGGCGGCAGGCGTAGACGCAAAGTTCATCAACCACAAGCAGGGAGAGAGACAATGAAACTGATCAAACCAGTGGCGTACGCTCTGGCCTGCCTGGCCGTGCTGCCTTTTGCCGCTTCGGTCAAGGCCCAGGTGCAGCAATGGGACATGTTCGCGTTCCCCGGCGCGACCCATCCGATCACGCTCAGGCTCAAGGAATTTTCCGACGAGGTCAAGAAGCGTACCAATGGGCAACTGGTGATCACGGTGCGCCCGGCCGGCGAGTTTCCGTTCAAGGCCAACGAGGTGGTGCGCGCAACCGGCCTGGGCCAGGTGCAATTGGGCGAGGCTTATTCGGGCTTTATCTCCGGTGCCGTGCCGCTGGCTTCGGTGGCCAACCTGCCGTTCCTGGTGCGCACCTCCGACGAGTTGAACAAGGTATGGCCGATCATTCGAAAATATGCGGAACCGGAGTTCGAGAAGGCCGGTGTCAAGACCCTGTTTTACTTCGAGTGGCCGCAGCAAAACCTCTATGGCCGTGGCGCACAGGTGAAGAAGCTGGAGGATTTCGCGGGTCGCAAGTTCCGCACCACCGACGGCAAGCAGAATGAAATGCTCAAGCGCCTGGGAGCGGCGGCGGTTTCTCTGACCCTGGCCGAAGTGCCGGTGGCGGTCGAGCGTGGTGTGGTCGACGGCTTTGTGACCGCCGGATTCAACGTAGTGGGCGCCAAGTGGCACGAGTTCGTGAAATGGGGCTACCTGCCGAACATCCATGTCGGTGGCCCGGACTATGTGCTGGTCAACCTGGCCGCGTACAACAAGCTGGCGCCCGCGCTTCGCTCCGCGCTGGACGCGGTGGCCGTCGAATGGGGGCCGCGCATGACCAAACAGAACGCGGCCGACGAGGTGCGCGACCTGGAGACGCTGCGCACCAAGTACGCGGTGGACCTGTTCGTTCCGCCCAAGGATGAAGTCGACAAGCTGACCGAGCGCATGCGCCCCTACTGGACCACTTGGGGCGAGGAACATGGCCCCAATGGTGTGGCCGCCGTCAAGGAAATCCGCGCGGCCCTGGGACGCTAGCTTGCGCGCCTGCCGACTGCATCGCCAATCTGCTGCCGGCTTGCGGGATTAGAAGATGATCGCCCGCCTGGTGGATCGTCTGGTGCAAGCCGGAGGTGCCCTGGCGGGCGTGTCAGTCGTCCTGATTCTGCTGCTGGTATGCGTGGAGGTGGTGGCGCGCATGTTCAATCACTCCACCATGGTCGCCGATGAGCTGGCGGGCTACCTGAATGTGGGCATCATCTTCTTCGGGCTGGCCTACGCCGTGCGCGAAGGCGGCTTCATTCGCATCGAGCTGCTGTATGACCGCCTGCGCGGCGGCTGGCTGGCAGCAGCGCGCTGGTTCATCGTGGCGACCAGCCTTTTGTTCACGCTGACGCTTACCTTCTTCCTGGCCCTGCATGTGCAGTATGCCTACGTGCGCAACACGCGCGCCATTTCGGTTCTCAACACCCCTGAATACATTCCGATGACCATCATGGTGGTCGGCTGCGTGCTGCTGGTGCTGCAGTTGCTGGCATTCCTCTTCGATCGCGTGCGCAAACTTCCGTAGAGGCGCTATTGGCCATGAGTTCTGCGGTATTGATGGCGGTCCTGTTCGGCGCCCTGGCGATCTTTCTGCTGGTCGGCCAATGGACAGCCTTTGCGCTGGGAATTGCCGGCGTGCTCATCATCATGCTCAGCAAGGGCTACATCGGCCTGCAGGGTTTGAGCTCGGTGGTCTGGAACAATGCCAACAGCTACATCCTGATCGCCGTGCCGATGTTCCTCCTGATGGGCGAGGTGATCCTGCGCAGCGGCGTGAGCAAGTTCTTCTATGCGGGCGTGGCCACGTTGCTGCGCCGCCTGCCCGGCGGACTGTTGCATGCAAACATCGTCAGTTGCGCGATTTTCTCGGCGGTCAGCGGTTCGAGCGTGGCCACTGCGGCAAGTGTGGGAACGGTGGCCATTCCGGAGCTGTTGCGCGCAGGCTACCAGCCGCGCGCGGTGTTCGGATCGCTGGCGGCTGGCGGAACCCTCGGCATCCTGATCCCGCCCTCGATCATCATGGTGCTGTATGCGGCGCTGGTGGAAGAATCGGTGGGGCGCCTGTTCATCGCGGGCATCCTGCCCGGTATCCTGATGAGCGCGGTGTTCATGCTCTACATCGCCATCATGCTGATGCGCGATCCGTCGATCGCTCCCGCCCGTGAAAAACTCGATCTCTCCGCTGGCGTGCACTCGAAACGCCCGCTGCGGGACGTGTTGCCGCTCGTCGCGTTGCTGACTGGCGTTTTGGGCGGAATCTACGCCGGTATCACCACGCCTACGGAAGCCTCGGCGGTCGGTGCCGCCGGTGCCCTGGTGCTGGCTGCCGCCTACCGCACGCTGACCTGGCAGGTGTTCAGGGATTCGGTGATGTCGACGGTCAAGACCACATGCATGGTGGCGATGATCATCATCGGCGCGCAGATACTCTCGACCGCGCTGACGTTTTCCGGCGTCAGCCGCGAACTGAGCGAATGGGTCCTGACCCTGGGTTTGAGCAAGTTCGAGTTTTTCCTGATGCTGGTGGTGCTCTACGTGATTCTTGGCTGTTTCGTCGACGGCATATCGATGATCTACATGACGCTACCGGTGTTGCTGCCGATCATCAAGGTGGTCGGCTTCGACCTGATCTGGCTGGGTGTGATCATCACCATCCTGATCGAACTGGGCCAGATCACCCCGCCGGTGGGCCTCAACCTGTTCACCATCCATGGTATCTCGGGTGGCCACAAGTTTTCCGAGGTGGTGGCGGGTTCCTTCCCCTACGTAATCCTGATGCTGGTGGTGATTGCGATGCTCTGGTTCTGGCCGGAGATCGCGCTGTGGCTGCCCACCACCATGCGCGGGAAATAGGGTGGCTGCTCTGCTGTAGCGGAGCGATCCGTCAGCATGCAGCGTCATGCAGCGTCATGCACCAAGGTGCCGGCCAGCCCCGCTTCGAGGCTGCGCGCGAGTTTGCCACTCGCCGGGGCCGGAGCGCCGAATTGTGTATTGCGCTGCTCGGGAACCGGCGCCGCGTCAGCCCTTGGCGAGGAACGCGGCAATCGCCGCAACGGCCGCCAGTATCGCCAGCGTGACCGCTATGATGGTGCCGCTGCCGGAATCGCCCGGGTGCGGGCCGCTTGCCGGCACCGCGTCCAGGTGCGGGCCGCTTGCCGGTACCGCGTCCAGGTGCGCGACTGCTGCAGCATCTGGCGGCGCGTGGCGGCGCTTGAGCTCGGCATTGAACTTGTTGAAAAATTCGTCTGCGAGCTTTCTCGAGGCGGCGTCCACCAGTCGCGAGCCGATTTGCGCCAGTTTGCCGCCGACGTTGGCCTGCGCGGTGTAGTCCAGGCGCGTGGCGGCGCCTTCCGCAGTCAATGCAACCTTGGCCTCGCCCTTGCCGAAGCCGGCAGCGCCGCCCTGACCGTCAAAGCGGATCTTGTAGGAATTCGGCGCGTCCACCTCAGACAAGGTGAGCTTGGCCTTGAAGCGTGCCTTAACCGGGCCGATCGCCGCGGTGACCGCGGCGCTGAATTCGCTGTCGCTGATGCGCTCGAGCTGCTCGCAGCCGGTGATCGAGGCTTTCAGTATCTCGGGGTCGTTTAATGCATCCCAGGCAATTTGCTGGGAAACGGGCAGGGTTTGCGTGCCGGTCAGTTCCATGTATTTGTGCTCTTCAACGATTTGCGTGACGAAAAGGAGAACCCGATTGTACCGACCTGCAGGTCCTTCATCGACTTCGCAGGCCGGGAAAAACACCGCAAGTGGCACAAGGTCGCATGGAACCTTGAGGAAGCCGCGCAAGCGCATGCCCGTCGCGCAGTGGTGCACCGTTGATGCGGCAGCACGAAAACCGGGACGGAAATCGCCCGATCGCGGTACGACCCTAAAGCCACGCCAGGTTCAAGTTGGCGCATTGGTGGCTGCCGGGCCGAAGGCGAGGTGGCGATTCGATTCGCCCGTGAGCTCCAGCCGATCCGCGGCGGGGGACTGTGGCGGGTCGGCGATCAGGGGCGACCATGCGCCGGGCCATTTGGCCAAGGCAACCAGGTTGTTGCCGCCCAGCCATGCGGCCGACGCCCCCGGTGGCGGGCCGTGCGGGTCAGACCGCGATGCGGGGGCGGAACGGCAAGACTTGCGCCAGATGCGTCGGCAGCGGTGCGGCTGCCTCGTGTTCGTCCCCCGCCAGCGACCTGTGCGCAGGGTAGGTGCGGGCGGCAGCATAACGGGCAAGATCGCTGATCGCGTGCAACTCCTCGTCGAGCGTGAACTGGGCCAGGACGCGTATGGCGCTTGCGTACTCGGGGTCCGTGGCCAGGCGGGCGACGTCGATGCGGCAACCGGAATGCTTCTCGGCACGGCTCTTCATGAGGCGCAGCATCATCTTGCGTGACAGGGTGTTGAACATTTTGGCGGGCCTTCGCAGTCGCACACTGATGAACAATCCTAGCCTGCAAGGCGCGCAGTCAAACAGTGGAACAAAAGGGAAATACCGCGTCTTCTACCGCGCTTATCCGTGTAGGAATCGGCCTGACAAGGGGCCTCGACCAGGCTTCAAGCAGGGGCGTTGTTCAGGCCTTGTGCAGCAGTATCAGAAACACCAGACCAATGGCGGCGTAAAACATGAACGCGGACTCGCGACCGTTCCAGTCTTTCGATTGCCAACTGGCGAACCATTGGCCGCCGATCACCATGAAACCGCCGAACCACAACGCAAAGCCCAGGCCCAACCCGGCGAACGCCAGCGCTTTGGCGGCATGGAATGCGTCTGCCGGTGCCCCGATGGCTGTCGCGAGCACAAACGCGCCGGCGAAACACAGGAGCGCTGTCACGCCCTCGGTCGCCACGATCGCCCCGAAGAAGATTCGCTGCAGCCACGGCGAATCAATCGCGCGGCTCTTCAGTCGGCTTCCCGGAAAAATGGTATCCATGCTCATCAGGTGTCGTACGAAGTTGAGGTTGCTTTGCGGGTCGCGCAGATTATTGAGGGTTACCAGACCGGCGAATGCGCCGATCAGGAAAACGAAAAGAATCTGACAGATGCGAATAGTGCTCATGGCGGGACCTGCGGCTGGTTGGGAAATCAATCATGCCGAGCAGGCGGCATGGGTTGGCGACGGCTGCGAAAAGCTGTACGCGCTACGCATAAGGCTCGATGCAAGAATCGTGCGTGAGTTTACGCACCGATGCGGTTTGCGCCGGCACTGTCGGTCTGCAGCACGGGCGCTGCGCGGCCGGGCTGCGAGTTCAATACCAGCAGGTTTGGCAATCCGGTAATATCATGCCTACAACATTTGTGGAGACGGCCAACATGAAACTCAGCCCCGAACAACTCGCCGGGTTCGACCGCGACGGCTACCTGTTTTTCCCCGCTCTGTTCAAGCCCGACGAGATCGAGCGACTGGCCGACGAGGTGCCCGGTATTTACGCGCAGCGGCGCCCCGAGAACGTGCGCGAGAAAAGCGGCGACGTGGTGCGCACCAATTTCGCCGCCCACATGTACAACGACATTTTTGCGCGCCTGGCACGTCACCCGCGCATGGTTGATCCGGTGCGGCAGATCCTCGGCGAAGACCTCTACATGCACCAGTTCAAGATCAACGGCAAGATGGCCTTCGACGGCGATGTGTGGCAATGGCACCAGGACTACGGCACCTGGCGAAACGACGACCACATGCCCGAGGCGCGCGCGATGAATGTGGCGATTTTCCTGGACGACACCAATGAATTCAACGGTCCCCTGATGTTCATCCCCGGCAGCCACAAGCAGGGCGTGCTGGAAGCCGGACACGATACCTCGACCACCAGCTACCCTTTGTGGACCATCAACAATCAGACCATCACGCAGATGGTCGCGAAGGCCGGCGGCTTGAAAGGCGGCATCGTCGCGCCCAAGGGGCCACCGGGTTCGATGATCGTTTTTCACGGCTGCCTGGTGCATGCCTCGACCTCCAATCTGTCGCCGTGGAACCGGGTCAACGTGTATCTTTCGCTCAATGCGGTATCGAACCATATTCGCCGCTTCAAGCGCCCGGGCTATATCGCGCACCGCCAGTTCGACCCGATCGTCTGCCTGCCCGACGATTGCCTGCTGAAGGATTACCCGGTGGCAACGCCGTGGAAAAACGCCACGCCGCCCGAGGAACTCACCGGTTTGCTCAAAGAGGCCGCTTGAGGTGAATCTGTACGCCAAGCTTCTCAAACGCCAGGCCGAGGGCAGGCCGGTGCGCATCGGTTTGATCGGCGCCGGCAAGTTCGGCTCGATGTATCTGGCACAGGTGCCGCGTACGCCCGGCGTGCACCTGATGGGCATCGCCGATCTCAATCCGGCCAATGCGCGCGCCAACCTGGAGCGCGTGGGCTGGAAGGCGGAACAGTCGGCGGCCAGTTCACTGGACGACGCCATTCGCCGTGGCAACACCTGTGTCAGCGATGACTGGCAGGCTTTGGTAAGCCATCCGCAGATCGAGATCGTTGTCGAATGCACCGGCAACCCTGTAGCAGCGGTCGAACACATCCTCGCCGCATTCGCCCATGCCAAGCATGTGGTCAATGTGACGGTTGAAGCCGATGCTTTTTGCGGGCCCCTGCTGGCGACCAGGGCGGCACAGGCCGGCGTGGTGTACAGCCTGGCCTACGGTGACCAGCCGGCATTGATTTGCGATCTGGTCGACTGGGCGCGCGCCGCCGGTTTTTCAGTGGTGGCGGCCGGGCGCGGCCACAAATGGCTGCCGCACTTTTCGGAGTCGACGCCGGAAACGGTGTGGGGCCACTATGGACTCTCACCTGAGACCGCGCGCATCGGCGGGCTCAACCCGAAGATGTTCAATTCCTTTCTCGATGGCTCCAAGCCCTCGATCGAGAGTACTGCGGTGTGCAATGCAACCGGTCTTGTGGCGCCGCCCGACGGCCTCCTCTATCCGCCGGCCTCGGTGGACGATATTGCCTTCGTGTGCCGACCGATCGCAGAGGGTGGCGTGCTGCATGCCAAGGGTCAGGTTGAGGTGATTTCATCGCTCGAAAAGGACGGTCGGGTGATTCCCTATGACATCCGCTTCGGCGTATTCGTGGTGTTCGAAGGCGAGACCGAATATATCCGTAACTGCTTCAAGGAATACATGGTGCGCACCGACCCCAGCGGCCGCTATGCCTGCCTGTACAAGCGCTGGCACCTGATCGGGCTGGAGGTGGGCATTTCGGTGGCGTCGGTCGCGCTGCGCGGTGAATCCACCGGGGCGGCCACTTGTTGGAACGCCGATGTGGTGGCGACCGCCAAGCGCGACCTGAAACCTGGCGAAATGCTCGATGGCGAGGGCGGCTACACCGTCTGGGGAAAACTGTTCCAGGCGCAAAAATCGCATGCGGCTGGCGGCTTGCCGTTGGGCCTGGCGCATGAGGTGAAGGTGGTGCGGCCGGTTAAAAAAGGCCAGAGCCTGACCTGGGCAGATGTGGCGATCGACGAGAACCTGCCTGCCTACAGGGTGCGTCGCGACATGGAAGCGCAGTTCGCGCCGCTTGCGAAAAAGGCTGCCTGAGTTCGGTTTGCGATCATGGCCGACGCTGCGTCTGGCGCTGCATCACTGCAGGAATTCACCGCGAGCGTCGATGATGCTCATCTCGACGAACTTCGCACCGGTGCGGTCCTGCGGGCCATATGAGAGCGTTACTCCGCCCAGATCGAGATTTGCGGCCCTCCAGCGCGGCAACCAGAGATGCGCGCGTCAGGCCGCGGCCGGCACGGCGCAGGCCTTCGACAAGATCTTTGGCGGCGGCGAATCCTTCCATTGCCGCCTGGGACAACACACGTCCTTGTTGCCTGCGGCGAGCCGGCGCATCTCGCGCGCCAGCGGCGTGCTCGAACTGAAAGGGTTTGGAAACACCTGGGTCACCATCACGCCGCGCGCACTGGTTCCAAGGTCGCCGATGAACGATTTCGCGCTGTTGTTCGAAATGGCCACGAACTGCGCCGTCGAACCGGCTGCGCGCATGCGCACCACCAGGTCCGCGGCATTCTTGCCTGAAGCGATGAGAATCACCGCTTGCGGATCGGCCTTGGCCAATTCGGCAGCCGGCTTCATCATTTCGAGCAGGGTTCGTTCGTAGATCACCACTGCGGCCGGCTTGAGCTTGAGCGCGTCCATCTTGCGCGTGAAGCCCTCGAGGCCGTCGCGCCCGAACGAGTCGTTGACGTGAACGATCGCAATCCGATTGACGCCGACGGTGGGCAAGTGCTCGATCGCTTTTTCCACTTCGGTCTGGTATTTGGCGCGCACGTTGAAGACCAAAGGATTGATCGGTTGGTGGAAGATAGGCGCGCCGGTCGAGGGCGCGACGATGGGGATTCCGGCGGCGCCGGCAACCGCCAATACGGCTTCGGTGTGCGGTGTGCAGCGTGCCGCGCACCGCGAAGAACGCCACCGGCTCGCGCTCCGCGACCAGGCGCGCCGCGTTCTCGCCGGCCAGGTTGGGGTCAAACTTGTCATCGACCGAAATCAGCGTGATCTTGCGGCCATTGACGCCGCCGGCAGCATTGACCGCAGCGATGTACAGGCGTGCGCCCCCGGTCATTTCGCCAACCGAGCCGGCGACGGCGCCCGTGAAGCCGGCCGCCTGCACCACCACGACTTCCCGTTCCGTCACACCCTGGGCGGCAATCGGGCTCGCAGGCAGGATGCTTGCAAGCGCAAGAGATGCGATCGCAAGGATCGGTTTCCAACCAGTTTTTATCGTTGACGGCAACAGCCAGCGGCGCAATTGCATCGGCTGTGCGAACGTCGATAGTACACTTGATGGCACAACCGGAAAGCAGCGGGTCGATGCCGGTTTGCGGCCTGGTTGCGGGGGCGCGCATTGC
>Ga0105048_10018184_pt1 | contig 10817 bp, 7 predicted proteins | sample MAT05_FD_78382 | JGI IMG/M metagenome (GOLD analysis project Ga0105048, IMG submission 78382) | Freshwater microbial communities from Lake Fryxell liftoff mats and glacier meltwater in Antarctica - MAT-05 | ecosystem: Environmental > Aquatic > Freshwater > Ice > Liftoff microbial mat | place...
GTCCGGTGTGAGCTTGACGACGCTACCTATGAGGCCGGCCGCAAGGTCAGCGACGCCGAGTTAGCAGCCGTCAACCTGGAACGCGACGTGTTTCATGGCGAGTGGAACTATCGGATCCGACCAATACCCCAACTCGATTGAGCCGGTTATTTCGTAGCGATTCCTAAGAGCATCATGACGGTGAGTGCAGTTGAGATCAGCAAAGCAGCGCGCTGGGTCATAGCTGGCCCCCACATTGGCGTTGAGCGGCTGCCGAAATACGGCGGCCCACCCTGACGGTACGCCGCGAAACTAAATCGAAGGTGAATTGGGGCTACCTGAAACGCACCAGTGGTTCCGTCCGTGTGCGGGCCGGCTCCGTGCAACCCGATGTGCCTAGACGCCGATGCGGCCGTTCAGGAAGCGCTTGTACAGCGCGTCCGCCAGGATGACGGCCGGGGCGGCGAGGCAGGCGACGAGCCATCCGAGTAGCGTCGGCGGCCCCTGCCCCAGGATGGCCGCCACCGGCGCGACGTAGAGCATCCCGCACAGCACCACCAGCTCCACGGCCACGCCGATTAGCAGCAGCCGGTTGGTGTGCCAGCCGGCTGCGCCCGCCCAGGACGAGGTGTTCCGACAGGCGAACGCATTGGCGGCCTGCCCGATGATGACGGCGGCGAACGCGGCCCCAGACGCGGCCAGCAGCGTTTCGGTGGCCGGGGGCGGCCCGCCGATGTACCAGCCGGCCGCCAGGAGCACCGTCGCAAACGCCGCCATCTCCACGACCGCTTCGACCGGACCGAGGATGCCAAAGGCGCGGATCACCAGGGCACGGTCAAGGAGCCGGTGCCCGCGTGGCGGCTGCTTCGGCACGTCGTTGCCCGGCGGCTCGACGCCGAGCGCAAGGGCCGGAATCTGGTCGGTCACAACGTCCAGGCTCAGCACCTGGAGCACCCCCAGTGCGAGTGGGACCAGTCCCCCAGAGAGCGCCCAGATGGCGAACGGCGTGAGTTCGGCCACGTTGTCCGTGAGGTGGTAGGTGAGGAAACGCCTGATGTTGGCGTACGTCGCGCGGCCCTGGATGATCGCCGCGACGATGGTCGCAAAGTCGTCGTCCAGCAGCACGAGGTCGGACGCTTCGCGCGCCACGTCGGTGCCGCTCTGGCCCATCGCGATGCCGATGTCGGCAGCCTGGAGGGCCGGCCCATCGTTCACACCATCGCCAGTCATGGCGACCACGTGCCCGCGCGCCCGTAAGGCCCGCGCGATCCGCAACTTATCTTCTGGCGTCACCCGGCTGACGACAATGCCGTCATGGTCCAGCAACGCGCCGAGGGCGGCCTCGTCGTCTGGGAGGTCGTGCCCCTCAAGGACGATGCCCTCTGGCCCGAGCAGGCCGACTTCTGCGGCGATGGCGCGGGCGGTGCCCGGATGGTCGCCGGTAATCATGGCGATGGCGATGCCCTGTTGGCGGCAGGCGGCGACGGCGGCAGCCGCTCCAGTACGCGGCGGGTCTTGAAAGCCGATCAAGCCGAGTAATCGGAGGTCGTGTTCTAGATCGTCGGCGCTGGGCAGCTCGCCGGCCTGGTGCGGCTTGCCCGTCGCCTCAATGGTCGCGGTGCTCATCGGCACATCGCGCGCGGCGACGGCCAGCACGCGCAGGCCTCGGTGGGCCAGCCGGTCCAGCGCCTCGGCGGTGCCGGCGACGGGCTGACAGCGCGGCAGCACGGCGTCCGGCGCGCCCTTCGTGAGCAGCCGGCCGTCCAGCAGTACGGACATGCAGCGCCGGCGCGGGTCGAAGGGGAAGCGGCGGCGGTGCGGACGGGCGATGGCATCAGCGTCGCCGTCGATCCCCAGCCGTTGCGCGAAGGCGTCAAGCGCCGCTTCCATCGGGTCGCCGTGCGGCAGCCAGCGCCCGCCTTCTTCGGCCGCTTGCCGCACAATGCGCCCGTTCGAGCAGCGCAGGCCGGTCAGGGCGACCTCGACCAGGACGGCGGCGGTCGCGTCGTCGGCGTGGACGGTGCCGGTCGGCTCATACCCCTGCCCCTCGATCGTCGCGGTGCCGGCTGGCGTCCAGACTTCCACGACGGCCATCTCGTTGCGCGTCAGGGTGCCGGTTTTGTCGGTGCAGATGAAGGTCGTTGACCCAAGCGTCTCGACGGATTCCAGGCGACGGACCAGGGCGTTGCGGCGGGCCATCCGCTTCGCGCCGACCGCCAGCGAGAGCGTGACCGTCGGCAACAGCCCTTCCGGCACCAGCGCCACCGTGACGCCGATGGCGAACAGAAAGCCGTCAGCGGCCGGCAGTCCGAGCGCCACGGCCACGGCGAAGAACGCCAGCCCCACGCCCACGGCCATCATGGCGACCACACGGACGATGGTCTGAAGCTCGCGGGCGAGCGGACTGGGCGGCCGGTGACTGGTCTGGGTCAGCTGCGCGATGCCGGACAGCCGGGTGCGTGAACCTGTGCCGGTGACGACGGCGCGGGCCTCGCCCTCCACCACGAAGGTGCCGGCCATCAGTGGCCGGCCGACGCCGACCGACACGGGCACACTCTCGCCGGTCAACGTCGAGGTGTCCACGGTCAGGGCGTGGGCCTCAACCGCCGTCAGGTCCGCAGAGATGCGGTCGCCGGCTTCGAGTACTACCAGGTCGCCCACCACCAGCGCCTCAGCGTCGATGACGGCCGGCTTCAGATCCCGGATGACAGTCGCGAGGCGGGGCAGCAGGTTGCGGAGGTGCTCGGCGGCCCGCTCGGCCCGGTACTCCTGCACGAAAGCGAACAGGCCGTTCAGGATCACGATAATGACGATGGCGATCGTCAGTTGTGGCATGCCCGCCAGGACGGCCAGCCCGGCCGCGGCCCACAGCATCAGCGCGAAGAAGTGGAACATCTGGGCGGCCAGCACCCGCCAGGCCGGGCGTGCCGGTGGCGCGGGTAGCCGATTTGGGCCATCGCGGCGTAGGCGTAGGAGAGCTTCGGCAGAGGTCAGGCCGTTGGCAGACAGTGTCGTGTCTGCCACGGACGCGGGCTTTGGGGACCGGGCTGCCGGCTCCGCCCGTACGTTTGCACCACTCATGGACGCACCCTCTATCTGACGGAGATCGCCACCATCAAGTGTGGCGTCGTCGCACGGTCGGGCAGCATTGGCAATGGTCATATGATGAACGGGACGATTGCCCCCTGGCGTACGACCCTGCGAGCGTTACGCTCAAGGGGACACCAAGCCGGCCACGTCTGAGCAGGCTTCACACGTCCAAAACACGTTCACCCCCGACGTACGCGTCAGGCGGGAGGCCACCATGCGAGTCCTGGTTCCATACGACGGCGGCGAACTCTCGGAGCAAGCGGCGATCATGGCGATAGAGCTGCTGGCCCACCATAGCCTTGAAGTCATCTTGTTGCACGCCGCCCCAGACGCCCAGCATGCAACGGACGCGCGGGCCGCGCTGGATGCCGTGACTGCGCGCATCGCCGGGTCACCGGCTGCCGTGCGGGCCGCTTCGACGATTGGCCGGCCGGACCAGGAGATTGTGCGCTACGCTGACCAGCACGGGGTTGACCTGATCGCCATGTCCACGCAGGGGCGGCCATTCCTGACCCGGATGCTCCTCGGTAGCGTCACCGACCGCGTGATCCGAACATCCCCGGTGCCGGTGCTGGTGCTGCACCCGCCCACCATGTCAGTGGACAGCGTGTCGCCGCCGGCCGGCCGCAAGCTGAAGATCCTGGCCCCGCTCGACGGCTCGCCGATGGCCGAGGAGGCCGTAGACATGGCCGTCTCGCTGTTCCGGCCGGAGCGCGTTGACCTGACGCTCATCACAACCGTGGCGTCGCCGCTGCTGGAAGGCTTCGCGCATGACATCTTCACCGACCTTGCGACCCGGCTACGGGCGCGCGGCACCCACGTCCTGACGCTGGTGAAGCACGGCGAGGCGGCCGACGAGATTGCCCGGCTGGCTGTCGAAGATGGCTACGACCTGATCGCCATGTCTACGCACGGCCGCGCGATGCTGGCGCGTGCGCTGCTGGGCAGCACGACCGACCGCATCGTTCGCATCTCGAAGGTACCGGTCCTGGTCATCCATCCGGCATCTATGCAGACGCCGCACGATCCCGTTAGCGGCGAGGAGATAAACCCGGCGGCAACGGCCTACACCAGCGAGTACCACGGGCGAGTCTACACATTCACATCGCTGGAGCATAAGCAGCAGTTCGACGGCACGCCGGATGCCTTCGTGGATCGGGGCGCGGCAGCCGGGGACGGTCCGGTGTCCGTTGGAGATGGCTTTGCCGAAGGCGTAGAGGTGCGCCTACCGCCGCGCGTGTGACCGGTCAGGTTGTGCAGTCGTGCGCGTTGGCGCGCCGGGCCGCTGCTGAGGGCGGCCCGGCGCGCTTGTTGCTGCACGGCCGCTGGCGACCGGTCAACGTACGTGCTTCCGCTGTGCCGCTCGACAATGGTACGGTGCCCTGGTAGATAGGGTGGTGGCTCTGGCACCGTTACGGATGGGCGTTGCCAGACCGGGGGGCCAGACATGGACTACGGTAGCCTGATCGGCGACGCCTGGCGGATGACCTGGCGGCACCGCTTCTTGTGGGTGCTGGGGCTGTTCGCGGGCGGCGCGTCAGGCCTCTCGTTTGGGAACGGCGGCGGTGGCGGCGACTTCAGTTCCGTGTTTGACGGCGCTGGCAATGGCTCGCGTGGCCGGAGCGGCTCGGGCGGGTCGGTTGATGCCGGTTTCGCGGAGGCCGGCCGCTGGCTCGGCGAACACGTCTGGCTCATCATCCTGGGCGTCCTGCTGCTGGTGCTGATCGGGTTGGTGCTGTTCGCCCTGTCGTTCGTGGCACAGGGCGGGCTGGCCGGTGCCTCGGCAGACCTGGGCAGCGGCCGGCCAAGCTCGTTCCGCAGCGCCGTCCGGACCGGCCAACGCCTCTTCTGGCGCTACGTTGGGCTGTGGCTGGTGCTGGTAGCGTTCGGGCTGGCGTTCCTGCTGGTGCTGGCGGTGGTGGTAGGCAGCATCGTCCTGCTGACGATGGCCGTCGAGCAAAAGGCCTGGGTCATTATCCCGTCGGTGCTGTTCGGAATCGTGCTGTTCATCGTCGGCGTGATCTTCGCCGTGGTGGCCGGCATCGTGGTCGCGTTTGCAAAACGAGCCATCCCGGTGCTGGATATTGGTCCGCTGGCGGCGCTGGCTGAGGGCTGGCGAGTCATGCGGGCGCGCCCCGGCACCGCCCTGCTCGTCTGGCTCCTCGACCTGGCGCTCGGCTTCGGCACCAGCATCGTCGTTGCCATCGTGGCGCTATTTCTGTTGCTGGTGCTGGCGATGCCGGTGCTTATCGCGTGGTTCGGCCTGAAGATGGACGGCTCAGCCATGCTCTATCCCGCCATCGGGTACGGGGTCGTGGCGGGCGTGCTGTGGTTCGCCGTGCTGCTCTTCTTGAGCGCAGTCGTGAACACGTTCCACTGGAACTACTGGACGTTGGCGTACCTGCGCCTACGCCTGGACCCCGCCGAGAACGTGGCGCAGGTGACGCCCACATAGGAGTCGTCCGGCAGTTTCTCGCTTGCCCGAGCCAGACAGGGGCCGGCGTGCATCACACGCAGAACGCCCCAGGATTTCTCCTGGGGCGTCTGGGCGGTCCCACATACGTGGGGGATTTACACTCCGGCGATGCTGTGGGCCGGGAGGGCGCGCGGATGGGTCATGTTCTCAGGCCGGAGCAGGTCGTCAAGCTGATCCTTCGTGAGCCACCCCTTCGCGAGCACCAGATCGTAGACGCGACCGCCGGTATCCAACGCTTCCTTGGCGATGGCCGTGGATCGCTCGTGGCCAATCGTCGGATTCAGCGCCGTCACCAGCCCGATGCTGTTCTCCACGTTCGCCCGGCACTGTTCGCGGTTGGCCTCAATGCCGGAGACACAGCGATCCGCCAGGAGGTGGCACGCCTGTCGCAAGTAAGTGCAGCTCTGGAGCAGGTTGAGCGCCATGATCGGCTCCATGGCGTTGAGTTCGAGCACGCCGGCCTCAGCCGCCATCGTCACCGTCATGTCGTTGCCGATGATTTCGTAGCACACCTGGTTGACCATCTCTGGAATGACCGGGTTCACCTTGCCAGGCATGATCGACGAGCCTGGCTGCACCGCTGGCAGGCGAATCTCGCCCAGGCCGCAGCGCGGTCCCGACGAGAGCAGGCGCAGGTCGCGGCTGATCTTCGACAACTGCACGGCGACGCGCTTGAGCACCCCTGAAAACTGGACGAACGCGCCTGCATCCTGCGTTGCCTCGATCAGGTTCGGGGCCAGTTCCACCGGCATCCCGCTGACTTCGGCGAGACGGCTCGTCACCAACTCAGCATAGCCGATGGGGCTGTTGATGCCGGTGCCGATGGCGGTGGCACCCATGTTTATTTCCAGCAACAGCCGGCTCGCATCGGTCAGGCGGTCAGTCGCATCATTAATCATGACCGCATAGGCACCGAATTCCTGGCCGAGCGTCATGGGCACCGCGTCCTGTTCTTCGGTGCGGCCCATTTTCAGCACGTCCGCGAATTCGGTTTCTTTCGCTCGTAGGGCGCGCTTCAACTCACGCATGGCGTCCAGTGTGGAGCGCGTCGCGAGCATCACGGCGATCTTGACGGCCGTAGGATATGCATCGTTCGTGGACTGCGAGGCGTTCACGTCGTCGTTCGGGTGAAGGAAGTCGTACTCGCCCTTCACGTGGCCCAGGAGCTCCAGGCCGCGATTGGCGATGACCTCGTTGGCATTCATGTTCGTGGAGGTTCCGGCACCGCCCTGGATCACATCGACGACGAACTCGTCGTGCAACTGGCCGAGCAACAGCTCGTCGCAGGCAGCCACGATGGCGTCAGCCTTCTCGGGGGCCAGTACCCCGAGTTCCTTGTTTGCGATCGCACAGGCCTTTTTGACGTACGCGAGAGCCTCGATAAGCTCCGGGAAAGTGCCGATGGTGACGCCCGAGACGGGGAAGTTCTCGACGGCGCGCAGGGTCTGGACCCCATAGTACGCATCGGCAGGGACGTTGCGCTCGCCCAGCAGGTCGTGTTCCCGACGGGTTTGGTAGACAGCCCGTGGGGCGACGACTGCCGGGCGTTGATCGATTGTCATGATGGAACTCCTGTGTTCAACTGAAGGTGTCTTGATGTGAGGTTTAGAAGAGGAGCCAGGAGAGGACGAGGCCGATCGACACGGCCGAGATCGTGGACACCAGGCCCGGGATCATGAAGCTGTGGTTGAGCAGGTACTTGCCGATGCGGGTGGTTCCCGTTCGGTCGAAGGCGATGGCCGCGATGATCGTCGGGTAGTTCGGGATGAAGAAGTAGCCGTTCACCGAGGGGAACATCGCGATCAGCCACGGGAACGGGATACCCAGGGTGATACCCAGCGGCATCAGCGCGCGGACCGTCGCGGCTTGGCTGTAGAGCAGCACCGAGAGGGCGAACAGCGCGACCGCAAACAGCCAGGGGGCACTGGTGACCATGCCCTGAATCGAGCCCTTGAAGGTTTCGATGTTGCCCTGGAAGAAGGTGTCGCCCATCCATGCCACGCCGAAGATCCCGATGACTGCCTGAGCACCCGCCAGGAAGACGTCGTTCTTGATGACGTTCTCGACCTTGGCACGGCAGCCGAGAATGATGGCCGCAGCAATCGTGAGCATGACCATCTCGATCGTCGATGGCATCGAGAGCCGTGTGACCACGTCACCGACGGTCCACGTCGGGCGCAGGCGCTCGAATGAGCCGAGCAGCACTACCAGAAGAGCGCCGAGCAGGAAGAGGCCCACGGCCAGTTTTGACTGCCACGTTGGCACGTATGCGCTGCCAGAAGCCGTGTGCGGGAGCGTCTCTCCGTCCGCGTACTCGCTCAAGCGCACCTTGTATTCGGGATCATCTTCGAGGTTCTTGCCCGTTCGGTTGGCTACGAACGCTCCAACCATGCAACCGATGAACGTGGCCGGCACACACACTTTCATGATGTCGAAGAGGGTCACGCCGGATGGGGCGAGGAGCGCCAACAGCGCCACCGTAGCCGCCGAAATTGGGCTGGCGGTGATCGCCTGCTGCGAGGCGATGGCTGAGATCGACATCGGGCGCTCAGGTCGGACCTTTGCCTCGCGCGCTACCTCTGCGATGACCGGCATGACCGAATAGGCCACATGGCCCGTGCCGGCGCAGAACGTAAAGAGATAGGTGACAATCGGGCCGACGAACGTGATCCGGGACGGGTTGGATCGCAGCATTCGTTCTGCCAGATGGACGAGATACTCCAGGCCCCCGGCTGCCTGGAGGGCCCCGGCGGCCGTGACGACCGCGAGAATCATTAGCATCACGTCGATGGGCGCTGAGGTTGGCTGTAAGTTGAAGACGAAGACTAGGACTGCGAGGCCGGCGCCGCCCATCACGCCGAGACCGACCCCGCCCATGCGTGCGCCGACAAAGATGGCGGCGAGTACCACAAGGGCTTGCAGCAGGAACATGCTCACGACTCCCTTACTTCGAACCAATGACGGTGCGCGCCTTCACGGTTGTCGCGTGAAGGCGAGGACGCCCTCGTCCTCCTCTCTATTGAACAACTTGGCGCGGCGTATCCTACAGTGACAAGCGCCCCGACTTACCTGGGACATCGGGCCATGTCTCGGCGACGGGGCCTTGTGATGATGTGAAGGGCACGCTGCCACGGCCGAGGGCGCGTCGGCCGCACAAGGAGGGTCCAGATGCACGCTGAAGCAGGGCCACCGCACACGGACGGTGCGGCGCCGCCGACGGCTGAATTGGTCGCCTCGTTGCTACGGCCGGACGCCTTCAGCCACCCAGCGGACCACCTGGAACTGCACGAGACGCACATTTCGTGGGTCATCCTGGCTGGGCCGTTCGCATACAAGATCAAGAAACCCGTGAACCTGGGCTTCCTCGACTTCACGACCCCGGAGCGCCGCGCCCAGGATTGCGACGACGAAGTGCGGCTGAATCGCCGCCTCTGCCCGGATGTCTACCTCGGTGTGCTGCAGATCGTCGAGCGCAACGGTGGGCACCACGTTGGCGGCGTTGGTCGTCCGATTGAGCCGGTCGTTTGGATGCGCCGGCTGCCGGAGCAGGGCATGTTGCCGTCGCTGCTGAGGCGCGGGGCCGTGTCGCCAGCCTTGGTGCAACAGATCGCCCATCGACTGGCCGCATTCCACGATGCTGCCACCACCGGCCCCGGTGTCGATGAGTACGGCAGCCCGGCCACGATCCGCGCCAACTGGGACGAGAATATCGCCCAGACTGGGCCGGTCGTCGGACGCACCCTGGATGCTGCCATGCAGGCCGGCCTCGTGGCGTACGTCGGGCGGTTCCTGGCGGAGCAGCGCGACCTGTTGGAACGGCGCGTCACTGCCGGGCGCATCCGCGAAGGGCACGGCGATCTGCACGCCGCCAGCATCTGCGTGGAGGGCGAGCGCATCCACCTGTTCGACTGCCTGGAGTTCGCGCCGCGCTTCCGGTGCTCGGACGTCGCGGCGGAGGTCGCGTTCCTAGCGATGGATTTCGACCACTTTGGCCGTCCGGACCTGGGCAACGCGTTCGTGGATGCCTACGTCCAGGCCTCGGGTGACGGGGAGTTGCGTCTGCTGCTGCCCTTCTACCGGACGTACCGGGCCTACGTGCGCGGCAAGGTAGCAAGCCTGCGTCTGCTGGAAGGCGAGCTTTCGGACGCCCAGGCGGCAGCGGTGGTCGCCGACGCGCGGGCGTACTTTGCGCTGGCTTGCCGCTATGCTGGCGTCTCGTTCGCCCCGGGACCTCCCTGATGCTTTCCGAACGGTAGGTCAGCATCAGGCAGGCCCGCCTGCACCACCTCGTCCGGGTCCGGATGCGAGTGTCTCCTGGCGGTGACGACGCTGGATGTGCTGTCAACCTATTGACGCGATACATGAGCGCATGGTACGACGGCACAGTCGGTCGTACCATGCGTGTCGCGCTCATTCCCGCCCCTCGTCGCGCCGTCCTGCCGTGTCCCAGGCATGCCGAGATGTCCCGGCCTGCCCGGGACATCTGCCCATAGGACGCGAGCGCCTGTCGCCCGACACTACGGGTACCGGCCGCGCGTGACGGACACCGCTGTCCGTGCGCCGGCTGTAACGCCTGCGGCTGCATGGGGGACGCCGAGCCCCGCAGTCCTGGAGGGTTGGGTGTCCAGTCCTGAAGACCACGAGGAGAAGGTTGCGATTCCACGCGGCACGTTCCTGTTGTTACTGCTCTTCCTCATCGTCATGGCCGGATTGTGGGCGAACGTCTACCTCCGCGTCGTATGGAGGGCCTGATCTATGCGGCTGTCCCGCGACCAGATGATCGAGGCGTCCTGGGTCGTTCCCAGCACCGTCATTCCGGCCGTCATGCTGGTGCTGATCGTATACGCAACGTTCGCGGTGGGTGTCCACGTCCCAGGACACGAGCAGACCATCGATCCGAAACTCGTTGCTCAGACCGCGCCGTTCACCAACCCCGGAGTCTTTGATCGTGGCGGCGGCAATTTCGAGGTCGTGATGATCGGCCAGACCTGGAGCTTCAACCCGAATGAGATTCGGGTGCCGGTCGGCTCGCGGGTCACGTTCACGACGACCAGCCAGGATGTCATTCACGGCCTGCGCGTCGAGAAGACCAACGTCAACATGATGTTGATCCCCGGGCAGATCGGCCGGGCGACGGCCCACTTCACCCAGCCCGGCACGTATCTGCTGGTCTGTCACGAGTACTGTGGCGTCTCCCCCGTGCCCACGCTGGGCCACCAGGCGATGTACGGCAAGGTCGTCGTCGAATGACGCGCCGCTCTCCGATCAATGA
>Ga0105048_10018185_pt1 | contig 10816 bp, 11 predicted proteins | sample MAT05_FD_78382 | JGI IMG/M metagenome (GOLD analysis project Ga0105048, IMG submission 78382) | Freshwater microbial communities from Lake Fryxell liftoff mats and glacier meltwater in Antarctica - MAT-05 | ecosystem: Environmental > Aquatic > Freshwater > Ice > Liftoff microbial mat | place...
AAAGAGCTGTCATTCTTCGTCAACTATGTCGGCCTGAAACCATTGGACGTCATCAAGTGTGCGACTCAGACCGGCGCAGAGATTCTGGGCCGCGATCAAGAGCTGGGAACGCTCGCGGTCGGAAAACTGGGCGACGTGCTGATCGTCGATGGCGATGTGCTGGCTGATATCTCAATACTGCAGGACCGTAAACGCCTGATCGCCGTCATGCAATCCGGCATCATCAAGAGCCGCTGCGGCGTCAGTCATCTGAGTGGCGACGCGGTGGTGAGTTGATCGGGAGCATACGGTGCCGAACGGAACTCGGCACATCATCGAACTCGGGATGCCACTCGAAGAATTGACGACTCTTCCTATGTAGCCAACTCGCTCCGTCGAGATGAGCCTTTTGGTGGGAACGTCAATCAGGAATCCCGCTTGCTCCGGCAGTGGAAACGTCATCCGAAGAATTTTGGTCGGCGATGTGTTCCGGGCCGTTCGTGAAATCACTCTGTTCCGGAGTCGCCGCCAGACCGGCGCGCACGGGATTCAGAATTGCATACGCGGTGAAGTCATTTTGGATGACCCCGATTTGTCCGACCCCGATTTGTACACTTCCGCGTGGCGAATCGCCATCGAGCGAACGTCCGTTCCACGTCGTCGGGTTGGCGTTCTTTCCACCTCGACTGGTCGCTGGTCGCGGCAGGCCGCGAAGTCCTGCTCGGCAAGCAGGACCTGCGCAGGTCTGTTTTGTTGGAATGGACTTTAACAGTAGTGCGAACCTCCAATGAGGCGCGGCATTCTTGACAGGATCATCAAGGTCCTCCATGATCGGCCTTGGTTCCGGATCTGATTTGAAGACGTTCGCCAGGGAAAAGTCATGTGGAATATCCTCGGTCCGCGAGGACGGCTGTGTGATTCAGTTTCGCGAAGAGAACTGCTGACGATCGGCAGTATTCCGCTGATCGGTCTTTCGTTGCCGCAGTGGTTCCGGCTGCAGGCATCGGCAGCGGAAACTGCTGCCCGTCCGGCGGGTTTCGCGAGCGCGAAGTCGGTGTTCTTTGTGTACCTGCAGGGCGCGCCGAGTCATATTGATCTGTGGGATCCCAAGCCGGACGCTCCTGCGGAGATTCGTGGCGAATTCAAGCCGATTTCTACCGCCGCACAGGGCGTCTCGATCGGCGAAGTGCTTCCAAAACTTGCCCGTCAGGCCGATAAGTTTACGATCATTCGATCGGTCGGCTGCAAGCCAAAGGAACTGCCGAATCACGGATCGGCCATCTACATGCTGATGACCGGACGGATCGTGGGATACTCATCGCAATAATTTTCCGATGCTGAGAGATCATCGGAGTCCGGTGCTGGATCAGTCACTGTCCGCGCTGATCGCCGACCTGCACGATCGTGGTCTGCTCGCTTCAACACTGGTCGTCGCGGTGGGCGAATTCGGGCGGTCCCCGAAAATTGGCGCATCCACACCAAATAATGTGGGTCCGGGGGGCAGGGACCACTGGCCGGAATGTTACAGCGCACTCATTGCTGGTGCCGGTGTACAGCCCAGACGCGTCTACGGCGAATCGGATCGGTTCGGGGCTTATCCGAAACTCAATCCGGTTCATCCTTACGATTTACTCAGTACAGTGTTTCATGCCGTCGGCATCGACCCCAACGCGGAATATACCGACAACCTGAATCGCCCGCGCAGACTGGTTGATCACGGCGGCCCCGTGCTCGGATTGTTTTCGTGACGTGTTCGAAGTCCCGCCTTCAAGCGGCAATTCCGGCTAAAGCCAGTACGACAAACGTCCAAATCATGACTACGGGAAGTATTGCGTTCGCGCGGGCAGAAATGAGTCCGGTGAGAGGAGCGGCGTAAGCCCTCCGATACCTCTTTCTTGTACCTGCAAGCTGACGCATGCCGCGCGCCAATTCTCTCACTATCCATCCTTCGGGTCCACTGGTGGCTTTGCCTTCGACGCCTGAGTCTGCCAAGGCCAGCGGCCTTCAATTTCGACGGTCAGAGACCAGCTCAGAAAAGTACGAATCACCACCAGCAAGCCGAGTAGTGCGACGTTGTTCAATGTCGGTTCCAGCGCCACCGTTCGGACCACATCGCCTGCCACAAGGAACTCCAGTCCCAGCAAAAGCGTCTTGCCCAATTGGTGTTTGTAGCTCTCCTCAACGCCTGGCGTGCCGAGTTGAACAAGGTAACGCACGATTCCACGAGTCAATGCAACGCTGCAGACTCCAGCCACGATAACGGCCACGCCAAGGACTTCAATACCAAGCGCTACCCACTCGATCAACGATCGAACAATGGTCATGACAAAGGTACCGTGGATCACTTCAGCTCCGTTTCTTCAACGCTGGCTGATCAAACTTCTTTCGACGAAATCCAAGTCATCATTTTCCGCAGTTGTTTGCCAACGGTTTCAATCAGATGACCGCGTTCACGGCGGCGAGTTGCGAGAAACGATGCCTGGCCAGCTTTGTTTTCCAGGAGCCAGTCGCGAGCGAATTGTCCACTCTGGATTTCGCCCAGAATCTTCTTCATCTCAGCCTTCGTCTGTTCAGTGACGATGCGATTGCCACGCGTGTAATCGCCATATTCAGCGGTGTTCGACACGCTGTAACGCATGTAATTCAGACCGCCCTGATAAAACAGGTCCACGATCAGTTTCAGCTCGTGCATACATTCAAAGTATGCCATTTCCGGCTGGTAACCAGCTTCAACCAGCGTCTCAAATCCAGCCTTGACCAGCGCACTCACGCCGCCGCACAGGACGACCTGTTCGCCGAACAGGTCGGTTTCGGTTTCTTCGGCGAATGTGGTTTCAATCACACCGCCACGAGTTCCGCCAATGCCTTTGGCATAAGCCAGAGCCAATTGTCGTGAAGTTTCTGATGCCCCTTCGCTCAACGCGATCAGGCTCGGCACACCACCGCCTTTTTCATATTCGCTGCGGACAAGATGTCCAGGTCCCTTGGGGGCCACGAGCGCCGCGTCGACGCCCTGCGGAGGCTGAACCTGACCGAAGTGAATGTTGAATCCATGTGAACACATCAACAGATTGCCGACCTTCAGTTTAGGCTTGATGTCGTTGCGGTAGACATCGCCTTGCAACTCGTCAGGAAGCAGAATATTGATCAGGTCGCCCTTGTCAGCAGCTTCAGCCGCCGACACAGGTTTGAACCCGTGGCTGACAGCAAGATCGTAGTTTGGACCACCCGGACGTTGCCCGACAATGACCGTGCAGCCGCTGTCGCGGAGGTTTTGCGCCTGGGCATGTCCCTGACTTCCATATCCGATAATGGCAATCGTCTTGCCTTTCAGAAGGCTGAGATCCGCATCGTCGTCGTAATAGAGTTTGACCGCCATTTCTTCAAATTCCTGTCTGAACACAAAAGCTGGGTGATTACAACGGACATTCGTAGCCACAGTCGGATCGGTGGCATAAGCATAAAAACTGCAAAGTGCGTCTGGAATCGACATGAAGTCGAAGACGAATCTCGCACAGAATGCGAATTGAACCAGGGGGCATCGGTCAAATCAAGCGAGCAAGCCCGATCACCGCATCAAACCTAAAAATCCCCGCAGATGAGCGGGTCCCCTGTGCAGCAAAAAGGCGAGTTTGAAAATCGCCCTGCATTCGGAATCGACCGATCAGGCCGCAATGTTCCGCGCGGGTCGGGTTGAGACATCTTCTTGTAGCCGAAGTCATGAGACACCGGGTTGAATCATGGCCCCGCTCCGAATTCCGACGAATCCGACTACAACTCATTGCAGCAGCGCAATGTATCGTCGCGTGGAGCTACTGCATTTCCAGTTCAGTTGGCTGGTTCGCGCGGCGCGCCCGCATTTCGGCTCGGCGGCGATCACGACGTCGAATATCACTTGGTTTTTCGTAGAACTCACGCTTGCGCATTTCTTTCTTCACACCCGCATGTTCGACAAGTTTTCGAAATCGACGAACTGCCTCATTCACACTTTCATTATCACGCAAACGCAACTTAACCACAAAAATCCTCCTCTGGGGAAACGGAACAACTGAATAGACACGGGACGATCCGATGTCAGAATGTAACAAACCACTGGTGAATTGCAAATTGCCAAAGTCCCGCATTTGCCAACTGCGGGGAAACCTGTCTTCACCGATCACAGCGTTATCGACAGAATCTCCTGATGACCCGCGATTGCATCTACATAATCGACACCTTTTCCCTGATGTTTCAGGTTTTCCACGCCATTCCTGCAATGACAGGAACGCAGGGCCAGCCGACGAATGCCGTATTCGGATTCACGCGGGATATCCTGGGAATTCTGGACCGGAAGCCGACGCATCTCATCTGTGCGTTCGACTCACCTGGTCCAGGAAAACGCAACGCAATCTATGATGCCTACAAAGCCAACCGTGCGGAGATGCCGGAAGACCTCCGGCCCCAGATTTCGCTGATTAAGGAGCTGCTGGCAGGTTTTCGCATCCCGATTCTGGAATGTGCCGAATGGGAAGCTGACGACGTGATTGCCACCATTACCACAGCCGCTGCGGCCCGCGAAATGGAAGTCGTCATTGTGACAACCGATAAAGACGCTCGGCAGTTGCTCAGCCCGACCGTTCGAATGCTGAACTGTCGCAAGAACACGTTCTTCGACGGAGCGGCCTTGATGGAGGACTGGGGCGTGCGACCGGATCAGGTTGTTGATTTTCAGTCGCTGGTAGGTGATTCCGTCGATAACGTTCCCGGCGTCCCTAAGGTTGGCCCAAAGACGGCGAAGACTTTGCTGGAAACATTTGGAACGCTCGATCATGTATTGGCGAACGCCGACAAAGCACCAGGGAAAAAACTGCAGGAGAATCTCATCGCGTTTGCCGATCAGGCGCGAATGAGTCGTGAGCTTGTCCGACTACGAACCGACCTGCCGCTGGAGATCGACTTTGAAGCCGCCCGGATCCAGACTCCCGACCGCGCGACGCTCCATGAATTCTTCAAGTTGCTCAATTTTCGGCGCTTCGCCGCTGCGATGAGCGATGAATCGTCCGCAGAAAAGCCGAGGGACGTTGATGAAATTCCGCTAAGAGAATCCTCGGTAGTCATTCCGGAATCGGCACCAGCCGTTGCCGACTCAGCGAGCGTGAATGATTCCCTTCGAGCGCGGCAGCAATCCTTGTTCGAATAACGTTTGTCGTCGAGGATCAGCACGGTTTTGCTTCGCGAACGCATGAGCCTGGCCAGAACGTCATCTCGGGGGCATTTGCAGGAAAACTGTTGAGAATCAGCCGCACAAGGCGACGGTCGTCATCATGGACAGGAGCGGAGAGTCTGTCTGTGTCCGGAAAACTGTGCCGCAGTCCTGCCAGAATCAGGACCCACGAACGGCTGCGGTGGCTGAGTCCCGCCTGGTCGACTCGATCGCGAAGGAATTCCATCGCGCGGTCTTTGTCGAAGGCAATCTCCCACAGGTTGTACTGGCCCATGATTGAGCAGCAGAGCAGATCGGTCCATCGTTCCGAAGACTTTCGCAGTTGGTCAATCGCCAGCAGATCTTTCGGCGACATACGATCATCGGCCTGGACGACTCTCAGAGCCTTATGCCGCACGGCCAGATGTCCGAAATGAATGTTGCGTGCGACTGGACGAATGCGATCGATGCCGTTGCTTACGTCCCGCGCCAGCAGCAGCACCGTCCAGATGCGGGAGATCATTTCGTTAATCAGAATCTGTTCCGTAATGGCGCGTATTGCCGGTCTGTCGGGAATTTTACCCGCCAGGTGCCGAGGGTCACAGATCGGCACACCGTGCTCCAGATCGTTCAGATCCCGCATCCAGCGATTGAAACGATTGCGACTGAGGACGTAATAATCGCCTACGGCTTCATTCGAAATTTCGTCAGTCTGTTCAATGAATAACTGGCTGTGAGCCGCCATGATTGCTGCAACTTCGGTCAGGTATGCCAGTTTCACGTTTCATCCTGTAGGCAAAATGGAGAGGAAGAGTCGTTTGTGTTCAGCGTGCTGGACAGCGAGTTTGTGTTCTCAGATCTACAATTGATCGCAAACTGAATGCCTTTTTCTTTGGCAGTTCTGATTTGTGAGCTATGCAGCGTGGATCTAAGTCGGCAACAGACTGTGGTGGCTGAGAATCACTGTGTTTTCAGCGAAAGACTCAATTTCGAATTCCCGATTCAATGCAGGACTTGCGTCAATTTCTGGCCAGGACGGAGTAGTGATTCGGACACGTTGTGTTGCCGGAACGCCACATCGGACATTGCATGGAGGCGTGTCGCCACACCGGCAGTTTCTGCCGAAGGGTATGGCGTATCGCATTCGGCAATCAGGCCAATTGGCGGTTGCCGTCTGTTGAGCGACATACTCGGAACTTGCGTCTTTACGCTCACGCTCAATTCCTGCTAAATTCGTCGGCGTTCAAGTCCGGTCGCGGGCTGTCAGATCCCAGGGACGGGAGCAGAATCGATGCAGTTTTCGAAGTGTGGTTTTCTACTCAGCGTATTTGTATTGTCGGCGTCCATCGGTTGTGGGGGTGGAGATTCCGCCAGCAAAGATATCGATGCGGATTTGATGAGTGAATTGCTGGGACCCGAAGAAGAATCTGAGGACTCTTCAAATGCTTCGCTCGAAACCTCCGCCGAAAACGACGTCGCAGAATCGGACTCTGGTGACGTGCGGACTGTCAGCGTTGCTTCAAAGCGAAAGACGCTGTCAGGAAACGTTTCGGGACCTATCGGTGAGAAGCTGGAACTGCGACTTAACCAGGGTGATCGTTTTCCGCTAGTGAAGACGGTTGAGCAAAGGCTTGAACAGAGATCCGACTTCGCTCCCGCGCTGGCTCGTACAAAACTGGAATTGACCCTCATCATTACGGTTGAAGACGTCAAGTCCGATGCCATTCGACTCGGAGTTCAGTATTCCCGCGTGGCCTATCAGCACGATATCAACGGACATCAGCTGTCATACGATTCTGCCACTCACCGCGGCGCGGTTCCGTGGGATGCGATTCCCTATGCCGGCATGGTCAATAACGGATTTTCGTTCTGGCTGGGGCGAAACAACAGCATTCGTGAACTCGTCGGCTACAGGGATTTTCTTGAACGCTGCGTCGCGAATGTACCGCTTGAACGTCGCGAAACACTTCTTTCGGAAATCAGCAACCGTTTTGGAGACGATGGTGTGGCCAACTTTGTGGACGACTCCATCGGGCTGTTGCCCTACGACGACACTGTCGATGAAGCCGCCGCCACGCGCGTCATGCCTAACGATCAATGGACGCGGGAACGTCGCCTGATGCAACCCGTGCCCATTCATCTGACATCTGTGTACCGACTGGCATCTTTGGACAGAAATACCGCTGAGATTGAAATTACAGGACGTGTCGCCGGAGGTGAAGCGGGTGCACCATCGGATGTCGGTCGCCTGCGAATTATCGGTGGTCAGAGTGTGGGACGCTGCATCGTCGATCGTGCGACGGGGTTACCACTGGAAATGAATCTGTCGCGATTCATGAAGATGCAGTTGACAACGTCTGACAATCAGCAGGTGATTCAGGAAAAGCAGATCGAGACGACAATCCGATCCTTCCCGGAAATGCGGGGGGTCACGGTCGGTGTACAGCCCCAAGAGTCCGACATCCAGCAGGTTGGCGGTATTCGAACTCAATCTGACTCAGTGCAGCCAATTCCGGCTCAAAGCGGCAACAGCCTTCCAGTGCGGGCCGTGTATCCGAATTAGTGCTCTACTTCGCGCGGCCAGAAATGAGTCAGGCGAGCGGAGCGGCGTGAGCCCTCCGGTACCTCGTTTTTGTACCGGCAAGCTGACGCATGCCGCTCGCCAAATCTCCCACTCATGACCGCTTGGAGTATATGTCACACATTCGAATCACTGTCCAACGATCCGGCCGCCAAGGCGACCAGCTCCGGGGCCGATCTGGATGATGTGGTCGGCATGCGAGATGAGTGCGGGATCGTGGTCGATCACGATGACGGAATGGCCGGTTTGCAGCAGGAAATCCAGGCACGACCGCAGGCGTTCAATGTCCAGCAGATGCAGTCCGCTGCATGGTTCGTCGAGCAGAAACAATGTGCGCCCGACTTTCGTGAGTGCCGCGGCTTTGCGATTTTTGGCGGCTGTCTCACCGTCTTCGAGCGGAATCCCGGCCAGCAGCGCGGCGATTCTCAAACGCTGTGCTTCTCCGCCGGACACTGTGTTGAGCGGTTGCCCGAGTCGCAGATAGCCAAGCCCGACCTGACGCACTGCATTCAGGCGTTGCTGAATCTTGTGATGGCCATTGAAGAATGTGAATGCCTCGTCGCTGGTCATGCAAAGAATCTCATAGACGGATCGGTCGCGATAGCGGATCTCGAGCACGTCGGGGCGAAATCGTCGTCCTCCACATTCTTCACAAGTGGTCTGAATGTCAGCCAGAAACTGCATCGCGACCGTCACCACGCCGCGGCCTTCACACACGGGGCATCGACCACCCGAAGCGGAATTGAAACTGAACATTCCGCGTCCAAAATTGCGTTTCTTTGCTTCGTGCGTCTCCGCCAACAGCACACGAATTTCATCAAATACGCCGATCCAGGTTGCCGGGATGCTGCGTCGTGAGCGTTGCACTGGACTCTGATCCAGCAGCAACACGCTTTCGATGTGCTCGAAGCCTTCCATGCGCTCAATGGTTCCATTGCCGGGCGGCGTGATGGCGAGCTGCAACCGCCGGCAAAGATCTGGATACAGGGAATCTACGATAAGGGAACTCTTACCGCTCCCACTGACGCCGGTGATGGCACACAGCACGCCGAGGGGAATTTTCACCGAAAGATTATCGATATTGTGACAACGAATACCGGTCAGCGTCAGCCAATGTTGCGTTTCGCGACGCTGCATCAAGGTAGTTCGCACAGAAACCGGACTCAACCGCAATTGCTTCGATGTCGCAGTATCGGCGTCCAGGAGTTCGCAGGGCGAGCCGTGAAATACGATCGTGCCACCGGAGTCTCCCGCACCGGGACCGATTTCGACGACATCGTCAGCCGCCAGAATAAACTCCGGATCGTGCTCAACCACCACAACCGTGTTACCGCCCTGCTGAAGTTCACGCACGGCTGCAATGATGCGCTTTGTATCGGACGGATGGAGACCGGCGGTCGGTTCGTCGAGTACATACATCGTGTTGATGAGACCGGAACCCAGTGCCGTAGTGAGCGACGCACGTTGAGACTCACCGCCGGAAAGTGTCCTCATGCTGCGATCAAGCGACAGATAGTTCATGCCGCAGTGGATCAGGAACGCCAACCTTCGATCGGCGTGTTCGAAAGCGGGTCGCAACGCAGATTGCAGGTCCGTGGGCAGTGCTGACCGTGTCTCTGTGAGCCATATCGACAAGTCGCCGATCTCCATGCCTGCGACAGCGGGTAACGTCTTGCATCGTAATTGCAGAGCCAGTGCATCGCGATTGAGTCGATTGCCGTGGCAGGCAACGCAGCACGTTTCCAGCTGCGGGCTTGTTGTCCGCGCAAGTTTCTTTGTTCCGACGGCGTCCAACGTCACTGCACTGACGCCCGTACCGCCGCACTCCGGACAGGCACCCAGCGGCGATGTGAAACTCAGCATCTCCGGCGATGGCTCCGGAAATCCTCGCGCGCATCCGGGACAGATGCGCTTGCCGGAGAATTGCTGTACGGACCATGTCGTGCCGTCCACGATCTGAACAAGTGAGTTGGCGGCGCTCAGTTGGCTGGCGATGGGCTCGACCTCAGACAATACGACGCAGTGGCCGTCACCCAACTTCATGGCCGCGGAAATCGATTCCGTCAGACGATCTGCACTGACTGCATCTGATTTCAAGCGATCGATGATCACCGTCAACGTGACTGTTGCGAGGGCGGACGATCGCCTGCGTGAAGACTGAGGGACCTCTGGCAGTGTTTCCAGTTGCTCAAGTCGAGTCATGCGGTCATCGACGATGATGCGCGTGAAACCGTTCCGCAACAGGTCTGCCCGCACATCGGCGTAAGTTGTGTGATCGACCTGAGTCACAGCGCCGATCATCATGCGGGCGACACATGGCTGCTCAAGAATTGCCACGGCGACAGACTCTGCCGACATCGCTTCGACCGGTCGCTGACAGTCGGGACAGACCAAACGCCCCGCCCGGGAAAAGATCACGCGGAGCGATTCGATGATTTCAGTTCGCGTACCCAGCGTACTCCGCGGCCCGTCGAATCGCATTTGTTGCCGGATGGCGATCGCAGGAGGAAGCCCGTCGATCCGGTCCACAGCCGGACGTTCGATGCGATCAAGAAACTGGCGCGCGGAAGGCGAGAACGTTTCGACGTAACGCCGCTGACCTTCCGCATAGAGCGTGTCAAATGCCAGACTGCTCTTACCGGAACCGCTCACACCACAAATCACGGTCAGCGCGTTGTGCCGGATCTTCAGGTTGATATTCTGAAGATTATTGACGCGCACGCCTTCGAGTTCGATGAATCGTCCGATCGCCACAATTCCGCCCGTGTGTTTCGTCCGCTTTGAGTTCGTATCGAAACAGAATTTAGCGAATCTGAGTCTGAATTTCGACTGATTGACTTCTATCTATATTAATTCGCGGGAAGTCACTTGTCAGGCGCGCGGCAGATTAGAGTCTTACTCTGTTTTTTAAGCGCACGGTGCGCGCATGTTTCATAGTCGTGGATCGCTCCGCGATCCGCGACTATGGGGTGCGGGCGGAGCCTGCGTTAGGAACTACCAGGCCGAACAACCGGACGCTAGCGCGTGGCGGCTGATTTTATCAGCCGCAGGGCGCTAGCCCCCGGTTTTCGACG
>Ga0105048_10018186_pt1 | contig 10816 bp, 7 predicted proteins | sample MAT05_FD_78382 | JGI IMG/M metagenome (GOLD analysis project Ga0105048, IMG submission 78382) | Freshwater microbial communities from Lake Fryxell liftoff mats and glacier meltwater in Antarctica - MAT-05 | ecosystem: Environmental > Aquatic > Freshwater > Ice > Liftoff microbial mat | place...
CCTTCACGGCGAGCCTGAATATCGTCCAACTGATGCCCCACATACGCAAGCAACAACGCGCTCTCAGCAAGTGCGGCACCCTTGTCTAGATTCGCCCGCAAGCGATCAACCAACACCCGCAAACGCTCTCGATCTGGAATCGCAGGTGATTCATATCGTACCGCCATTGCCTCGGGATAATTCGCGAAAAGCTCACGCAAGTTGAGCGCCGACGAGAGCAGCAATCCGCCACCAAGCTGCGCATGCGCACGCCCCACTAGCGCGCCAGTGTCAGCAGGCCTAAACGAAAGCACCCGCGCAAACTGTTCTTCCGCATCAAAGAATCTCGACTGCCCCAGCATCCGTTGCCCCACAATCAACTGGGCCGAGATCGCTTCGTCGCTCTTGGGGTCCATCACGAGTGTTGACGTCAAAATCTTTGAGTCGCGGATGATGTCGAGAAGTTCCTGATCAACGCCTGCGAGCTGTCCCTTGCCGATAGCGGCTTGGCGTTTCTCTTCGAGCGACATAAATCGCTCGGACTTACCCAGCGGTGCGGCTTTGCCGCGACGAGCCGCAGGATCGAGCAACTTTCGCAGCTCTGCCATCCGCGCGTCGTACGCGTCGACTTCTACAACTGCCGCAGGCTCAACCGCCGTCGCCAGATTTGTAGCGTCTGGTTGAGTCAAATCTGGTCGAGTCAAATCAGGTCGAGTCAAGTCTGGCTTCGCCAGGTCAGTCCCAGCCGTGGCATTCGGCAAGCTATTCGGCTTTAATTCCGGCACAGGCTTCACAGCCGAACGGATCACGCGACGCACGCTATCGCCCACGCGATCAATCGCGCCGCGATTTTCCAGATTCGACAACTCGGCTAACCCTGGTCCCGTCAAGCTCGGCGTAGCAATCGCGGCGCTCGTGCTCGCAATAGCCGAACTCGCAGGACCCGTCGTAGGAACCTGCGACCGCGCCGAATTCAGCGCCGCTGTCGGGCTCTGCCCGAGCAACACTGATCGCACACCGAGCAACGAGCTCGCGCTCGTACGCTCCAACCCGGCAAACGTTGATCGATACCCCACCACCGAAGGCGTCAGCATTCGGCTTGACTGAAACGCGCCCACCGAACGCAGCGTGCCCAAGCCCGACGCACTGATGCTCCACGCGCCCTGGCCCGTTGTCTGCCGGGTCAAATACCCCGATGTATCCAGCGCGCGGTTTGAGAGCGGGCCCGTTGCCCCTACGCCCGATCCCGGCCCACTTGTTGACGACTTCGAAGGCGAGCCATCACGCGAGATAAACTCATTTCGCGACGTCCCCGACGTGAACGAAAATTGATATTGCAACGACTCGGTACCCCGGAACCCAAGCCCTGCGGCTCCTGCCGGGATCGAATCACGCCGAAACGCAAAATTGTCATCCGACCCTAATCGCCCGCGAAAGTCGTCGGGCGCTGTGTACCCAACTTCACCTCGAAAGCTACGTCCGCCAGGCGCGTTCCCCGTCACCACAGCGTTACGCAACTGTACTTCTTGAGCAATATTCCGCGCGGGCAACGCCGCCGAGCGCGAGTTCACCAAAGGCTGTCCAGGACCAGTCTTCACACGCATGAGGTCGCGCTGCAACAACGTCCCGTCTTGCGTCTGCGCCAGGCTCACTATTGGCAATGCTCCAAGCGCTAACCCGGCAGCTACGCACAGAAGCGCTGCCGACACGCCATATCCAAAGCTATATCCAAGACCAGGTCTCGTGTTGCCAATGCATGTGAACAGTTGCATGTCTACCTCTTCTTACACTTCTGGCTTTTCTTGTTTCTGAGTCGATAGGTTGGCGAACGCGATCCCAATAAACGAAGCCGAACCGCTGAAGCCGTTCCAAGCTCTTAACCAATCATATTCCAAACAAACCTCTGAGGCCATACGCTGAATCAACCAACTGCGAACAATTCTCGCGCGCCCTTGCCTGCAAGTTCTCTTCATCCAAAACGCCACCCGCCCTGCTCCGCACACCTCTTCCGCTATCATCGGCCATGACCTATTACGTGACCACGCCCATCTACTACGTGAACGATCGGCCTCATGTTGGCCATTGCTACACAACAGTTTTGGCCGACTGCCTGGCCCGCTTCAACCGAATGGCCCTAGGCGACCCAAATAGCGTCTTCTTTCTCACCGGCACCGACGAACACGCCGAAAAAGTCGTAACCACCGCCGCCGAGCACAACCTCTCGCCGATCCAATGGGCCGACCAAAATAGCGACGCATTCATGGCCGCCTTCGGCTCCATGGGCTACACCTTCGACGACTTCATCCGCACCACCCAGCCCCGCCACAAAGACAAAGTAACCGCCTATATCACCGATCTCATGACAACCGGCGATGTGTACCTCGGCGAGTACGAAGGCTGGTACGACGTCAACGACGAGGCCTACGTCACCGAAACCAAAGCCAAAGAAACCGATTTCAAAGCCGCCAATGGCAAGCCTCTCGTCAAACGCCGCGAGAAAAACTACTACTTTAAGCTCAGCAAATACCAAGCCTGGCTCGAACAATCTATCGCCTCAGGCGAACTTCGCATCGAGCCCGAAGCTCGCAAAAACGAAGTTCTCGGCCGCCTGCGTGAAGGCCTCGACGACGTGCCGATTTCCCGCCCTATCACCAACGACCCCGCAACCGCCTTTGGCATCCGCATGCCAGGCGACGAGTCTCACCGCATCTACGTCTGGATCGACGCCCTCTTTAACTACCTCACCGCGGTTGATACCCCCGACCGAATCCACTTCTGGCCCCCCAACGTCCACCTCATTGGGAAGGAAATCGTCTGGTTCCACGCTGTCATCTGGCCCGCACTCCTAAAGGCCCTTAACCGCCCTCTTCCCCGCCTTCTCTACGCCCACTCTCACTACGTTCGCGAAGGCAAGAAGATGTCCAAAAGCCTGGGCAACTTCATCGATATCGACACCATGAACGCGTACACCAACCGCTTCGGCGTCGACGCCCTGCGCTGGTATCTCGCAACCCAAGGGCCCCTGGGCGCAACCGACGCCGACTTCACTCATGCCAAATTCATCGAGGTCTACAACGCCGAACTCGCCAATGGCATCGGCAACTGCGCCTCTCGCGTTGCCAACATGATCGAAAAATACTTCAATGGCACAGTCCCCGATCACGCCAGCCGCCTCGCCTTCCAATTCCCCAGGCCCGACCAAACCCCCGGCTCCAACGCCCAGCAAGCGGGCATCCTGCTCACCCAACCGCCGCCGTTGGAAATCGTCTACAACTGGGCCGACGAAACCCATGACTCAATCGCTCGTGCAACTCGCTTGATGCGTCAATGCCACATCAGCGACGCTCTGCTTCAAGGCATCGCTCTGGTCTCGCGCGTCGACTCGTTCATAAACACCACACAACCCTTCAAGCTCGCCAAACAACCTGGTGAAGACGCGCGGACACACCTGGCTTCGATTCTGTATTGCTGTGCCGAAGCGCTCCGCATCGCGAGCTTGCTGCTTGCACCGGGCCTGCCGACAACCATGCAAACCCTGTGGAAAGCATGGCATTGCGAACCTGCCGCGGGCGTGCCGCTCGCCGAAGTAGCACAATTTGCCGGCCCGCATGGCTTAAAGCCTGGCGCGCCGTTGGTAAAGACCGAAGCACTCTTCATGCGTGCCGACCCCGCCGAAGCACCGCCAGCGTGATTGAAGCGAGCGTATTTCTCGCCTGCATGATCTTGCATAGATGAACATGGTCAACTTGCTATTGGCCTGCGCGCTCTTACCCAGCGCGTTTATGCCTGTATGTACTGAAGTTCAGATTGTTTGCCTGCAAAGTAATCGTGATTTCGCACAAAGCCCGACCCGCGTAGAACACACCTTTGCCTCTTTGCCTCTTTGCTCTTCTTTACGCCTCAGTGCCTCAAGTGGCTAACTGTCTTTGGCTATTGCCTTTCCTTATCTTCCTCGCGATTCAAGCCTGTTCAAGAACGTCCGCATTATCCTGAGGTACACCTCGTCGCCAAGGATTTTGTCTTCAACGCCAGCGTCAACATTGGGGTTGTCATTGACTTCGATGATGTACGCCTTGCCGTTGATCTCTTTGATATCAACGCCATAGAGCCCATCGCCGATCAAGTTCGCCGCTTTCATCGCCGTCTTGACAACATCAGGCGGAGCCGCGGCTGGTGGCCACGTCTCAAACTCGCCCAGCGCGTCATCGCCCTTCTTCGAGTTGTCATATATCTGCCAGTGCTCGCCCGCCATGAAATATTTGCACACAAACAATGGCTCTTTATCAATGCACGTTACCCGCCAATCAAAGCTCGTTGGCATGAACCCCTGGGCAATCAGCAAATCACTAATCTTGAACAACCGATCCGTCTCTTCTTCATATTCCTCGCGCGTGTCTACCTTGATCACGCCAAGTGAAAAGCTCGAATCAGGCTGCTTCAGCACGATCGGAAACCCAAGAATCGCCGGCGCACTCTCAACATTATCACGATGCAAAATCAGCGTCGGTGGCGTCGCTATCCGATGCCTGTGCAACAACTCCGCGAGATAGACCTTGTTCGAGCATTTCACGATCGAATCCGGATCATCGATGACGACGAGCCCTTCTGCCGCGGCTCTTCGCGCAAAGCGAAAAGTGTAATGGTTTACGCGCGTCGTCGCGCGAATAAAGAGCCCGTCAAACTCCGCAAGCCTGCCATAGTCGTCCTGATTGATGACCTCCGCGTCGATCCCCATCGACTCCGCAGCCTTAATGAACTTCTTGATCGCCTTAGGATTGCTTGGGGTCGTCGTATCGTCCGGATCGTGCAAGATCGCCACGTCGTACCGCGCTTCGACCGGGCGTGGCCGACGGTGCGGGCGATTGAAGTATCGCGTCGCGCAGTTCAGTACAAACAAGAAGTGATCAGGCGGGATTTCACTCGCCGCAATGGTCCGCACTGATTCCAATGACCATTCTCCATCGCTCTTCTTGCTAAACTGCCCTCGCAAAAAGGGCGCGGGAAACTGGTTGAAGAGCGCGAGCGCAAGCGACGTGTACTTCTCTTCGATATTCTGCCCAAAGTAGACCGACAAGACGAACGTATCGCCTTGTAGCTTCTTCAAACTCGATTGGATCAGATCGTCAATTTCATACCCCGCGCCGCGCACAAGTTCCGACAATTTCAGATCCTGGATCGTCGCGATATCAGGTAAAGGCTTGTGCCCGCGCGCCGACGCTAGTAACGAAACGTAATATCCAATGCTCTGGTAGCGATAGCTCTTGCACAGGTTAAAAACCTTCGCAGGCCGCCGGTCTGAATACGTTGGATCAACCAAATACTTTCGCGCCGAGACGACCTCGAGCCCCTCGATATTCAAAGGCCAGTCTTTGGGGTTGTCCAGAACGATGAGGATCGACATGGAAGTGGGTCCAGAGTAGAAACGTACAAACTAAAGTAACTCAGACGGCAACAAATTAAATAAGCAAACACTTTGCTTTGGGCGCCCCCACTCTCTCCGAGAGGAGGCCTTGCATTCTACTTACTTTCTACATATTCGTTCCCTATATCCCATTTCCTGTAACTGATTAATGTTGAATATACTTCTTGTAATAGATAACATAATGACTACTCTGTTTTCGTTGCACAGACATGCCGCCTGTGTCTACTCCTTCTACTTCTTCATTTTGTGAGAGCCTCTTAGGCTGCCTTCATCTTCTACCAATCGTTCCGCATTCTTTCGTGCCGCTGCGCGCTTTGCTTTGCGAGCCACAGGATGATCCAACTTCGTCGATGGCTGAACAGTCGGCACACGCTTGGCTGCCTTCATTGGCTTCGCTTGATCCACTGCCTTCACTTGTTTCGCGGCTTTCACTGCCTTGACTTGTTTTGCCGCTATCACAGGCTTAACTGCCTTCATCGCCTTCACAGGCTTCGCCACCACCTTTGCCTCGCTCGCCACCGGTACGCTCGCAACCGCTTCGCCCGCTTCCTCCTCTGTAATCACCGGCGGCTTGGGTACCTTCATCCCAGGCCCAGGCTCAATCACCAGCAGGTTCGCGTCGTACGTCACGATCCCCAGCAACACCGCATTAATCAGCCGATTTACGCTCAGCCGATACTTCGCCGTATGAAACGGCGGGTTCTGGTCCAGCGGATCCGCAACCAACACCTCTCGCTTCACCGTGTCATACCCAACCAACATCACAAAGTGCCCCTGTGGCTCTCCCTTGATGTCGTCGGACTCATCCTTAGGCCCAAACTCCCGAGACGCGCCATACAAATATGTCGAGCTCAACCCCGCAACAATCGGGATCCCCTGCATCAAATGCTGGCGAATCAACCCAGCTGTCAAGTCCACCATCTTGAGCTTGCCACCCAGCGACAAAAACTCCTTGAACGCCTTGGTCGCTGGCCGAAGCCTCTTGTCCCAAGGCTTCGCCCTTACCTGCTCATCCAATCGCGCCATCAAATCACCCGCGTCATGCATGTGCCCGTCGTCGGCGAACCACGACGGATCAAACATCTGCAAGTGATACGTATAAATCGTCGCCGAAAATCCGCGCGATAACGCATGGCACGCCAAAATCTCCGCCAACGTCCCACCCGAATCCAAACTGTGGATCTGTCCGATGGTCTGCTTGAGAGTCGCGTCCTTCTCGCCGTAGTACCGATACAGCGAATACAAACACGTCGGCCCGCAGGACCGATCGTCGGGCTGAGCCTGGATGTCGAGCTTCGTCTCAATTCGCACAGCGGCGCGAGTATACCGTGCCTTCTTGCGCGCGTTGTACTCTGACTCTCGCTTTCCAGGAGCTTTCGTTGTCCGGGCATGAATCCCCCCAACACCCTTCACCCGACTCAAGTGCGCCGCGCCCTGAGTCGGCAGACAAGCCTTCGCGAGCTTTGCACCCTTCCGCTGATCGCTTACCTGACCCTCGCTTTCCCGACCCACGCCCCACCGATCCCGCCGCCCCCATCGAGCCACTCAGCGAATCTTCCGCCTCGGCACTCCCCGCCGAAGCACCTTCAAGCTTCACACCACGTGGCTTGACCGCCGATGGCACGCTCAAGTCTGGTCGCCTCGCCGGCCTCTCCCTCTCCGCAGCCATCATCACCCTCTCCTGGCCTGTCCTGGCCGAGAGCTTTCTCAACGCCCTCGTCGGTCTTACTGACACTGTGCTGTCAACCTCAATCAGTGTCGCCGCAACCGACGCCGTCTCTGGCGCCGCCTACGTCATCTGGTTTATGGGTTTGGTTGTTCAGTCCCTAGGCCTTGGCGCAACTGCACTTATCAGCCGATCCGTCGGAGCCCAGCGACTGGGAGTCGCCAACGCCGCCTTGGGCCAGAGCGTTATATTGGCACTGATTCTCGGATCCGTCTCAGGCGGGTTAGTAGCCCTTTCAACGCCCATCGCCGCCAACCTGCTTTCGATGACAGGTGACACTGAAAAGACTTTCACCACATTCATGCACGTTGCCTGTGTGGGTGGTCCGGGGATGGCGTTGCTCTTTACATTGATTGCCGCGGCTCGCGGCGCGGGAGATAACTTCCGCCCCTTACTTTCCATGGTTATTGTCAATTTGACCAACATCGTGGCAAGCTGGGCACTCTCCGGCATCGACCTTACCCGAGCGGCCCCGACTGAGTTAGACCCGCTTGCTCGCCATGTCATCCTGACCAACCCGTTCAGCTTTGATCTGGGAGTCGCGGGAATCGCTTGGGGCACCGTTCTGAGCTACGTGATTGGTGCTGCGTTTATGACCGTTGTTCTAGTGCGAGGCACCGGCGGCGTGCGCTTGCGTTTGAAAAGACTTCGGCCACACCTGCACACGGCCAAGCGTGTCATACGCGTCGCCTTTCCTAACTTCTTGGAAATGCTGGGGATGTGGCTGGGCAACTTCGCTGTCGTTCTCATCGTCGGCTGGCTTGGCGTAACTGGAAACGCCGCAGTTGGTAGCGCGCAGGGCGGCACGCTCGGCGCGCACATGGTCGCTATCCGTATCGAAGCATTTAGCTTCTTGCCTGGTTTTGCCTTTGGTGCCGCGGCGGCGACGCTGGTCGGCCAATACCTCGGGGCAGGAAGCCCAAGTATGGCTGCCAAAGCATGTTACAGATGTGCGTGGATGGCTGCGGCGCTTATGGGGTTCGCGGGAATTATTTTGATGACGCTCGGCGAGCCGATTGTCGCGCTGCTCAGCGCGCAACCTGAGCACCAGCAGACAGTTCCGCCTTTGCTCTTCATCGCAGGGTGCGTGCAGATTCCCTTCGGCTTGTCAATTGTGTTTCGCAGCGCACTACGCGGCGCGGGAGATACAAAGAGCGCAATGTGGATTACGTGGATAACTACCTATTTTGTGCGCATGCCCTTGGCGTGGCTGCTCTCGGGTGCGAACATACCGATGCCAGGGTTTGCCCATGGTTTTTGGACCGAAGGCGTGCTGCACAATCCTTGGCCTTATGATTGGGGGTTGACGGGTTTGTGGATAGGGCTTTGCGCCGAAATCGTGATCCGGGCGGCGATCTTTGCCTGGCGGTTTTCAGGCGGAGCTTGGAAAAAAACCCGGGTGTAAACGCATCCGTGGATTTCTTGGGTATTGGTTCCGGCGATGCACGACCATTTGAGGATTGCAGCGATGGGAATCAAGCAATCTGGATTCCGAATCAGTAGCAAGTTGCGGCGCGGATTGCTGCAACTTGATCCATGCGTCAAACTGTGTTTCAGTAGGACTACCATCGCATCGGCTCTCGTGGTTGGCTCAATGAGGCACTATCGAGATTGAATCCTGTGGCAGCCGTGCTGTTTGGTTCGCATAACGACCGCTTGACGACCCTTTGGGAGATCTCCTCACTCGTGCCCTCCGCGATTATTAGTGACATCCACGCCAACGCCACGGCCTTGCGGGCTGTCCTTGCGGACATCGATCAGCGAGGCATCACCCGGATCATCTGCCTGGGAGACACGATTGGCTATGGCCCGGATCCACTTGAGTGCCTGGACCTTGTTCGTGCGCGGTGCGCCTGGACGCTGATGGGCAACCACGATTTTGGCGTGCTGTATGAGCCGACGAATTTTAACCTTGCGGCGGAGAGCTCGGCCTTTTGGACGCGCGATCAGTTTGACAAGGAACCCGATAGCGCGCTTCGTGCCGAGCGATACGACTTTTTGAATCGCTTGAAGGTGCGCGTGGTGGAGCGGATCGGCGCCGACGGCCCAGAGTCGGGCGATGCGTCGCTTGCGCCGGGCGGGCCTGGGACGGCGCTGCCTTTGCTTGCGGTGCATGGTTCGCCGCGGAGGCCGATTACCGAATACATCTTTCGTGAGGACGCGATTAACGCGGTCGACAAGCTTGAATCGATATTTGATCGCGTGGGGCATGTGTGCGTCGTCGGGCACACGCACTTCCCGGGCGTCTTCACCAGCGAGCCGGATTTTTATTCACCAGTTGAGCTTGGCGAGTCGGGGTATCGGTTTCGCGTGGGTGAAAAAGCCGTGATCAATGTGGGGTCGGTGGGGCAGCCACGCGATGCGGACCCGCGTGCGAGTTATGTAGTGATGTATGGCACGCACGCCGAGTTTGTCCGTGTGGCATACGACATCGAAGCGACCGCGCGAAAGATCCGGGCGATACCGCAGCTTGATGGCTATCTGGCGAGCAGGCTCTTTCTGGGGCAATAGTGGCGGGGGTGCGATGCTGGGCGAAATTGGGAACGATTGAAACCGCCTTTTGGAGAGAGAGGGAATCCAAGGGCAATCATGGCAGGGCTAGTGGCTTATGGCTCGTGGAAACGCAGCACCAGGCTCGAAGGAATTATGGTGCGTCACGATGGCACGAAGACAATGACAACGCCATCATCATGATTGAAGCAATCATGGTGGCACGAAGGCAGAAGAAAGAGATAGAACCTCGCTTAGAGCCTCTCACAGAATAAAGAAGTAGATGAATTAGACACAGGCAAGACGCCTGAGTCACGAGAAGAAAGAAGTCATTCTGCGAGACTTCTAAAGAGTTGGGGATATCCAAAGGCAGGCGCGGGTGTGCGTCTGGTGATTGGATCTGAATCGTTTGTTTCGTTGGGTTGTGTTCGTTTACCCTTTGGTTTCTACCCCACGTGCCTGGCCACGCTCTGGATGGCGCATCATGGTGGCGGATGTGTTGAGAAACGTTGAGAACCTATGGCACTTTTGAATACAACGCAGGCACAGAAGGCTAAGACCAACGCGGCATTGCGAGTGGTTGTGCCGATTGTCGTCATGTTGATCGGGCTTGGTGCAGCGGCTGCGATGTTCGTCAACTCAACGAATAAATCCGCCCCCACTACCACGCCCCAAGGTACCGCGATTGATGCTCCATCTGTGGGCGCGAGCGCTGCAACTACTACTGCTGGTTCGGCTACTCCTGCCGCTGGGCCCGCTACTGCGGCTGTGCCAGCTTTAACGATTCCACCCGCACCGACAATTCCAACTGCTTCCACTGCATCCGTGCCCACTGCATCGACTTCACAAGGATCAAACGCCACGCCGGTTGCGCCCTTGATGGGATTGCGGGCGAAGATCTTTCCGGTGCAATCGCCATTGCCTTTGGGAGACATCAAGCCCGGCGGCAGCGCGAAGGTATTGCTGACGTTCTCGGATGCTGGCGCGGGGATTGCGTCGTTGGATCTGGCCGACCACTTTGAAACGATCAAGCGTGAAACGCACATCCGCCCGCAACAAGAGACGCGGATTTCCGCGCCCGATGGCTCGGTCACTGTGCTGGCACCGTTTGCCGCACTGGCAATTGAAGTGAATCGCGCGCAGCCGGGACAGGTTTCGGCTGCCGAGATTATTGCGCTTGCGACGGCTCGGGGTGGCTC
>Ga0105048_10018187_pt1 | contig 10815 bp, 9 predicted proteins | sample MAT05_FD_78382 | JGI IMG/M metagenome (GOLD analysis project Ga0105048, IMG submission 78382) | Freshwater microbial communities from Lake Fryxell liftoff mats and glacier meltwater in Antarctica - MAT-05 | ecosystem: Environmental > Aquatic > Freshwater > Ice > Liftoff microbial mat | place...
ATCGCATGTCCGAACCCAGTTTTGGTCAATTCCGATCTGAACGTTATGCCTGGAGGTGTGCTTCGAGGAACCAAAGATTCTTGTCGGCGTCGCCGGAGACTTCGGTCAGAAGGTCTGCGGTCGTTGGGTCGCCGAGTTTGTCGGTGGCATCGATCGCGGCACGAGTGGTTGCGCAATAGTTCGCATATGCCTCGACCAGCGCCCGAACATGCTCGGGTCCGTCAATGGCTTCGGTCGGGTACTCATCGAGCCGTGATGCCCCAGCAGCCATCCGAACCGTACCCTTGGCGTAGCCGCCGAGGGTTGCAATCCGTTCCGCGATTTCGTCCGCCCAACCAAGGGCACACTCAGCGAAGGTATCGAAGAGCAGGTGCAACTGGTAGAAATCCTTGCCCTTGACATTCCAGTGGGCATGTTTGATCTGCGAAGCGAGATCGGCTGTATCGGCCAGTTGCTGGTTGAGAATTGCGTTGATCTTGTCCCGGGTATCGACCGGAACATCGATTTTGGTTGCGAATCGAACAGTTGCGGCGGAGCCATTGCTGCTCCGCTTTTCGGTCTTTGTCGCCATGATTGTTTCCTTTGCGCTCTTGCTGCCTGCATACCGTCGAACACGCAAACGCGTGTCGAAACCGTGCTCAACGATTGGCAGCTTTCGTGCCAGGGGCATTCAAATGAACGCGGAATTGCTACGATACTGAGCGGAAAAGAGCCGACGCGTTTTGACCGCCAAATGCGAGACCGTTCGCGATTGCCACACGTACCGGGCGGTGAATTGACGTTGTCGGAAGATTTGGCAGGGCGCACTCAGGGTCGAGTTCGGTCAGGTTGATTGTTCCGGGCACAACAGAGTCCCGAATAGCCAGAACACAGCTCAGCGAAGAGAGCGCGCCGGCCGCGCCAATAAGGTGACCGGCCATCGATTTCGTGCTCGTCACCGACAGATGCGCGGGATCATCGCCAAAGACCCTCCGAATCGCTCTTGTTTCAGCGATATCGCCGAGTCGTGAACCGGTGGCGTGCGCGGCGAAGTAATCGACATCTGCTGGAAGCAATCCCGCGCGTTCGATCGCCTGTGCAATCGCGCGGGCGGCGTGGTAGCCATTCGGTTCAGGTGTCGTGATGTGATAACCGTCCGAAGTTGATGCCCCGGAAGCGGCCTGGGCGAGCACCGTTGCACCTCTCCGAACGGCGTGTTCTTCTGACTCGATCACCATCACGCAGGCGCCTTCGGCCAGCACGGTGCCATCGCGGTCGTTCGAAAAGGGCCGGCATGCGCCCTGAGGATCGTCATTTCGCTGGGAAAGTGCACCGGTCGCGCTGAACCCAACCACCATTACCGGTGAGAGCAACGCTTCGGTCGAACCGCAGACCACAACATCAACGATGCCAAGTTCGATCAGCCGGATGGCGTCGATTACCGCCATCACCCCGGCCGCGCACGCGCCGGTACCGGTGACAGTCGGGCCGGTGATGCCGAGCGCAATCGAAACCTGACTGCTCGCCATGTTCGGGATATAGAGCGGCACTGCCAATAATGGAACGCCGCGTTGCCCGCGATTGATGCGTCCCCGAATGGAACCCTCGAACGAAACGGTACCTCCAGCGCCAGTGTTCATCACGACTGCCACGCGCTCGAGGTCCATAGAGGTCAGTTCGAGACCGGCATCTTTGACCGCCTCCTTCGAGGCGGCAACGGCGAACTGTGCGAAGCGGTCCATCCGGCGGGCGACTTTCGCGTCCATATGATCGCCGGGGACGAAATCGGGGACTTCACCGGCAATTTGAACTGCCAGTTCAGATGCGTCGAAGTTCTGAATGGTTCGGACCGCGGATCTGCCTGCGAGCAGTCCAGACCACATCCGCGCGACACCGACGCCGAATGGTGTGACCGCGCCGAGTCCGGTTACAAATGCGCGTTGCATATTTGTCCAGATCGCGTAAAGGTATTCATTGTGCGGTTATAACGTGAATGCGGTCTCCGCTGCATATTCTCGTCGTCTGCGTTCGCCCGAATTCTGCTTGCTCGGCTCACTTCTGCGAGCTCCTGGTGCCTGAAATTGCCGGCCGATCCAGGCGAAATCGGTTGATGTCATAGCCGGTCGCACCCGCCGTCGCCAGATCAGCCAGGATGCGACCGATCGTGATACCGAGCTTGAAACCGTGTCCGGAACATGCCGATGCGATCACAATTTGCGGGTGTTCCGGATGCCGATCAAGCACGAAGTCCTCGTCCGGAGTCATCGTATAGCGGCAACTCATTGTGTCGATGATGTCGCCGGTCAGATCAGGAACCAATGCCGTCGCGTATTCACGCAATCGTTCGAGCAGCGATTGGTCGATTGTTCGATCAGGATCGTTGGAATCGACCGCCGGGCCGACCCGGTCGATCATGACTTTGACGCCGTCATGCCCATGCGCGGGAAAGAAGGAACCGATCGATGTGGTGCCTGGAAAGCGATGAATCACCAGCGGAAATCGCCCCGGCACGAAATTCTCCGGATGCGCGGCGGCGAAGTAGGCAAGTTGCTCTTGCATGACGACGAGCGGAAGATCAGTCCCCAGTTTGCGGAGCAGCGGAGCGCTCCACGAGCCGGCGGTGAGGACGACCCGATCGGCGTGGATCTTACCCTCGGACGTGCCGATGTCGACCCCGCCCGAAGATGGACGAATGTCCAACACGTTGACGCCTTCCCGGATTACCGCGCCGTGCGCGATTGCCTGACGGGCGAGGGTGGCAACACAGCGATCGGCCGCGAGCATGCTGTAGTCGGCCTGAAAGAGCGCAAACGTTCCATCCGGCAAGGAGAACTGCGGAAAGCGGTGCTGGATTTCATCGCGATCGAGTTCTTCGAACGCAACGCCGGTTATACGATAGGTCTCCCGGATTTGCGCCATCGATTCGGCCCCGGGCGAACCGATATCCATGCCGCCACAGGGAATGAGTAGGGTTTCTCCAGTTTCCGCTTCGAGATCCCGCCAACCGGCGAATGCCGAACGGCCGAGCGAAACGTAATCGGACGTCTCGTAGGCGATCCGGATCATTCGGGTGGGACCGTGCGAACTGCCCAGTGAGTGCCCGATTGCAAACTGCTCGAGAAGGGTAACGGAGTGGCCGGATCGGGCCAGGTGGTAGGCTGCCGCACACCCCATCACCCCGCCACCGACCACGACAACATTGGCTTTCTGCACGATCATCCAAAATCCTTTATTGTTCCCCCTCGGCACAGGATTGCGCCGATCGTCGCGGCAGTTGAACCAGGAAGCTGCGACGGGAAGCATAGGGCAAATGAGTGGATTTCTCCGGACATGTTTTAACAGGGAAGATGGGGCATCGGGTGACAATATAGGGAATTCTCCGGATTCACGGCAGGCAACCGATCCATAGTATTTCCACAGGTATTGAGCACATCGTCCACAGAGAGGACACACATCGATGCAGATCAGGGGCAGCGTGGCTGTTCTGGACGTTCCTCCATGGGGAACACGCGACGTTGAATCAATCGATATCCACGAAATGACCACCGCGGCGAGCGAGGTCGCAGAGAACCCCAAACCAGGTCAGACGCTCCACCGATACGATGCCGAAGCGCAACAACTTGCCGAAACCGTCTTTGATTTTGTCCGATCCCGGCTCGGCAACACCCCTCAATCCATTGATCCTGTTCCCACCGCAAGTGAATTGCAGGTTCATACCGGTGAATTGATCACTGAAACCGGTCTGGGCGCGAATCTCGCATTTCGCTCGCTCACCGATCTTCTCTCGGCGCAGAGTTTCCCGGTGACCCACCCGCGCGCACTCTCTTTCGTCAATCACTCACCGGCCGTCTCTGCAACACTGGCCGACATTGCGCTCTCGGCCGCATCCGTCTTTGCCGATTGGTGGCTGGATGGCGCCGGTGCAATTCACGCCGAAAACCAGGCATTGCGCTGGCTGGCAGATTTGGCCGGTTTTCCCGAGAGTGCCGGCGGTACTTTTCTGAGCGGAGGCACGGTCGCGAATTTGACTGCGATGCACGTCGCCCGCTGTACATGGGTTGCACGGAATGGTCGTTCGGACAAACTGGCAATTGCCGCGACCCGCGAAGCTCATTCATCGATCCGATTGGCCGCCAGAGTGCTCGACGTGGAACTCGTCACCGTTCCCGGCGATGAACTCGGTCGCATGACCGAAGCGGCATTGGCGGAGATGCTCGCGACGACCGATCGCGACATCTTCGTGGTTGCGACCACCTCTGGTTGCACCAACAACGGCGCAATCGACGATCTGCGGGGAGTCGCAGCGATCTGCCAGGAGCGGAATCTCTGGTTCCATGTCGATGGCGCGTACGGTGGCGGGGCACTCGCGTCACGGACCGCTCGTCCACTTTTCGCCGGAATCGAGTTGGCCGATTCGCTCGTGATCGATCCGCACAAGTGGCTCTTTGCCCCGGTCGATTGCTCGACATTGCTCTATCGCGATCCTGAACTCGCCCGGCGCGCCAATACCCAGGCGGCCGACTACCTCGATGTGATTGACGGGGCGACTGAATGGAATCCGTCCGACTACGGCATCCATATGACGCGGCGTGCGCGGGGCGTGCCCCTGTGGTTCACCCTGGTTGCGCACGGCACAGAGGCATTCGATTCGGCAATCGATACGTGTCTGAGTGTGGCGAAGGACGCAGCAAAGGCGATCGATGAATCGAATCACCTGCAACTGGTGTGCGAACCTCAACTTTCGGTGGTGCTCTTCCGCAGAGTCGGATGGGATCGCGAAGAGTATCTCGCGTGGTCGCGTGAACTCGAGCGAACCGGACTGGGTCAGGTCGTGCCGACAAGCTGGAATGGTGAAATGGTGCTGCGGATTTGCGTGGTCAACCCACGTACGACGGTGAATGACATCCGCCAGATTCTGGAAACGCTCAAGTAGCGCAAGGCGCCGAAAATCGATTGATTCCGGGCGAGAGGCGATCCCTGCGATCGCCTCTCAGCATTCTCCCTGAAGTGCGCATCTTCTCTTCACAGGATCTCCGCAATTGCTCCTTACCGTGAACTCTGTACGAACGAAGGTCGTTCGAAAGGAGAAAGAACCTGTGAAACATTGGATAATCGGAGCAGCGGTCGTTATTGCCATCGGTCTGGTCTTTGGAGTCCTCTTCTTCTCATCACCGGACGTGGGATCAGGGGGCCACGAGGTGATTTCCCGCAGCGTGGCGGCGGACGGGACCGAAACCATCATTGTTCATGATGGGGAGCGCCATTTCTTCCCTTTCGGTCTCTTCATCTTCCCGCTGGTCGGGTTCGGGTTACTCTGGCTGGCACGGGACTTTGTCTTGCGTGGGCGAGGGCCGGGGCCTGGGCCCTGGATGCGGGGAGGTCTGCCTGCCGGTAACCCGCCAGCGTGGATAGAGGAGTGGCATCGCCGTCTGCATGCCAGTCCGGAGCCGCCCCCGCCAGCGTCGCAGCCGGCTGACGGTCAGCAAGAGACCTAACGATCCGTCGAATCGTGAGAGACCACTGCACCATGAAACAGATATTGGTGGTTGAAGACGAGGCCGCGATTGCCCGCCTGATCCGGGATTACCTGGAACAGGCGGGTTTCGCCGTGCGGGTGGCAGCCACAGGAGAAGCTGCACTCGATCTGGCGGCGGTTGTCGGGTTCGATCTGGTCGTGCTTGATCTTGGGCTGCCGGGCATCGATGGGTTGGATGTGACCAGGAGGTTGCGGCGGCGCGCAATGACCCCGATCATCATCGTCACTGCCAGGGGTGAGGAGACGGACCGCATTGTCGGGTTGGAACTCGGGGCGGATGACTACGTGGTCAAACCCTTCAGTCCGAAGGAACTGGTGGCGCGGGTGCGGGCAGTGTTTCGCCGGATGGAGGCCAATGAAACGCCACGCTCGTTGGTGATTGCCGGTGACCTGTCGATTGATGTGGCCCGGATGCGGGTGACCATGGGCGATCGCTCGATCGAGCTGACTGCTACGGAATTCGATCTCCTGCTGATCCTGGCGAAAGAGCCGGGCCGGGTCTTTACCCGGGCGCAGTTGCTTGATGCCGTCCACGGAGTCGCGTTCGAGGCGTACGAGCGGGCGATCGATGCGCACATCAAGAATTTGCGCCGAAAGCTTGAGGGCAAAGGGCAGCGACCGGGTGTGATTCAAACGGTGTACGGCGTCGGATATCGTTTCTCGGAGGTCTGACCAGGTGTCGAAATGGCGGCAGAGGCGATTCATGCATGGACCACCGACCTGGTGGCCGGAGGGTGCGACATGGACTCCGCGGGATGGCCGGCGCCCCGCCTTCCGGCGGCGGTACATGCTGTGGATGCTGATCCCAATCAGTCTCCTTCTCCTCGTCGTCATCGGCACCACGGCTTTCTTCACGAGTTCTATCGATCATGGCCCGGGGGCGCAGGGTTCAAAAGGCTGGGATGGTCCTCCTTTTGCGGGGATCGTGTTCTCGGTCATCATCTTCTGGTTGCTGATCCGTTTTGTGCGGCGGGCCGCTGCCCCGCTTGCCGATCTTATGGAAGCGGCGGATCAAGTCGCGGCGGGGGATTACACCACACGGATCGAACCTCGCGGGCCGCGTGACTTCCGGCAGATGGCCGGAGCCTTCAATGAAATGACCCGGCGCCTGGAAGCGAATGAGGAGCAGCGCCGCCGGTTGCTGGCAGATGTCACCCACGAGCTGCGAACTCCGCTGGCGATCATCCGCGGCAATGTAGAGGGAATGCTGGATGGTCTTTATCCGCGGGACGACCTCCATCTCGCCCCGATCGTGGATGAGACCACCCAGATGGCGCGCTTGCTGGACGACCTGCATACCCTGGCCACGGCGGAGGCCGGTGCCCTGCGCCTGCATCGGGAACCAACCGATGTCCGGGAGTTGGTCACGGATATTGTGGCCGCCTTCACCCCCCGGGCGTTAGAGCAGCGAGTCTCGCTTGATCTGCAGTGTGCCCAGGTGCCAGAGATCGACCTAGATCCGGTGCGCCTGCGCCAGGTGATTGAGAATGTGCTGGCGAATGCACTGCGGTACACCCCGTCCGGTGGCCGGGTGAGCATCGAGGTCAGCCACGGATCTGGGTTGCTAACGGTGGTCATTGCCGACACCGGCCCTGGCGTCCCGGCGGAGGCGTTGGATCACCTCTTCGACCGCTTCACCAAGTCCGCCGATTCCGGTGGCAGCGGACTTGGCCTCGCCATCGCCCGGAGTCTGACCGAAGCTCACGGTGGAAAGATTTCGGCCGAAAATCGGGCGGGCGGGGGTCTCAGTGTCCGGTTGACCATCCTGATCGATGTCCCGTGACATCACCTCGCGGGTTCGCGCTTGACCGGGTACGCTTGCGAGAGAACGACAACACGGCCAGGCTGGTGAGGGAGGAGAGGCGCATGAGTGAGATTCGGTTACTAAACGAGGCTGATGTCCGGTCGATGCTCGACATTGACGCGATGATCGATGCACTGGCCGACGGCTTTATCGCGTTGAGCGAAGGCAAGGTGGTTGCACCGCCGCGTGCGGGAGTCGAAGTGCCCCACGGCGTTTTGCTCTCGATGCCAGGCTGGGTTCCCGGCAAGAGTATCAGCGTCAAACTGGTTGCCGCGTTTCATGATAACGCGAAGTACGGACTGCCGGGGCATCAGGCGCTGATCTGTCTGTTTGACAGCGAAACTGGCACTCCGCTTTCGGTCATGGACGGAACGGGAATCACCGCCCTCCGGACTGCTGGCGGCGCTGCGGTTGCCACTCGCCTCCTGGCTCGGGAGGATTCCAAAACGATGGCGATCATCGGCGCTGGTGTTCAAGGACGATCGCATCTGCAGGTCGTTACCCGCGTCCGCAACATCGAGGAGATTCGAATCGCGTCACTGATTCCAGGAGATGCCGAGCGGTTGGCGGCTGAAGATCCGCGCGCGACCGGCTATTCCACGTACGAGGAGGCGGTTCGTGGAGCGGATATCGTCTGCCTCTGCACATCCTCCTCCACACCTGTAATCGAACTCGGATGGCTCTCGCCAGGGACACATGTCACCTCGGTCGGTTACGCACCTCCGGGTGGTGAACTTGCCCGGGAGATCGCCGAGAATTCCCGGCTCTATGTTGAATCCGCGATGGCGTTTGCCGATCCGCCGGCCGGGTGCGCGGAATTGAAGGGGATGCCCGCTTCCGCCGCCGCCGAGCTCGGTGAGGGACTGCTCGGCAGCAAACCGGGTCGCCAGAGCGCCGAAGAGCTCACCGTGTACAAGGCGATGGGGCACGCGATGGAAGATCTCGTGGCCGCCCAGATTGTGTACGATCTCGCGACTGCTGCAGGAGCAGGACAACTCTTCAAATTCAGGTAAGGAGGTCGTTTCGGCGATTCCGCGGGTTCCACAATAGATTCCAGACATTGGTCAGTATCCGCGTCAACGTATGCGGGGGCCAGCCATTGAGGGAAGTTCATGACAGCCGTCGATCCGCTGAAACTCCACACCTTCGACCTCGAGGCCGAAGGACTTTACGAACGAATCAGTGAATACGTTCATCGTCGCACTCACCATGACCGCGAACGGCTCGGACCCCCGGAGAGCGCAACCAATCTGCACGAAGCGCTCGCTGGAGCGATCAGCGCCGGTGGGCTCGGTTCAATCCGCGCATTCCAACTCTTCACGGGAGTTGTCGATCTCGAGTGTCAGGCTGCAGATCATCCGCAGTTTCTGGCCTTCGTTCCGTATGCGCCCGCCGTTTCTGCCGTGCTGTTCGATATGGCGCTCTCGACTTCCGGTGTCTTTGGCACCTCCTGGTTCGAGGCTGCCGGGGCGATTGCAGCAGAGAATCAGGCACTGGCCTGGTTGGCAGATCTGGCCGGAATGGCTGCCGGATCGGGCGGAACGTTTGTCAGCGGGGGAACCGTCGCCAATGTGAATGGTCTGGCGGTAGCGCGCCATGCCTGGCGAGCGACCAACGGCGATAGCGGTCGCCGGGTTGCATTTGCCGCTTCGGCCGAAGTCCATTCTTCGGTGCGAACAGCGGCGCAGGTGCTGGAGGTCGATCTCATCGATGTGCCGGTCGATGAACGAGGACGGTTGACGGGCGGAGCACTTTCGCGTGTGCTCGCGTCAACTGATGCCGAAGTTTGCGGAGTAGCCGCGACAGCTGGCATCACGAATCTGGGTGTCGTCGACGATCTCGCTGGCATTGCGCGGGTATGCCGGGACCGGAATCTCTGGTATCACGTGGATGCCGCCTACGGTGGGGCCGCACTCGTGTCGCCAATGACCAGGCATCTTTTTGCCGGGATCGAACATGCTGATTCGCTGGTGATCGATCCGCATAAGTGGCTTTTTACACCGCTGGATTGTTCCGCCTTGATCTACAAGGATCCCGAACTCGCCCGCGCGACCTTTACCCAGGTTGCAGCGTATCTGGATATCATGCACGAAACGGCGCAGATGAACCCGTCCGATCTGGCGGTTCACCTCTCGCGCCGATCTCGCGGATTGCCATTCTGGTTCATGCTGGTCGCGCACGGGACCGAAGTGCTTCGGGCCGCGGTCGAGGCGGGACTGTTGCTTACGAGAGAAGCGGCCGACATAGTTCGACACACGCCGTACCTCGAACTGGCGATCGAACCGGAACTCTCGGTGGTCGTTTTTCGTCGTTGTGGCTGGTCAACACACCACTACAAGGCATGGTGTGCTCAGAAGCTGGAAGAGGGAATCGCGCTGGTTCTGCCGACGACCTGGAATGGCGAAACGCTCATGCGGTTCTGCTTCCTGAACCCGAGAACAACGGTTGCGAATGTGCAGGCGCTGATCGATTCGATGGCAATCGACCCGGGATAGAGGAGCGGCATGGAGTTCAGTCTCAGCGAAGAACAGCACAACCTCCGGGCGGCAGTTCGTTCGCTCTGTCGCACGTTCCCTGGTTCGTACTGGCGCGATCTCGATCGCGAGCGCGGTTACCCGCAGCAGTTCGTCGATGGGCTGACCGCCAGCGGCTATCTCTCCGCCCTGATTCCGACGGCGTATGGCGGGCTTGGATTGGGAGTGACCGAGGCGAGCATCATTCTCGAAGAGATCAACCGGTCCGGTGGTCATTCCGCAGCCTGTCATGCGCAGATGTACATCATGGGCGCACTGGCAAAACATGGGAGCGAAGCGCAGCGTCAGCGCTGGTTGCCGCAGATTGCTTCGGGCGCGAAGCGGTTGCAGGCTTTTTCGGTGACGGAACCGGAGGCGGGATCCGACACCACCGCCATTCAAACGATGGCGGCACGCGATGGTGACGGGTATATGGTCAATGGGTTCAAGAACTGGACGAGCCGGATCGAACACTCCGATCTGCTGATGCTTCTCGCGCGCACGAGTCCGAACGATGAGACGTCGGATCGTACCCGTGGGTTGAGTCTCTTTCTGGTCGATCTGGAGGATGCACGACGGCAACGTGCGATCGAGGTCGCCCCGGTGCGCACGATGTTCAACTACGAAACCTTCCAGGTTGCGTATCGCGATCTCAGAATCCCGGCTGACTCTTTGATTGGAGAGGAAGGGATGGGGTTCCGGTATGTGATCGACGGTTGGAATGCCGAACGGATTTTACTGGCCGCGGAATGTGTGGGCGACGGCTACTGGTTCGTCGAAAAGGCGTCGTCCTATGCGACCGGGCGCGAAGTGTTCGGTCGGCCAATCGGACAAAACCAGGGAGTCCAATTTCCGATCGCGCGGGCGTATGCACAACTGCGCGCCGCGGATCTGCTCCGTTACCAGGCGGCCTGGCTTTTCGACCGGGGAGAAAAGTGCGGAGCCGAAGCGAATATGGCCAAGTTGCTCGCGAGCGAGGCGAG